>Ga0082335_1000447_pt1 | contig 104337 bp, 99 predicted proteins | sample Subgrocontami58m_FD_72375 | JGI IMG/M metagenome (GOLD analysis project Ga0082335, IMG submission 72375) | Subsurface groundwater microbial communities from S. Glens Falls, New York, USA - GMW37 contaminated, 5.8 m (SPADES assembly) (version 2) ... | reverse complement strand
CGCTCCTCGCCGGATCGGGGCGCCAGATCGTCCTCGAGATCACCGAGCACGTCGTGGTCGAGGACTACGCCGGGCTCCGGGACGAGATCACGGCGCTCGGGCCGAACGTCCGCCTCGCGGTCGACGATGCCGGCGCCGGCTACGCCAGCCTGCGCCACATCCTCGAACTCGTCCCCGACTACGTGAAGCTCGACCTCGCGCTCGTCCGCGGGATCGACACCGATCCCGCCCGCCAGGCACTCATCGCGGGGATGACCTACTTCGCGGTCAAGCGCAAGGTCGGTCTGGTGGCCGAGGGGATCGAGACCGCCGCCGAGCTCGAGACCCTCCGCTCGCTCGCCATCCCGTACGGCCAGGGCTACCTGCTGGGGCGTCCCCAGGACGGTCGCGGTCCGGGACCCTGGCCGACGAAGGTCGCCCTGGGCAATGGGTGAGGCGGCTCAGGTCTGCGACCGGGCCCCCTGGCCGGCTACATCGCTGATGGTCCCTCCATCCAGCGACTCGCTTGGCGGTCGTCGGTCGTGCCGCCCGTGCAGGTCCTCGCTGTAGAGCACGTAGCGTCCTCCGCCGCGCCGCTTCGCGTCGTACATCGCGGAGTCGGCAGCGGCGACCACGTCATCGGCTGTCCCGAAGCCGCCCGGGCCCACAGCCACGCCGATGCTGGTCGTGACCATCCGCGGATCACCCCCGATTTCGTACGGTGCTCGCAGTGCCTCGCCAAGGCGCTCCGCAACGAAAACTGCCGCCTCCCTGGTCGCCACCTCATCGAGCAGCACGACGAACTCATCGCCACCCACACGAGCGACGGTGTCGCCTGCCCGGAGCGTGGCAGCAAGGCGCGACGCCACCTCGACGAGCAGCCGATCGCCCGCGGCGTGACCCTCGCTGTCATTGACCGCCTTGAACTCGTCGATGTCCAGGAACAGGACCGCGAAGCCGGTCTGACGCCGATCCGCGAGCGCCAGACGGTGGGCCAGGTGCTCCCAGAAGGCGGCGCGGTTCAATAGCCCGGTCAACTCGTCATGGAGCGCTCGCCGACCGAGCTCCTGCGTTGCCATCGCAAGCTCGGCCGTTCGGTCGGCGACTCGGCGCTCGATCTCGCCGAACGACGCGCCGAGTTCCTCGCCCAGGAAGTTCACGCCGGCCGCGACGGCATCGACGATGTCCCCATCGGGGCCGATCGGGGCGCGGGCGTCGAAGTGGAGCTCGGCGAACTCCTGGATCGTGCTCACGACGTCTTCCAGACGCCTCTCGAGACCACGACGTGGCCCGTCGGCTCGGCCCGGCGACGGCCCGGGAGACAGCGGCACCGGTGCGTCCCGGAGGCGCGAGGGAGCCTCGTCCGCTGGCTCAGGCATCGCTGTCAGCCGACGAATCCCTGGAGCCAGGCGAGCGCGGACGCCTCATCGTCGAACAGCCGGGTCGGCGCCATCGGCTTGCTCACGCTGAGGAAGAAGTTGCCCATCAACCGGCTGAGTGGGGTACCGACGATCAGCGCGACCGCAGACACCAGGTCACCCCGGCGCGTGAACTCGGTGCGCGCGGGCCGATCCATCGGGCCTTGCTCGTGCACGTCCACCAGCAGGGGGCTCTGTCGCCCGCCGGTCAGCTGGGCCATCGCCTCGATCGCCGCGACGGCGTCCTCGAGAACTATGGCGACCCGCGGGGCCCAGACCAGCTGAACGATGCCGTCCGACCGCAGCCACATGCGGAACTTCGGGTGGGTGACGGTGTCGGTGTTGTGGTCCATCGGGTCCTCGGTCGTTGCGCGGACGGTTCGCTCGATCGAATGGGCCCGATCATCCAAGCGTGCCCACCCGGACCATACCTCGTGCATCAGCGGACGTGAAGGCCCAGTCTCTGCCGGCACGAGACGACCGCGGCGGAACGCTTGCCTGCGAACGCTTGCCTGCGGGTGGTGGCCCTGCTAACCTTGACTCATGAAGCCTCGAGTAAAGGAGCAACGCCGCCGCGGGTACACACGGGTGAGCGCAAAGCACCAAGTCACGCTTCCCGTTGATGCTCTCCACCGGGCGGGCATCCGAACCGGCGATCGCCTGCGTGCAGAGGTGCGCGGCCCGGGTGAGGTTCTGCTGGTCCGGGAAGGAGACCCGGTCGAGCAGTTCAGCGGCATGCTGACCGACGTCTACCCGGGTGGCGTCCTCGACGAGCTGCGACGCGAGTGGGACTGATCGTCCTCGACGCCGGGGTGGTCATTGGGATCCTCGACGCATCGGACGTCCACCACGCGGCCGCGGCCGAGGCGGTCACGAGCGCCCGCGAGCGTGGCGACACCCTGCTGCTTCCTGCATCCGCCTATGCCGAATGCCTGGTGTCTCCGTATCGGCGCGGCCTCGAGGCCGTGGCGGTCGTCGATTCGTTCGTCGACGCCCTGCCAGCACGGGTCGAGCCGGCCTCCCGTGCAATCGCGAGCGCGGCCGCCGAGCTGCGAGCGCGCCACGCCGGTGTGCTGCGCCTTCCCGACGCCCTCGTCGTCGCGACGGCCCTCGTCGTCGGCGCCGACCGCCTGCTCACGACGGATGCGGGCTGGCCGGCGCTGCCTGTGCCGGTAGAGGTCCTGGCGCCGGCCCGATAGCACAAGGGGTCCCGCCGGGCGCCCGCGAGCATCCGGGCCGGCCGACCTACGGCTCCACCACCGTCACCCGGTAGCTCACCCGCCCGACACCCCCGCTCGATCGGCAGCGCGCAACTGTCAGCTGCGCTCTGCAGATGAACGAGCACGAGCCGATCGCCCAGATCGACAGAACCTGCGCGTTGGGCGAATGGTCCGCACTCATCCATTCGAACCCGGCAACTCGTGGTTGCGTGGCCGACATCGGGTGCCAGCGGTCGCTGCGAAGGGGTAGCAGATGGAGCTGCGGGCGTGATTGCCTACTGGTTCGAGCCCTTCGCGGCGGACGCCGCGCCGCTGGGATCGACGCTCGCCGATGCCTCGACGGCGACCCCCTCAGCTGCTGTCGGCACCGCGGGAGACACGGTGTACGACCCGGCTGGCACGACGCCACCCCGAATCAGCCGGCAACTCGAGCAGTTGATCGCGGACTCGCTGTTCAGCGTCGAACAGCGAGCGCACTTCCACCCATTGGCCATCCGCGGTTCCTCCGCGCCCGTTGAGCGGTGACGCCGCTCTACACTCGAGCCTTGGTGCCGGGAGTGTAGGCTCCTCGATCCCCGGATCAATGGTTGGAAGTCCCCACTGGACGGCGTCGGAATGACAACCGCATCTTGCCCCACCGTGATGGCCAGAAGTGACGCCCCCGCATTGCCGGAACGATGCCGGCCGGCGCCGATTCGAGCCGTGTAGGCTAGGCTTCGTGGCGATGTTCAGGTGCCAGGCAGGCATTCTGAGCACGAAACCGTCGGGGCGTGGCGCAGCTTGGCAGCGCGCGTGCTTTGGGAGCACGAGGTCGTGGGTTCGAATCCCTCCGCCCCGACCACAATCTTGTCCGACAGCGCGGCAGGCTCTCGATCGCGATGGCGGCGCGGCCGGCCGGGGCGTAGTGGACAATAGGCACCGACGGGGGCGGGCTTGCCCCGGAGGGGAAACGATGTCCAACGGTCGGAACGTGACCCGACGCCAGGATGAGCTCTCGCCGCTGGACAAGCGGATCATCGAGCACCTCCAGGCAGACGGCCGTCGCCCGTATACCCAGATTGCGGGCGATCTCGGTGTGTCCGAGGCCGCCGTCCGTGCCCGGACGAACCGGATGATCGAACGGGGGATCCTCCAGGTGGTCGGGGTAGCCGACCCCGGCAAGCTCGGTTTCCAGCAGGCCCTGATCGGGATCCGCTGTCAGCCCGGCCGGCTGGTCGCAGTGGCCGAGGCCCTCGCCGAGCTGCCGGAGGTGGACTACGTGGTCGTCACGGCCGGCCGATTCGACATCCTCATCGAGACCGTGTCCGAGGACAACGACGGGCTCCTGCGATTCCTCGCGGAACGTCTCCAGTCGATCGACGGTGTGCGGGACACCGAGACGTTCACGTACCTCCGCCTGGTCAAGCAGACCTACCAGTTCGGAACGCGCTGATGATGGATCCGGGAGCGGCCCTGCTGGTCATCGCGGTGGCCATCGTCATCAACCTCGCCGTGATGGCCGCGATCATCGTGCCGCCGCTGTTCGGCAGGCGGAGTCCGCTGACCCCGATCCGGGACCCCGATCCCCACGCCCTCGACCTCGAGGAGCTGGACGCGGGCGCGCTCATCGGAGGGCTCGTCGGGCAGCCGAGTGGTGAGCCCACCGCGTACGACCGGGTCGTCCGGATCGTGTCCTGGGTGTTCCTGCTGACAACGGCGGTCATCGTCGGATCAAGCGGACTCTGGCCGACGACCGCGCCCGCGATCTTCATCCTCCTGGGTCTGGCCGGCGGCTTCGTGCTCGTCGTCCACGACATCCTGCCGACCAACGCCCTGGGTACCGCTCGCTCAGTCCTCGAGGGCACGGTCGCGCTCACCTTCGCGACCTTCCTCGTCCTCCTCACGGGCGGTCATACGAGCCCGTTCTTCTTCACGTTCCCGCTCATCGTCGGCGCCGCCGCACTCGTCGTTCGGCCGAGCGCGACGCTGCTCCTGTCAGTCGGGGCGGCGGCCGGGTACATCGCAGCGGCGACCCTCGGCAGCGGCCAGCCGACGCCGACGCAGCTCGCGACGATGGCCGTGAACTTGACCGCGCTGCTGCTCCTCGCCTACGTCGGTTCGATGATCGGGCGCGAACAGCGCCGATCCCGGGACGCGGCCATCCGCCTGTCCGCTGTCGATCCGCTCACGGGGCTCTTCAACCGGACCTTCTGGTTTGCGGCCCTGGACCGTGAGCTGGCCCGGAGCGCGCGCTCCGGGCGGGGCTTCTGCCTGCTGATGCTGGACCTCGACGATCTCAAGGCGATCAATGACCGACACGGCCATCACGCTGGCGACGCAGCGCTGCAGGCGATCGCTGAGACCATCCGCGGTGGCGTCCGCCGGATCGACGTCTCGGCCCGCTACGGCGGCGACGAGTTCGTCGCGCTCCTTCCCGAGACGGATCCGACCGGTGGCTGGGTCGTCGCGGAGAAGATCCGGCTGAGCGTGGCCGCGGCCGAGGTTCCAGGGCTGGCAAACCCACCCACCGTCTCCATCGGGGTCGTGGCCTACCCACGCGACGGCCAATCGGCCGACGCCCTGATGATCAGCGCGGACCAGGCGATGTACGCCTCCAAGCGGGCTGGGCGAAACCGCGTGGCAGGCCCCACGTCGGGTTCGACGGCGGGCACGACGGCGGACCCAACCACGGCCAGCCTCGGGGCCTGAAGCCGCCCGGTGTAGCATCCCGGCATGACCAGCCCCGACGATCCCGAGGTCCCCGCGGGCTCCGCTGAGCGGCCCTCCGAGCTCGGGTTCTCCACGCGGGCCATCCGCGCCGCCTCCCACGTGCCGCCGGTTCACCAGCGACCGACATCCGTCCCGATCTTCCAGACCGCCACGTTCGCATCGATGGACACGGATGAGCTTGCGATGGTGGCCGCGGACTCGCGCGCCGGGTTCGCGTACAGCCGTCTGTCCAACCCCACCACCACCGCGCTGGGCGACGCGTATGCGGAGCTCGCGGGGGCGGAGGCCGGCGTCGCGCTCGCCTCCGGGATGGGCGCCATCCACGCGGCCTGTGCCGCGCTGCTCCGGGCCGGTGATCGCGTGGTCGCACCGCTCGCGGCCTACGGTTCCACGCGGGTCCAGCTGGTCGGCTACTTCGGGCGGTTCGGGGTCGAGGTCGCCCTGGTCGACATGACCGACCACGACGCCGTCGCCGCCGCGCTCGCCGAGCGCCCGACCCGCCTCCTCTACGCCGAGACATCCGCGAACCCGACGACCTTCATCTCCGATCACGCGGCGCTGGCCGATCTCGCCCACCGGGCGGGCGCCGTCTACGTCGTCGACAACACGTTCGCCTCGACGTACGTCTGTCGACCCCTCGCATTCGGGGCCGATCTCGTCGTCGAGTCGGCCACGAAGTACATCGGTGGCCACAGTGACCTGATGGCCGGCGTCGTCGCCGGCCCGACGGCCCTGATCGAGCGGGTTCGCCGGGTCCAGGTGGACACCGGCGCCACGCTGGCGCCCATCGAGGCGTTCCTCGCCCTCCGCGGCCTCCTCACGCTCGCTGTCCGCATGGATCGACACGCGTCGAATGCGCTGGCCCTCGCGACGTGGCTCGAGGCTCAGGACGGGGTGGAACGAGTCCTGTATCCGGGCCTCCGGTCACATCCGCAGCACGGCGTCGTCGGGCGCCAGTTCCGACCCGGGGTCGCCGGCGGCATGCTCGCATTCGAGGTCGCCGGCGGACGCGCCGCCGGTCGGGCCATCATCAACGCGCTGAGCGTGGCGGAACGCACTGCGTCGCTCGGGAGCGTCCACACGATGGTCGTCCACCCGCCGTCCACGTCGCAGCGCCAGCTGTCAGAGGCCGAGCTGATCGAGAGCGGTATCCGACCCGGGCTCCTGCGGGTGAGCGTGGGCCTGGAGGACGTCAGGGATCTCGAGGCGGACTTCGAGCAGGCACTCGCGGTGGCGCGATCACTCGCCTCGGGCGCCGACACCCCGGGCGTGCCCACCGCGCCGGCCGCCCGCTGATCGGCAGAGGCACGTGTCCGCGCTGACCGCCGACCGGTCGGCGGGATCGAACCCGGGCCCATCCACGCTCGCCGCGCGCGCGGACGCCGCGTGGCTCGCGATCTGGCGCCTGTTCACGTCGGTGAACTTCGCCGTCCTCCAGATCATCGTCCTGTCCCTGCTGGCCGTCGTCGGGATGACCATCCAGCAGCTGCCCGGGTTCGCGTTCCGGTCCGCCGGCGACTACGCGAGGGCGATGGCCGACACTCACGCCCGGTATGACAGTGTCCTGGGGGTTGGGGTCGTGGACGCGATGGAGCGCCTGCAGCTCTTCCACGTGTTCACCTCCACGTGGTTCTCGATCGGGCTCCTGGTCCTGATCTTCTCGATCGTCATGTGCACGATCGACCGGACGCCGCGCCTGTGGCGCCAGTCGGCCGAGATCCGTGTCGTCCAGCCGGACGCGTACTTCGACCCGCGACTCCCGGACCGGGTCGAGATTGCGGCCGGCCTCAGCGTGCCGGCGATCGAGGGCATCCTCCGCCGGCACCGCTTCGGCGTCCGCGGGGCGGAGGCGGACGGCATCCGTTACGTGTACGGCGACCGTCATCGCTGGGTGAAGCTCGCGACGCTCCTGACCCATCTCGGCCTGATCCTGTTCCTCATCGCGGGGGCCGTGACCTCGCGATTCGGCCATGAGCAGGGCCTCGTGGTGGCCGAGGGGGATACCTTGACGGTGCAGCAGATCGGAACGCCGGGCCTGCTCCTCGTGCGCAACAATGGCTTCGCGGCGCCGGGACTGTTCGAAACGGGGCAGGCCTCCGACTTCGTCACGGACCTCTCCGTGTACCAGGACGGCAAGGTCCTCGCGCGCAAGTCGATCCGCGTGAACGATCCGCTCCGGGCCGGCGGCTACACCTTCCACCAGAATGGGTTCGGGCCGGCCCCGGATGTCGAGATCCGCGCCCTGGACGGCGCGGTCCTGTGGTCCGGGCCCGTGCCGATGACCGATGCCGCGGGCGGTCTGCCGTTCGGCACGCTCGCGGTGCCCGGCCGGGCCGTCGGCCTCCAGCTCCTCCTGGATCGCACGTCCCAGGGCGTCGGGACGCTGGTGGTCCTCCCGTACGTCGTGACCGGCCTGAACCCGGACGGCACGAACCAGACTCAGTCCGGCTTCCCGCTGGCGGTTGCGAATGGCGAGACGGCCGTGTTCGAGGCGCTCGACTTCAGGGTCACCTTGAACGGGTTCCGGGCGTACTCGCTGCTCATTGCCAAGCGGGATCCGGGGCAGGGGATCGTCTGGGGCGCGTTCGGCAGTCTGATCCTCGGGCTGGGAATCACCTTCTACCTGCCGAGGCGACGCGTCTGGGCGCGTCTCGGGTCTGACGGAACGTTCGCGATGGTCGGCCGGTCGGACCGGTACGTCGACTTCGATCGGGAGTTCGGGCGGCTCGTGGACGACCTCGTGGCGGCGCGCGCCGCGGGAGACGGCGCGCCGTCGCCGGGCGGGACGTCTGGCTCGACCGGAGCCGGGGCGTCATGACCGACCTCGCCGAGCTCGGCGCCGCGATGCTCCCGGGCGCCCGTGCCGTCGGGGCGCCCGGTGGGCGTTCCGTCCCCGTCACCTGGGTTCGGATCATGCGCGCCCGCGTCCCGGCATTCGATGCCCTGGAACCGGGGGATCTCGCGATCGTGCCGGCGTCCGCGCTGTCGGTCGTCGCGCCGGGCGCCGAGGAGCTGCGCTCACTGGCCGAGGCCTGCGCGACCGCTCGCGTGTCGGGGCTCCTGCTCGTGGAGGGCGAGGACGGTGAGGCTCCGGACGGCATGGTCTCGCTGGACGTGCTCGACGGGCTCGCCGCTGCGCTGACCGCGGTGGGCGTGCCGGCGCTGCGGGTCCCCCGAGCGGACCCGGCCGATCTGGAGCGAAGCCTCATCGGGTTCCTCGTGACGCAGGGGGCCGAACTGGACCGCCAGGCCGCGCTCCTCGAGGCCCGGCTGGAGCGTCTGGCGATCGAGGGCGGCGGACCGGTGGCACTCGTCGGGGCCGTGGCCACGTTCCTCGGCCGCGCCGTCGCCCTGGAGGGCCGCCGCGGGGACACGCTTGCGGTCCACGCTCCACCGGACGTCACGGATGCCGCCGCCGCCGTCGCCCGCTATCACGCGCGGCCGCGCCACGCGATCGCCCTGCGGGTGCCGCTCCCGGCTGCCGGCGGAGCCGCCGGCAGCCTCGCGCTGCTCGGCGAGCGGCCGGTGGGCGAGCTCGAACGGGTCAGCGTCACGCGCGTCGCCGGGCTGCTCGCCCTGGAGCTGTCGCGCGACGAGGCCGTCCGGCGGGCCGGCGACCAGGCCAGACGCGCCGAGGCGCTCCCCTCGGGCGGGCCTCCGTGGGTGGTTCTGATCGCGCGGCAGCGGACACCCGGCGGGGAGGACGACACGCCGGAGGCACGAGATCGGCGCGAGACGGTCCGGCGGGAACTCCGGCTCCTGGCCCCGGCCCGTCGCCTCGCCCTTCGGGGCGATGCAGATTCGCTGGAGATCCGGGCCGTCATGGCGGTCGATGCGGCCGGCGGTCCCGACCCGGACGGTCTTGGGCTGGCGACGCAGATGGCGAAGTTCCTCGCCCGGACGGTGTCGGTCTCGCGGGCCTTCGCGGTCGCAGCGGATCGGCCGGCCGCCGAGGGCGAGGCCCGGATGACGCTCGAGGCGGCCGAGGCCCTGGCCGAACCGCCCCGGGTCGCCCGCGCCGTGCGTTTGCCGGCCTACCGCCTGTTGGGCGCGCTGCACAGCCTTTCGGACGGCGAGCGCCTGTCCCGTGCGCTCCTGGAGCCGTTGCTCGCCGGCCGCGCCGACGTCCGGCGCGAACACCTCGCCACCCTCCGCGCCCTGCTCGACCATGGCGGCGTCAACGAGGTGGCCGCGGCGCTCGGCGTGCACCGGAACACGGTGGCCTATCGGATCCGCCGGATCGAGCAGCTGACCGGCTGGCGCCTTGCGGACCCCGAGATCCGGCTCCCGCTGGCGGTCGCCTTGAGGATCGTGCAGAGCGATTGATGGACCCACCCGGGCGGAGGTCCACCCCGGTAGGTAGTCCCTGACTCGCACGCTATCCGGGCCGAGCCTGAGGGCCTTCGCCGAGGAAGCCTCTCATCTCCCCTGCCGCGCCCCGCTGTTCGTGGCTTATGACCGCCCCCGGAGCACTGTGCGGGTAGCCGGCGGTACGTCGGCGCCCGCGATGCCCCGGATCCTCCCGATTCCGGCGACCGCCGCTGTCGCCGAGCGTGACCGGGCCGGGATCGTGCGCCCGTAACGTGCCCGGGAAACGCCGACGCCCGGTGGAACCCGTCGAACGCTCCGCGGGGGAGCATTGGCCCGGAAACCCGGCCGCCGGCCACGGAAACGCCGCCGCGCCGCCGCGCCGCCGGCCACGGCCACGGCCACGCGGATGCGCCACCCCTCCACTCGCCGGTCGGTCGCCGACAGGCCCGCTCAGGCGGGACGGCAGTACGGGCGCCACAAAGTTATGCACATGGCCCAAGATCATGGCCCGATTCGTCGGTCGACCTGCCGGATGCCACACTGACGTGGCTGATAGCATCTGCGTTGCAATCACCGTGCTTGAAGTTTCATGCGGTGAGCACAAGATAGACGCCGGGAACTCTCCCTTGGGGGCAGTCGGACACGAAGCGGGCCGGTCACAGGAGCCCGCCGGATCGAAGGAGGAAGCATCGGTGGTCGCACCGTACGAAGCCGTTGACGGCATCGAACTCATCCAGGGAGCCAAGTCGAAGGGCATCCGCTTCGTCCAGCTCCAGTTCACCGACATCATCGGCCACGTCAAGGCCGTGACCATCCCGATCCACCAGCTCGAGGGCTCGGTGAAGCACGGAACCTGGTTCGACGGTTCGTCCATCGAGGGGTTCACGCGGATTGCCGAGAGCGACCAGTACCTCATGCCGGACATGCGGACGTTCTCGGAGATCCCGTGGCAGCGGGCCGACGGGCCTCGCGGTACTGCTCGCGTGATCTGCGACGTCTTCACCCCACGTGGCGAGCCGTTCGTCGGCGATCCGCGCTGGGTCCTCCGCCGCCAGGTGGAACGCGCCAGGAAGCTCGGCTACCTCATCAACATGGGCCCGGAGCTCGAGTTCTTCCTGTTCCGTCGCGGCGAGGACGGTGGCATCGAACCGCTTCCTCACGATCAGGCCGGCTACTTCGACTTCTCCACCGACCTTGCCCAGGAGGTCCGCCAGGACATGGTGGACGCGCTCGAGGCGTTCGGGATCCGCGTCGAGGCCGCCCATCACGAGGTCGCCGCGGGCCAGCACGAGATCGATTTCGAGTACGCCGACGCCCTCCAGACCGCCGACAACGCGATCACCTTCAAGTTCACCCTCAAGGCGATCGCCCAGCAGCACGGCCTGTACGCGACGTTCATGCCGAAGCCGATCTACGGCATCAACGGCTCAGGCATGCACACCCACCAGAGCCTCTTCTCGATCGCCGATTCCGTGAATGCGTTCGCCGATCCGGAGGCGCCGTACGGGCTGTCGGAGCTCGCGAAGTCGTACATGGCCGGGATCCTCGCCCACGCCCGCGGCATGAGCGCGGTCCTCGCCCCACTCGTGAACAGCTACAAGCGGCTGGTTCCGGGCTACGAGGCGCCGACCTACATCACGTGGGGCCGGACGAACCGCTCCGCGCTCATCCGCGTCCCGATGATCTCCCCCGGCAAGTCGATCGAGGGAACCCGCGCCGAGGTTCGCTGCCCGGATCCGTCCTCCAACACGTACCTGGCCTTCGCCGCGATGGTCGCGGCCGGCCTCGATGGCGTTGAGAAGGGCATGACGCTGGCCGCGCCGGTCGAGGAGTCGCTCTTCGAGATGGACTCGGCGACGATTGCCTCCAAGGCGATCAAGGAGCTCCCCGGCACGCTCGGCGAGGCGCTCGACGAGCTCGAGAAGGACGAGGTCATCCGGGAGGCGCTCGGCGAACACGTCTACAGCCACTTCGTCGAAGCGAAGCGCGCCGAATGGGATGAGTACCGGACGCAGGTCTCCGACTGGGAGGTCGAGCGCTACCTGGATCAGTTCTAGACACCACCCCCGGGCGGCGCGCCGCCGCCGGCCCGCCCCAACGCACGGCGTCCAACGCGGCGGGCCCTCACGGGCCCGCCGCGTTTTCGTCCGCCGCCGCGCCGCCGGCGCCGACCCGGCCCGGCACGCCGCCGATCGCCATATGGCCGATCGTGACGCTCCGGGCGTCATTTGCTGCCCTTTACGCGCCTCAACGCCACCCGAAAGAAGGCGGGCCCGCCTGCCTGAGCTCGGGATGAGGTCATCCGAACCCGACGGGGACGCCGGCGCAGACCATATGGCCACAGAAGGCCCGGATTTGACGCTGGCAGCGTCATCGGGTGCCGCTTGGGCGCGGGGAGCCACCGGCGGGGCCGCCTGCCGGCGGGCGCGCCTGCCCGAGCCCGCCATGCACCCGCCGCACAGGCGACGGGCCTGCCGCGTACCCTGCCGGCATGCACACCATCAACCCAGACACTCGTCCGCGGCGCGACCGATGACTGAAACTGCGGACGTCATCGTCGTCGGCGGCGGGGTCCAGGGCGCCAGCCTCGCGTTCCATCTCGCGCGGCGCGGCGCCCGGGTCGTCGTCCTCGAGCGCTCGACGATCGCGGCCGGGGCGACCGGTCGATCGTCGGGGTTCGTCCGGATGCACTACGACCTCCTGCTCGAGGCGCGACTCGCCTGGACGTCATTCCCGTACTTCACGAACTGGCGCGAGATCGTGGGCGAGGGCGATCCGGGCTTCGTCCAGACCGGCTTCCTCCAGCTCGTGCCGCCGCGCCACGAGGCTGCGCTCCGGGCGAACGTCGCCCTGCAGCGGGAGGCCGGCATCAGGACGGAGGTCGTGGATCGCGAGACGGTCGCCAAGATCCTGACCGGCGCCGTCCTCGATGATGTCGAGGTCGCCGCCCACGAGCCGCTCTCCGGCTACGCGGACCCGACTGGAACCGCGGCCGGGTTCCTGGCGGCGGCGCGCAAGCTCGGAACGCGGGTGCTCGTCGGGACGCGCGTCGGAGCCGTGGATGTCGAGCGCGGCCGCGTCACGGGAGTCACGACGGACCGCGGACGGCTCGCGGCCCCGATCGTCGTCAACGCAGCCGGCGCGTGGGCGAGCGAGCTCGCGGCCGGCGTCGGCCTCGATGTGCCGATCAAGCCGTGGCGGCACGACACCGCGTACTTCGGGCTACCGGAGGGGCAGGGGAGCAACCTCCCGGTCGTCATCGATCACAGCCGGGAGATCTACTTTCGCCTGGAGGGGCATGAGCTGCTCCTCGTCGGTCTGGAGATCGGCAGCACCGTCGGGGGCCAGCCGGACGATCCGATGCCCGGCCTCGGCCCGACCACCGTCGAGCAGATGGTCGACCGGGTCTGCGCCCGGCTTCCGTGGATGGCCGAGGGCACGTTTCGGACCGGCCATGATGGCCAGGACGGGATCACCCCGGACCAGCGCCCGATCGTCGGGCCCGCCGGCCCCGAAGGCTTCTTCCTCGACTGCGGCCACTCCGGGACCGGGTTCAAGACGGCACCCGCGATGGGGGCGTCGATGGCAGAGTGGATCCTCGACGGCCGGCCATCGACCGTCGACATCACGCCGTTCGGTCTCGATCGGTTCGCCGCAGGCAAGCTCATCATCGGCGAGCACCCGTACGACGCGATCTGGCGCTGAGGGCGGCCGAACACTTCCCGGGCCTCCAACGTCCCGTGCCCCAAGTTCCTCGCCTCTTGCTATCATCCCCGGGCCCTGTTGAACGGGCATCGCGGTCGGGGCGTGGCGCAGCTTGGTAGCGCGCATCGTTCGGGACGATGAGGTCGGAGGTTCAAATCCTCTCGCCCCGACCAGAACATCCGGAATGTCCCAGGTGTCCGCGGGTTCCCTTCGTTGGTCGCTCCTTGAGCCCGACGTAGTCGACCCGGGTCGCCGTGGGCGTGCACCAGGGGTCGAGCGGGAGACACCCGCCTTCTTCCCAGACAGCCTCGGGGCTTGTGGCTCCAATACCCCCGCTCGGCAGGTGACAGCGGAGCACGATCGATCTCGGATGGGTCGCCGCGAAAGCCGCCGCGAAAGCCGCCGCGAAACTCCCAGGAGCACGATCGGAACGAACGAGCACGACCCATGCGCCCGACGTGCAGATTCCTGCTCAACCTGACGTTGGGTCGTGCTCATTCATCGAAAACGCGCGTCTGGCAGAAGCTCGCCGGCTGAGCGACCCCGAGCCGGCTGAGCGGCCCGAAACGCGCGGATCTGCGCGGTGATGCTGTGCCGATCGTGCGTAACGGATTCGGCTACAGGCACTCAGTGCATCTGGCCGCGTCCACGGTCGCGCGGGCCCCACCACGGCCGCAGGGGCGGCAGGTCGGCAAGCTCGGGATTCTCGGGTTGCCGAGACTCGCCGTCGTCGCCGTCCCAGCGGCGCCGGTACTGGTCGGGAATGTCGCCCCAGCCGAAGTACGGGAGCGGCTCGTCCGGAACGATCCCGAGTGCCTCGAGCGGGTCCACGCGCTCAGGTCCGACGGTACAGAGGTGGGTCCAGTCGTCACCGAAGTCGAAGACGTAGACGAACCGTTCGCCGAGTCCCAGCCGGCTGAGTCGAGCCTGGCGGTCGTCGGCCGCGGGCCCCAGCTCCTCCCAGTCCTCGTAGGGCGTCGTCAACCGCGTCCCGTCGGCGAGGGTGAACTCGTGGAGGTGGGCCCTGTCCCAGCGAGCGAAGGCGTCGTCGACGGCGTGCGCCAGCTGGGCGAAGGTGTGACCCCGGGCCGCGGCGAAGATGCGACCGGGGCGGGGCCACAAGTGTTCTCCGTGGCCCTCGACCAGATCGACGCGGATCGACAGCCACGTGCGCGCCATCAGGTCTCTGGTCGAGCCTCGACGAAGCCCGCTGCGCTGAAGTCGCCGTCGAATGCCAACGCCTCCCGGAGGCGCTCTCGTCGCATGACGGCGAAGCTCGTGGCATCGACGAACGAGTAGACCCGCTCATCGTGGCGTCGAAGCCAGGCCCGCGCCTCGCGCTCGGTCGCATCCTCGACCTGCACGACGGTGAGCCAATCGGTCGACTCGACCGCGTCGAGGAAGGCAACGGCCGACGGGTGCCCGTCGCGACGGCGCAGGAACGTCCAGGTCTCGCCGACGACCTGGTTCGTCGTCAGGATCGGCTGGCCGGGTGTCCACAGTCGGACGGCGATGCCGTGGTTGGCATCACGCCGGAGCCGGAGCGCCACCCAGTAGGAGGTATCGACAAACCTCACGAGCCGTAGACGACCTCGTCGACGGGTGCCGAGGCAGCGTCGCTGCCGCCGATCCAGTCGCGGAACAAATCCACCGTGGGCTCTGGCTCGCCGATCGACCGGCGGACGGCCTCGCGGATGAGAGCGGCCTTGGACGTATGCGCACGACGCGCTCGGATGGCCAGCGCGTCGTCCAGATCCTCATCGATGTAGATCTGCAGGCGCTTCATGCGTGGAGTATACATCTAGCATCACCATATACGCCACATGGCCGCCCAAGTACCGCAAGTGCGCCAGCAGGAATCCGCCTCCGGGCTCGAGAACGGGTCACAGGAGAGCCTCGCCTCGGTGCGAAGCACGGATGGGCCGCGATACAGGGAGACCGGGCGTGAACTACCCCTGACATCAGCCCCACGAACAGGTCGATGGCGGCGCCTGCCAACCAATGCCGTTTGGCACTTGCCAAGCCCTCCACGGTGGCGTTGGAATCGTCAGTGGCCATGCCACAGACGTCTATGGTGCCTGAGCTTCCTGAGGCCGCAGACGAGCGGCCGGTGCCGATCAGCGGCTTGCCGGGGCGGGCGAGCGAGGCCCGCGAACCGGGCTTGATCATGGGCCGGCCCGTGGAGGACCGGAGCTTCGAAGCCGTGGAAGCGGGCCTCGGCATGGCGGTCGGCTTGGCCATCGGTACCGCCGTCGCGGGACCGATCGGCGCGGCCATCGGCGGCCTGGCGGGAGCGGGGGCAGGTCTCCTGGCAGGTGAGGCGATCGAGCGAGCCGCCGGTCCTGCCGCGACGACCACGGATTGCACGTCTCTGCAGGCATCGTCGATCGCGGATTCGGGTGACGCATCCGCAGGGAGCCGAACCGGCGCGGTCGGCGCGGAGCCGTCGCGCGGACGAGGATTGATCAGCTACCCGACCAACTACCTGCTTGCCGTCGCCGACACGGAGGCTCAGGCCGCGGCTGCGGTTGGGGCGCTGGCGGGTGCCGGCCTCCCCGCCGCCCGGGTGGTCGTGATTGCGGGACCCGGGGGCGAGCATCTTGAGCGAATTGGGTGGAAGCAGGGTCCGCTCGCCCGGTTCGTCCGATTGGTCCAGTTCACGACGATGGATCAGATGCCCGACCTTCGTGCCTATGAGGCGGCGCTGAGCGATGGGCGCACCATGGTCGCCGTTCGGATCGGCGCCGGCCAACTGCCGGTTGTCCGCGACGCACTCCTCACGAGCGGGCTCCACTTCCTGAACTTCTACGGCCGGTGGTCGACCACGGAGGTCTCCCCGTGGCGCGGCCCAGAGCTCGACCTGCCGGACTAGATGTGCTTCCCACCCAGGTTGTGGACGACCGCCGCGGCCGCGGGTCATGCCCCGGTCGGATCGGGTGTTGGCCGGCGCGATCGGGCTGGTTGATCAGGATCGCTGCGTACGAGCGTGGCCATGGGCGATATCCGTCGATTCCGCTGCTCGGCCGAGCGTGGACGGGCCCGGTTTGATGAGCCACGTCGATCAGCCCCCGGGAAGTCCCCGTCAACAACGTCCGTGGGAATCACAACTAGCTCGCGGAGACCTCGCGGCACGCCACGGGTGCGTCGCGACGGGGATCCAGGCACCGCAGCCGCCGTGAACCCACTTCGTGCAGGACGTGCTGATCTTCGCTTTCATGGCGATGGCGTGATCCCTTCGGGGGGCGGCTGATCGCCCCGGGCCGACCCGGGCCCGGAGAGCGTTTGACGGAGTGGGGACAATAGAGGACCTCCGCCTCACCAACCTGCCGCGGAATACCGGCGCGGCAAGGAGCACCAGATGCACCAGCCAGGTCCATTCCCGTCCAGCGTCCTGCGGCCCCCGTCGCCTTCGGCGAGCTGCACCTGCGAGCACTGGGTCCACTGCGACTGCGCATGTCACGGTCGACATTGCGACCCGTCGGAGAACACGTGCGACGTCGCGTTCCTGCCCGACGAGGGCGGCCTCACGCGCTGGGGCTGCCCGGCTTGCACGCCCGGTGAGCGTGCGCCGCACTACCTCGGCTGCGAGCTGATCGGCTGGAACGTGCCGCTCCAGCGGCCCCTGGGAACCCCTGCGCTAGCCGCTACTCAAGAGCCCGCCGTCGACGAGTGAGGTTCTCGGCCCGCCGGCGGCTGCCGTGCCCTCGGCTGGTCGATGGATCGACCAAGCGACGAACGAGACGCCCGTTCAGCCATCGTCCTTCGTCGAACGGCGCATCGATCGACCAATCAGCGGCTGAGGCGCCGGATCTGTCCCCTCAGGACCCGCCGCTTCGTCGGATGGTCGATCGCTGGACCAAGCGGCCGACCGGGGGCCGGCCAAGCGACCGACCGGGCTCCGACCAGACGGGCCTGAGCCGACCTCAACGCGGCGGCCGCTCCCTCCGAACCTGCACCTGCTGGCCGCGAATCCGGGCGCCTCGAAGCGCGTCCGCGACGGCGTCGGCGACGCTGGCCTGGACGTCCACGAGCGCGAAGTCATCGAAGATCTGGATGGCCCCAACCACGGAGCCGGGTACGCCGGCCTCGTTGGCGATGGCGCCGACGAGGTCCCCCGGTCGGAGACTGGCCCGACGGCCGCCGCCGACCCAGAGCTGCACCCACCCCCCGTCGGGGATCGAAGGGTGCGGTGCGCCGGGCGAGCGTGGCCCACGTGGGACGGGGCCGCGCCCGACCGGCCCTCCGACCGGCCCGCCGCGACCCGCGAATCCGGGCCCGGGCCCGCCTCCAGGGCGAGGCCGGCTCCCGGGACCACTGCGGGCTCCCGGACCCGCCCGGCCCGGCGGCGGGGAATCATGCAGGAAGGCCGGCGCGAGTTCGACCTCGTCTGCTCCCGCGCCCGGGGCGCCCTCGACGAGCGACACCGCAGCGAGGGCGATGTCCACGAGGTCGAACTCCTCCGAAAGGGGCTCGACCACGCCCCGGAGTCGATCGTGGCCACCGGCGAGCAGCGCCTCACGCAGGTTGCCGCGCAGGATCTCGACCCGGCGCTCGCGCAGATCGGCGACGGTCGGCAATCGCTCGATCAACAGCTTTGTCCGCGTCGCCGCCTCGATGTTGCGCAGGAGTCGATGTTCCCGAGGTTCCACGAGGGTGATGGCCACGCCGCCGCGGCCCGCGCGCCCGGTGCGACCGATACGGTGGACGTACTGATCGGGGTCCGACGGCACGTCGTAGTTCACGACATGGCTCACGTGATCGATATCCAGGCCGCGGGCGGCCACGTCCGTGGCGACGAGCACGTCCAGTGAACCGTCCCGGAAGCGGCCCATCATCCGGTCGCGGGACTCCTGGATCAGACCGCCGTGCAGGGCGCCGGCGTCGTGGCCGCGACCGCTGAGCGCCTCGGCAAGATCGTCCACCTCGCCGCGTGTCCGGGCGAAGACCAGGGCCGAGGTCGGGTCTTCGATATCGAGGATCCGGCACAGCGCCGCGAGCTTGTCCGGTCGGCGTACGACGTAGGCCGTCTGTCGAACCTGGGCGACTCCGGCGCGCGTCCCCCGCTCCGCGTGGACGCTGACCCGTGCCGGCTCACGCAGGTGGCGCTTGGCGATCTTCGCGATCGTGGGCGAGATGGTCGCCGAGAGGAGCACCGTCTGCCTGACGACCGGCGTCGCAGCGAGAATCGCGTCCAGATCCTCGGCAAAGCCCATATCCAGCATCTCGTCCGCCTCGTCGAGGACGACAACGCGAATCGCGTCCAGGTTGAGGCTGCCGCGCTTCAGGTGGTCCACGGCGCGACCCGGTGTGGCCACGACGATGTCCACGCCGCGGCTCAGGCCGCGCAGTTGCTGATGGATCGGCTGGCCGCCGTAGATCGGCACCACCCGCGCGCCGAGCGCCTTGCCGTAGGTCTGGAACGCCTCGGCGACCTGCATGGCGAGCTCGCGGGTCGGCACCACGACGAGCGCGGAGGCCGGACCTCCCGCGACCCGACCGACTTCCAGGCGTGTCAGGACCGGCAGCGCAAAGGCCGCGGTCTTGCCCGTGCCGGTCGGCGCCTGCGCGAGTAGGTCGCGCCCGGCCAGGAGCAACGGGATCGCCTCACGCTGGATCGGCGTGGGTTCCTCGTAGCCGAGACCTGCGAGCGTCGTCAGGAGCGGCTCGTCCAACCCAAGATCCGCGAAGCCCGTCGACTCCACGGCGGCGTCCTGAGCAGTGGGCGATTGGTCGGACATGTCCGACAGTGTGACGGGTCGGCGACTGGCGAGCTCCCGCCCCTGCTCCGGCGGGTTCTCGCCCGCGTGCCATGATCCGTCCATGCAGCCGTCACGGATCCTGGTCGTCGACGACGAGGCGCCGATCCTCGAGCTTGTCCGGGGGTACCTCGAGCGCGAGGGATTCGCGGTCGAGACGGCGATGGACGGGCCTTCTGCCCTCGACGCCGTCCGTGCCTCAGCGCCCGACATCGTCATCCTGGACGTGATGCTGCCCGGCCTCGACGGAATCGAGGTCTGCCGGCAGATCCGCACCTTCTCGGACGCGTACGTCCTGATGCTCACCGCCCGTGGCGAGGAGATCGACCGGATCGTGGGCCTGACGGTGGGCGCCGATGACTACCTCGTAAAGCCGTTCTCGCCGCGTGAGCTCGTCGCGCGCGTCAAGGCCCTGTTGCGGCGACCTCGGCGTCCGGCCGATCCGGCGACGGGCATTCCAGCGGGTCTCGAGCTCGACGTGGCGCGACGGACCGTCCGCGTGGACGGCGCCCCGGTTGAGCTCACGGCACTCGAGTTCGACCTCCTTGCCGTCTTCGTGCGCGACCCGGGTGTCGTGATCGGGCGCCAGGTACTGCTCGACCGCGTCTGGGGCGCGGATGTCATCGCGGACGACCACCTGGTGGACGTCCACATCGGGAACCTCCGCAGGAAGCTCGGTGACGATCCCGGCCGGCCGCGGTTCGTCGAGACGGTTCGTGGGGTCGGATACCGCCTGCGCGAGGGGACGTGATGCTGCCGCGATCGCTGCGAGCGCGACTCCTGGCCGCGTTCCTCGTCGTCGTGGCGGCGTCGCTCGGCACGGTGGGCGTCGCGTTCCTCCTCGTTGGCCCCGGCTACTTCGCCGATGCGATGGGCCACCTCCCGGGCGACCCGATGGGTGAGGCAATGAGCCAGGCCACCCTCGCCGCCTTCACGGACGCGATCCGCCAGGCGCTCGTCGCGGCGACGGTCATCGCGGTCGTCACCGCCACGGTCGTGAGCCTTGCGGTGGCCGCCCGGATTGCCCGTCCGATCAGTTCACTGGCCGCGGCCGCGCGGCGTCTCGCCGGCGGTCACTATGCCGAGCGCGTCCCGGTTGATGATCCGGACGAGCTCCGGGAACTTGCGACGTCGTTCAACGACATGGCAGGGTCGCTCGAGGCGACCGAGCGGCGGCGCCTCCAGCTTGTCGGCGACGTGGCGCACGAGCTCCGCACGCCGCTCACGACGCTCGACGGCTATCTCGAGGGCCTCGAGGACGCCGTGATCGAGCCGAGCGCCGAGACATGGAGGCTCCTTCGCGCTGAGACCGGCCGTCTCACCCGACTCGTGTCGGACCTGTCCGAGCTCTGGCGCGCCGAGGCCCGTCAGCTCCCGCTCCGCATCGAGGCCGTCGACGTCGCCGCAGTCGCCGACGCGGTTGTCGAACGATTCTCGCCGCTGGCGTCGTCGCGCGGAATCCGGATCGATGTCGTTGCGAACCATGCTGTTGCGTCGGGAGACCGCGACCGCGTGGTGCAGATTGTCGGCAACTACCTGTCGAACGCCATCCGGCATGCGCCGGATGGCTCGGCGATCACCGTGTCGACGATCGCGTCGGCGACTGGAGTCAGGATCGCCGTCGCCGATCGTGGGCCCGGCCTGGCCAGCCACCAGCTCGAGGCGGTCTTCGAGCGCTTCTACAGGGTCGATCCCGCGCGGAGCCGGGCGGCCGGCGGCTCGGGGATCGGCCTCGCGATCGTGCGGGCCCTCGCCCAGGCGATGGGCGGGCGCGCCTGGGCGGAGAGCGCCGGTCTCGGTCGCGGTGCGACGTTCGTACTGGAGCTGCCGATCGCCTGACCCGGTCACGCTTGACCGAATCTTGAGGAAGGCTTGCCCGCGCCTCGACGTGATCCTGACCCGACCCTGCGAGGCTCGTCCTTGGCCGGTCCGTCCCCGGCGTGTGACGAGGAGTCTCGAGATGATGACCGGCTGGACGATAGGGCTCGAAGGGTGGCTCTGGATGAGCGTCTGGGCCATTGTCCTCGTCGTCGTGGTCTGGCTCCTCGTCCGCGAACCGCGCCGCTCGGACCGCGTCGACGCCCTCGAGCTGCTCCGCGGACGCCTCGCCCGCGGAGAGATCACCCCTGAAGAGTTCGAGCGTGCCCGGCACCTGCTCGAAACCTGACGCTCGATCCTGAAGAGGAGGCATGATGCGATGACCACGCGCCCGCAGCGCCGGCAGGCGGCCCGGCATCCAGAAAGCGCCGTCGACCGGGCGAAGCCGATCGCCTTCGCGCTGATCGTGGTCGGCGTCCTCACCGTCGGCGCAATTCTCGCCTTCGGAGACTTCCTCAACCGGCCTGCGGCCGCCGCCGGCACGATCGACGTCCAGAGTTCCATGGCCGGGTTCACCCCGTCGGAGATCCGGGTCAAGGCCGGGTCGACGGTGACGCTCGACTGGTGGACGCAGGATGCAGCGGTGCACCTGGAGGACGGCGTGCACTCGATGATCGCACCGGACCTCGGCCTGTACGAGACGCTCCTGGCGGAGAGCCGCCGGATCGTCACGTGGCAGGTTCCGGACAGGCCCGGCACCTACGACGTGTATTGCGATACGTGCTGCGGCGGGAAGGAAAGCCCGGCGATGCACGGCACGATCGTGGTGGAGGCGGCGTGACGCCAACCGGGCGCGTCCCCGCTCGGCTGCCGGCGTCGCCCTTGCTCCTCGGTTGGCCGCGTCCGGCGGTCGCGCTCGCGACCCTCATCGTGAGCGTCGCCGTGACGGCCTCGGCCTATGTCCTCGCGGTCCCGTTCAGCACCGCCGCATTCGGGGGGTTGACGGTCCCCATGGTGCTTGCCGCGGGCTTCGCCGACGGGTTCAACCCGTGTGCCTTCGCGCTGCTCGTCCTGTTCGCCACCTTCACGCTCACCCTCGTGAACGCGGTCACCGCCGCCGGAACGCCCACGCTCGAGGCACGCCGGCGCCTCCTCGGGGCGGGCTCGCTGTACGTGGGGGCGGTCCTCGTCACCTACTTCATCATCGGCCTCGGGCTCCTCTCCTTCCTCTCCTTCCTCGGGCGCGACCACCTGGTCACCCGCGGCGCCTCGATCCTCGCCCTGTTCATGGCGCTCTGGATGCTCAAGGACGTGTTCCTGCCGGGTGTCGGGCCGTCCATGATCGCCCCGTCGGGAACGCACAGCCGGATGCAGAAGGCGATGGAGCGCGGCGGCCTCGGCGGGATGCTCATCGCCGGCGTGCTCGTCGGGATCTGCACGGTGCCCTGTTCGGGTGCCATGTATCTCCAGATCACGGCAGTCCTGCACGCCTCGGGCGGTGGCCTGACGGGCCTCGCGCTCCTGGCGCTCTACAACATCGCGTTCATCGTCCCGCTGCTGATCCTCCTGCTCGCGGTGACGAACCGGCGGGTGCTGGGGCAGCTCGGCCGGTGGAACCGCGCGAATTCGCCCTGGATCAAGGCCGGCCTGGCCCTGGCGGTGATCGCGATGAGCTTCGGCCTGATGGTGTCGATGTGACCGAGTCCTCGCCTTCTACCGAGACGATTCGCTTCCCCGTGTCGGGGATGACCTGCGGCTCCTGTGTGAACCGGATCACGAGGGCGGTTCGGAAGCTGGACGGCGTGACCAGGGTCGACGTCGACCTCGGCAAGGAGACCGCCACCGTGCGTCGCGAGCCGGCGTTGGTGTCAAACGCGGCGCTCGCGGCCGCGGTGGCTTCGGCCGGCTACGAGGCGGAGCTCGCATCCGCCGTCGTCATCCCGGCCGGGGAGGCCCGCAGCCTTCTCGACCGGCTGCTCGGGAGAACACGATGAACGAAGAGCGCGCGGCCCGTGGCCGCCACGGTCATGACTGTGCCCAGGCCGGCCGGGTGTCGCTCTCCTCGGCAAGGTCCGCGTAGCGCACCGCCGTGGCCCGCTCCCACGCGGACCGGTCCACTCGAACGCTGAACCGGTGGCTACCGGCATTGAAACTGATGTCGCGATCCTCGCGAACGGCGAAGTCCGCCACCATCGGCAAGTGGAACAGGACTCCCACGGCCGGGATCGCGCCGCCCTCGCAGTCCGGGGCCAGGGCGGCCATCTGGGCCTCGGTCAGCAGACGAACGTCGTCGGCAGACAGCGCGCGGCGCGCCTTCCGGAGATCGACGTGATCGGTCGCGTCAAGGACCAGAAGGAATGAGCGATCGTCTTCCGTCATGACGCCGACGACCTTGGCGAACGTTCGCGGATCGACGCCCTCCGCGTGGGCTGTCGCGCGGGCCGTGAAGGTCGCCGCGTGTTCGTGGACCTCGTGCTCGACGCCTTGCTGGCCGAGCCAGTCGAGGAGGGCGGGGAGGGCACCCTCGCGGGTGATGGACGGAGTGGTCTCCATGGCGACACCTCACGCGAACCGTTTTCCGGCATCGTCGCGCAGCCGGCTGTATGTCGCATCGGCCGTCCGATGCGGTCGCGCATGCCGAACGTCCCTAAGCTACGCTGCGGGCGGGGCGGCCAAACGCGCACACTGGGGATCAGTCGCATGCCACGAGGCAGATCGGACACGCGGGTCAGGCAGTGAGTGGATTCAAGGGACTGAGCCTCCGCTTCAGGATCGCCGGCGGGGTTCTGGCCGGGCTGGTCGTCCTCTTCTCGTTCTTCGGTTTTCTTGCCATCCGGACGATCAACCTGAGCATCGACATCGCGTTGGAGGAGCGCCTCCGCCTGGCGCAGATCAGCGCCGCGTCCGTCGATGAGCTCCTGGAGCACACCGCCCGGCAGCTCGAGCGGACGGCCGCCCTGGTGGCAGCCGGGTCGACCGAGGAGGAGGAAGGGCGGGTCGCGCAGGTCTACGAGCTGCTCAGTGAGTTCGACCGGATCGTGCGCCTGAGCCCGGAGGGCCGCGAGCTGTGGATCGTCCCGCCGCGGGCCGATGACGCCGGCTGGCCCTTCACGGAGGACAAGGCAGTCCGGGCTGCGCTTGCTCGCACCGAAACCAGCATCGTCGCGCCGGCGCGGGGGATCCTGGCGGATGGCCTGATCGCGATCCTGATCACCCCGCTCGATCGGCAGGACCGCTCTTCCGGCTTCCTGGCCGGGGAACTCCGCGCCTCGCACGCCGACATCAACCTCCTGTCGCTCCCGCAGAACGATGGCTCGGTGCGGTCCGAGATCGTCGATGCGGCCGGCTACATCGTCGCCCAGTCCGGCGACGGAGAGGCCGAGCGCCCGGACGAGCACGTCGGGATCCTCGCCCCCATGCTCGCCAGCGGACGACCCGGGACGACGATCCACCACGTCGGGAACGGCGCCGACCACGTCGTCGCCTACTACCCCTTTCGATCGCGCCCGGGTGGCGTCGTCGTCGAACAAACCGAGGACGCCGCGCTCGCGATCCCCCGGGAGATGCAGCGGACGATGCTCGTCTACGGCATCGCCGCGCTCCTGATCGCCTCGGGGGCCGCCTGGCTCCACGCCCACTCGGTCGTCCGGCCGATCCGGCGTCTCACCGGCGATGCCGCCCGAATGGCCTCCGGCGACCTGGACAGCCCGATCGCGGTCCCCCGCGATGACGAGATCGGGGAGCTGGCACGCCGCTTCGACGAGATGCGGATCAAGCTGAAAGCCTCCCTCGAGGAGAGCACCCGCTGGGCGGAGGAGCTCGAACGCCGCGTCGACGATCGGACGCGCGAGGTGGAAGGCAAGAACCGCGAGCTCAACGTCCTCAATCTGATCCGGCGCCAACTCCTGGCCAAGACGATCTCCGCCCAGGAAGACGAGCGGAAACGCCTGGCGCGCGAGCTGCACGACGACTCGGCGCAGACGCTGGCGGCCGTCCTGATGACGCTCAAGACCGCCGAGGATGCGCTCCCAGCCGCCCCCGGCGACGCGCGGAGCGCTCTGAGCCGGAGCCGCTCACAACTCGAGGGCGCGCTGCGTGAGATTCGAAAGGCAATCATGGACCTGCGTCCGAGCGCCCTCGACGATCTGGGTCTCGCCGCAGCGGTCCGCTGGTACGCGGAAGAGCACCTTCGCCCCCTTGGCATCAAGGTCGATCTCGAGATAGGCGGCGACGAGCGCCGCGCCACCGGCGCCGTGGCAACGGCGGTCTTCCGGATCGTCCAGGAGGCAATCAGCAACGTCATCAGGCACTCGGGGGCGCGACGCGCCAGGATCAGCCTCGAGTTCGGCCGGTCGGCCGTCAGCACGGTCATCGAGGACGACGGTGTCGGCTTCGCCCCTGACGATCTCCGGCAACCGGAGGCGAACGGGCGCGGCCTTGGCGTGCTGGGAATGCGCGAACGCGCCGAGCTCTTCGGTGGTGTCGTCGAGATCGAGTCCGGTTCCGGGCACGGGACATCCGTCCGTGTTCGGATCCCGTACGAGTAGGGAGACACACCGTGGACAGAATCAGGGTCCTGATTGCCGACGACCACACGCTCGTGCGTGAAGGACTCCGCGCCCTTCTCGAGGCGCAGGGAGGATTCGAGGTCATCGCCGAAGCCTCGAACGGGCGCGAGGCGATCGATCGTGCGATCCAGATGCGGCCCGATGTGGTGCTCATGGATATCGGTATGCCGGAGCTGGACGGCCTGGCGGCCACGCGGCGCATCACCAAGATCAATCCGGCGATCCGCGTCCTCGTCCTCACCGTCCATGAGACCGACGACTACTTCTTCCGCGTGCTGGAAGCCGGCGCCCACGGCTTCCTGGTCAAGGACGCCGCCGCGACCGAGCTGGTGGCGGCCGTTCGAGCCGTCCACCACGGCGGCGTGTTCCTCCACCCGCCGATGGCCAAGCGCCTCGTCGAGGAGTACCTGGGACGGATCAGCAGCGGCGAGGAACGTGCTGCCCACGCCACGCTGACGCCGCGGGAGCGCGAGATCCTGGCCCTGATCGGCGTCGGTCACACCAACCAGGAGATCGCCGACCAGCTCTCCCTCAGCATCAACACCGTGCAGGCCCACCGGAGCCACATCATCGACAAGCTCAACCTCCACAGCCGAGCCGAGCTGATGCGCTACGCGGTCCGCATTGGAGTGCTCCGGGATCCGGGCTGACCCCGCAGACGTCCGCTCTCGCCGTGCAGCTGCTCGAGGCGCCGGCCTGACCCACCGGGCGAACCGACCCGCCATCGCGGAAAGACACTAGGTCTGCGCGCCCAATCGCCGGCGCGCCTGCTCAGTTCGTCTGATGCGCCGGTCGATCGGCGGTGCGGACAATCGGCCCCATGAACGACGACGCGGTCATGAGCGCCCGCAGCCTGCGGAGCGCCTGCCCCGGGAGCGTATGCGCCCTCCTCCCCGTCCCGGTCTCGCTCTGGCCTCGGACTGAGGCACCGACCAGCCGTCTTGACTCACGTCGATGTACAGGAGACGCACGATGAAACGCAGCGCATCCGTTCCAACGGTCCTGGTGGCCCTGACGCTCGTACTGTCGGCCTGCACCGGGGCGGGCACGACCGACACCAGCGCCCCATCGGTCGCCCCGTCCGTGGCCCCGGCCACGCCGCCTCCGGCCACGCCGGCGCCTCCGCCCGCCACCGTGGCGCCCGACACCGAACAGTACGTCGCCAATGCGGCCGAGTTCGTCAAGGCGGCCGACTGGGACACGAAGAAGACGATCACGATCGAGCTGGCGGAGATGTCCTTCACGCCCAAGGACATCGTCCTGGAGGCCGGGCAGCCGTACGTCCTCGAGCTCGTCAACGTGGGCACCGAGAAGCACGAGTTCACGGCCGAGGACTTCATGCGGACCGTGGCGACCCGCAAGGCCGAGACTCCCGAGTCGGAGGTGAAGGTCCCCTTCTTCACTGAGATCGAGGTCTTCGCGGGCAAGACGGTCGAGCTCTTCATCATCCCGCTCATCCCCGGGACATACGATGTCGTCTGCGAGATCGGCCTGGGCACCCCCGATGGCCACTTCGAGAAGGGCATGTTCGGCACGATCACCGTCACCGGCCAGACACCCGCGTCGCCGACGCTCCAGCTCGCCGCCGTCGACTCGGGACCGTGGATCACGGACGGCGCGGCGCAGGTCAAGGCGGCCGACTGGGACACGAAGCAGACGATCCAGATCGACCTGGCCGAGATGTCCTTCACGCCCAAGGACACGGTCCTCAAGGTCGGCCAGCCGTACGTAATCTCGGTCGTCAACGTGGGCACCGAGAAGCACGAATTCACGGCCGAGGAGTTCTTCAACTCGATCGCCTTTCGCAAGGCCGAGGACGCCTCGGGTGAGTTCAAGGGCCCCGCCCCTCGCGAGGTGGAGGTGTTCGCCGGCACGTCCATCGAGCTGTTCCTGATCCCCACCAAGGTGGGCACGTACCAACTCGTCTGCGAGATCGGTCTGGGCACCCCCGATGGCCATTTCGAGAAGGGCATGTTCGGCACGATCACGGTCGTGGCGGGCGGCTGATCCATCGCGGCTCGGACCCCGAGGGGCCGAGCCCCGTTCGACGACGCACGAGACCCCGGCCGGCTGGCCGGGGTCTCGTCAACTGTTGCGCGACGTTCTCGACCGCGACCCGGAGGTCCCGAGCGCGACGCTCGGGACCCAGCCGCGCATCGCGGAAAGACACTAGGTCTGCGCGCCCGATCCCCGGCGCGCCTGCTCAGTTCGTCTGATGCGCCGGTCGATCGGCGGTGCGGACAATCGGCCCCATGAACGACGACACGGCTAAAGGGGCTGCGGCAGAACAGGATCGCGCGTGCGTGGAGGCGCCGCCCCATCCGGTGACGGACGGATCCCGGTTCGACCGGCGCCGCTTCCTCCGGGTGCTCGGGCTCGGCACCCTGGCCGTGGTCCCGCTGCCGGTCCTGCCCGAACTGCTCCGTCAGGCCGGCCTGGCCGAGGCTCCGCCCGAGCCGGTCCGGGGCCAGGGCGAGCCGGCGCGCATGCGGGACGGACGGATCCGCCAGTGGACGATGATCATCGATCTCCGTGCGTGCGACGGCTGTCAGAGCACGGGGAAGCCGCCCCGCTGCACCGCCGCGTGCGTCGAGGGCCACTTCGCCCCCGAACCGATGGAGTGGATCGAGGTCTATGAGGCCGAACTGCCGGGCGGCGGCACGCAGTTCATGCCGACACCCTGCCAGCAATGTCAGAACCCGCCGTGCGTCAACGTCTGTCCGGTCGGTGCCACGTTCTCCACGCCCGAGGGCACGGTCCTGATCGACCAGGAGCGCTGCATCGGCTGCCGGATCTGCATGGCAGCCTGTCCCTATGATCGGCGCTTCTTCAACTGGGGCAACGCACCGGTACCACCTGAGTCGCTCCTCGCCGACTACTCGCCCGAGCACCAGATCCCCGCGAAGAAGGGGACGGTCATGAAGTGCGACTTCTGCCCCGACATGGCACGCACCGGGACCCTTCCCTATTGCGTCCAGGGGTGCCCGAACGATGCCATCTACTACGGCGACCTGGAGGAGGACATCGCCACCAACGGCAGGGTCCTCGTGGCGGCGTCGCGCTTCCTCTCCGAGAACGATGCGTACCGACTGAAGGAGGACCTCGGCACCGAGCCGCGCGTCTACTACATCCCCGGCCATGGCGAGGCGGTCGGACGGGACGCCTTCACCCCGGACCGGCTGCCGACGGAGTGGCCCTGGATGGAACGGGCCGACGGAGCCGTCACATGGCAGCGGTGAGCGAGTGGGAGCGGCGCCTCGAAGAGACAGCGCTTGCGCCCATCAGGCGGACCGGCCCCCGCTTCTGGGCGCTTGTCGCCGCGCTCCTCGCAGTCATCGGCTGGGGTGTCTACGCGTACTGGGTCCAGATCCGCGACGGGCTCGTGGTGACGGGGATGCGCGACCGGATCTCGTGGGGTCTGTACATCGCCACGTTCGTCTTCTTCATCGGGATCAGCCACGCCGGCACGCTCATCTCGGCGATCCTGCGCGTCTCGAATGCACGCTGGCGGACGCCTGTCACGCGGATGGCCGAGTTCGTCACCGTCGTGGCGCTGGTCTGCGGCGCCTCCTTCGTCATCATCGACCTTGGTCGACCGGACCGCATCCTCAACGTCTTCATCTACGGCCGCTGGCAGTCGCCGATCATGTGGGACGTCCTGGCAATCACGACCTACCTGACTGGCAGCATCACCTACCTGTTCGTTCCGATGATCCCCGACCTGGCCCTCTTCCGGGACCGGCTGGGCGGTCACACGTCGCGCTGGCGAGGCTGGCTCTACCGCACCCTGGCGATCGGCTGGAATGGCAATGCCACGCAGCGCCGTTCCCTCGCCTCCGCGATCGGCGTGCTGATGATCCTCATCATTCCGATCGCCGTCTCGGTCCACACCGTCGTCTCGTGGATCTTCGCGATGACCATGCGGGTGCCCTGGGACAGCGCGCTCTTCGGACCCTTCTTCGTGGCCGGGGCGATCTTCTCGGGGATCGGCATCCTGATCATCGTGATGGCGATCCTCCGCCGTGCGTACCACCTCGAGGAGTACGTCACCGAGAAGCACTTCCTCTACCTCGGCTACCTGATGGCGGCCTTCGCGGCGATCATGATCTACGCGAATATCAACGAGTTCATGACCCACGGCTACAAGCTCCAGGAGGGGGTCGAGTTCCACTTCCGCCAGCTGTTCCTGGCGGAGTTCGCCCCCCTCTTCTGGTTCTACCTCCTGGGTGGGCTCGTCTCCCCGATCGTGATCGCCCTGCTGCCCGCGACGCGGAGTGTCCGCGGCTTCGTCCTGGCGGCCGTTCTGGTCACGGTCGCGATGTGGATCGAGCGGTACTTCATCGTCGTGACCGGCCTGCGGGTGCCGCTCATGCCGTACGAGCCGGCCAGCTACACCCCGACCTGGGTCGAGTGGTCGTTGCTGGCCGCGGGGCTCGCCCTGTTCGCGCTGTTGATCACGTTGTTCAGCAAAGTCTTCCCGATCATCGCGGTCTGGGAGGTGGCCGAGGACCACGAGGCGACGGTCGCCTCGCCCGACACCGCCCGCCGGGCCGCGCTGGAACCCCCGAAGCTCGAAGGAGAAACCGCGCGATGATCACGATCACTCGGCGATCCGCCCGGATCGTTGCTGGACTCCTGGCCGCCGGGGCGATCACCGTCAGCCTGGCAGGCCCAGCACTCGCGTCGCACGTGCTGGTCCAGACCACAACCCTCGGCGAGGGGACCGTCGGCGGGACAGTCAACGTCCCGGTCACCCTGCAGGCGGCAGACGGCGCTCCACTGCAGGGGACGACCGTCATCTTCTACCTCCATGCGTCCTTCGCCGGCGTCGAGGGCGAGGCCGAGATCGGCCGGGCCATGACCGACGAGAACGGCGTCGCCTCTCTTGCCTACCGACCGCGCCTCGCCGGGCACCACGAAATCCGGATGGAGTTCGCCGCGCCCGCAGGCGGCGAGGTCGAAGTGACCAGCACGGCCATCGACGTCACCGGGGGCGGGCAACTCTACCGCTCCCCGGCCGGCGTTGACGTCCCGGGTGTCGGCGTGGAGCTCCTGATGGTGGTCCTCGCCATCGTCTGGTCGATCCTGTTCTGGGTGGCGCTCCGGCTTGTCGCGATCGCCCGAGGAGGAGGCGAGGTCGGGACGCCCGAGCCCGGCCCCGGGCGATGAACCGGTTCTTCGTCCCTGTGGTCTTCGTCGCCCTGATCAGCGGGCTTGCTCTCGGCCTGATCGGCGGCGTCGTGGCCCGCAGCCCGGAGACGCACGCCAACGTGCGGCCGGAGGGCTACGATCGGACGCCGGTCGGCTACGTGGGCCAGGAGGTCCCCTACGGGGGCATCGGTCTGGCTGACCCCGGCCGCGCCGAAGATCCTGATCCCGTGGCGCGCGGCCGGATCCTGTTCATGGGGTACGGCTGCGCTGCCTGCCACGGCATCGCCGCGCAGGGCGGGATCGTCGGACCCGCCTTCGACCGCGAGGAGCTGTTCCTGGACGACTTCCGTCCCCTCCTCCGCTCCGGTCCCGGCGGGATGCCCGCCTTCGCCGAGGAGATCCTCAGCGATGACGATCTCGACTCGATCTACGCCTTCATCAAAGCGATTCGACAGAGCGCCTCCTGACTGTCCGGTAGGGCAGAGGGAAACGATGGATCACCAGCAGGGACGAGCCTGGCCGTGGACGGCCGCGCCGGCATCCGGAGTCCTCGCGACGATAGCGTCGTCGCACTCGACGGGCGCGTCCGCGGCGCCGTCGCACGCGGCGGTCGTCGAGGCGGATCACGGAGGCCGTGCGGCGGCCCGAGGGATCTTCCAGGCGCTCTGGGACCTGCTCACGTCGATGCGGTTCTCCCTGTTCGTGATCCTCGCGATGGCGGTCCTCGGCCTCGTCGGGACGCTCGTCATCCAGGTCCCGGCCGGCGTGGAGAGCGACCTCACGGCGAAGGCCGACTGGCTCGCCGGCGTCCGGCCGCGGTTCGGCGGCTGGACCGATGTCCTCGACCGCCTCCAGCTCTTCTCCGTATTCGGGTCGATCTGGTTCCGGGGCCTCACGGCCTTCCTGACGACCAGCCTCATCGCGTGCATGATCCAGCGGACGCCGGGCCTCTGGCGCACGGCCACCAAGCCGCGCGTGACGGTCGGCGATGCGTTCTTCGCCCATGCGCGGGAGCGCGACGCGATCGCCGTTCGAGGCGACGCGGCGGACCTCACCGGCCGGATCGCCGGGGTCCTCCGGAAGCATCACTACCGCGTGCTCGTGGAGGACGACGGCGCCGTCAACCTGTACGGGGATCGCTTCCGCTGGGCGCCGTTCGGGTCGCTCATCGGCCACCTGAGCATCGTCGTCATCTTTGCCGGGGTCATCGTCGGCTCGCTTTTCGGCTTCCGCGACAACAGCTTCATGATCGCCGAGGGCTCCAGTGCGGTCGTCCCGACCGGCGAGGGGCTGACCGTCAGGCTCGTCTCGTTCGAGGACGCCTACTACACGGACACCGGCGCGCCGTCTGATTTCGCGAGCGAGCTCGTGGTGCTCCGGGACGGCAGGGAGGTGGCCCGCCACACGGCGCGGGTGAACGACCCGCTGCGCTACGGCGACCTGTCCTTCTACCAGTCGTTCTACGGCCCCGCGGCCCTCATGAGCGTCGCCGACACGGACGGCAGGCTGCTCTACTCGGACGGCGTGCCGCTCGCGTGGGAGACGAAGGACGACGGCCGCCGAGTCGGGACCTTCACGGTTCCCTCGAAGGACATCGTCGTCTGGGTCGTCGGCACGTGGGGCGGCGGTGACCCGCTCGTGAAGCCCGGCCAGATGCGCGTGGAGACGTACCGGGCCAGCACGGGCGATCCCATCGAGCAGCTGACGATCGACCAGGGCGTCCCCACGGCCGTGTCCGGCCTCACCTTCACGTTCGGCCGGGAGATCCAGTACACGGGCCTGTCCGTCGCCCGGGACCCCGGGACGATCCTCGTCTGGATCGGCTCGCTCCTGCTCATCGCCGGCTTCACGGTCGGCTTCGCCTTCCCTCACCGGCGCATCTGGGGCCGTCTCGTGATGCGTCCCAACGGCGTGGGGGCGCTCTCCGTCGCAATTCGTGGTCGCGTCACCCAGGACGTGGACCGCGCGTTCACCGACCTCGTCACCGACCTTCGGGTGGCGTGCGTCGCCCCGACTGCATCCTGAGGATTGGCCATGGAGAAGATGTCGTCCTACTCCTTCGTCGCGGCGGTCATCGCCGTCGGCATGGCCTTCGTGCTCTACCTCGCGTACGTCCTGTCCGGGCTGCGCGCGGCGCGGATGCAGACGGCCGGCATGGCGGGCGGGACCGGGATGCTCGGCCTGGTCATCGGGCCACGGACGGCCACCTTCGGGCGCTACGGCTCGATCCTGGGCTGGCTCGGCTTCACGTTCCTGACGGCCTGGCTCGTATTCCGGACGATCGCGACCGGCCATGGTCCGTTCGCGAACATGTACGAGTTCTCGGTCGCGTTCGCGTGGAGCATCCTCGGCGCGTACTGCTGGTTCGAGCGGGGCTACCAGCAGCGGACCCTGGGCCTCCTCGTCTTGCCGCTCGCCCTGGGCATGATGATCCATGCGGCCACCATCCCGGCAACAATCGAGCCGCTCGTCCCGGCCCTCCAGAACAACCTTCTGCTGACCGTCCACGTCGCGGTCGCGATCGTGGCGTACGGTTCGTTCTCGATCGCCTTCGGGGCGGCGCTGCTCTTCCTCATCCAGCCTGCCGGCGGCCGGCTGGGCCTGCCGAAGCCGGCCGTCCTCGACGAGATCGCGTACAAGGCGGTCGTCATCGGCTTCCCGTTCCTGGCCGCCACCCTCGTCCTCGGGGCGATCTGGGCGGACGTGGCCTGGGGCCGCTACTGGGGCTGGGATCCCAAGGAAACCGCGTCGCTCGTCACGTGGCTCATCTACGCGACCTACCTCCACGCTCGAGTCGTCCGCGGCTGGACCGGGCGCCGGGCCGCGGTCCTTCTCCTCATCGGCTTCGCGGCGACCCTGTTCACCTACTTCGGCAACTACTTCTTCAGCGGGCTGCACAGCTACGGCGGGCTCGGCTGACCGGGCCGGATCGCTCGAGCCAGGAGAGGGACATGGAGACCGCGCACGCTGCTCGCCCGAAGTCTCGTGCCCCGGGCGGCGAGCGGCTCCGGACGGTGGCGATCATGCTCGTCGTGGGAGCCGCGATCGCCGGCGCCACGTACCTCCTCGACCGGTCCGGCGCAACCGGGTTCACAACCATCCAGCTGACCGGTGACACGGCCGCCCCGCGACCGCTCGTCGGCGGCGCGCCACCGGACTTCTCGGCGACGACCGTGACCGGAGAGGCCTTCCAGCTCGCCAGTCTCACTGGCCGGCCGATCTGGCTGACCTTCGGGGCGACCTGGTGTGCCGACTGCAGGGCCGAGACACCTGACATGCAGGCGACGTACGAGCGGTACGCGCCGGCCGGCCTGGCGGTCGTGAGCATCTGGATCGAGGAGGGCGACCAGGACGTCCGGGATTATGCCGCACGCGTGGGCCTGGACGTCACGCTGATCGCCGACCCGAGCACGGCGCTGGCCAACCGCTATCGGATCTACGGGCTGCCGACCCACTTCTTCATCGGGGCCGACGGAACGATCCGCGAGATCCGCCTGGGCGGGCTCCGACCGGACGAGATGGACCGCCTCGCCAGGTCAATCATGCAGTAGGGCGGCCCGTGTCATCGACCTCCATGCCGGCGAGGAGGTGGCGATCCGCATAGCTCTCGCGTGTCGGCCATCAGCGAAGACGACGGGGGGGTCGGGCACTGAGGATGACGGGGGGGGGGGGCGGGCACTGAGGATGTCCCGGAGCGGGACGCCGAGGATGACGATGCTCAGGACACTCCCCGCGCGATCTCGAGGAGCGAATCGGCCAGATCCGCGACCGCCGTGCCGAACGGGGAGACCTTCCCGTCCAGGAGCCCGTCCACGGCCGGCTCGGCGGCCAGGACCCGTTCGTCCTCCGGCAGGAGGTGTCGGCTCGCGAAGGCCGGGCGCGTACCGGCATCCGCCGTGTCGAGATAGCCCTCGACCCGATTGACGTCGCTCGGACCGCGGACGCGGTTGACCACCAGATGGACCGTCGGGATTCCGAGGTCCGCAGCCAGGCGCGCCGTTCGGAGCGCGACCGAGACGCCGTTGAACGACGGATCGGTCACCACGAGTGCCTGTCCGAAACCGCGCGCGAGCGCCCGCCCGAAGTGCTCCAGGCCGGCCTGGGTGTCCATGACGATGAGTTCACCAGGTCGCAGCGCGACCGCCGCCATGGCCCCGGCCAGCAGGGTGTTCTCGGGACACAGGCAACCGGCCGCGGCCTGGTGGAGCGAACCCATGACGAGCAGCCGGACGCCGTCCGGCGCCCGGACGGAGAAGCGCTCGACGGCATCATCCGCCTGGGGGTTCAGGCGCAGGAGCATGCCCCAGCCAGAACCCGGTCGCGCCCCCGTCTTCTCCTCGACGTAGTCGGCGTTGTCGCTCAGCGGCACGATGGCCGTCGCCTCTGCTGGAGGCATCCCGAGCGCCCAGGCCAGGTTCATCTGGGCGTCGGCGTCGACGGCCAGGACGGTCTGTCCACGCCGGGCGAGGGTACGGGCGAGGAGCGCGGCGAGGGTCGTCTTGCCGACGCCGCCCTTGCCCGTGATCACGATGCGCGACCGGTCGCCGGAGCCCGGCGCGAGGGCCTCCATGCCATCCCGCGAAGGGCCGCTGCGCTCGGACAAGCTCAATTCGTACCTCCTGGATGATCCGTTTCGAGGACCGGGTTCTCATGGAGTGGGACGTTCGGCGGCGTCGTCAAGGGCCGTCTGACCCATTTTCGAGAACCGGGCTTGGCGAGGCGGGAGGTCCCGCCGACGTCGTCACGGGCCGACTGACCCTTGACGACCACGGAGTCGGGCTTCCAGCATCCTGATCAGGCGAAGTCGCGTGACCGGGGTGTCGCGTGGCTCACCGACCGATCGATGGCCATGAACCGAGAGAGGTGAGACGGTGAACGACGCCGTGGCCGCGCAGGTTCGGACGGACCCCGCCAGCCTGAAGATGCGCGAGCGGGCCAAGGCCGAGGGGATCACCACGATCTGGGACCGCTACGAGGCGCTGGGCACGCAGTGCAAGGTGGGTGAGCTCGGCATCTGCTGCACCGTCTGTCACCTCGGTCCGTGCAACCTGGGGCTGCCCGGCAGCAAGCGACCCAAGGTCGGCGTGTGTGGCGCCACGATTGACACGGTCGCCGCCCGTCGGCTGGCACGCGACATGGCCGCCGGATCCGCGGCCCACTCGGACCACGGGCGATCGGTGGCCCACCTGCTCCTCCAGGCCGCGCGGGGCGAGGCGCCGGGGTTCGGCGTGAAGGACGAGACCAAGCTGCGGACGCTGGCCGTGGAGCTCGGGGTGGAGCAGTCCGGCCGGACCGTCAACCAGATCGCCGAGGGCGTCGCCGAGGCCTGCCTGTCCCAGTTCGGTCAGCAGGAGGGGGACCTGGCATTCGTCGCTCGAGCGCCGGCCCGGCAGCGGGAGATCTGGCGCACGCTCGACGTCGCCCCGCGGGGCGTCGATCGCGAGATCGTGGACGTGATGCACCGGACCAACATGGGCGTGGACACGGACTACCGGAGCCTCATCCTGTCCGGCATCCGAAGCGCGCTGGCCGACGGCTGGGGCGGCTCGATGGTCGCGACGGACCTCCAGGACGTCCTCTTCGGCACGCCCAAGCCGATCCGGGCGCGGATGAACCTGGGTGTCCTGCAGCCCGATCAGGTGAACATCCTCGTGCACGGCCACGAGCCCATGCTCGCCGAGGGGATCGTGGACGCCGCCGCCGATCCGGCCCTTCTCGCCCAGGCTCGAGAGCTGGGCGCGAGCGGGATCAACGTGGCCGGCATCTGCTGCACCGCCAACGAAGTGCTCATGCGGCGCGGGATCCCGGTCGCCGGCAACTTCCTCCAGCAGGAGCTGGCCATCATCACCGGGGCCGTGGACGCAATGCTGGTGGACGTCCAGTGCGTCATGCCCGGGCTCGCCGAGGTCGCCGCCTGCTTCCACACCGAGATCATCTCCACCTCGAAGAAAGCCAGGTTCCCCGGCACGACCGCCGTCGAGTTCAGTGAGGATCGTGCGACGGAGGCCGCTCGAGAGATCGTCGGTCGGGCGGTCGCCAACTTCGCCCGCCGCGACAGGGCGCGGGTGGCGATCCCGGACGAGCAGATGGACGTGGTGGCAGGTTTCACGACCGAGTCCATCACGCACATGCTCGGCGGCACCTATCGCGGCGGCTTCCGCCCGCTCAATGACGGGATCATCTCCGGCCGCATCCGCGGCGTCGTCGGCGTCGTCGGCTGCGACAGCCCGAAGCAGCTTCAGGACCAGGGCCACCTGGGGCTCGTCTACGAGCTCTTGAAGCGGGACGTCCTGGTGGCCCAGACAGGCTGCTCGGCGATCGCCTGCGGCAAGGCCGGTCTCCTTCGGCCCGAGGCGGCGCTCGAGTTCGCCGGCCCGGGTCTGCGGGAGATCTGCGAGGCCGTCGGGATCCCGCCGGTGCTCCATATGGGCTCGTGCGTGGACAACAGCCGGATCCTCACCGTGTGCATCGAGATGGTGCGCGAAGGCGGGGTCGGGCGGGACTTCTCCGAGCTGCCCGTGGCCGCCGCCGCACCGGGATGGTGGTCGGAGAAGGCGATCACGATCGGGTTCTACGCGGTCGCGTCCGGGATCCTCACCGTGCTCGGATCGCCGCTCAACATCCTGGGCAGCGAGGCCGTCACCAAGTACGTGACGGAGGACATGGAGGGGCTGACCGGCGGCAGGTTCGCGTTCGAGGCGGATCCTGTCAAGGCGGCCGAGCTCATCGTCGCCCATCTCGACAGGAAGCGCGAGGCGCTGAAGCTGCGGCCGATGCTCCACGACACGCACCCGGCCGTCGCCCAGGCCACGGCCTGACACCAGGCTATCCCCGGGAAAGGGTCATCGACCATGTCACGGATCATTGCCAGCGCCGCCATCCGGGGAGCCCACGCCTATGTCGAGGAGGCCGAGGCCAGCCTGACCGAGACCCTCGAGGCGAAGGGCGGCGGGGCGCGCCTCGAGTTCCCCAACACCGCCTTCCACCTGCCGTTGATCCTCGCCCTCACCGGCCTCGAGGTGAAGACGGTCGAGGATGCCCAGGCGCCGCTCCGGATCGCCCGGGGCTTGCTGTCGCCGGTCCCGACCGAGGCGATGTGGCTGCCCTACCTGGGCAACACGCTCGATGCCGGGATCGCGACCCTGATCGCCCAGGAAGTCATCGAGGCGCTGCGCTACGCCAACGGCACCCAGTCCAACGGCATCTACCTCGGGTTTACCGACGACGCGATCCTGCGCACCCAGGGCATCAAGCTCGTCGACGGCCGCATGCCCGGGTTCGCGGCCTGCGTGGGCGCGATGCCGACCAACGAGGCGGCCGTCCGTCTCGCGCGCGAGCTGCAGGAGCGCAACATCCTCGTCTTCCTGTCCAGCAATACGGACGGCCTGAGCATGGCCGACCAGCTGGCCGAGGAAGGCGTGGAGATGAGCTGGGACACCTACCTGGTGCCCTACGGCCGCGAGACCAGCACGACGGTGCACGCCCTCAACTTCGCGGCCCGGGCGGCGATGACCTTCGGCGGGCTGACCCCCGGCGACCTCTCCAAGGCGCGCCAGATCCTGCTCTACAACAAGGAGCGTGTCTTCGCGTTCGTGCTCGCCCTGGGCGAGGTGAACGACGAGAAGTACGCCACGGCCGCCGGTGCGATCAACTTCGGCTTCCCGGTCATCGCCGACACCGACATCCCGCAGATCCTGCCCAGCGGGATCTGCACCTATGAGCACGTCGTCAGCAACGTCCCACACGATCGCCTCGTCGCGCAGGCGGTCGAGGTGCGCGGCCTGAAGCAGAAGATCACCAAGATCCCGATCCCCGTCTCGTACAGCGCCGCATTCGAGGGGGAGCGCGTCCGCCAGGAGCGGCTGCGGGTCGAGTTCGGGCGCAAGCTCGCGCCGGCCTTCGAGTTCCTGCGCGGCCGGGAGCTGAACGAGGTCCAGGACGGCCGGATCGAGGTCATCGGGCCGGACATGGACAGCGCGCCGGTCGGCGGGGTGATGCCGCTGGGCATCCTCATCGACGTTGCCGGCCGCAAGCTCCAGAAGGAGTTCGAGCCGATCCTCGAGCGACAGGTCCACCGGTTCCTCAACGGCGCGATGGGCGTGATGCATATCGGGCAGCGGGACATGCCCTGGCTCAGGGTCAGTCAGGAGGCGTTCAACGCCGGCTTCAGATTGCGGGATATTGGGGTCATCCTCCACGCCAAGTACCTCGAGGAGTACCCGGCGCTCGTCGACAAGGTCGCCGTGACGATCTATTCGGAGGCGGACCAGGTCAACCGGATCATTGACGAGGCGAAAGTCGTCTGGGACGAGCGCGACGCCCGGGTGGCCGGCATGACCGACGAGACCGTCGAGGTCTTCTACTCCTGCACGCTATGCCAGTCCTACGCGCCCAACCACGTCTGCGTCATCTCCCCGCAGCGCCTCGGGCTGTGCGGCGCCTACAACTGGCTGGACGGGAAGGTGAGCAACGAGATCAATCCCACCGGGCCGAACCAGCCGATCGAGAAGGGCCGCTGCCTCGATCCCGTCTTCGGCAAGTACGAGGGCATCAACAAGTTCGTCCACCTCACGTCGAACAAGACGGTCGAGGAGGTGAGCCTCTACTCGATGATCGACTCGCCGATGACCTCGTGCGGGTGCTTCGAATGCATCATGGGCATCGCCCCCGAAGTGAACGGCGCGATCGTGGTCACCCGTGAGTACAGCGGGATGACGCCGCTGGGCATGACCTTCAGCACGCTGGCCGGCCTCGTCGGCGGCGGGATCCAGACGCCGGGCTTCCTCGGGGTCGGCCGTCTCTACCTGGCCAGCCCCAAGTTCATCCCGGCCGATGGCGGCCTGTTCCGGCTCGTCTGGATGCCGAGCGAGCTCAAGGAGACGCTCAGGGAACGGTTGGAGGCGCGCTCCCGAGAGCTCGGCGACGAGGGCTTCGTCGACAGGATCGCCGACGAGACGGTGGCCACGACGATCGACGAGCTGCAGGCGTTCCTGGAGCGGGTCGGACACCCCGCCCTGGCGATGCCCTCGATGATCTAGAGGAGACCAGGCTCCATGCCGCTGACCGCGCTGGACATCTACAAGATCCTTCCGAAGACCAACTGCGGCGAGTGCGGCGTCCCCACCTGCCTGGCCTTCGCCATGCAGCTGGCGACGAAGAAGGCCGCCATCGACACCTGCCCCTACGCGACCGATGACGCCAAGGCGACATTGGCCGGGGCCGCCTCGCCTCCGATCCGCCTGGTGACCATCGGCCCGGCCGAGAAATGCATCGTGATGGGCAAGGAGACCGTCCTCTTCCGGCACGAGGAGACGTTCTACCACCCGACCGCGATCGCCGTCCGGATCCGGGTGGACCGTTCCCCGGACGAGCTGCGGGCCGCCTTCGAGCGTGTCGCCGGGCTGCAGTTCGACCGAGTCGGGCAGATCGTCGGCATCGAGCTCGTGGCCCTCGAGGACGCCACCGGCGACGCCGAGCGGTTCGCGGCCGCCGCCGAGGTCGCGTCCGGGCTTGGGCTCGGTCTGGTGCTCATGAGCTCATCGCCCGAGGTCCTGGGGGCAGCGGCCTCCCGGAATCGTCAGCAGCGGCCGCTCCTCTACGCGGCGACGACCGAGAACTGGGAGGCGATGGCCGAGGTTGCTCGCGCGAACGCCTGCCCGCTCGCGGTGCGCGGTCGCGACCTGACCGAGCTGGCGGAGCTCACCCGCGGGATCGCCGCGCTGGGGCTGACGGATCTCGTGCTCGACAGCGGAGCGCGGGGCCTCGGCCCGGCGCTCCAGGACCTGACCCAGATCCGGAGGCTGGCGCTGCGCAAGCAGTTCCGGCCGCTCGGCTACCCGGCCATGGCGTTCGCAGTTGCCGTGGACGAGATCGATCGGGTCACCGAGGCGTCGGCCTATATCTGCAAGTACGCGGCGCTCGTCGTGACCGAGGAGCTCGAGACCTGGCAAGCGCTGACCCTCGTCACCCTGCGCCAGAACATCTACACGGACCCACAGGTGCCGATCCAGGTCGAGGCCGGCCTGCACACCGTCGGCGCCCCGGACGCGTCCTCGCCGGTCTTCGTGACGACCAACTTCTCGCTCACCTACTTCACCGTCGAGGCCGATACCGAGGCCGCCAGGACGGCCGCCTGGCTCGTGGTCGTCAACACCGAAGGCCAGTCGGTCATGACCGCCTGGGCGGCCGACAAGTTCAACGCGGAGACGATCGCCAAGGCGCTCGCCGAGTCGAGCGTGGCCGACAAGGTCAACCACCGCCGCGCGGTGATCCCCGGGGGGATCGCCGTGCTGAGCGGCAAGATCGAGGAACTGAGCGGCTGGGAGATCGTCGTGGGGCCTCGGGAGTCGGCCGGGATCCCGGCCTTCATCAGGACGCGCTGGCAGGAGCTGGCGGCCGCAGCCGCCGGCTGAGCGACATGACCGTCGTCGCCGGGCCGCGCGTCACCTTCGAACCCGGCGGCCGGGTCCTCGTCGCCGAGGCCGGGCAGACGCTGCTCGACGCGGCGTTTGCGGCCGGGGTCCCCCTCGACAGCGTGTGCGGGGGGCGGGGCATCTGCGAGCGCTGCCGGGTCGTCGTCGCCCATGGCGAGGTGGAGGCCGACGACGCACGCGGCGGCCGCGTAGGGGGCGAGGTCCTGGCCTGCCTGACGCGAATCGTCGGCGACGTCAGCATCCAGATCCCCGAGGCGTCCCGGATCGAGGGCGAGCAGATCCTCACCGGCATGGAGCGCTGGGACCAGCTCCTGTCGACCCCCGAAGACGTCGATGTCGCCCACCTGCCCCGGGAGGTGTCGTCCGCCGCCGAGCGGTTCGCCGACGGCCCGCTGGCATTCGCGCTGCCGCTCGACCTCCCCCCGCCGACACTCGAGGACTGCCTGAGCGACGCGCAGCGACTGGCCCGCGAGCTGCAGCGCCAGCACGGGCTCCGCGACGTGAGCGTATCGGTCGAGGCGCTCCGGGCCGCGCCGGTCACGCTCCGCGAGGCGGGCTGGCAGGTCAGCGCAGTGCTCGCCAGGACCACCGTCGGGCACGAGCTCATCGACATCCGGCCGGGCCGGGGTCCAACGAGGGCGTTCGGGGTGGCCGTCGACATCGGCACGACGACGGTCGTCGCCCACCTCGTCGACCTGGGCAATGGGCAGACCCTGGGCGCCGCGGCAGCCGTGAATCGCCAGGTGAGGTTCGGCGACGACGTGATCAGCCGGATCATCCACGCCGGCGAGCCCGGCGGCCTTGATCAACTGCGGACGGCGATCGTCGGCGAGATCAACGTCCTCGTCGGCAGCCTGGCCCGCGGGCACGACATCGCGCGTGACGAGATCGTGGCGGTCGCCTGTGCCGGCAACACGACGATGATCCACCTGTTCCTGGGACTGCCCCCGGCCGAGATCCGCCGCGAGCCGTACATCCCGGTCGCGACCGCGCCGCCCACCTGCCACGCGAGCCAGATCGGACTGCGCATCCACCCCAGGGCTACTGTCGCGGTGATGCCCGGCGTGAGCGGCTGGGTCGGGGGCGACATCACGGCCGACGTGGTGGCCTGCGGCATGGACAGGGCGCCGGAGCTGTCGATGCTCATCGACGTCGGAACGAACGGCGAGACCGTCATCGGCAACCGGGACTTCCTCGTCTGCTGCGCCTGCTCTGCGGGCCCGGCGTTCGAGGGCGGCGGCATCTCGGCCGGCATGCGCGCGGCCGGCGGCGCCATCCAGAGGGTCCAGATCACCCAGGCAGGCGCCCTGAGCTATGAGACGGTCGGCTCGGTGCGGCCGCGCGGAATCTGTGGATCCGGCCTGGTCGACCTCCTGGCCGAGCTGCTCCGAACCGGCTACATGGACCGCGCCGGACGGCTCCAGCCGGAGGCTCCCGTCGTGCGCGAGGGCCCGGTGGGACCCGAGGTCCTCGTGGCGGCCGCCGACGCGACCGTAACCGGCCGGGACATCACGCTCGGCGGTGCCGACATCGAGAACCTCCTGCGCGCCAAGGCGGCGGTCTACGCCGGGGCCTCGCTGCTCGCCCGCCGGATCGGCGTGTCGATGTCCGACATCGAGCGGATCTACGTCGCGGGCGGGTTCGGCGCCTACCTCGATATCCGGAAGGCGATCCTGATCGGCCTCCTGCCCGAGGTGCCGCTCGAGCGAGTCACCTTCATCGGCAACGGGTCGGTTGCCGGCGCGAAGATGGGCCTGCTCGCCAAGGGCACACGGCGGCGAGCGGTCGAGGTCGCCCGGAAGATGACGTACCGGGAGCTGAGCGTCGACCCGGGCTTCATGGAGGAGTACGTCTCGGCGATGTTCTTCCCCCATACCGACGCATCGCGTTTTCCGCGCGCCTGCGCCGCGCTCGGGTTCAGCTGAGGAGGGTTGGGGATCGTGTCCTACGTCGTCGCGCTGGCCGGCAAGGGCGGCACCGGGAAGACGACCATCGCCGGCCTCGTCGTTCGGTCGCTGCGCCGCTCGGGCCGGGTGCCCATTCTCGCCGTGGACGCCGATCCGAACACGAGCCTGGACGTGGCCCTCGGGCTGCGGCCCGCGCGGACCATCTCGGACGTCATCGACGCCTCCCACGGCATGCGCGAGGTGCCCGCCAACATGCCGAAGTCGACGTACCTGGAGTACCAGCTGGAGGACTGCCTGGCCGAGGGGAGCGGGGTCGATCTGATCGCCATGGGACGGCCGGAGGGTCCGGAGTGCTATTGCGCCTCCAATCACCTCCTGCGTACGCACCTGGATCGGCTGATGGGCGCCTATCGGTCCGTGGTGGTGGACAACGAGGCCGGCATGGAGCACCTCAGCCGACGGACCACGCGCGACGTCGACCTGCTCCTCGTGGTCAGTGACGCGACGCTGGTCGGCATCCGGACCGCGCTGCGGATCCGGGCGCTGGTCGGCGAGCTCAGCCTGACGGTCCGCTCCTCGGCACTCGTGGTCAACCGGGTCTCGACGTTGCCGGCGCCGGTGGCGCAGGCGATCGAGGAGGGCGGCCTGCGCCTGGTCGGTCTCGTGCCCGAGGATCCGCTGGTCGCCGCGTACGAGCTGGACGGCCGTCCGCTGCTCGAGCTGCCCGACGACGCCCCGGCCGCCGAAGCCGTGGAGAGGATGTTCGCGACCGCCGAGCTCCAGGGAGCGACCCGGTGAGTGAGCAGATGAGCGTCTACCAGCCGACCTATGACGGGCTGCGCAAGCGACTGGCCGGGCTCGACCTCGACGATCTCGTCAGGAACAGCGGCGGCCGGCGACTCGATGACGCCCACATCGGGCTGCGCTGTGTCGGACGCGACTACGTGGTCGGCCATCCGGACGGGACCGTCCTCTACGCGGACGGCACCACTCCCGAGGTCGGGACGGCGATCCTCCTCCTCCTGTACCTCCTGGAGTCCACGGGGCGCAGTCTCGAGGACCGGTGGGTCTCGTTCGAGCAACTGCCCGGGGGTGCGGGCTACATGGGGTCGTTCCGGGGCCGGGTCATCGGGCCCGTGCTCAGCACCTTCGGAGCGCGTCCTGAGGCGCTGGCAGAGGCTGCCGTTGCGCTCGGGGGTGAACCCCTTGCGCTCGGCGATGTCGCCGTTCGGCTGCCCGCCCTGCCGCGCGTCCCGATCGCCTACGTGGTGTGGGGGGGCGACGCGGAGTTCGCCCCGAGCGCAACGGTTGTGTTTGACGCATCGGTCGAGGGCTACCTCGACGCGGAGGTCGTCACCGTGCTCGCCGAGCTTGCCACACGCAGGCTCGTCGAGGCCGCCAGTCCCGTTCCGAGCAAGGAGTGACCGGATGACCGTCGAGTTGGCCCGTGAAAGCTGGCCGGGCAGGATCTCCACGGCGACCATCGGCGCCACGGCGGCCGACGGGGGGACGCGCAGCCGCACGATCACGGTCGGCGGGCACGGCGCGCTGCCGTTCCAGCCCGGCGACGCCCCCAGCCCGCACCGCCCGGTCGTCGCGCTCGAGGTCTTCGACGCAGTGCCCCCGGACTGGCCGGAGCACCTGCGCGAGCCGCTCGCGAATGTCCTGGACTCGCCGGCCGACTGGGCGCGCAAGGGCGTCGAGGAGTTCGGCGCCGACCTCATCTGCCTGCGCCTCTTCGGGCCCCATCCGGAGGTGCTGGACGCCTCGCCGGATGCGGCGGCGGCCACCGTCCGGGCCGTCCTCGAGGCCGTCGACGTGCCCTTGATCGTGCTCGGCTGCGGCCACCCCGACAAGGACAACGACATCTGGCCGCGGATCACCGAGGCGGCAAGGGGCGAACGGTGCCTGATGGGCGTCGCGGTGCCCGAGAACTACAAGACGCTGGTCGTCGCCTGTCTGGCGGACGGGCACTCGATCCTGGCCGAGGGCCCGATCGACGTCAATATCCAGAAGCAGCTGACGATCCTCATCACGGCCATGGGACTGCCCCCCGAGCGGGTCGTCATGCACCCCGGAACGGCGTCGCTCGGGTACGGCCTCGAGTACGAGTACTCGATCATGGAACGGATCCGGCTGGCCGGGCTGCAGGGGGACCGGATGCTCGCTCAGCCCGTCCTGACGATCGTCGGCGAGGAGTCCTGGAAGTCCAAGGAATCCCGGCTGGATGCGTCTTCGATGCCCGGCTGGGGCGCCGCGGCGCGCCGCGGCCCGGCCTGGGAGGCGGCGACGGCCGCCGCGTACCTGCAGGCCGGCACGGACATCGTGGTCCTCGTCCATCCCGAGGCGCTCGCCGCCACGAAGCGAACGATCGAAGAGCTGACCGCAACGGCCGTCGAGGCGTAGGAGGAGCGATGTTCATCATCGGTGAGCGCATCAACGGGATGTTCCGTTCGGTGGCCAGGGCGATCCAGGACCGTGACGAGGCTGCGATCGCCGAACTCGCCCGGCGGCAGGTCAACGCAGGAGCCAACGCACTCGACCTCAACACCGGGCCGACAGAGGGAGATCCGGCCGACGTGATGGCCTGGCTGGTCCGGACCGTCCAGGACGCGGTGGACGTCCCGCTCTCCCTTGACAGCCCGAAGCCGCCGGTGATCGCGGCAGGTCTCGCGGCCGCCCGTGGCTATTGCATCGTCAACTCGACCTCCGGCGCCAAGGACCGGCTCGATGCCATGCTGCCCCTGGCGGCCGAGTACGGCTCCGGGCTGATCGCGCTGACGATCGATGAGCGCGGAATCCCGCGCAACGCCGACGCGCGTGCCGAGATCGCGCTGACGATCGTGGCCCGGTCGCTCGAGGCGGGGATCTCGCCGGATCGGCTGTACCTCGATCCGATCGTCCTCCCGGTCAGCGCCGCCCAGGACCAGTCCACAGCAGCGCTGGAGGCGATGCCGATCTTCCGGTCGCTGTGCGAGCCGGCCCCGCACCTCATCGTCGGCCTCAGCAACGTCTCGCAGGGGACCACCGCTCGGGGCCTGATCAACCGGACCTACCTGGTCATGGCGATGGCCAACGGGCTGGACGCGGCGATCCTCGATCCGAACGATGCGGAGCTCATGGACGCGATGCGTGCCGCCGCCGTCCTGCTCAACCAGGAGATCTACGCCGAGGGGTTCCTGGGTTCGAAGGTCGCGGTGTAGGGGCGATGGGCAGCACGTCACGCTCGCTGCTGGAGGCGCTCTCCGAGTTGGGCGGGTTCGCGCACGTCGCCGAGCTCGTCCCGTGGCGCGGGGCACTCGCCGACGACGCGGGCTCCCGGGTCCGGGCGCTCGCGGCCGAGCTCGGCGCGGACGGTCGCTTCGATGCGCTGAGCGTCACCGACAGCGCCGGCGGCCACCCGATGCTGAGCCCGGAGGTCCTCGCCTCCTCGCTCGCCGAGGCTGGGCAGGAAGTCATCGTCCACGTCGCCTGCCGGGATCGGAACCGCAACGAGCTGCTCAGCCTGGGCTGGCGCCTCGCGAGCGCCGGCGTGGAGAACCTCCTGGTCCTGTCGGGCGACTACCCGGCTGAGGGCTATCTCGGCGTGGCTCGCCCGGTCTTCGACCTCGACTCGGTCAGCCTGCTCCGCCTCTACGATGGGCTCAACCGTGGTGAGATCGCCGGCGACCTCGTCGGTCGCCCGATCCCGCGCGACCGCGCGCGCTCCGTCGGCGCGCTCGCCCCGATGCGCGGCAATACCTCGACACCGCTCCCGCCGACCCGCTTCTACCTGGGCGCCGCGGTCAACCCATTCAAGCGCGCCGAGGCGGACCTCGTGCCCCAGTACGCGAAGCTGGCCTTCAAGGCGCGGATGGGGGCCCGCTTCGCGATCACCCAGGTCGGCTACGACCCACGCAAGCTCGACGAGCTCAGCCGGTTCGTGGCAGACGGGGACCTCCCGCTCCGACTCCTCGCCAACGTCTTCGTCCTGACCCGGACGGTCGCCCGGATCTTCCACGCCGGCGAGATCCCCGGGATCGAGATCCCGGACGCGCTGCTCCAGCGAGCCGAGCGCGAGGGCGCGAGCCCGGACAAGGGCAAATCGTTCTTCCTCGAACTCGCCGCGCGGCAGGTGGCGATCGCGCGCGGCCTCGGGTACGCCGGAGCGTACCTTGGCGGCACGAGCCGGGCGCAGGACTTTGCGGCCGTGCTGGACCGGACGGCCGCCTATGGCCCGGATGACTGGCGCGCCTTCGCGAGGGAGGACGCCTGGGCGATGCCCGGCTCGTTCTACCGCTACGAGGCCGATCCCGCGACCGGTCTCAACGGACCGGCCCTCGCGCGCCGTGAGCGACCACGCCGTGTCCCACTCGCGTACCGCGCCAACCGGGCGGTCCACGCCCTCGCCTTCGAGCCGGGCTCCCGCGGGTTCCGGGCCGCGGGCCGCGTTTACGCGGCCGCCGAGCGGGCGCACCTCGGCCATCTACTCCACGTCGCCGAGCAGGCGATCAAGATCCCGCTCTTCGACTGCCGGGATTGCGGGGACTGTTCGCTTCCGGAAATCGGCTACCTGTGCCCGGAGAGCCAGTGCGTCAAGAATCAGCGCAACGGCCCGTGCGGCGGGAGCCGTGACGGGGAGTGCGAGATCCCCGGGCGGGCATGCATCTGGGCCCGTGCCTACGAACGGCTCAAGCCCTACGGCGAAGACGCCGCGATGCTCGACCGCCCGCCGGCGATCCCCGACAACGCCCTCCGGCGCACCAGCGCCTGGGCGAACACGTTCCTGGGTCGCGACCACCTGACCCGGCGATCCCCGAGCCGCCCGACCAACGAGGAAGTGCCGATCGAGGCCCGCACGTAGCGGGCTGAACGCCGGGCGTGCGGTACGACCGAGGGGGCATCGTCAGCGCGCCGGCTGGCTCGCCCGGCGTGCAGGTTTGGCACCCGCCGGTCGTCGAGCAGCCGCGCGGAGTCGGAGCTGCTCTCGCAGCGTTCAGTCTGAGCCGCCCGCTCCGCCGCACCCGTCGTACCGCACGCTGCGCGTTCACCGCGCGCGGTTGCGACCCGCCGCTCGGGCCCGTCGTACCGCACGCTGCGCGTTCACCGCCCGCGGTCGCGACCCGCCGCTCGGGCCCGTCGTACCGCACGCTGCGCGTTCACCGCCCGCGGTCGCGACCCGCCGCTCGGAGGCGGCTTGATCAGCCAACGGGAGGTCCCTGTCAGCAACGTCCGTGGGAATCACAGCTGCCCGCGGGTGCCGATCTGACCGGCGCGGCCAGTGTCGTCATCTGGTGCAAGCAGTTTGCGGTCCAATTCGCGGCGGCGACGCTGGAGACCTGATCCGTCGGCGTCACGCGCCGGCCTGCCGGCTCCCGCGATAGCATCCCATCATGCCCACCGAGCGGTTCGACTACGTCATCGTCGGCGGCGGTTCCGCCGGCAGCGTTCTCGCCAACCGGCTGAGTGCGGATCCGGGGACGCGCGTCCTGGTGCTCGAGGCCGGCCGGCCGGACTGGCGGTTGGACGTCTTCGTCCACATGCCGGCGGCACTGGCCTTTCCGATCGGGAGCCGGTTCTACGACTGGAAGTACGAATCGGAGCCCGAGCCGTTCATGAACGGCCGCCGGATCTACCACGCTCGCGGCAAGATCCTGGGGGGCTCGTCGTCGATCAACGGGATGATCTTCCAGCGCGGCAACCCGCTGGACTACGAGCGCTGGGCGGCCGATCCGGGCATGGGCACCTGGGACTTCGCGCATTGCCTGCCGTACTTCAGGCGGATGGAGGACACGCTCGCGGCGGCCCCGGACGATCCGTGGCGGGGGCACGGCGGTCCGCTCCCCCTCGAGCGCGGCCCGGCGACGAACCCGCTCTTCGGTGCCTTCTTCGCGGCCGTTCAGGAGGCGGGCTATCCGCTGACGGCCGATGTCAACGGCTACCGCCAGGAGGGCTTCGCCCAGTTCGACCGGAACATCCTGCGCGGGCGGCGAATCTCCGCGTCACGAGCGTACCTCCATCCGGTCGTGGGCCGCCGCAGCCTCGTCGTCCGAACGATGGCGTTCGTCACCCGCGTGCTGTTCGAGGGGACCCGCGCCGTCGGCGTCGAGTACCGGACACCGTTCGGGGGCACCCGCCGCGTGGGGGCCGGGGAGGTGATCCTCGCCGGGGGCGCCATCAACTCGCCGCAGCTGCTCCAGGTCTCCGGCGTTGGAAACGCGGCCGAGCTCGGGGCCCTCGGGATCCGCGTCGTCGCGGACGTGCCGGGGGTGGGGGAGAACCTCCAGGACCACCTCGAGGTCTACGTCCAGTACCACTCGAAGGAGCCGGTCTCGATGCAGCCGTCGCTCCAGAAGTGGCGCCGGCCTTGGATCGGGTTCCAGTGGTTGTTCCTCCGCCGTGGGCCTGGCGCGACCAACCACTTTGAGGGTGGCGGCTTCGCGCGCAGCAATGACGACGTCGCCTACCCGAACCTGATGTTCCACTTCCTGCCGCTGGCCATTCGCTACGACGGCAGCTCACCGCCGAGCGGGCATGGGTACCAGGTCCACGTGGGCCCGATGTACTCGGATGCGCGCGGCTCGGTCAAGGTCACGACCGCCGACCCGACCGTGCATCCGGCGCTCCGCTTCAACTACCTCTCGACCGCCCAGGACCGGCGCGAATGGGTGGAGGCGATCCGTGTCGCGCGGCGCATCCTCAACCAGCCGGCGATGGGCAGGTTCAACGGCGGAGAGACCTCGCCCGGACCGTCCGTCGAAACCGACGAACAGATCCTCGACTGGGTCGGCCGTGACGGTGAGACGGCGCTCCACCCGTCCTGCACGGCGCGAATGGGCACGGGCCCGATGTCCGTGGTGGATCCGCTGACCATGCGGGTCCACGGGCTCGACGGCCTCCGTGTCGTGGACGCGTCGATTTTCCCGTACGTCACGAACGCGAACATCTACGCCCCCGTGATGATGGTCGCGGAGAAGGCCGCCGACCTGATCGCCGGGGACAGGCCGATGACGCCGGATCCGCGCCCGTATTACCGACATGGCGCGGGGCTGCCGTTGTTCGAAGGCGGCCCTTCGGGCTGAGGTCCGACACCCCCGGCGTTTCCGGTCAGGCGTTTCCGGTCAGGCGTTTCCGGTCAGGCGTTCTTGCGAGGTCGCCCGCCGCGTGCGCCCGGGATCGGTGATCGGCTCAGGAAGATCGCGCCGCCGCGAACGCCCATGTTGATGTCGGCCGGGTGCGCCTTCAACTGCCGTGACACCGCGGCGCGGATCGTGACGAGCTTCTCGCCCTCGTCCAGCTCGATCTTCTTGATCCCGGACATGGCCCCGACCGCGATCTCGTTGAGGGTCTTCAGGATCGCCTGGTCACGCTTCTGGATCGCCAGCTGGCGTGGTGTCAGTGCGCGTGCCTTGCGTGCCCTCGGGGCAAGTTCTTCCGGTTTGGCGTCACGAATCTTCATCGATGGGGGCTCCTGAATCATGCCGGGCTGACCGTTGATCATTTGATCTGCCGCAGTGATGAATTGTCTCCAGATGGTAACGACTTACGTCCAGGTTCGACAGCGGTTCGTTGATTCGCCCTGCGCGGCGCGGATCCGGTTCGTTGTCACGTTGCACCGCACTTTGCATAACCGATTGCAGTACCCACAAGCGCGCGGTATCCTCCCGAGCATCTCGGCTGGTCAGCTCTGCCGTCCTTGAGGTCTCGAAATGTCCCGTGCGCCTCGCCGATCACTCCTGCTCACTGCCGCGCTTGCGCTCACCCTTGTGCTTCCCGCGTCCGTCTCCGCCGACCATTCGTGGGGCAGCTACCACTGGGCGCGAACGGCAAACCCGTTCACGCTGAAGCTCGGCGACAAGCTCACCAACCCTTGGCCTTCGTACCTTGCGACGACGTCCGCCGACTGGAGCGTGTCGGATGTCCTCGACACGACGATCGTGCCGGGGACCGCGGTGAAGAGACTCTGCAGCGCCACGACCGGGACCGTCCAGGTGTGCAACTCGAAGTACGGGAACAACGGCTGGCTTGGCGTAGCGCAGATCTGGGTATCCGGCAGCCACATCACGAAGGCCACCGTCAAGGTCAACGACACCTACTTCGTCACATCCACCTACAACACGCCAGAGTGGCGGCAGATGGTGATGTGCCAGGAGGTCGGCCACACGTTCGGGTTGGGTCACCAGGACGAGGACTTCTCCAACCCAGATCTCGTTGCGGGTGGCAAGGAATCGTGCATGGACTACACGAGCAATCCGATCGGGAACGGGCAGCCGAACGACCACGACTACGACCAGCTCGCGACGATCTACGGGCACCTCGATAGCACGACGACGGTTGCCTCGGTGCCGGCGGCCTCGGCGGCAGCCGTCGCGGACGATGCCGCGGACGCGGCGTGGGGGAGGCTCGTCGAGGTCACGAACGGCGGTCAGGGCGCCTGGTACGTGCGCGACCTCGGTGCGGGCAACCTGATCCTGACCCACGTCTTCTGGGCGAATCGCTGACCCGATCTCCGCGCGGGCGGGACGCCCGGCCTAGCCGAAGACCTGACGAAGCGCGAAGAGGACGTTCGCGGGCCGCTCGGCGAGGCGGCGCATGTACCACGGGTACCATGCCTCGCCGTAGGCAATGAGCACGCCCACCCGAAACCCCTCGCGGTTCAGCCGGCGCTGCTGGTCTGAGCGAATCCCGTACAGCATCTGGATCTCGAACGCCATCTTCGGCAGCCCCAGCGCGGCGGCGTGCTGGGCGACCTGCGCGATGAGACGCACATCGTGCGTGCCCAGCGCGATCCGGACGCGCCCGCCGGCGCGGACGGCCTCCAGCATCGCCACACATAGCGCGAGGTAGTTTGCGTCGATGTCGTGGCGGGTCTGGTAGGCGATCGAGGCCGGCTCGGCGTAGGCGCCCTTGACCAACCGGATCTCCGGCTTGAGCGGAAGGAGCCGCTGGATGTCTGACGCGGTTCGCATCAGGTACGCCTGGAGGCAGATGGCGGTGTTCGGGTGGGCCGCCTTCATGCGTTCGTAGAAGGAGATCGTCGCCTCGGCGTAGGCGCTGCCCTCCATGTCGATCCAGAAGCTCTTGCCGTGTTCGGCGGCCTGTGCCGCGAGCGCCGACGCGTGCTCGAACGTCCGCTCGACGTCGAGATCGAAGCCGAGCTGGGACAGCTTCACGCTGATCTCGCCGTCCAGGCGCCGATCGCGGATCCGGTCCAGGACGGTCCGATAGTGGGCGGCCACCGCGTCGGCATCCTCGATCCTGGTCAGGTTCTCGCCAAGGCGGGTATAGAGCGTCCCGATCCCCTCGATCTGAAACTGACTCCCCGCGCGGAGCGCGCTCTCGGCGTCATCACCGGGCATGAATCGCCGAACCGCACGGCGGGCGAACCAGAGTCTCGGGATCCGGACGCGGAGCCAGCTGTTACCGGCCATCCAGAGCAGCAGTCGTCGCATCGCGCACAGGCTACGGTGTCTGCGCGCACGGTGCCAAACCAGTACGGCGCATGAGCGCATGTGGACGCATGAGCGCATTGACGGCACGGCCCGGCAACCGGTACGATCCGCCGCACAACTGAATAGCCTATCGAGAGTGGTGGAGGGACCGGCCCTTTGAAGCCACGACAACCTACCGGCGGTGACGCCGGCAAGGTGCCAATTCCGGGCAGGACAACCACCTGCGAGATAGGGATCACCCGATACCCTTCCGCGCAGGAAGGGTTTCTTGTTTCTCGGGCCACTCCTCGGTCAGGCAGGCAAGCCGACAACCCGTCCCATGCGGCGGGTGCCACGACCAGGAGCTCAGCCATGACGACCGACACGAGCACCACCGACTCCCGCCATCGGGCGTGGTCGATCATGGCCGCGCCGGTCCGACCGGACGCGGCCACCTCCGTGGACCCCGCGGCGGCCGTCGCAGATCCCGTGGCCCTTGTCGCAGATCCCGCCCGCCGGCCCCGGATCCTCGGCCTGAAGTGTCGCAACTGCCACCGACCCGAGCCAACCGGCCCCAGCTTCGTGTGTCCGCAATGCTTCGGGCCCCTCGAAGTTGTCCTTGATCGGGAGGCTGTGCGCGCCCAGGTCAGCCGGGCGAGGATCGAGGCCCGCGGCCCCGGGATCTGGCGCTACCTGGAGCTGCTGCCGGTGGAGACGGTGCCTTCGCGCGGACTCGCCGTCGGGTCCACGCCGCTCATCCGCGCGGACCGCCTGGCCGCGGAAATCGGCCTCGCGACCGGCCGCCTCTACCTCAAGGACGACACGCGCAACCCCACGCTCTCATTCAAGGATCGCGTGGTGGCCGTGGCCGCGGCCCGGGCCGTCGCGTTCGGCTTCGATACCCTCGCCTGTGCCTCGACGGGAAACCTCGCCGGCGCAACGGCGGCGGCAGCCGCGTCGATCGGCCTGCGGGCCGTCGTGTTCGTGCCCGCGGACCTCGAGCCCGCGAAGATCGACCACGCCCTGAGCTACGGCGCCACCGTCGTGCCGGTCCGGGGCACATACGACGACATCAATCGACTCAGCCTGGAGATCGCGGACGAGGAGGGCTGGGCGTTCGTCAACGTGAACCTCCGCCCGTACTACTCGGAGGGCAGCAAGACGCTCGCGTTCGAAGTCGCCGAGCAGCTGGGCTGGCGCCTCCCGGATGTCCTCGTCTCACCGATCGCCTCGGGCTCCCTCTTCACAAAGATCGCCCGCGGGTTCGACGATCTCGTCGCGGCCGGGCTCGTCGAGGACAAGCCGGTTCGCTTCATCGGGGCGCAACCTTCGGGGTGTTCGCCGGTCGCGCAGGCGTTCGCCGAGGGGGTCGACGAGATTCGCCCGGTTCGTGCCCCGGACACGATCGTCCGGTCGCTTGCCATCGGGTCGCCGGCCGACGGCCGCTATGCGCTGGCGCTGGCGCGCCGGACCGGCGGGTCCATCGAGGCGGTCCCGGACGAGGCGACCGCGGCGTCCATCCGCCGGCTCGGTCGTACCGAGGGGCTGTTCGCGGAGACCGCCGGCGGTGTCACCGTGGCCGGCCTGGAGCAGGCGGTGCGGCGCGGGCTCATCGGTCCGGACGACGAGGTCGTGGCGCTCATCACCGGCAACGGCGTGAAGACGCCGGACGCGAAATGGTTCGGGCTCGACAACGAGGCGGGCGCGGGCGCGGGCGCGGGCGCGGGCGGCGGGACCGGCGGGCTCGCCGCGGCCATCGAGCCGTCGTATGCGGCCTTCACGCGGGCGGGCCTGGCCGCCTGACGGCGCTGGGCGCCTGACGGCGCTGGGCGCCTGACGGCGCTGGGCGCCTGACGGCGCTGGGCGCCTGACGGCGCTGGGCGCCTGGTCCGTTGCCCTGAGGTTCCAGCACGCGCCGATCGTCGTGAAGGTGCTCACCGACTCATCAGCGGTGCGCCATCCGCCCGAACGGGTGCGCGAACTTCCCGAATGCTCGCCCCATGAGCACTGGAAAATGCGGGCTGCTCCGGCACGGCCTGATCTCTCCACATTGCTCACCCGGAGAGCATCTGGTGCCACACCAGGCCGATTCGCGGCGGAATCGGCCGGATCCATCGGCGTCGAGGCCCTCGCTGGCCTTCCGCCGTGGGCGAGTGCTCACCCCATGAGCATTCGGGAATTCTCGTCGTGCTCGGGCTTGGGTGTCCCGGATCAGCCGGCCGGCGCGCAGCAGGCACAGCCGCCTTCGGCGACGTCGGTGACCGCGGCCGCGGCGTCGCAGCACGGGCCACCGAGATCAACCACCACAAGCGGCTGGCGACAGGCCGTCGCGGTCCTGCCCGCGGCCGTGCCGGCCGCCCCGACGTGCCGTTCGAGATCGGCCAATCGCGCGTCGAGCTCACGCAAGCGATCGATCTTCCCGACAACGTCGGCCCGCCGGTCCGCCATCAACGACGGCAGCAGCGAACTTGTTTCCGCTGGCGATCACGGTCCGAACGAAGGACCCGTGATGCACGAGGAACTTGAGGTCAAGGCGCGGTGCCAGGCTACACGCGTTGCAGGTGCAGGTCGTCGCGCCCTCGATGCTCGGGAGCCGGCGGCGGAACGCGAGATACGAGGCCTCGATGGCATCGATGAGGAGCGACGGTTCGGCTCGCCCTTCCTCGACATACAGGAATGCCGCGTCGCCGTCGAACCTTGCGAGGCGGAAGGGCGGCTCGAGCCGACCGACGATCGTCTCGAGGAGGTCCCCTGCGATCGTCGGCGCGTGCTCGATCTCGCCCCGTGAGAGATAGGCGGTGTAGCCGGTCAGATCGGCGATGACGAGGAGGCCGGTTTCCGGAATCGGTGCCATGTGTCACACGCTAGACCCTGTAGTCGCTCCAAGGTCAATACCCGAACTTTCGCCGTGTGTCGCAGCGCCGCCACGACCGCGCCATACTCATCACGTGAGCGAGCATGAGGCCGACCGCACGACCGGGGCGACCCGTACTGAGTCCGACTCCATGGGGCCGATCGAGGTCCCCGCCGAGCACTACTGGGGCGCGCAGACCCAGCGCAGCCTTCACCACTTCGCGATCAGCCACGACACGATGCCTCCGGGGATCATCCGTGCCTTCGGGATCCTCAAGCGCGCTGCGGCCGAGGTGAACAGCGAGCTCGGCCTCGTCCCGCCCGAGAAGCGCGAGCTCATCGTCCGGGCGGCCGACGAGGTCGCCGGTGGCACGCTCGCGGCCGAGTTCCCGCTACGCGTCTGGCAGACCGGCTCGGGCACGCAGTCGAACATGAACGTCAACGAGGTGATCGCAGGCCGTGCGAACGAGATCGCGACCGGGAATCGCGGCGGCAAGAAGCCGATCCACCCGAACGACGATGTCAACCGCAGCCAGTCGAGCAACGACACCTTCCCGACGGCGCTCCACATGGCCGCCGCGATGGCGCTCGTCGAGAACCTGATCCCGAGCGTCCGCGCGCTGCGCGACGCGCTCGATGCGAAGCGCGCCGAATTCGACGGGATCGTCAAGATCGGCCGAACGCATCTCCAGGATGCCGTCCCGCTGACGCTCGGCCAGGAGTTCAGCGGCTACGTCGCGCAGCTGGACGGGGGGATCGCCCGTCTGGGGGCCGCACTGACGGGCCTGTATGAGATCGCGCTCGGTGGCACGGCCGTGGGAACCGGCCTGAACGCACATCCGGAATTCGGGGAACGAGCCGCGCGAAGGATCGCCGAGCTGACGAGCCTCCCCTTTGTGACCGCCCCGAACAAGTTCCAGGCACTCGCCGGCCAGGAGGCGACGGTATTTGCCTCCGCCGCCCTCAAGACGCTCGCCACGAGCCTGATGAAGATCGCCAACGACATCCGCTGGCTCGGGTCAGGCCCGCGCGCCGGCCTCGGTGAGCTGCGGCTCCCGGAGAACGAGCCCGGCTCATCGATCATGCCCGGCAAGGTGAACCCCACCCAGGCCGAGATGCTGACGATGGTCTGCGTCCAGGTCTTCGGCTACGACACCGCGATCACGATCGCCGGCTCACAGGGCAACTTCGAGCTCAACGTGTTCAAGCCGGTCATCGCCCACGACCTGCTCCACGGGATCGAACTGCTGGCAGACGGCTGCCGATCCTTCCGCGAGCACTGCGTCGAGGGCCTCGAGGCCGACGTGGCGCGGATCGACGAACACGTCGGAAACTCACTCATGCTCGTCACGGCCCTCGCCCCGAAGATCGGCTACGACAAGGCGGCCGAGATCGCGAAGAAGGCGCACCACGACGGCACGACGCTCCGCGAAGCCGCGCTCGCCCTCGGCTACCTCACCGCTGCCGAATTCGACGTGGCCATCGACCCCGCGGCGATGACGAGGCCCGGCGCGGGCTGACCGCCGCTACTTCTTTTGTGGCATCGTCCCGGTGAAGTCGATCGCCTTGTCGAGCCAGGCATCGAGGGCGGCGTCCCTCGCGGCGATATCCGCCGGCAGGACCACGTAGCGGCCCATCGAGCGGCCGGGCATCGGCTCGAACGGGTGGGCGCCCGGCAAGGCCAGGAGCGCTTCGCGATCAGGCTCGCTGAGGCGAACCCACCAGTCCTCGGCGAACAGGCCGGTCAGCATGTTCCCTCCGATCCAGGCGCAGGGATAGCCGAACATCTGGCGCTGCGTGACGTCTGGCGCCGCGTTCCGCTCCGTCGAGGCGGCGAAACGGGCCACCAGCTCCGGGGAGGACTTCTCGAACTTCGGCATCGTGTGGGGCAGGCTACATCAGCCGAGGGCTCCCGCGAACCCGCCTCCGTTTGACGAAATCGGGCGCAGGCCCGATCGTGGGTCGGCTAGTCGCAGATCGCCGGGCTTTCATTCGCCGGTCCGAAGCGCGCGACGGATCGGATTCCACCGTGGCTCGAACGCCCTTCAGTTCGCCTGACGCGAACATCGTCGTGAGCAGCGACGGCTACTTTGACGTCTATCCATCATCCGGTCGGCTTGGCGGAGACAAGCCCGCCTATCGCGGCACGCTCGCCGAGCTCGGCGCCGGAATCCGCGGCGCGGACGACCGGCTCGCGGTCCGTCCCGGATCGGCGGCACTCGCCGATGCCGTCACCGCATGGTCAGCCGTCCATGGCGCGGCTGCCGTTCGCGGCGAGCTGGGTCGCGGGCGCGACGGCAAGCAGGAAGCCGCCTAGCACCCAGCACCGGCAACTACGTCGGCCGGCCCCGACCCCGGCAGGTCTGGGTGTGATTCCCACGGCCGTTGTCGACGGGGACTTCCCGGGGGCTGATCGATGTGGCTCATCAAACCGGGCCTGTCCACGTTCGGCCGAGCAGCGGAATCGACGGATATCGTGCGTGGCCACGCTCACACGCGGCGATTCTGAGCAACCAGCCCGATCACGGCGGCCAACGCCCGATCCGACCAGGGCATGACCCGCGGCAGTGGCGGTCGTCCACAACCTGTGTGGGAAGCACACCTAGACCCGGAGACGCCACCGCACGCCGACGGCATCGATCTCGCGGTGGGCGGAGTGCGTCGCTTGTGCAGGGCCGACGAGAGCGATCTCGACGACCGCCGGATTCCACAGCGGCGCGCCGTGATGCAGCCGCACGATCTGCGAGCCGATGGCTGCGTGAGCGCTCCTGGGATCGATGTCGGAGAACTGGACGCCCACCGACCGGGCGTAAGCGTCCGTGGCGGCCTCGATATCCGGCACCGGCAGTTCGACGGCGGTGACTCGTGCCGGGCCGCCGATCGGGTGGGCGAACGACGCCCGGGCGGCTCGTGCTTCCTCGCCCCACTCGGCGCCGACGGGTTCGTGCTCCACGATGAACGGCGGCTCGGCGGGACCGAGTGACGGCGGGAAGGCGGCTCGCCAGCTGACGACCTCGCCGTCCGGACGGGTCCTGGAGCGTGCCTCGATATCGCTCAGGTCTGAGCCGCCGGCCCGGAGTCGCGCGAGGTCCTCGTCCGCGTCGTCCGTCGTGAGCGCGTACGAGACGAGCCCCACGTGCCCGGCGTCGAGGGCCGCCGCGACCGCCCGGGATACGGCCCCGTTCGGAGCGAGTGACCGGTCGAACAGGCCGATGAGCTCGATGTACGTGTCGCCGAGCCAGGCCAGGCGGTTGTACGTGCCCCACAGCGGGTGCCGGCCGCCGCCGGTGCAGGCCAGGCCCACGGCCCTCTCCAGCTCGGCGGCGGCCGCCTCGGGATCCGGAACCGCGATGACGAGATGATCGAGGCCAAGGATCACGTGCATCCCTCCCGGAACGGCGATGGAACCCGGACGATACCCGGCGACGGATCCCGCAGCTGGCACTACGCTGTGGCAGACCAGCGAACGGAGGGACCACGATCGTGACGGACCAGGAAAGCGGCGAACTCCCGGCCCCCGGCCCGGTTCCGCCCGAGATCCAGCGCGCCCGCTGGACGACCCTCGTCGGCAGCAGGGGTCCGGTCCTCGCCGACGGCGCGATGGGGACGATGCTGTTCGCGTCCGGTCTCCAGTTCGGCGATCCGCCCGAGGTCTGGAACGTCTCCCAGCCGGATGTCATCCGGCGGATCCATCGGGGCTACCTCGAGGCGGGATCGCGGATCATCCTGACCAACACGTTCGGCGGCAACCGGCTCCGACTGAGTCTCCATGGCAACGAGCTGCGGGTCACGGAACTCAACCAGATGGCCGCGATCCTGCTCCGGGCCGAGGTCGACGCCGCAGGCGGAACGGCGCTCGTCGCGGGCGACATCGGGCCGACCGGCTCGATCATGTTCCCGATCGGGCCGCTCGAGTTCGAGGAGGCGGTCGACGTCTTCGCCGAGCAGGCCGCGGCGCTCGTCGCCGGCGGGGTTGACCTGATCTGGATCGAGACGATGTCCGACCTCGAGGAGATCCACGCGGCGATCACCGGCGTCCGTCGGGTCGCTCCCGAGATCCCGATCATCGCGACGATGACGTTCGACACTCGCGGCCACACGATGATGGGCGTCTCGCCCGAGCGGGCGGCTCGGTCCCTCGTCGAGTGGGGCGCCGACGCGATCGGCGGCAACTGCGGGAACGGCCCGGACGAGATCATTCCGGTCATCGCGAAGATGCGCGCCGCGGCGCCCGATGTCCTTCTCGTCGGCAAGTCGAACGCGGGGATGCCCGAGCTCGTCGACATGGAGGCCGTCTACAAGGCCGAGCCGCCGATCATGGCAGCCTACGCACTGGACGTCCGCGACGCGGGTGCCACGATCATCGGGGCGTGCTGCGGCTCAACGCCGGCGCACCTTCGCGCGATGGCCGCGGCGCTCGGAGCCGGCTGAGCGCGACTCGCCGCTGCTATCCGGATCGACGCGTTTCGCGCCCGCTTGAGGACTTGATGCCATTCGCCGCGCTCGTGCCATCCCAGGTCGCGGCGCCCGCGGGCTTGGCTGCGGCAGGCGTCCCCATCGAGGTTCTCTTCTCATTGCTCATCCTGCTGCTCGGGGCCAAGGTGGGCGAGGAGGCCGCCCGCCGACTCGGGCAGCCCGCGGTCGTCGGAGAACTTCTCGGCGGGGTCCTCGTCGGACCCTCCGCCCTCGGGCTGGTCCAGATCGGCGAAGCGGCACAGGTGTTCAGCGAGATCGGCGTGGTCATCCTGCTGTTCGCACGAGGTCCGGCCGCTCGCCGAGATCTTCACGCCGTTCTTCTTCGCGGTGACCGGAGCGCACATCGACCTTGGTGCCCTGCTCGATCCCGCGGTGGCCATGTTCGCGCTGCTCCTCGCCCTCTCGGGCGTGATCACCAAGGCCGCGGGCGGGATGTTGGGGGCCTGGTCCATCGGGCGCTGGGGCGCGATCACGGTTGGTTTCGGCATGATCCCCCGAGGCGAGGTCGGGATCATCGTCGCGAACCTGGGCCTCGCGGCGGGGCTCCTGCACGCCGAGCTGTTCAGTGCGGTGATCGTCGCCGTGGTCCTGACGACCGTCGTCGCCCCGTATCTCCTGGCCTGGTCGATCCCTCGGGCCATCGAACAGGGACCGAGAGCGCCGGGGGCTTCGATACGAGGCGGGCGAGATACGTGATCGGGTGTCCGTGACGACCCGAGCCGCGCGACTTCAGGCTGCTGTCGTGCAGCGTGGCCCTGTCTTGCTAGCGAACGCGAGCTCGCCCAGCTCGGCGCCGGACGAGCCATTTCTCGATCTCCACGCCGATGAAGGCCAGCGGCGAGGCCGCGAGCATCACCCCGAGTTCGACTGGCGACAGCGCCTCGGTCTCGAAGATCGGCTGGAGCGGCGGGAGGTAGATGATCCCGAGCTGGATCAGGACCGTGAGCGCGACGGCGGCCGCGAGCGGCATGTTCGTCCGGAGACCGAGCCGGAAGAGGCTCTCGCGCTCTGAGCGAACGGCCAGGGCGTGACCGAGCTGGAGGAAGGCGAGGGTCGAGAAGACCATCGTCTGCCAGTGCCAGCCGAGATCGATGGCGAGGGCCTGGATGCCCAATGAGACCCCGGCCATCAGCAACCCGACCCACAGTGCGTGCTGCCAGAGGCCGCGAGCGAAGATCGATTCCGACGGTTGACGAGGCGGTCGACGCATCGTGTCGGGCTCGACCGGCTCGACGCCGAGGGCGAGCGCGGGCGGGCCGTCGGTCACGAGGTTGATCCACAGGATGTGGATCGGCAGGAGCGGGATCGGCAAACCGACGAATGGGGCGAGGAACATCACCCAGATCTCGGCCGAGTTCGTCGTCAGCAGATAGCGGACGAAGCGCCGGATGTTGTCGTAGATCCGGCGGCCTTCCTCGACGGCGGCGATGATCGTGGCGAAGTTGTCGTCCGCGAGCACCATGTCAGCCGCTTCCTTGCTGACCTCGGTACCGGTGATCCCCATCGCGACCCCGATGTCGGCGAGCTTGAGGGCCGGCGCGTCATTCACGCCGTCGCCGGTCATCGCGACGACCGCCCCGCGCGTCTTCCAGGTCTGGACGATCCGGAGCTTCTGCTCGGGGTTCGTCCGCGCGTAGACGGCAACCTCGTCGACGACGAGGTCGAACGCCGCGTCGTCCAGCTCCTCGAGATCGGCCCCGGTGAGGACGATCCCACCGTCGGTGAGGATGCCCAGGCGGCGGGCGATCGCCTGGGCGGTCAGGGCGTGGTCGCCGGTGATCATGATCGGTGTGATCCCCGCGCCGCGAGCGGCCGCCACCGCGGCTGCTGCCTCCGCCCGCGGTGGATCGGCCATCGCCACGAGCCCGAGCGGCGAGAGCCGATCCTCCGCATGTTCGACCGTGGTCGGGATCGCCTCGAGGTTCCGTTCGGCGAGCGCGAGCACGCGGTACCCCTCGGCGGCGTACCGCTCGGCCACGACGCGAGCGACGGCCCAGTCCGCTCCATCCTCAGGGTCGGCCAGGGGCTCCAGGGTCTCGATGGCGCCCTTCACGGCGACCCAGACGCGGTCGCCATCTCCGTGGAGCGTCGACATCCGTCGCCGGCTGGCGTCGAACGCGATCTCGGCCAGGCGCGGATGGTGAGCCTCGAGCTCGCCCCGGGACACGCCGAGCTTCCCGGCGAAGGCGAGCAATGCCCCCTCCGTCGGGTCGCCCGCGATCGTCCAAGGCTCGCCGGAGCGTGACGGAGCGTGGAGGGTGGCGTCGTTGCAGGCGGCCGCGACCCGCGCCAGTCGCGGGAGATACGGGTCGTCGGCAGGATCCGAGTCGCCAACGATCGCGCCGGCCGGTTCGTAGCCCGTGCCCGCCACGCGATACTCCGCCGCCGGCGTCCAGACCCGCTCGACGAGCATCCGGTTCTGGGTGAGCGTGCCGGTCTTGTCCGAGCAGACGACGTTGACCGAGCCTAGCGTCTCGACCGCCGGCAGCTTCCGGACGAGTGCCCGCCGCCGGGCGAGACGCTGGGCACCCAGGGCGAGCGAGATCGTCACGACCGCCGGGAGCCCTTCCGGGATCGCCGCCACGGCCAGGCTCACGGCAGTGAGGAACATAAGCTCGACCGTCTCCCCACGCATCACACCAGCCGCGAACACGACGACGCACACGACCAGGGCGGCTCCGGCCAGCCTCTTGCTGAGCACGGCCAGCCGGCGCTGGAGGGGCGTCGGGCCGGCCGCATGTTCCTGGATCAGATCGGCGATCCGCCCCAGCGCGGTCGCCATCCCGGTGGCGGCGACGATGCCCTTGCCGCGACCGTAGGTCACCGCGGTGCCCTTGAAGGCCATGTTCCGCTGGTCGGCGAGAAGCGAGTCCGAGACGTCCGGCAGGGCACCCACGGTCTTGGAGGCTGGCTCGGACTCGCCGGTGAGCGCCGCCTCGTTGATGCGGAGCGCCACCGCGTCGCTAAGTCGCAGGTCCGCCGCCACGATGTCACCCGTCTCGAGGACGACGAGATCACCGGGCACGAGCTCGCTCGCCGGGATCACGATGACCCGGCCATTCCGGACGACGCGTGCGGTCGGGCTGGTCATCTGCTTGAGCGCGGCCATCGCCTGATCGGCCCGGTACTCCTGGATGAAGCCGATTACCCCGTTGAGGACCACGATCGCCAGGATGACCACGGTGTCCTTGAGGTCGCCGATGGCGGCGGTCACGAGGGCGGCAATGACCAGGACGATGATCATCGTGTTCGTGAACTGCTCGACCAAGAGGCGCCAGGTGGGCTTCCGGCCGCGCTCGAGGAGCTCGTTCGGACCGATGCGGGCGAGCCGCGTCGCCGCCTCGTCCGATCCCAGACCGCTGTCCATGTCCGTGCCCAGCGCATCGGCGACCGCGGCCGGCTCCTGGACCCAGGGTCGGGCGACCGTCAGGGGGATCTCGTCTGTCCGAACCGTCATGTCGCGGACCTCCAAACCGCGCCGATGAGCAGCACGTATGCCACGAGAACCAGGACGGCGTCCGGCTCGAGTCGCCGGATCCGGGTCCGGGTGCCGTGGACGACTGCCGCGAGGGCGATCGCCATCAGGAGAATCGCGCCGACACCGGCGACGACCTGCGCGGGGGCGATCGCGGCCAGGATCGGTCCCGGACCGTAGGCGAGGTCAGTGGCGAGGAGGATCGTCATGTTGAACGCATTGCTGCCGAACAGGTTGCCGACAGCCAGGTCGTAGGCGCCGATCCGAACGGCGGCGAGGGAGGCGACGAACTCGGGAAGCGAGGTCGCGACCGCCAGGAAGAGTGCACCGACGAAGGTCTGGCCCACCCCGGTCTCGTCGGCGATCCCCTTGCCCGACAGCGCCAGGACCGGGGCCGCGACGAGGATGACGAGTGCCGCAGCGGCGAAGCGTGCGACCTCGTAGCGCAGGCTGTGCGCTGCCTCCGCCTCACGCCCCCAGCCGGTCGGGGCGATGATCTCCCCGGTCGAGGCAGCGGTCCGTCCACCCTCGCCTCGGGAGCGCCGCATCCAGGCGGCCGCTGCAATATACGCGACGACGATGAGGACCGTCTCGATCCCCACCCAGCCGATCGTGAGGCCGGAGGGCACGAGGATCGCGAGCACGGCGAACGATGTGAGGCCGATCGCGATCGCAGCGAGCCGTGCATGGCCAACGCCGACCCCGGGCCAGACCCGGCCGCGATGGGCAAGGTCGATGACCGCGAGGATCGCCATGTTCGCCATGCTGCTCCCGAACAAGTCCCCGACGGCGAGGTCCGGTGCGCCGTCGAGCGCCGCGCTGACGTCCACCGCGACCTCGGGCAGCGAGGTGGCCGCGGCGAGGAGGAGCATGCCCACCAGCAGTCCGCCGAGACCGGTCCGGGTCGCGATCTCGTCGCCGGATCGGGCCAGAATGGTGCCAGCGGCGGCGACGAAGACGCCGGCCAGCGCGAAGAGCGCGAGCCATTGCCAGAGCACGAGGGGGCCCACTGGTCGATCTGCTTTCGCAGCTGCGTCAGTGCTGCGGGACGACGAGCACCGAGGCCGGCGCGTAGCGGGCGACCTTCTCGGCGAACGGGTCCTGGCTGCGGCGGCGCGGTGGTTGGGCAACCACGATGAGATCAGGACCAAGCTCTGCCGCGAGGCGCAGGGTGCCCTCGAGCGGGTGGCCGATCTCGATCTCGATCACGACCTCGGTCGCTTCACCCTGCAGGCGCTCAGCGAGTCGGTCGAGGGCACTCATGACGTCACCCCGAAGGAGCCCGGTCACCTGTGCTGCCAGCTCGGGCTCGTTGGTCTCGACGCCTCGAGCGACGCCGAAGAGACCGAGAAGCGTGACCTTTGCTTCCCGTGCCCAGCCGGCCGCCACGACCCAGTCGATCGCGGTCTCGGCCGCGAGCGATCCGTCCACGAGGAAGAGCACGTGCTTCGGCAGGCTGCCCTCGTCGTCGGCCGGCCGGTGCGCGACCAGCACGGGCCGCGTTGTCTCGGCGATGATCTGGCGTGAGACGCTGCCGAGGAGCAGTTGGGCGAGCCCCGACCGGCCGCGCGGCCCGAGCACGACCAGGTCCGGTCGCTCGACGTCGATCGCGGTCAGGATCTCCTCGGCCGGATCGCCCTGGCGCGCCCAGGCATGGACCGTGAGACCGTGGGACTGGAGTCGCTCGCCAACTTCGTTGGCCACCCGCGCACTGGCGAGCAACTCGCTCTGACGGAGCTGCTCGACCGCCTGACGAACCGCCGTGCGGTAGGTCTGCATCCCCCAGCCCAGGCGCGTGATCCCGTGGCCAGCGACGCAGAGCACGTCGACGACACATGGCCGCGACCAGCGCAGCCGGGACGCCCACGCCTCCGCGTTCCGCGCGGCTTCCGAGTCGTCGGTCGCGAGCAGCACCCTGAAGGGCATCGCGGCGGTCTCGTTCACTGTCATCCTCCCGTCCTGCGCGCCACGAGGACGCTCGTCGGCGGCTGAGTGATCAGGGCGGCGCTCGTGCTGCCCAGGAAGAAGCGCTGGATCGCCGAGAGGCCTCGCGATCCCACGACCAGGAGATCGGCGGATAGCTCGCTCGCGGCGATCGCCAGCGTCTCGTGCGCCGGACCGTGCGCCGTCCGGTGGGTTGCCGTGACACCGCGCTCGAGCAGTCGCTGCTGGGCGCTCGTGGCCATCGCCTCCGCGGCCTCGTGCGCCCAGCGGACGCTGTCGCGATAGGCGGCACGAACCTGGGCCACCATCGTCGGCGCCAAGCCGGAGCTGAACGGCTGGACGACCTCGTACGCCGAGCAGACGGTCACCTGTGCCTCCCCTAGCAGGGGGAGCCTGACCACGAGCTCGAGCGCCTCGTCGGCGTCGGGTGACGCATCGTAGCCGAGGAGGATCGAGTGGATCGGCCCGGCCGTCCGCGCGATGAGCACCGAGTTCGGGGCGTACCGCGCAATCTTGCCCGAGACGCTCCCGACGACCCGTCGGCGCAGCCCGCTGAGACCCTTGGTGCCGAGCACGATCAGGTCGGGCCGGCACGTGATGGCATGGGTCATGATCGCGTCCGCCGGGTGACCAGCGCGCACGGTCTCGACGGCCTCAAATCCGGCGGTGCGCAGGAACTCCGCGGCCGCGTGGACGCTTTGCTCAGCCGTGACTCGGTGGCGTTGCTCGATCAGGGCGTGCGGAGCTGCGCCGGACTCGCGGTCCGGCTGGAGCTCGACCCGGAGGGCGACTGAGATCACGTCCACGGACTCCACCCCGCCGGGCTCGAAGCTCGACGTCAGGAGCTGCAGCGCCTGTCCGGCCCCGGTCGACCCGTCGGTCGCGAAGAGGATACGCATGCCGGCCATCGTCACGAACCCCCTTGCTTCCCGGCACCGGCTCGGTGGTCCACGACCAGCGTCGAGCACAGGGCCGCTTTGCTGACAGCACGCGAGACGCTCCCGAGGATCATGCCCCGGAAGCCGCCGACGCCACGCGCGCCGACCACGATCAGGTCACTCTTGAACTCCCGGACGGCGGCCAGGATCTCCGCCTTCGGGTCGCCGTGCCGGATCGCGGGCTTCGCGGTCCTCCCAGCAGCCTCCAGGACCTCGACCGCCTGCTGGATCACCTCCGCTGCCCCGCGTCGTTCGAGCGCGATGAGGTCCCTGAGGTCCGCCGCACCGTGCTCGACGTAGCGCGAGTGGAGGCCGTCGACCACGGCGAGGACGTCGATGCGAACGCCGGGCGGCAACGGGAATTGGGCCAGGAAGCGCGCCGCGGCCAGGCTGTGTGGGGATCCATCGAAGGCCAGGAGGACGCGCTCAGGTGCGCGCACGGGCTCTCGCGCCACGAGGATCGACGTCGGCATCGCGTGCAGGAGTGACTGCGACACGCTGCCCAGCAGGATCGACTCGAGCCGGCCACGACCGTGTGGCCCGACCATGATCAGGTCCGCCCCGACCTCCCCGACGAGCGCGGTCAGCTCGCTGGTCGGGTGGCCCTCGCGGACGATCGTGCGAACCGTGCACCCGCTCCCGGCGCATACGGCGGCTCCCGACTCGACGACGCGGCGCGCTTCGTGCTTCGATAGCTCCCAGGCTTCCGCGTATGCCTCGGCCATTGCCGGCGCCTGGACATACCCCCAGGCGCCCAGGAGCACCGGACGCTCCACGATCGAGGTCACGAGCACTTCGTCGACGGCGCTGAGGGGCAGGTTTGCCACCCACCGCGCCCCGAGGAACGCTTCAGGCGATCCGTCGAGCGCGACCACGACCTTCATCACTCCGCTCCTCTCGGGCATCGCGCCGATCGCGACCCGATGCCATGGACATCTTCGATGGGCGTCACCGGCGGCGTCCTCACCCCGATGGGTGATTCGGCTGGAGCCCTATGCGACCGCTTGGAGACGACTCGTGACGCCGAGCTTTCCGAAGATGTTCTTGAGGTGTGTCTTCACGGTGCTGAGCGAGACGAAGAGCGCAGCTGCGATCTCCTCGTTCGAGAAGCCGCTCGCCAGGAGCCCCAGCACCTCGAACTCGCGATCGGTCAGCGGCTCCACCGGCACCTCCATTGTGGTGGCGATCGCGACGGTTCGGAAGGCGCCCGGGGCGTCGGCCGGCGTCCTGGCGGTTCTGACGGCTCCGGCCCCGGCCGGGACCGCAGGGCTCACACGACCGCACCCTCGGTGGGCCCGGCGCGATCGGAGCCAGGCACCGACCATCGCCACGGTCAGCCCGTTCAACCCGAACAGCGCCAGTCCAAGCAGGTCTCCGAGGCCGGTGGCGGCGAACGCACCGACCGGAGGGAGGTGCAGGTACAGGGCGGCCGCGGCTGCCAGCCCCAGAGCGAGGACTCCGGCGGCCATGCCGGACGAGAAAGCTGCGATCGCGATCGCAGCCGAGGCGGTGGCATAGGTCGCGGCGGACGAGGCCGGGAGCGCCGATTCGGGTCCAGTGAACGCGCATCGCACATGCGCGCCAGCCCGTCCGCGGGTGGCGCCCAGCGGACCGGCGACCGAGCTTGATGAGGCGCCGACCCGCCCGCGAATCCCGCCGCCCTGCGACCTCTTCGGGCGGAGTTGTCATGCGGAAACCTCCGACGCAACGCTTCCGTCCGAAGGTCTCCCCGACTCGCAAGCGCGAGCCGGAGCCGGCGGGCCACGTGGCCGAGATGTCGCCGGACGCCTGTCGGGTACTCCCCTTCGGTAATGCTCAAGCTGTGGGAAGCGCGCGAAGGTGAACAGGGCCGATTGACCCGATCGTCCGTGATCGCGTCCACAGGCGCGTGGTGTGGATGGCCGTCGGCCCGTCGTGGACCAGCGCGCCGCCGTCAGTCGCCGTTGCCTCGCCCGCCAGACGAGGCGGCGAATCACCTGATTGGGTGATGTACGGCCCGGCGCCCGCAACCAGACTCGTCATTGGTCACCGGTGCCGCATCCGAGACGACACCGGTGCGAGCTTCACGGAGAGAGCACGATGAGCAGAATCCTCCTCGCCTACGATGGCAGCGATCAGGCCAGGATCGCGCTGCAACGAACTACCGAGTTCGCCCTCAAGCTCGGTGCCGAGGTCGGGGTCGTGAGCGTCGTCCCGTTTCGGCCGGGTCCGGGGCGGTGGCGTCGCGCCATGGGATGACCAGACCGTTCACGACAAGGAGCTTTCCGAGGCGCGCGAGGCGCTGCGGGCTCATGCTCGACGCTCGTCGTCGCCCATACCCGCGTCGAGCGCGATTGAAGCGGTCTCGCCGGGCAGCATGATGGGCGGCCCCGAAAGCCCGTCACGCTTCCGCCGAGCTCGACCCAGCAGTAGCCGAGGCCATCGAACCGTCCGCTACGCTGAGTCAGTGCCATGGATATCTTCCCCAGGGTTGTGATCGTGTTCGGGCTCGGGGCCGTCGAGCTCTGGGCCGCCATCCCGGCCGGCCTCGCGCTCGGTCTCCATCCCGTTGCGACGGGCATCGCCTCGGCCCTGGGCGCCATCACGAGCGCCCTGGTGGTCGCCCTGCTCGGGGACCGGGCGAGGGCCTGGCTCGTCGCGCGCCACGGGGTCCCGCGTGACGGCCAGGGCCACGGGACGATCCGCCGCATCTGGGACCGCTACGGCGTCGTGGGATTGGGCCTGCTTGCGCCGCTGCTCATCGGGGCACCGTTGGGGACTGCCCTGGGCCTCATTCTGGGTGCGCCCGTGCGGCGCCTCTTGCTCTGGGTGAGCGTCGGGATCGTGCTCTGGAGCGCATTGCTCACGGCCGCCGGTGTACTCGGGTTGGCCGGCTTCGAGACGCTGCGCGACTGACGGAGACGCCTGTCGGGAGATCTGGTGGTGTTCGTCGCTTTGGGGAACCGCGACTGAGGCCCGATCCGCCCTCCGCGATCCATCTTCAGCCCATTCGGCCCACCGCGGGCTCGGCCGCCGTCAGCTAGGATCGCCCGATCGGCGGGACGCTGGCAGCGATGCCAGAGGCACGCGCCAGAGAGGCACGCACCATGGCTGGGCCACAATCGGGGGGCATCACGCAACCGGTGGAACGGGTCCCGGCCGCGACCCGGGGCGCCAGGATCAGCCTGGCCACCCTCTGGAACGCCCTCCCGCCTGCAGGCCGCATCGCGCTCGTCGGCGTCGTCGCCTCGGCCCTGGTCGCTGTCGCGCTCGGCGTCTTCATCACACGGGAGATCCGACACGAACTCCTGGCGGCTGAAGGGCGAGGCCTGCAGGCCGCGGTTGCGGCGGTGGAGCCGTGGCTGGCGGAGCTGTCTGACGGACCGCTGAGCACGGATGAGATCGCCCTCCTCGACCGGCTCGTCGACCGGTGGATCCTGGACGGCGATCGCGTCCGGACGAAGCTGTGGGCGCTTGACGGCGTGGTCGTCTACTCGGACGTCCGCGACCTGATCGGCCGCCATTTCGCAGACGTGCGTCCCCGCCTGGCCCTCGCGGTCGAGCGAGGGATCGCATCGGCCGTGACCGACCTCGCCGACCTCGAGAACGAGTTCGAGCGCCAGTACCGCCAGCTCGTCGAGTTCTACGTGCCCGTGCGCGACCCGGACGGCCGGGCGGTCGCCGTGCTCGAGATCTACCAGGACGTTGGCTCCCTCGAGGAAGCCCTGGGCACCATCAACGGGGTGACATGGGGCGCCATCGGCTCCGGCCTGGGGATCCTGCTGATCTTCCTGGTCGCGCTCGTCGCCACCACGGTCCGCTCGATCAGCCGCGACCGGGCCGCCGCGGAATCCCGGGCCGGCGAACTGGCGGTCCTCGTCGGAGCCGCGGAGGCCCTCGCCTCGTCGCTCGAGCCGCACGAATTCCTGGGCCGGCTCGACGAGAGCGTTCGGCGAGGCCTGGGGCTCTCGCGCCTGGCGATCGAGCCGTCCCCGACGCCGACGCCGAGCGCGCTTCGCCTGCCCCTCCGCGACGGGTCCTGGCTCGTCGCCGAGCGCGCCTCGTCAGCGCCGACTGCGGACGACGAGCGGGTCCTTCGCTCGGTCGCCAACAGCCTCGACGCCGCGCTCGCCAACGCCGCCCTCTATGCCCAGGTGCGCGATGCCGCGCAGCAGCGACGTCAGCTCCTCAGGCAGGTCGTGGAAGCCCACGAGGACGAGCGGCGCCACATCGTGGGCGAGCTCCACGATTCCCTGGCGGGCGAGCTGATTCGCGTCCTCTACGGGATCCGTGGGATCGGGGCGCGCTCGGCGCGCCTGCCACGGGAGATGGTCCGGGAGCTCGAGGCCCTCGAGCGACTCGTGGCCGAAGCGGAGCAGCACCTGCGCGCCTTCATGAGCCGGATGCGACCGGCCGCCATCGACGAGTTCGGACTGGCGGCGGCCCTGGAGGAGACGGTCAGCCGGTACCGCCAGGAGTCCCGCCTCGAGGTCCGCCTCCGCGTGCGCGGCGATGTCGCATCCATCTCGCCCGAGGTCCAGCTGGTCATGCTGCGAGCGGCCGAGGAGGCCCTGCTCAACGTGCGCAAGCACGCCGACGCGAAGCGCGTGCTGGTCAGTGTTCGGGCCGATGCCGCCCACGTCGTATCGAGCGTGGAGGACGATGGCGTCGGCTGGGGCCTTGAAGCTGCCGAGGGAGAGGGCAGGGGGCTCGGCCTGGCCTATCTGCATGAGCGGGTGGTCGGCTTCGGTGGCGATGTCCAGCGGCTGCCGAGCCGGCTGGGCGGAGCGCGGCTGGTCGTGCGCATCCCGCGGGGGGTGGCGTGATGGCCCTGCGTATCCTCGTCGCGGATGACCACGTGGCCGTGCGCGAGGGCCTGCGCTGGATGCTCCACTCGGACGAGGCGATCGAGGTCGTCGGCGAGGCGGCGAACGGCGAGGAGCTGATGGCGCTGCTCGACCGGACCCCGTGCGACGCCGTGCTGCTCGACCTCTCGATGCCGGTCATGAGCGGCCTGGACGTGCTGGCGGCGCTGCGGGCGATGGATCGCCGGATCCCGGTGGTCGTGCTGACGATGCACGACGATCCGGCGCACGTCGATCGGGCCCTCGCGCTCGGCGCATCGGGCTACATCCTGAAGAGCGCCCCGCGAGATGAGATGGTGCGCGCCCTGACGGCCGCGGCCAGCGGCGGCGCGTATGTGCAGCCGTCCCTCGCCAAGCCGCTCCTGGCACGCTACGTCGTGGCCGGCGGCCCGATCGGCGAGGAGCCGAAAGCCCTCACCCCCCGGCAGCTCCAGCTCCTGCGCGCGCTCGCGGCAGGCCGGAGCAACAAGGAGCTGGCCCACGAGCTGGGGATCTCGGAAGCGACCGCGAAGAGCTACCTCAAGGAACTCTACGCCCGGCTCGAAGTCTCATCGCGAGCCAGTGCCGTCGCGTACGGGATCCGTCACCAGCTGATCCGCTGAGGCCGTCGCCGGCCGGCGTCGCCGCGGTCACCGGCGAACGAGGGGGTCTCGACCGGCCGAAAGAGGGGGCTCGCCGGCCCGCGCCCCGGAGATAGCGTGGGCCTGCGACGGATGGGCGAGCTCCACGGATGGGCAAGCTCCGTCGCAGGAGGACAGAGGAATGAAGCTGCGCGCTTCGTGGGCGCTGGTTGCGCTGGCACTCCCGCTCGTCGTCGCGGCCTGTGGTGCCCAGGGCGGTACCGGGCTGACCGCTTCCGACAGGACGGTCTACCTGGCTGCCATCGAGCCGAAGGGTACGACCTCGGTGGCCAAGGAGCCCTTCCCGGCCGCGACCCTGCCGGGGGGCGGTGGCTACCGCCTCGAGGGACCAGATGCCGACGGCAACTGGATGGTCGAGACCTATCGCTGGCTGCCGGGCGAGATCACCGTCGTGCAGGGCGACAAGGTGACGCTGGAAGTCCTGGGTATCAACGGTGCCTCGCACCCCACGACGATCGAGGGCTACGACATCTCGTTCGAGGTGAAGCGCGGACAGCTGAACAGCGTGACGTTCACGGCCGACAAGCCGGGGATCTTCCGGATCATCTGCTCGGCCCATCAGCCGTCCATGACCGGGCAGCTCGTCGTCCTCCCCTCGAAATGAGCGGTCGGGCGGCGGTCGAGACGGCCGCCGTCACCGTTCGGGCGTTCGCCGACCCGGCGCTGCCGCAGGGTGCGAAGCGGTACGTGCTGGCGTGCGGCCACGGCGTGACCAGTGCAGCGTTGATCCCGCCCCTCAGGTCCGGATCCAGACGGCAACTGTCGGAGGCTGAGCTGATTGAGCTGTTCGTCGTCCGCCACCAGGCGCGGCTGCGCTGTTCCTGCGCTCTTTGGTTCGACCCGTCGTCGCCGCGGCCGATGGACTGAGCCGCATGGACTGAGCGACGATGCCTGCGGCCGCGACGCTACAGCAGGCTGGCGGTCGCCCGTCCGTCACTTCGCGGCGCGAAGGATCAGTCCGACGGCGCCGGCGTTCAGGGTCAGCGTCCCGGCCTCGATCGTGTAGCCGATCGTCCCCGACAGGACTGCGGTGACCGCCTGCTCGACCGCCATCACGTCCGGCGCGCAGCCCATCTTCGTGAGGCCGATCGGCCCGAAGTCGAGCGTCTCCTCGGTGACCCGGACCGTGCCGCCGCCCCGGTTGCAGCCGGCCTCGACGTCCACCCGCCCGTCCGAGAAGGTCAGCGCCGCGGTGGCGCCGACCGGCACGCTCGACACGGCACCTCCCGAGATCAGGCCGTCCACCACCCACCGGGTTCCGAGCAGCGGACGATCGGGGTCGGCAACCTCGCGGTCGAGCAGGGTGAGGCGGGTCCCAACCTTGGTCAGGGTCAGCGTGTCGCCGTCGAAGGTGATCGTCGCCCCGCCCAGCAGGTCGGCCACCCAACGGTCCTGGTCCATGAGCGCAGGGTCACACGCCATCTCGGTCGTTGCCAGCTGGCCGGCGATCAGGCGATCACCCTCGATCCGGTAGGGCCCACCCAGCGAGTTGCACCCGGCGCTCGCCGATACCTGGCCGTTCAGGAACGTGAGGCGGACGGTGGACCCGGCGACGAGCGCGCGACCCTCCACGTCCGTCGAGAGGAAGGTCCGGCCCTCCAGGCTCTGGCCGGTGGGTCCGGGAGTGGCGGACCCACCGCCGCAGGTGCCGAGCAGGAAGACCGACGTGAGCGCGAAGGTGAGGAGCGTTCGGTGTTTCATGGCCCTCAGACGGGCTCCCGGCGTTCCGGTTCCCGGGTCACATCGCCCGCCGATCCGATGGCGAGCAGCGCGGGCCGTACTTTGGCGCCTCGAGGCCGCTCGCCTCGAGCAGGCGGATCACCCGCGCCCTGTGCCCCAGCCACGGCTCGAGCAGCTCGAGCATCCGTTCGTCCGTGCCGCGCGGCTCCCCCGCGAGCGCGAACGCGACGAGGTTCTTCAGGTGGAAGTCACCGACGCTCACCGCATCCGGGTCGCCGAGCGCGCGCAGCGTGACCTCGGCCGCCGTCCACGCCCCGACACCCGGGTAGCGGCGGAGCGCCGCTACTGCAGCCACGCCCGCCTCCGCGCGTGACCCCGGGAGCTCCGCCAGCGCCTCCAACCGATGCGTGTCGCGTGCGGTCCGGCGGACCAGTTCCGCGCGGCGCTGTTCAACCCCGAACGGGTGAAACGCGAAATAGGGGAGCGCCGCGAGGATCTCCGGCGCCGGCTGGAGTCGCAGCCGCAAGCGCGCGGCTACCGGACCCGGTGCCGGCTCCCCGTATTGCCGGATCAGGCCGCGGTACGAAGCGGTCGCCTCCGAACCGGTGACCTTTTGCTCCAGGACCGCGGGGAGGAGCGCCTCGAAGATCGCGCCGGTCCAGCCCAGCCGCAGGCCGGGGCGACGGTGTGCCAGGTCGGCGACCACCGGGTGCAGGGAGGGATCAAAGCCGTCGGGATCGTCGAGGAGGCCGAGCAGCGCCGGCAGCCCCTCAAGGGTCCAATCGGCGCCCGGACCCCACGCCTCGGCCTCGATCCGCGTGCCCCGGACCTCCGCGAGGAGCGTCGCCGGCCCGTCGGGTGTGCGCGTCGTCCGCACGATCGCCATTGAGGAGAGCCGACCCGTGGGATCACCGCGCCCCCTGACGTGCGGCCCCACCACGACCCGCAGGGCCAGCGGCGCGTCGAGGTCGATCGTCCGGCGCGACATCAGCCCAGCGGCGCGAACCTCGCCGTGAAGTGCCGGAGCGCCAGTGGCGCTTCCACGATCCGCATCCCGCGCAGCTCGGACGCCCGCTCGGCCACGTAGCCGACGACCTCGATCGTGTAGTCAATGTGGCTCTGCGTGTAAGTCCGGCGCGGGATCGCCAGGCGGACGAGATCCATCGGCGCCGCCGTCTCCGAGCCGTCCGGGTGCTGGCCGAACATGACCGTCCCGATCTCGCAGCCGCGGATACCACCCTCGCGGTAGAGCGCCACGGCCAGCGCCTGGCCCGGGTACTCGAGCGGCGGGATGTGCGGCAGGAGCGCCCGCGCGTCGAGGTAGATCGCGTGGCCGCCGAACGGCTTGACCAGGGGCACGCCGGCCGCGTCGAGGGCGTCGCCGAGATACGCGGTGGACCGGATCCGGTAGCGCAGGTAGTCCTCGTCCACGACCTCGCGAAGACCCTGCGCGATCGCCTCGAGGTCCCGGCCTGCCAGGCCGCCGTAGGTCGGAAAACCCTCGGTGAGGATCAGCAGGTTCCGGCAGCGCTCGGCGAGCGAGTCGTCGTTCATCGCGAGCCAGCCTCCGATATTGGCGAGGCCGTCCTTCTTCGCGGACATCGTCATCCCGTCCGTGAGGGAGGCGATCTCGCGAACGATATCCGGGATCGAGCGGTCGCCCTGCCCGGGCTCGCGAAGCTTGATGAACCAGGCGTTCTCAGCGAACCGGCAGCCGTCGAGGAAGAGGGGGACCCCGTGCCGGTCGCACACGGCCCTGACCTCGCGCAGATTCGCCAGGGAGACCGGCTGGCCGCCGCCTGAGTTGTTGGTGATCGTCACGAACACGACGGGTACCGAGCCCGCCCGCTCCGTCAGGAACCGGTCCAGGGCGTCCGTGTCCATGTTGCCCTTGAACGGGTGGATCGCCGACGGATCGCGGCCCTCGGCGATGACGAGGTCCACCGCCTCCGCGCCGGTGAACTCGACGTTCGCCCGGGTCGTGTCGAAGTGGGTGTTGTTCGGGATCGACATCCCCGGCCCGCCGATGACCGAGAACAGGATCTTCTCGGCGGCGCGGCCCTGGTGGGTCGGGATGACGTGCTTGAACGGGAAGAGCGCCTGGACGCTCTCGAGGAAGGCGAACCACGACGGCGAACCCGCATAGCTCTCGTCGCCGTGCTGGATCGCCGCCCACTGGTCGCGCGACATCGCGCCGGTGCCGCTGTCGGTCAGGAGGTCGATGAGAACGTCGTCGGCGTGGAGGTTGAACAGGTTGTAGCCGGCGACCTCGAGGGCGCGCTCGCGCTCCTCGACGGTCGTCATCCGCACGGGCTCGACCGAATGAATCCGGAACGGCTCGACGATGGTCTTCCAGCGGTCCATGTATCGATGGTACGACGGGTGCCGCCCCCGACATCGATGACGTTGTGGTGGCAGTCCGCGCCTGTCGGGTCGTGGTGCTCACGGTGCCCTTCGAGGCGCCGATCGATCTGGTTCATCAGATTGGCCCCGGCCGAGCGCGGCCACGTGCAGATTCTGACGAATCTGGGGTGTGGCCAAGCGTGAATGGAGCGCATCTGATGAATGAGCTCGATCAGCGGCAGGCGATGGGTGGCGCGCGATGGGTGGCGGCCCGGTCAGCCGCGCAGCGCGGCGACGATCCGGCGGACGGCCTCGACGACGAGGTCCGGCCGGTCGAACTGGACCATGTGGCCGGCGCCCCAGGCGAGCGTGAGCGTCACCCGCCCGGGCGACAGCTGTTCGTACCCGGCTGCAACCGAGGCGGCGATTCGATCATTCGTCGCGGCATCCAGTCGGGCATCGACCCGGGGCGCGATGACGACCTCGACCGGGAGCCCCACGACCCGTGACTCGCTCAGCTGCGCGCGGCTGCGTTCGACATCGATCCCCTCGACCGACGCGACGAGGTTCCACAGTCCGGCGGTGTGGTTGAGGTACTCGTTCCGCAGCGGCCCCAGGATGGGCAGGACGCGTTCGTCGAAGATGTCCGGGTCGAAGCCGTCGACGAGGACGAGCCCCGCGACATCCCGAGCGGCCAGGGTCGCGTGGACGCGGGCGATGACGGTCCCGAGCGAATGGCCGACGATGACGTACGGCGGATGTTCGCCGGCCGCGGCCAACAGGGCGCTGAGCTCGCGCGACATCCCGGCCATGTCACCGGCGGAGCCACCGTCGCTGCGCCCACGACCGGACCGGTCGTAGCTGCACGTTCGGGTGATCGCTCCGAGCTGGTCGTGGGCCGGGCTCCAGGTTGCGCTGTCGGAGCCCATGCCAGCTTCGAGCACAAGGGTCGGGGTTCCGCTGCCGCGGCAGTCGATGTACAGGGCGTGACCCGGCCGAACCTCCACTCGCTCGCCGCGCGCGACGTAGACCAGTGCGCCGCCGTAGCGCAGCCACGTCGCCGTCACGCCGCCGCGCAGCAGGTCGCCGACGACCGCGATGACGAGACCGGCGACGATCGCGAGCGTGATTCGCGTGAGCCACCAGCGGCGGGTCGGGCGGCGGGCGCGATGCTCGGAGTCGCGACGGGGCGGCTCGTCATGCGGCGCTGGAGCGTGGCGGTCCGTGGCCATCAGCCGTACCGTACCCGCATGTGCAGAAGCATCAAGACCCTGCGGCGGCCGGAGACGGCCGCGACGACCGGTGAGATCGAGGCCGCGGCTCGCCAGTTCGTCCGGAAGGTGAGCGGCTACCGGGCGCCGTCGGCGCGGAACCAGGCGGCGTTCGACGCGGCCATCGAGGACGTAGCGGCAGTATCGCGCCGCCTCCTGGAGGCGCTCGCGGTCGAAGTGCAAGAGGGCCCGGACCGCTGGACACGCTCCGGGGCGCCGATCGCTCGTGGCTGAGCACTCGCCGACCGGGCTTGACGCCACGACGCCGTGGGTCCGGCGCTGGCTGCGAGCCGAGGGTATCGCCGCGAACGTCGTCCACAACTGGGCAACAGCCGGCGTCGTCCTCGGGCTCGGCCTCCTGCTGAGCGCGCCGGGTTTGGTGCTCGCCGGCGTCCTGCTCGTCGCTCACGTCGGGATGGACCGCGGGTTCGGCTACGGCCTCAAGTACCCGACGGCCTTCCAGGACACACACCTGGGCCGGATCGGTCGGCGGCGGTGAGGGTGCCGGCGGCAGTGGACCGCACCGACGCCGCGGCTCCCGACTGGTGGATTCGCCCCGGCCTCGATGTCGCCGATGGGCACCTGCGGGTCGCCGGCCGGGACGCCGAGACGCTGGCGCGGGACCATGGCACCCCGCTCTACGTCTACGACCTCGAGCGATATCGGGAGAACGCACGCCGGTTTCAGGCTGCGCTCGCGACCGCCGGGATCCCGTATCGCCTCCGATTCGCGATGAAGGCAAACCCGGATCGTGAGGTCATGGCCGCCTTTCGGGGCCTGGGGGCGCCCGGCTCGCCGGAGAGCGTGGGCATCGACGCATGCTCGCCGGGCGAGGTGACCCGAGCCCTCGAGTGCGGCTTCCTGGCCCAGGAGATCAGCTACACGGGGACGAACGTGTCGGAGCGCGATCTCGATGTCATCCTGGTGGCCCAGGGGCTCCGCCTGAACCTCGACGCCATCTCGCAGATCGAGCGCGTTGGGCGGCGGGCGCCGGGGCGGACGATCGGGATACGCGTGAATCCGGCGCGCGGCGCCGGCTACCACGCCGGCCTGGAGTACTCGGGCGACCGCCCGACGAAATTCGGGATCTACGAGGACCGCCTGGATGAGGCGGTGGCCACGGCAGCCCGCCACGGTCTCACGATCGACACCGTCCACTTCCACGCGGGCTCGGGCTGGCTCGCCCAGGGCTTGCCCGCGTTTGAGGCGGCACTCGCCGAGGCGGCCCGAATGGCGCGCCGCCTGGTGGACCTGGGCTGCCCGATCCAGGAGGTGAACGTGGGCGGCGGGCTCGGGGCGCCGGGGCGCGGCCACGAGATCCCGGTGGACCTCCGGACCTACGCCGCGGTGCTCGCCCGGCACCTTGGACCACTCGGCGTGACCGTCGCCTGTGAGCCCGGTGATCACCTGGCGAGGGACGCCGGTATTGTCCTTGCAGAGGTCGTGACCGTGGAGGACCGCGGCGGGGCCCGCTTCGTCGGGCTGGATGCCGGCTGGAACATCAGCTGCGGCTACTTCGTCTACGGCTTTCTCCAGGAGATCGTCCCCTGCCGGGACCCGCTCGCAGATCGGACGTGGACGGTGGGGATCGCCGGCCACATCAACGAGGGACATGATGTGTTCGCTGAGGACTACCCCTTTCCGCCCGTCGCCGAGGGCGACATCGTGGCCATCGTGGCGTCTGGCTCCTACGCGCAGGCCATGAGCTCCACGCACTGCCTGCGACCCCTGGCTCGGGCGATCCACCTGGAGCGACGCGCGTGATCCGGCGCCGCATTCCACTCCCGTCGTCGGTCGCCTCCGCGGGCTAACGCGGCGCGACGTGGGCGGGCTGCGCCCGGCCCCTGCCCTGACGGGCCCGATGAGACTCCGGGCTACACTCGGCCCGTGACCACGCCACTCGATCCGTCCCTGCCCGCGCGGCACCTTACCAGCACGAAGGTCGTGGCCATTCGGGGTTCCGAGCTGGAGGTTCGCGACGACATCGTGGTGGGCGAGGAGCCGCTGGAGATCCGCGCCGCCGGCCCACGCCAGAGCCCGGTGAATGTCGCCATCACGATGCGCACACCGGGGCACGAGAAGGAGCTTGCGGTCGGCTTCCTGACGACCGAGGGCCTGATCGACGGGAACGAGGTCCTGGGTGTCGATGTTGGCGATCCGGGCTTCATGGCAGAACCGGACGACGCGGTGCTCGTGCGACTCGCCCGCAAGATCGACCCCGCCGTCGGTGAGCAACGCCACTTCATCGCGACGGCCTCGTGCGGTATCTGTGGCAAGGCGTCCATCGAGGATGTCGCCGTCCGGTGCGAGCCGCTCCCGAAGGGCCTTCCGGTGGTCGCCCGGTCCGTGATCCTGTCCCTGCCGGATCGCCTTGCGGGAGCGCAGGCCGCGTTCGAGCGGACCGGCGGGCTCCACGCCGCAGGCCTGTTCGAGACGGACGGGCGCCTCGTGGCCGTCCGCGAGGACGTCGGGCGACACAACGCGCTTGACAAGCTCATCGGGTCGCGGGTCCTCGCCCGCGAACTGCCGCTCTGGGACCGGGTCCTCATGCTGTCGGGGCGGGTCAGCTTCGAGATCGTCCAGAAGGCGGCAGTCGCCGGGATCCCGATCGTGTGCGCCGTGTCGGCGCCGTCAGATCTCGCCATCCGCCTGGCCGATCGGGTCGGCGTGACGCTCGTCGGCTTCCTGCGCGGCGATGGCTTCAACATCTACACCCACGACGGGCGAATCGACCTGCGGGACCTGATGCGATAGGTGCTCGGCGCGAGCGACCCCGGCCGCCGCGTGCCGGCCCGGCCCGCGCAACTGGGAGAAGCGCGATTCGCACGAACGAGCGTGGCCCCTCGCCCCACCGTGCAGATTCCGTCGGAACTGGGCCCTCGCCCGTGCTCGTTCATCGGAACGGCGCAACTGAGGGTTGCGCGGCCGGGGGCCGGATCCTTCCAGCGCGTCAGATGCGGCGCGTCCCGAGCTCCTCGATCTCGATCTCGACATCGACATCGACAGGAGCATCCCCGTCGCCCTCGACCGCGACACCTTCCTGTGGTTCGCGCCGAGCGGACTGGAACGGGCTGAGCGGGAGGGCCGCCACATCGATCGGCGGCTCGGGAGTCTGCGCCATCGGCGAGATGAAGCGGATTGGCTCGAGGTCGTCCTCGCGCCGGCCCCAGACCCGGATGCCCCGAGCCAGCCCAGGCACGATCGACCACGGTGCCGGCCCACCGGCCGACCACTTGGCCAGGAGCACGAACAAGACCGCGGTCGTGGCGGTCGTCACGATCGTGCTGATCCAGATCATCGTCAATCCGGTCATGGCGTCATCGTCGCGCTCACGCCACGCGAACGCCAGTACCGCACGACCTTCGCTGGACGGGATTCACCCAGATCAGCGACGCTCAGGGCGGGAACGTGCCTAGCGCCGCCGCACGTTCGTGAACTCGAAGCCGAAGCGGCCCTTGATGCACAGGTTGCCCTCGGTAATCGACGAATCCAGGGGCGAGCTGACCTTCACGATCGTGTTGTCCTGGACGTGGAGGTCCACGGCGCAGCCGACGCCGCAGTATGGGCAGATGGTCGAGGTCACCGTCTGGGCAGTCTCGTCCCATGTGCCCTCGGCACGCATCTCGTGCTCGGACGAGAACATCAGGGCCCCGGTCGGGCAGACCGCGATGCAGTTGCCGCAGTAGACGCAGGCGGAGTCGGGCAGGCCAACGTTCCACTCGGTGGAGATCCGGGCATCGAAGCCGCGGCCGGCCACCGCGATCGCGAACGTGTTCTGGGCGTCCTCGCCGCACGCCTCCACGCACTTGTAGCAGAGGATGCACTTCGCGTAGTCACGGACGTAGAGGTCGTTGTCGACCTTGACGGGCTGCGCGACGGTCTCCGCGTGGGCCGTGCCGGTTGCCGCGTGATGATGGCCGACTTCACGCTCGTCCCGTTCGTTTGCTCCCGCGGCTGGCCCCGGCGGGCCGAATCGCGAGGCGTCGGCCCCGTATCGCGCGCCGTAGGCCGCCATCGAGCCGTCCGGTACAGCCCGACCGGCCAATGCCATGTCCACCGATGAGCCGAGCAGCTCGAGGACCAGCCGCCGGGAGTGTCGAACCCGCTCCGAATCGGTCTTGACGTCCATCCCCGGCTCAACCTTGCGGGAGCACGCGGGCGCCAGCACCCGGGAGCCGGCGATCTCGACGACGCACGCCCTGCAGACACCCACCGGCCTGAGGGTCTCGCCGTAGCACAGCGTCGGAGTGTCGATCCCCTCGGCCTGGCAGGCATCGAGGATCGTGGACCCCGCCGGCGCGGTGACCGCGTGGCCGTCGATCATCAGCTCGACCAGGTCGCGCTCCGGGGCGGGCGGAGGCCCCGGCGTGCGCGTCGCGCGCGCGGGCGGCGTCGTGAAGATCTCGGTCCGCCACGGCTCCGCGGCGTTGGAGCTCGGGAGTTCGTTCATGACGGCAGCGCTCCTACCAGTTGCAGCCCGCTCTCGACCGCCGTGCTCGCCGTCTGGCCGAGACCGCAGATGGAGGCGTCGCGCATGACCTGCCCGAGATCCTTCAGGAGCGCCAACTCCTGCTCCGCCGAGCCGTTGGGGCGACCCGCAAGGAGCCGCGCGAGGATCTCCTCCTGGCGAACGGTGCCCACGCGGCAGGGCACGCATTGGCCGCACGACTCATCGCGGAAGAATGCCGCGATCCGGCGGAGGGTGCCCAGGAGGTCGGTGGTCTCGTCGAAGACCGTCACCGCACCCGACCCGAGGGTCGCGCCGATCCCGCGCATGGCCTCGAACGTGAGAGGAAGATCGAGCGAATCGGGACCGACGAAGACTCCCGCCGCGCCGCCGACGAGGATCGCCTTGACCGCCCGGCCGCCCGGGACTCCGCCGCCCAACTCGATGAGATCGCGGATCGTGACCCCGAACTCCACCTCATAGACACCCGGCCGGGCGACGTGCCCGGACAGGGAGAAGAGCTTGGTGCCGCGCGAACGCTCCGTCCCGATCGCCGCGTAGACCTCGCCACCATCGAGGAGGAGGCCGGGCACGTTGACCAGGGTCTCCACGTTGTTCACCGCGGTCGGCTTCTGGAAGAGCCCGGCGGTCGTCGACCGACCTGCCTTGTTGCGCGGCTCGGCCCGCTTCCCCTCGACGGATTCGAAGAGGGCCGTGCCCTCGCCGGCCACGTAGGCCCCCGCGCCACTCCGGATCTGGATGTCGAAGGCGAAGCCCGCGCCGAGGACGTTCGGCCCGAGGTAGCCCGCTTCGCGCGCGCGCACAATCGCCATGGCCATCCGGGTGGCGCTGAGCGGGTATTCGCCGCGGATGTAGACGTAGCCGTGCTCCGCGCCGATCGCAAAGCCCGCGATCGTCATCGCCTCCACGACCGAGAAGGGATCCTCCTCCAGGAGGACCCGGTCCTTGAACGTGCCCGGCTCGGCTTCATCGGCGTTGCAGACGACATACTTCGGGCGACCCGTCGAGGCCGCTGCCGCAGCCCACTTCTTGCCGGCCGGGAACGCCGCGCCGCCCCGGCCGAGGACTTCGCCCGTGATGACCTCCTCGACCACCCGGCGCGGGCCCAGCTCGATGGCCAGGGCCAGGGCTCGATAGCCGCCCTGCGCCCGGAAGTCGTCCAGGCTCGTCGGGTCGATCCGTCCGACGCGCGCCAGCAGGCGGAGTCCGTTGGTGCCGGCCTGGGGGACGGACTGCCGAATCGTCGCGAGGCGCTCAGGCGAGGCGGCGGTGGACGTCGAGGGCGGGGCCGTCCGCCCGCCCGCCGCGGCCGTCTCGAGTCGGGCCACGGTTCCCGTCGCGTCGATCGGGCCGACGGTGAACGTCTCGGGGGCCTCACCTGCGATCGTGAACAGCGCGGCCGGCGCACGATCGCACTGGCCGAGGCAGGGAGTCCGCAGCCAGGTCGCCCGGCCATCAAGGGCCGGCTGTCCGGCCGGGCCGAGCCTGCGCTCCAGGTCCGCGCAGAGCTCCTCCGCGCCGGCGAGCCGGCAGGCGATGTCGTCACAGACATGGACGACGGCGGTCGGCCTCGGCGTTGTCGCGAAGAGCGCGTAGAACGTGGCGACGCCGTAGGCCTCGGCCGGCGGCACGGACAGGCGCCGACAGACGTAGTTCAGACCCGGCTGCGAGATCCACCCGACACGATCCTGGAGTGCGTGGAGCGCGGGGAGGAGGAGATCCCGGCGGCTCTGCGCGTCCTGCACCCCGCCGCGCGCGACGCGCCCGTCCGCGTGGATGTCTCGGGCACCCCCGGACCAGCCCGATTCGGCGGGTCCCAGCACCGCCTCCACGGCAGCCCTTTCGGCCGGGGACGCGAGCGGCCCGACAACATGGAGATCCATCCCCGCGAGTGTAGCCTCGGGCGGCCGCCGCCGCCCTGCAGGCTTGAATGGGCGCCGTCTCGCGGGGGAGAATCGAACGGCCCCCGGTCAGACCGGGGGCCGACGAAGCATCGATTGCGGCAGTTACGCCTGGTCGGCTGCCTGCACGTTCGTCGCACGCGGGCCCTTGGGGCTCGCCTGGACGTCAAAGGTCACCGTCTCGCCGCCGTTGAGGCGGTCGAAGCTGAGCGGTGCCACGAGTGAGTCGCGATGGAAGAAGTATTCCTTGCCATCCTCGGCGGCGATGAAGCCGAAGCCGCGGTCGGCAACAACCTTCTTGATGTTTCCTGTGGTCACATTGACCCCTTCTGTCTTCTCGAACCGATCTGCATGCGCACGGCCTGTTCGAGAAGCAGGTCGACCACGCGGAGCATCGCCGCGCATTGCGACGACTTCGCAAGGGTACGCGTGATCCGGAATTCGTGGGCGGATCGAGCCCGCCATGCGTCAGGCGCCGGGCGGACGGTAGACGACCCCGAGGCCGCGAGCTTCGTCAATCTCGTCCGCGGTCAGGAGGACCGTGGTGGTCACCCCACCGGTGCCGCTCGCTGAAACCCGCGTGGCCGCGGCGGCCGCCGCCGCATTGTTCGGGAGCTCGGCGATCATGATGAAATCGTCATCCCCGAACGCCCAATACGCCGCCTCGACGCGGCCGCCGACGCTCGCGGCGAGGTCGCTGACGGCCTTGAGGCGGCTCGCGGCGCCTTCCTTGAGGACCCCCTGGATTCCTGCCTGGGTGTAGTGCGCGCGAAACAGGTAGTGCGCCATCGCGATCTCCTCGAGCACGCCCGGCGAAGGGACATCGCCAGGTCACGAGGCGCCATCGTGGGCTGAGACGCCCCGCCCGTCAATGCGTTCGACGAACTGGATGGCGCCGGGCCTGCCCGCGTTCTTCACAGCAGGACCAACGGGCCGAATCCCCATGGGCGGGGCCGTCCGGCAACGACCGGATGTCCTGGAGCACGGCCGAACGCGCAGCGGAGGAGCGTGAACAGCGGGCCGATGACCCCTCCCGTCGCTTGCGAGCTCGGCCGAGCCCTCTCCTGCCCATGCTCCGGGGCGCGAATTCCGCCATTGGTTCTCGCCGGCAGAACGCCCCCGGAGCCCCGGGAGAAACTGAGAGGCGTTCGGGCGCCTGGAGTCAAACCAGCAATCTGGCGGATTGCCATTGACGGCTCCCTCCCAGCTGGACGCCGGACGATGGTACCGGCTGCGCGCAAGCCAGATTGTGCTACCATGTGCTACATGAGCGAGTCGGGTGCGCGTCCCGCGCGGGTGGGAGTGCGCGAGCTGCGTCAGAACCTGTCCGTCTACCTGGACCGAGTCAAGGCGGGCGAGACACTCGAGGTCACCGAGCACGGTCAACCGGTCGCGCGCCTCACCCCGAATCCGCCGCTGAAGCTCTCGATTCTCGACCAGATGATCGCCGACGGCCGGGTCACCCCGGCGAAGCGCAGCCACAAGCTCTTGCCGCCTCCACCGCCCGATCCCACGCCGGGCGAGCCGACGCTCTCCGAGATCCTCCAGGCGATGCGCGATGAGGAGTACCGGTGACCCAGCTTGCCTATGCCGATGCGTCCGCGCTGGTCAAGCTGATCGTCGAGGAGCCTGAGTCCCGGTCGCTCCATCGCTGGTACGTCGAGGCGGAGCGGATCATCACCAGCCGAATTGGGGTCATCGAGACGCACCGCGCGTCGGCCCGTCGCCCGCACGATCCCGAGCATCGGGATCACGTGATCGACGATCTGGAGGTTATCGAGCTCGATGCGTCGATCGGTCGCGCTGCAGGGCTCATTGAGCCGGCGGGCATTCGGACCCTCGACGCGATCCACCTCGCCACGGCCGTCCGCTTCCTGCCGCAGCTTGACGCGTTCGTCACGTATGACGACCGCCTCGCGGACGCTGCTCGAGCTCTCGGCCTCCCGGTCGTTCGTCCCGCCTGAAAGGGCAGGTCCCGGCGCCTCAACCGGCTCCGACGGGCGCCTCGAGCTTCTCGATGCGGATGGCTGTCGCCTTGAACTCCGCGGTGCCGGACTTCGGGTCGGTGGCGTCGATCGTCAGGAGGTTCGTTGCGACGTCATCCTGGAAGTGCAACGTCATGAAGGTGAGGCCCGGCCGCAGTCCTGTGTCGATCCGCACCGGCGCCTCCACCTGACCGCGCCGGGAGATGATCCGCACCCGCTCGCCCTCGGCAAGCCCGAACCGATCGAGGTCCTCCGGCGAGATGTCGAGCGTCTCACTCCGCCGACGCGGTGTCCTCAGTGAGTTCGTCTGGACTCCCGTGTTGTAGCTGTCGAGGCGCCGGCCGGTGGTCAGGCGGATCGGGAAGTCGTCGTCCAGCTTGTCGACCGGCGGGTCGTGATCGACCGGCACGAATGGCGCGCGAGTGCCCACCACCGGGTCCTCCCACAGGCGCGAGTGGAGGAACAGCTCGCCCGGGTGCTCCTCGTCCCAGCACGGCCACTGGATCCCGCCGAGCGCCTCGAGGCGGGCGTAGGTCATGCCGGCGTGAGCCGGCGAGAGCGTGCGGAACTCGTCCCACGCGCGTTCGGCGGACGGTTCGCCCCAGTCGTGGCCCATGCGTCGGGCGAGCTCGTAGATGATCCACAGGTCGTCGCGTGCCTCGCCCGGCGGCTCGAGTGCCTTGCGGACCCGCTGCACGCGCCGTTCTGAGTTGGTGACGGTGCCCTCGGCCTCGGCCCAGGAGGCCGCGGCAGGAAGCACGACATCCGCGAGCTCGGCGGTCGCGGTCAGGAACAGGTCCTGGACGACCATGAACTCGAGCGACGCCATGAGGTCTTTCGTGCGCTTCTGGTCTGCCTCCGACTGGACCGGGTTCTCGCCGATGACATAGGCAGCCTTGAGCTCCCCGCGCTCCATCGCGTCGAACATCTGGGACAGGTTCCAGCCCCTCTTCGGCGGGACCGGCACGCCCCACGCGGCATCGAACTTCGCCCGCAGGGCATCATTCTCGACATACTGGAAGCCCGGCAGGCGGTCCGGCAGCGCGCCGGAATCGCCGCCGCCCTGCACGTTGTTCTGGCCGCGCAGCGGGTTGAGTCCGCTCCCGTACCTCCCGACGTGGCCGGTGAGGAGCGACAGGCTGATCAGGGCCAGGACGTTGTCCACCGCGTTGTGGTGCTCGGTGATCCCGAGCGTCCAGCACATCGTCGCCCGTTCGGCCTTGGCGTAGGCGTGGGCGAGGTCGCGGATGGCGTCTGCGGGGACCCCGGTCTCGCGTTCCGCGTACTCAAGGGTGTACGACTCGACCCGGTCCCGGTAGGCCGCGAATCCGGACGTCGCGCGCTCGATGAACTCGGTATTCGCCAGGCCGGCGTGGATGATCTCCCGCCCGATCGCGTTGGCGAGTGCGATGTCGCTGCCGACGTCGAGGCCCAGCCACAGATCGGCCCACTCGGCCGAACTGGTCCGGCGAGGATCGACCGCGAACAGCCGGGCGCCGTTTCGCACGCCGCGCAGCAGGTGATGGAAGAAGATCGGATGCGTCTCCCGGGCGTTACTGCCCCAGAGGACGATCACGTCCGTCTCTTCGATCTCACGATATGAGCTGGTACCACCACCAGCGCCGAAAACGGTCGCCAGACCGGCGACGGAAGGGGCGTGTCAGGTGCGGTTGCAGCTGTCGATGTTGTTGCTGCCCAGGACCACGCGCGAGAACTTCTGGGCCGCGAAGTTGATCTCGTTGGTCGCCCTGCTGCAGCTGAAGATCCCGATCGGAGCAGATCCGTTTGAGGTCTTCTGGGCTCCGAGAGCGCGGAACGCCGTGACGGTCCGGTCGAGCGCCTCGTCCCAGGTTGCGGGACGGAGCTCGCCGCCCTTCGTGTCCCGGACGAGGGGCTGAGTCAGGCGAACATACGACTTCGGCAAGGTTCCTAGCCTCCATGCATCGGCGCGCCGGGGACCGCGGGCCGGTTCGTCGCCGGCCATTCGGCCGACTCCGGGAGTGTAGCGCGAGGACGACCTGCGCCCAACGCTTGTGTGGGGCGGGCTCGTGACTGTCAGTCAAGGAATCCGCGCCCCAGTGCGATGTAATTGGCTCCAGGCAATGAGGCGACCCAAAGGAGATTGCTGGCGGCGTCATTCCGGTCGCAGTCATGCGCCGTGGTCACGAGTGCGACGCGCGAGCACTGAACCGTTGACTGCTGGTCAACGGTGTCCCGTGAGATCGGCCGGCGGTCCCTTCTGCCTCAGACCCCGAAGCGCCTGAGGTACTCGCGGTTCGCACGCTGGACGGCGACCACGGATTCGGGCGTGTCCGCCGCTCGAAGGTACTGGTCCTGCTCAATGACGAGCCAGCCCGAGTAGTCATGGCTGCGGAGGGCATCGATGACCGAATCGATCCCCGAATCACCCGTGCCGAGCTGACAGAAGACGCCTCGACGTAGTGCCTCCTCGAGGCCCTTGCTCTCGGCCTTCACGTCATCCATGACCTTGGTGGTGCAGTCCTTGATGTGGACGTGCCGGATGATCTCGTGATAGTCGTGCACGGCCTGCGTCGGGTCCGCGCCACCGAACCGGAAGTGCCCCGTATCCAGGCACAGCCCGAGCAAGGACGGGTCGATCCGATCCATCACGCGCGCAATCTCATCGGCGGATTCGACATAGGTCCCGGCGTGGGGATGCAGGACGACGTCGAAGCCCATCGATTGGCAGAGTTCTGCGGTCCGATGGAGGTTGTCGATCAGGGCCTCGAACCGGCTGGGCGACAGCCACGTCTCCGGGTGTGCGGGGATCCGCCCGGAGAACGCGCGTCGGTCAGGCTCGTCGAACTGATCGGACAGGATCGCCAGGGGCCGTGACCCGTCCGGCGAGCCCTCGCGGACCAGTCTCAGGCTGTCGGCGAGCCAGGCTCGATCCGACTCAGCCAGTTCATTCCGGCTGAAGTGCTGCGGCAGGAAGGAGCCCACGAGCTCCAGCCCCCGCGACGACAGGCGCTGCCGAAGCTGCCCGGCATCGCCAAGGTAGCCCGGCGGGCCGAGTTCCGTGCCCTCGACACCGATGTCAACGAGCCAGTCAAGCACGTCCTCCGGTCCAGGCATCCAGGCATCGTCGACCATGATCTCGTCCACCCCGAACGACACCGGGGCCCCGGCGACACGCATCCGAGCGCTTGACATCGAGTCCTCCGTTTCACCTGGCCATCGAATTCACCTGGCCATCGAACTGAGACGTCCCGCGGTAGTCCGCCCTCGTTGACGCGACAACTGGGCACGTGCTAGGTTAGCGCAATCGGTTGCGCACGGTCAATCACGCACGACCGAACCCAGGCGCCGGGTACGCGGAGACGACACCATGCGGATGCTCATCGCGGGTGAGTGGACAGATGGCGCAGTGCGTGAGGACGTCACGAATCCGTTCAACGGAGACGTGATCGACACGGTGCCGGTCGCGTCGCGGGCGGAGGTGGATCGCGCCCTGGTGGCCGCCGTCGGGGCTGCCGACCGTCAGCGCCACATTCCGGCCTACGACCGCCAGGCGATTCTGCTGCGTGCGGCCGACCTCGCGGACGAGCGGGTCGACGATCTGGCTCGGACGATCTCGCTCGAGTCGGGAAAGCTCCTGACCGAGGCGACCGGCGAAGCCTCCCGGGCCGGAGACATGCTTCGCCTCGCCGCATTCGAGGGCGCCCAGGTCTACGGCGACAGTCTCCCGCTCGACGCGCATCGCGGGGCAGGGCAAGGTCGACTCGGTTTCACGCTCCGACAGCCGTGCGGGGTGGTGGTCGCGATCACGCCGTTCAACTACCCCTCGCTGCTTGTCCTTCACAAGATCGCCCCTGCGCTGGCGGCGGGTAACGCGGTCATTCTCAAGCCGGCCCGCAAGACGCCCCTGACGGCGCTGAAGCTCACCGAGATCCTGCTCGACGCCGGCCTCGATCCCGAGGCGATCTCCTGCGTCACGGGCCCGGGTGCGGACCTCGGCGCGCAACTGTGCAGCGATTCGCGGGTGCGGAAGATCAGCTTCACCGGCAACTCGGCGACCGGAGAAGCGATCACCCGGGTTGCCGGCGTGAAGCGCCTGTCCCTTGAGCTCGGGGCCAGCTGTCCCGTCATCGTCCTGCCGGACGCGGACATCGAGCTCGCTGCCCGGGCTGTGTCCATCGGTGGCTACGTCAATGCCGGTCAGGTCTGCATCTCGGTCCAGCGAGTCCTCGTGGACCGGACGGTCATGCCCGACTTCCTCGATGCGCTGACACCACTGGTCGAGGCGATCCGTACCGGTGATCCCCTCGATCCCCAGACGACGGTCGGGGTCCTGGTCAGTGACGCTGAAGCGCGGCGCGTGGAGCGGGCGATCCACGGGATCGCCGCCTCCGGAGCGCGCGTGTTGTGTGGTGGCGAGCGCGAGGGGACGATGCTCAGGCCGGCGGTGGTGGCAGACGTGGACCCGGCCAGCCCGTTCAGCCGCGAGGAGCTGTTCGGACCTGCCGTGGCTGTCTCGCCGGCATCGGGAATCGACGACGCGATCCGACTCGCCAACGACAGCCCGTATGGGCTCGGCGCGGGCGTCTTCACCCGAGATGTGACCAGCGCGCTGCGCTTCGCGCGGGAGGTGGACGCGGGTATGGTGCACATCAACTGGACGCCGTTGTGGCGGGCCGATCTCATGCCCTATGGCGGCCTCAAGAACAGCGGGATCGGCAAGGAGGGTGCGCGCTCGGCGGTCGAGGAGATGACCGAAGCGAAGACGATCATCCTTCATGGAGCGAGCTGACAGGAGGGTTCCCAAGCGCATGTCCCCGACGGTCCGACTGACGACCGCGCAGGCGATCGTTCGATACCTCGGTCAGCAGCACACCGTCGCGGACGGCGAGCGGCGGCGCTCCGTGCCGGCAATGCTCGGCATCTTCGGCCATGGCAACGTCGCCGGGCTCGGCCAGGCCCTCGATGAGTTCCGTGCGGAGATGCCCTATGTCCAGGGCCGCAACGAGCAGTCCCTGGTCCACGTCGCAACCGCGTACGCCAAGGCGTCGCGCCGGCGGGCCATGCTCGCGGTGACCGCGTCGGTCGGGCCGGGTGCCACGAACATGGTCACCGGAGCCGCGCTGGCCACGATCAACCGGCTGCCGGTGCTCCTCCTGCCCGGCGACACGTACGCGACCCGGCGCCAGGGTCCCGTACTCCAGCAGCTGGAGCACCCGTCGGCCGGCGACGTCAGCGTGAACGACTGCTTCCGACCGGTGGCTCGCTACTTCGACCGGATCACTCGCCCGGAGCAGATCCTCACGGCGCTGCCCGAAGCGATGCGGGTCCTGACCAGCCCGTCTGAGATGGGCGCGGTTGTCATCGCCCTGCCCCAGGACATCCAGTCCGAGGCGCACGACTATCCGGCGGCGTTCTTCGCGCCCGCGGACTGGGTGATCGCGCGCCCTGCCCCGGATCTCGACGCCGTAGCCGACGTGGCGCGCCTGCTTGCCGGCGCGCAGCGCCCGCTGATCGTGGCCGGTGGGGGCGTCCACTACGCCGACGCCACCGAGGCGCTGGCGGAGCTCGCGGCGGAGTTCGGGATCCCCGTCACGGAGACGTTTGCCGGCAAGGGCGCCGTCGCGACCGATGTCTGGTGGGGAATGGGCGGAATCGGCGTGGAGGGTAATCCGGCGGCGAACGCGCTGGCTGCCGAGGCCGACCTCGTGCTGCACGTCGGCACGCGCCTGACGGACTTCACGACCGCCTCCCAGTCCATCTTCGCGGACCCCGAAGTCCGGTTCGCCTCGATCAACGTCACGGACCACGACGCGCGCAAGCAAGGCGCTGTCCCGATCGTTGCCGACGCTCGCCGCGCCCTGGTGGCCCTGAGCGCTGCGGCTCGTGACGCGGGCGTCCGGCCGCATCCTGAGTGGGAGGCACGCGCCCGGGCAGTCAGGGCCGGCTGGCTGCCGATTCGAGCCGCCGCTCTCGCCGCGCCGGGGCCGGACCGGCTCGACGGGGCGGCCCCGATGACCCAGGGCCAGCTGATCGGGATCCTCCAGGAAGCAGCCCGGCCGGGTGACACGATCGTCGCTGCCGCCGGCGGACCGCCGGGCGACCTCCTCAAGATCTGGGACGCAACCGGCGGCAGGTCGTGCCACCTCGAGTTCGGGTACTCGTGCATGGGCTATGAGCTGCCGGCGACCCTCGGAGTGCGCCTGGCCCAACCCGACGGCGCGGTGATCGCGCTGATCGGCGACGGGACGTTCCTCATGCAGCCGACGGAACTGGTCACTGCCCTGCAGGAGGGCCTCAACGTGACCGTGGTGGTCTCGGAGAACCGTGGCTTCCAGGTCATCCGGCGGCTTCAGTTGATGCGCAATGGCGCCGGCTTCGGGAATGAGTTCCGCACGAGGACCGGGCCGCTGGCCACTGCCGCGCTGGACGGCGAGTACCTCGACCTCGATCTCGTCGCCCTGGCCGCCGGCCTCGGCGCGCGAGCGACCAGGGCCGAAACGCCGGACGCTCTACGTGCCGCCCTGGACGACGCTCGGGTCCATCCGGGTCCGAGCGTCATCGTGGTCGCGACGGATCCGGACGTGAACTTGCCGCCTTCGGGCGTGTGGTGGGATGTCGCGTCGGCCGCAGTGTCAGGCCTGCCGGCCGTGGCGGAACGACGACGTGAGTACGAGGCCGGGCTCGCCGGTCAGCGATGGCACGGCCGATGACCGGCCCGGGTCCCCATCCCGCGATCCGTGCCAAGGTCCGTGGCCGGAGCCCGCTGATCGGCACATTCCTCAACCTCGGCAGCGCCCTTGCGGCGGAGGCGTGTGCCCTGGCTGGGTTTGACTGGCTCCTCGTCGACCTCGAGCACGGTGGGCGCGGCGAGGACGGCCTCCTCGGCCAGCTGCTCGCCGGGGCGGCTCACGATGTCCCGGTCCTCGTGCGCGTCGAGAGCGACAGCCGCATCAGGGCCGGCCGAGTCCTCGACGCCGGCGCCTCGGGCGTGATGTTCCCGCGCATCGAGTCCGTCGAGGAGGTCGCGACCGCGGTTCGTCACCTCCACTATCCGCCTGAAGGGGACCGGGGGGTGGCCACCTATAACCGGTCGTGCGGTTTCGGCCTTGCGCCGGAGATGCTCGAGCGCAGTGGAAGCCTTGTCGTGGCGGCGATCCAGATCGAGACGCGTGCCGCCCTCGAGTCGGTTGAGGAGATCGCCCGCGTCCCGGGAGTCGACGTCCTGTTCGTGGGGCCCCGGGACCTGAGCCACGCCCTTGGGATCCCGGGCCAGATGGACCACCCGACGTTCCGCGAGGCGCTGGGCCGCGTCAGTCGCGCGGCCGAGGCAGCGGGCGTGGCGGCCGGCATCCTGGCCGGAAGTGCCGAGGCGGCAGCCCGCTATGCCGACGAGGGGTTCACGTTCCTGGCCGTTGGCTCCGACTCGACGTCACTCGCGACGGCGGCGAGGGGAACCGTGCAGAGCTTCAGGGCGGCCCTGGGGCGGGCGCAGACGGCCAGTTCGAGACCGTGAAGAGGCGATGACCGAGCGCGGGCCCATCCTGGCGCTCGGACCGGTCGATGCCCTCGTGGCGGACCATCTCCTCCCCTTCGGCGAGGTCGTTGAGGCGGGCCCGGGCGGCCCATCTCTGGCCGAGGTCCTGCCGGTGGCCATCGGCCTGATCGCCCGCGGGAGCAGTGTCGTCGACAGGCAGCTCATCACCGCCGCACCGCGCCTCCGCGTCATCGGGCGGAGCGGGATCGGGGTCGATCTCGTCGATCTGGCCAGCGCGAGCGAGCGGCGCATCCCCGTCGTCGTGACTCCCAACGCCGGCACAAACGCCGTGGCGGAGGGGGCGCTGGCCCTCATCCTGCACCTCGTCAAACGGCTCGGGCCGCTCACCGAGCTGGTGCGCGAGGGTCGCTGGGCCGAGCGCGAATCGGTCGATGTGGGCGATCTCGAGGGGGCGACGCTCGGCATCGTCGGCTTTGGCCGGATCGGGCTCCGGCTCGCCGAGCTGGGCAGGGTCCTCAACATGCGCGTCGTGGCCTACGACCCATATGGGGATCCGGTGACGGCGGCCGGGCTGGGTGTCGAGCTGGTCGACCTCAAGCGGCTGGCCGAGACCGCCGACGTGATCAGCCTCCACGCCCCCCTCACCACCGAGACGACGCATCTCATCGATGCCGCCGTGCTGGCGCGGGTTCGGAGAGGCACCATCCTCGTTAACTGCGGGCGGGGCGGCCTGCTGGATCTGGACGCTGTCCATGCCGCACTGCTCGACGGCCGCCTGGCCGGCGTGGGCCTCGATGTCTATGAACCGGAACCGCCCCCGCCCGGTGGACATCCGATCTTCCGGCACCCGGCCGTGGTCCTGACGCCGCACGTCCTCGGCCTGTCGCGACGGGCCAGACGCCGAACGTTCGAAGACATGTCCAACGGCATGGCCGCGGTGCTCGGCGGCGGAAGGGCCCGGCACATCGCGAATCCCGAGATCTACGAGGGCAGCTGATCCTCGGCGGCCCGGGCCCCCTCAGGGCGTGATGACGACCTTCGTGGCCTCGCCCGATCGGAGGCGGGCGACCCCGTCGAGCACGTCGTGCAGCGGCAGGACGGCGGAGACGATCGGCGCCAGGTTGAGCGCGCCGCTCTCGACGAGCCGGATCGCGGTCGGGAAGGTGAAGTTCGAGATGTAGGAGCCCAGGATCGAGAGACCCTTCTCCGTGATCTCGACCTGATGGATGGGCGGTTTCGCCGCCCCGTTCATCCCGAACAGCACGACCCGGCCGCCCATCGCGGCGGCCTCGATCGCCTGGGCCAGCACGCTGCCGACGGCGTCGACCACGACGTCGGCGCCCCATGGCAGGAGCTCGCTGCGACGGGCAGCGAATTCGTCCGGGGTCAGGGTGATATCCGCCGCCACGGCCCGCGCGACGGCGGCACGGACCGGGTTCGGCTCGACCACGATGATCGGGCTGGCGCCGGACGCCTTGAACACCGCCGCAAACAGGCAGCCGATCGTCCCCGCGCCCATGACGACGACGGACTCACCGGGCCTGACCGCGGCCCGATTCGTCCCGTTCACCACGCATGCGAGCGGCTCGACCAGGGCCGCGAGCGTGGCCGGCACGGCGTCCGAGATCGGGTAGACGAAGGCCGCCGATGAGATCACGAGGCCGGCCAGGCCCCCGTCCCGGTAGACGCCGAGCGCCACGATGTTCTCGCAATTGGCCGGCCGGCCGGCGCGGCACGAGGTGCACGACCCGCACTTCGGGTCCGGGTCCACGACGACACGTTGCCCCACCCGCACCGTCGTGACGACAGTGCCGACCTCCTGCACGCGGCCGACGAACTCGTGCCCGAGGATCGTCCCGGGCGTCGCCGGATGACCCGGGGGCACGTTGAGGATCATGAGGTCGCTGCCGCAGATCCCGCACGCCTCGACCGCGATCAAGACGTCATCGTCCTGCTCGATCCGCGGTTCGGGGCGGTCCTCCAGGCGGAGCTCACCGTTCCCGTGAAAGACAGCGGCGCGCATCATTTCGCTCCTCGTTTCAGCAATCGTCGACCGCCTCGCAGGACGAGGCCGGGAACCTCCTCGAACTCGACGACGCCGGCGCCCTTGAAGGCAACTGCCTGCATCAGGCAGTCGGTCGGCGCCGTCGCAGCCGCCCACTCAAAGCTCGTCCGCGACTCAGGATGAGGGCCGCCACACCGAGGAACGCCAACGTCACGCCGAGCAGGACCGTGGCCACGGCATTGACCTCGGGAGTCACGCCGAACTTGATCTGCGTGTAGATGTAGGTCGGCAACGTCGCCTGGGCACCGACCGTGAACCAGGTGATGACGAACTCATCGATCGAGAGGGTCACGCTGATCAGGGCTCCTGCCAGGATCGCCGGCGCGATGAGTGGCAGCACGATGTGGCGGATCGCCCGTCGCGGCGACGCCCCGAGATCGGCCGCGGCCCACTCGAGTGCACGGTCGAAACCCTGGAGGCGGGCCGCCACGATGAGGACGACAAATGGGACGGTGAAGGTGAGGTGACCGGCGACGACGGTGACGAGCGACAGCGGCATGTGGAGGACCCGGGCGAAGTAGATGAGGAGCGCCACGCCGATGAGCACGCCCGGCACCATGATCGGCATGGTGAAGACGATCCGGGCGGCGTTCCGGCGGCGGATCCCGCCGCGGACGAGGACGAAGGCAGCCATCGTTCCGATGGTCGTGGCCAGCACCGCCACGATCGCGGCGACGGTCAGCGAGTTCCCGAGGGCCCGCAACAGCACGCGATTGCCGAGCATCACCTCGTACCACTTGAGCGTGAAACCGGTGATGGGCAGACCAGGCGTCCGCGATTCATCGAACGAGAAGACGATCATGAACAGGATCGGCACGTAGAGGAACACCATCATCAGGCCGAACCAGAGCCGAAGCCCCCGGCTCACGGACCGGGCGTAGCGACTGACGGGCATCGTCTCGAGGGGATCGACGCGGTTAGCCACGGGCGACCACATCCTCGATCTGGAGGTAGCGACGGAAGACGATCAGGAGGAGCGTCACGAGCGCCGCGATCATGAAGGCGACCGCGGCACCCTCCGGGATGAGCGCATTCCTGAAGAAGTTGGAAACGAGATTGGCGATCAACAGGCCGTTCGCGCCGCCGACCATGATCGGTGTGAGGAACTCGCCGAGGATGGGGATGAACACGAAGATGCAGGCGGTGATGATGCCGGGCCGGATCTGCGGCAGCAGGATATGGCGGAAGGCCTGGTCCGGGCGGGCACCCAGGTCCTGGGCGGCCGTCAGTTGGGTGAAGTCGAAGCGCTCGAGGGAGGCGTAGAGAGCGAGCGCGGCGAATGGGAGGTAGACGTACACGAGCACGATGAACGTGCTGGCATCGTTGTAGACGAATAGCCGTGACGGCTCCGAGATCAACCCGAGCCCCATAAGCACTTGGTTGATGGCGCCGAACTCGCCGAGAATCGCCTGCCACGAATAGACGCGCAGCAGGTAACTCGTCCAGAAGGGAACGACGATCGCGAGGAGTGCGATCGTCGCCCAGCGACGAGGGACGTACCGGGCGAGGAAATAGGCGATCGCGAACGCCATCAGCAGGCACGCGACCGTCGCACCGGCGCCGATGATGATCGTCTTCGCGAGGGTCCGGACGTAGGTCGGGTTGTCGAAGAAGTTCGCGTAGTTCTGGAGACTCCAGGTCGCGACGATGTCCAGCTTCTCGTTCGTCTGCCAGAACGAGAAGACCAACATGAGGGCCAGGGGCGCGAAGAACAACCCGATCAGGATGACGCCGGCCGGAAGGAACGGCGCGAGCTGCCGCAGCCGGGCGCCCCGGCCGATCGTCATCGTGGTCGGCGGGGCCACAGCGGCCCCGCCGACGATCTCCGCGGACATCGGCGTCCTGCTAAGCCCCGAAGACCTCGTTGAAGAGCTGGATCGACTTCGCAGTCGACAGACCGGGGCCCTTCAGGGTCATCGAGTTGACGGTCTCCGGCTTGTTGTAGAGGTACCGGTCGGCGCGATCCTTCTCACCACTGTTGACAAGGATTTTGTACGCCGCTTCATTGAAGAGCGGCCGACCCTGCGCAAGGAAGTTCGCGGCGATGTTCTCCGCTTGCTCCGCCTTCTCCAGGAACGGCTTCAGCAGCGACTTGTTGGCTCCCTCCTTGACGGTCATCTCGGCGTCCATCCAGCCGACAGTTCCCTCCTTCGGAATGAAGGACTTGATCTCCGGTCCGCCACCCTCCTTGACCCGGTCCTCGTTGCCGAGGTTCCCGGTGATGAGCCAAGCCTCTTCACTGATCATCGAGTTGACGCTGTCGATCGACTGCTGTGCAAAGCGCAGAACATTCGGCTTGAGTTGCTCCAGCAATCCCTTGACGGTGGCGAGCTGATCGTCCGTCATGTTGTATGGGTCTTCCACGCCGGACGCCTTGCCCATGTAGGCGACGATCTCCTCAGGCTGGTTCTCGACAACGACGCGGCCCTTGTACTTGGGGTCGAGCAGCACTTCCCAGGAGTCGGGGGCTGGATCGACGAACTTCGGGTTGTAGTAGATGCTGATCGGCGACCAGCCGAAGGGGTAGCCCAGGTAGCCGCCTGGGACCGTCCAGATCTTGAACTCCCGGGCGAGCGGGTACAACTGGGACGCGACCTTGAAATCGTTGATGTTGATCGCTTCGATGAGCCCTTCGTCGTAATAGGCGGGCACCCACAGCGCGTCGCCCGAGATCATGTCGAGCTGGCCCTTGACTTCCTTGAGCTTGGCGAACCCCTCAGCGTTCCCGGCCAGCTCGGTGATGTTCGCGATGATCTTGTCGGACTCCTCGATGGCCTTGAGCTGGGAGTCGATATAGTGGTCGCCCCAGGTCATCCAGTTGAACGTTCCGCCCTGCTGCCCGACGACATTGCAGGCCGCGGTGATCCCGCCGAGCGAGACCGTGGCTCCCACGGCCGCGGACGCCTGCAGGAACCGGCGCCGCGAAAAGCGGTGGTCGAATGTACTCATCCCTCAGGTTCTCCTCGAGCGTTCTTCTCTGGTCCCGATCCGTCGCCGGCCGTGACCACCATCGACTCGTTTGGATCCCACCAGACGCAAACCTCGTGATCCAACATCTCCTCCTCGACAGCCTGCTCGTCCGACTCGCCATGAAACCGAACTGCGACGAGGATCCCGGCGTCGGCCTGCACCGTGATCCTGGTGTGGTTGCCCATGAAGGCGACGTTCGTCGCACGGCCACCGATGACGACGGTCGGCGTCGATCCGGCCGGCGATTGGCGGCCGACCCCCACCGATTCGGGCCGGACCATGAGCGCGACGCGGCCGTTGGCGCCGCCGGCAGAGTTCGCAGGCACCGGCACCAGGGTTCCGTCGCTCAGTCGGAAGACCGTCCCGCTGCCGTTGTCGGTCAAGTGGCCGTCGAGGAAGTTCGACTCTCCGATGAAGTCGGCCACAAATCGATCGACCGGCCGATGGTAAATCTCTCGCGGCGTGCCCACCTGACGGACGTGTCCGTCGGCCATGACCGCGATCCGTGTCGCCATCGACAGGGCCTCCTCCTGATCGTGGGTGACGAACACGAACGTCGTTCCGACCCGGCGGTGAATGCGCGCCAGCTCGACCTGCATCTGCTTGCGCAGCTTGAGGTCGAGCGCCCCGAGCGGCTCATCGAGCAGCAGCACGGCCGGTCGTTTGGCGAGCGCGCGGGCAAGGGCGACGCGCTGTGCCTGCCCTCCCGACAGTTGGGCGGGGTAGCGATCACGGAAACCCCCAAGGTCGACGAGCTCGAGGTACTCAGTCGCACGCCTGTCGACCTCGCTGCTCGGCAAGCCCTCCATTCGAAGCCCGAACGCGACGTTGTCGGCCACGGTCATGTGCGGAAACAGCGCGTAGTTCTGGAACACGGTATTGACGTTGCGACGGTGGGGCGGGAGATCGTTGACCCGACGCCCCTCGATCCGCAGCTCACCCGATGTGAGCGGGACGAATCCGCCGATCAGGTTGAGGGTCGTCGTCTTGCCGCAGCCGGATGGACCAAGCAGACAGAAGAACTCGCCCGACTCGATCCGCAGCGAGATGCCGTCCAAAGCAGATGCCTCGCCGTAGCGCTTGGTGACGTCCACGAGCTCAATCGCGGGGACGGCACGATCCCCGCTCATCGTCGGTGCCCCGTTGACGGTGCCGTCTCGGCAGCCGCAGTCCGTTGCTGCACGGTGACAACGGCCGGACGCGGCGGTGTGCTGTCGCGGACGACGAGCCGGACGGGCATGGCATAGGAAGCGGGCATGACTCCATCACGAGCCGCCGCGACCAGCATTCCGACCGCCCGACTCCCGAGCTCGTTAGAGGGAACTTCAATGGTCGTCAACCGAGGATGGGATTGGCCCGCTGGAGCAATCCCGTCGAATCCGACGACCGCAAGCTCGCCCGGCACCTCGATACGCGTGGATCGTAGTGCGTCGAGCAGTGCAAGCGCGAGCTTGTCGTCGTAGCAGACGACCGCTTGCGGTGGGTTTCGGGCAAGCGCCTCCGCCACCTCGGACGCGTTTCTCCAGCCTGCGAATCCCGCGTCGAGAATGCGAAATGGCTCGGTCGGCAGAAGGCCAGCCAGCACTGCTGCAGCGGCAGCGCGGCGCTGGAGATCCGATGGGCCACCTCCGGATCCAATGTAAGCAATCCGAGAGTAGCCGCGGTCGACGAGGTGCCGCATGGCGGCCGCAATGCCGCTGGCATCGTCGCTCTGCAGGACACCCCGCGCTGGCGGCCCCTCGCCGTCCGCCAAGCGCGGGTAGTCGGGTTGGACGAAGACCACCCGCTCCGGCGCAACGCGTTCATAAACCTCGGCCGGATCACTCACGCACGACGCAAGGACGATCCCGTCAGCGCGGTGTTCGACGAACGCACGCAACGCGCCGTTCTCCCGTTTCAGGTCATGCAGGCCGGTCATGATGAACACGGCGTACCCATGGCCTGCGGCGGCCTTCTCGAAGCCAGCGGCCATCTGGCAATTAACCGGGTCGGCCAGGTCTTCCAGTAGAAGCCCAAGAATGTGCGTCTTGCGACTCCGAAGGCTACGCGCCGCAGCGTTCGGGACGTAGCCGAGTTCTACTGCGGCCGCGCGAACAGCGGCGCGGGTTGACACGCCGATCCGTTCGTCGTCTCTGAGAGCACGTGATGCGGTCGCCTCCGAGGTCCCGGCCGCGCGTGCAACATCTGCGAGGATGACGCTACGCTCACCTGACCGACGCATACGACCGGCTCTTGACGGCGGAACTCCGAGCCACGAGGTCGCGACACGACCGGGGACCCAATACTGGCACCACTGCCCTCCCCTTCCGCGACGAGCCATGTCCGGCTTGTGCATTCGATTGCACGGATGCTAGCATCCGCCGGCAAGCGAAGTCAACTCATTTTCGGCGCGGAGGACATGGCGCGTGGCAAACCCAATCCGGCATACCTCCGGGCGGGATCGCGTGACGCGACCGCGAGCGACGCCTCTGGCCACGCCGGTCGATCTGCGGCGTCATCGGAACGCTAGCGACGCCGACGTCGCTTCACGACTTCACCCGGCATATCGTGACGCATTGCGCCGATTGCCCGCGGGCCGCCAGGTCTTTCGTGGCCTGCCGTTTCAGTTCGCCGCTGGAACCAGCAGGCGCCGCTGGATCCTCCTAGACCGATCGATCACGGTGAGTGTGGGATCCCACCGTCCGGCAAGCCACGTCATCGTGGCCCATTTCTGCGACGTCTGGCGGGGCGGGGATGATGGCCGACCCGACGACCTGCCGGTTGGATGGGTGGAGCCCGTGGGTCAGCCGCTCGCCCGCTACGCGGTGGAGTCGAGCTCTGGAAGGTCCGTCGAGATCCTGGTACGACGTCGGTTCGAGGTGAACGAGGGGATCGTCGCGTGGGGCCAGGGTGCGTTCGCGGCCCGTCCACACCGCACCGACGAGCCGCTCGACTGGCGCGGCCCGTACCTGGCACAGGGTCTCACGCGCTTCGCCGCTCCCGGGGAGGCCGCCCTGTTCGGAATCCTGCCGGGGACATGGGGCCCGGCCCAAACAGGAATCGCGGATGCGGTCCCGAGTCCGTCAAACGACATAGGCCTGTGGCTACACGAGATCGAGATCCCGGGTGGCCCGACGGAGCTGATCCGCCTGAGGATGGACCCGCTCGCCCCGCTCCATGAAGGCGGCGGCGTGGTTGTCGCGGCCATCACGCTCTTTCACGGGGTAGACTCGCCCCTCGCGATCGAACCACGGCGAACCCTTCGTATCGAAGGCCGGATCCGCCTCCGTGGCGGGATGGACGATGGCTGGAATCCAGCGTCCGTGTCGGTCGATCTCGGTCAGGTGATCCGGCACCGTCCGGCCCCGACGCGCATTGAGTCAGACGGCTGGCTGGCCGATTCGATGCCCGGCTGGGGAAGCGTCCGGACCAAGGCTGGCTCGACCACGGCCTCGCTCGTCGAGCTCGCAATGGCGCCCGATGCCACGATCGCGATCGGTGCGGAGTCCGTGCCGGCGCGGCGACTGCCGGCCGCCGGACACCGCCGTCGATTCGGCGAGGTGACGATCGAATCGTTGCCGACGCCGACGCGTCGGGTAGACGTCGAGATCGTGGATGCGATCACCGGAGAGTCGACCCCGGCGCGCGTCCACTTCCACGCATCGGACGGGCGCTACCTCCCGCCACTGGGGCACCGAGACGAGGTCAACCCGGGGCTGAACGAGGACACCGGCGCCGACCTCGTGCTGGGTGGGATGACTTACGCCTACGTGCCGGGCCGGTTTCCGATCGAGTTGCCGCCCGGCACAGTGTCGGTCGAGGCGGTCCGCGGCTTCGGCTACCGACCACTTCGCCAATCGATCGAGGTGGACCGGATTGGTAGGCGACTCGTCCTTGCTCTCGAGCCGATCGGTCGGTGGTCACGCCACGACTGGGTCGCGGCGGACTGCCATGTCCACTTCATCTCGCCGACGACGGCCCTGCTGCAGGCAAGAGCCGAAGGTCTCGAGATCATCAACCTGCTCGCGACCCAGTGGGGTGACCATCACACGAACGTGGCCGACATGCCGGCTGCCGTCATCAGGGACCTCGCGGGTCGCCACCTCGTCGTTATGGGCAGCGAAAACCGTCAGAACATGCTCGGCCACATCGGCCTGCTCGGTGCGCCCGCGGCGGTGCTGCCCATGGCTAGCGGCGGCTCACCCGAGGCTCGCCTTGGGGATCCGCTTGGCTGGCTTCTCGCTGACTGGGCGGATGCTTCGCACGCACAGCGCGGGCTGGCCGTGGCTGTCCACTTCCCGTTTCCCTATGCCGAGGTCGCGGCCGACATCGTCGCCGGCAAGATCGATGCGGTCGAGATGCAGGCCCTCACTCCCGATGTCGACGGCCCCGCCATCCGCGAGTGGTACCGGTTCCTCAACTGTGGCTACCGCCTGCCGATCGTCGGTGGCACCGACAAGATGTCGGCTGAGATCCCGGTCGGCGCCGTCCGCACCTACGCTCGACTCGATCGAGAGCAACCGATCTCCTTCGGCGCCTGGGCCGACGCCGTGCGAGCGGGTCGGACGTTCGTCTCATCGGGGTCGTTCGTCGAGCTCGTCGTGGAGGGTTGCGAGGTCGGCGACGTCGTCCGGCTCGGACGAGGCGGCGGGTCGGTCGATGTCCACGCCACCGCAGCGGCAAGCCAACCGGTCATCGACCGGCTTGAGCTGATCCACGACGGGAAGGTCGTTGCTTCAACGACCGCTCCCGCCGGAGCCGATCGCGTCACCCTCGAAGAACGGGTGGCCGTCTCGCGCAGCGGGTGGCTGGCCGCTCGAGTGACGAGTCGTCGCCAGATTCATTCGGCCAATGCCACCTGCATGGGAGCCCACAGTTCGCCGATCTACATCGACGTCCCCGGGCGGCCGACGTTCGCGCCCGATGATGCGGCGGCCATCGGGACGATCATTGACGGGGCGCACACATGGGTCGAGCGGATCGCGACTGTGCCCACAATCGCCGAACGGCACCGACTCGCCGATTACTTCGAGACGTGCCGGGCCCAGCTCGACGAGCTCATCCGCGAGCGCTCGGATCCAGGCGGCCTGGCTGACGGGTTGCCACCACCATGATCCGCGTGGCGTCGTCGACCGAGCACCGACACCGCGGTGACTCGGTCGCTCTCACTGTTCCTGTCTTGACCGTCTAGGAGAGGATCTTCAAAGCAACGGAGCGGAACTGCTCGGCGCGAGCCCGGGCAACGTCCTCGCCGTCACGCATCCGAAGACCGAACGGCGCCAGGTTCGGATCCTGGACGCCGATCGAGAAGCTCATCGAACGCTCGAGGAGCTGGTCCGTGGCCGGGAGCATGCCGGCCCGGTAGTCTGCCGGTCGGTCATCCGTGCACGCACAGTCGAAGGGACAGCCGCGCCCGGTGATGGTCCGTCCCGTCAGCACATGCTCCATGTGGTTGTACACGTGCCAGCCGGATGCCGCCAGGGTGATCGAACCCAGCTCGGCGGCCACCGCGCCGGCAGTCGCGGCGTCGGGGAAGACGACGACGAGATGCGTCGCGAGGTCGCCGTCCGGATCCGGAAGCGTCCGGAAACCGATCCCCGGGATACCTCCGATGATGTTCCTTACGATGTCCCGGTTCGCCCGCAGGTGGTCGCGAATTCGATCCAGCCTTCGGACCTGGGCGAGCAGGACGGCGCCCTGCAGCTCGGTCATCCGGAAGTTGAGTCCGAGGAATGGCCGGTTGCCGACCTCGATCCCGCGTCGGTTGGGGCTGTGGCCCTGATCGTGCATCGCGAAGGCGCGCCGGTAGAGGGCCTCGTCATTGGTGATCAGCATCCCGCCATCGCCACAGGTGATCGTCTTGAACTCGTTGAAGCTGTAGATCCCCGCATCCGCCTGGCCGCCGACCCAGCGGCCCCGATAGGTGGCCCCGAACGCCTGCGCGGCATCCTCAATGAGGGGCACGGAGTGGCGCGCCGCGACCGCCTTGAGCTCATCCAGCCGGGCGGGGTTGCCCAGCATGTGGACCACGACGATTGCCCGGGTGCGCGAGGTGATCCGCGCCTCCACGTGGGCGGGATCGAGGTTGAACGATTCGTCGATCTCGGCGAGAACCGGCCGGGCCCGGGCATAGATGACCGAGCTGATCGTGGCCACGAAGGTGAAGCCGGGCACGATGACCTCGTCCCCAGGTCCGATCCCGAGCCCGACGAGCGCCAGGTACAGCGCGCTCGTGCCCGAATTGAGGGCCAGGGCGTACTTCGTCTGGGATTGATCCGCGACGTGCTCCTCGAACTGGCGGACCTTGGCCGGGAACGAGTCGTCGTCCGGGCCGTACCGCGCGAGGTGGCCGCTGGCGAGGACCTCGGCGACCTCGGCCAGCTCCTCCGGCCCGAGCAGATCGAGACCTGGACCCGGCATTGCGTGCAGCCCCTCCGAATGCGCAACCGATTGCGCGGAAGGTAGCATTCGACTGCTGACGAGTCAATACTCGCCGGCCACCAGTGTCCTCGGCCACCAGGTAAGCATCCCAACGTCTGTGCCGGGCATGGGTCGGCCTGGCTTCCTGGCCAATGCTCTCCCGGGGAGCGCTATCCGGGTCCGAGAGGGGGTCGAGCCCGCCCGAGCACCCAACGAGCGTAT
>Ga0082335_1000445_pt1 | contig 104871 bp, 91 predicted proteins | sample Subgrocontami58m_FD_72375 | JGI IMG/M metagenome (GOLD analysis project Ga0082335, IMG submission 72375) | Subsurface groundwater microbial communities from S. Glens Falls, New York, USA - GMW37 contaminated, 5.8 m (SPADES assembly) (version 2) ... | reverse complement strand
AGCTCTTGCAAAGACTATGTTACAAGCATTGATCCGTTCATTGATCGGGTTGAAGATGGCTTGTTAAATGATGCCGGTCAAATTCCGTTTGTCATTGCCGGAGTTCAGACACGTTTTTCCAGTGCATCCACTCAATTACACAATCAAGCTGATGGGCTCTCAGATGAATTTATATTTGATCAAAATGTACCTAACGCAACTTTTCCAACATTTAGAGAAATCAATAATGGACTGATTCTTGTAGATAATAATTCTGTTAGAGGTGTATATACAGCGTTAGGACAATACAGGTATTATGCAGATAATCTTATTGTACGTGCAAATAAAATAACGATCACCGATGCTGCTCTTAAAAATAGCGCATTATATACCGGTTCATTTTATGGCGCTTATGCCCGCTATCAATATGCTACTTACTTCGGAAAAGCCACTGAAGGTGGTTCTCCAATTGACGGCAGCGCTTTTATAAATGCAGCAGCTTTGTATGATCAGGCAGTAACATTGTTCAAGCAAGCATTAACATATACAACCGATGCAAAAACAATAAGAATAGTTAATTCCTGTATTGCACGCATTTATTTGTATAGAGGCGATTACGCAAATGCAGCAACTTATGCAAAATTAGGAATGATAAACGGTGATAAAGCATTTCAGGCTTTACATAATATCAATCAAGGCAGCGATTACTGGGGTAACTCCGGTGCTGGAAGAACGCAATTTGTTTGCGACCCCAGATTCAAAGCTTATGTTGATGCGGCTCCAAAAGAAGCAAACAGAATAAAACTTGCTTCAAAATTAGGTAGCGATGGAAAGAAGACCTATTACTACCAGGTAAAATATCTTCAGGATTCGCCTGAAGATGTAATGACCTGGCAGGAAAATAACTTGATGCTTGCTGAACTTGCATTAAGGGGACAGGCAACCGGTAATGCACTAACACTCGTGAATGAAGTTAGGACTTCACACAGTCTTGATCCTCTTCTTCTTATAGATCTGGATGTGATTTATGTTGAGCGTGACAAGGAACTTTTCTGTTCCGGTTCAAGACTTCCTGATCAACGTAGGTTTAATAAATGGCATTTAGCTGCCGGTACTTGGCAATATTTTCCAATAACCAGCGATGAAATAAATAGCAACAAGAATCTGTAATAAGTTCTCTGGTTTATTCGTTGCGGTAGGTATGTTAAATTATTTTCTCAAAAAAAGGCTGCTAGAAATTGCAGCCTTTTTTGTTTTTAAATTTATAAGGACATCAAAAAGATTTTACGAAATTAAAAGTTATTGAAGTGGGTAAGGTGGGGTTATTATTCAATCCAACTGAAACATTCCAGCTTACTTCTTGTGATAGGTTTTTATTGTAGGCAGAAACTAATCTAACAGCATTTACAGCACTGATTAAACGATTGAGTATTAAAGCACCAACTACAAATCTAACATTTGTGTAAGCAGACTCGCTTGAAGACCATAAATCCCGATACTCCTTGCGTTGATCATTATTATTCCATTTCCAATAGTATGTTGCAGTTTTATAAGTCTTATCAAAATCGCGATTTAATTCCATAGCAGCATTATAATCATCTATACTTTGATATATTCCTATGTTAGCAAAATATTCTGCTTCTTTGCCGTTTAGATTTACCCCGGCTTTTGATTCGGCAAATGATTTGTAATCATTCTCCTTCCATTTGCCATAGATTTCAAAACCGGCAAATGTACCCCACAAAACGCCGTCTGCAATAGTAAAATATTTTCCGCTGGAATAATCACCCGCATACAACTCACCCATTCCAGGCAATAACAGAGAATATAAAATTGCCAGAGCAGGATTCTTCTTCTTGTCGTCGGATACTTGATACTGGGATGGAAGATGGATGATGGATGAGAGTTGAGGGTTGATGAAAGATAACCGTTGATTGTCAACTGCTGATTGCTGACCGCTGACAGCGGACTGCTGTTTTAATTCGATTAGACTTTTTGATTGTAATTCTTGTGCAAATGATATTGATGAAATTAGCACAACAAGAGATATAATGGTTTTCATTTTCAACCTGCTTGAATGTTTATTGATTCATTAATTGAAATATTCTCTGTTGTACAAATATTTTCATCAACCTCCTTAATTTTTACCTTCACAAATTTATTAATTAATTCATGATCAAACGAATGTTTTATACGTACATAATTTGATGAGAAACCTTTCATCAATCCGTTATGATCTTCATGCTCGAAAAGAATTGTTAATTCTTTACCGATCATTCTTTGATAGAATTCACGCTTTTTCTTTTCGCTCAAAATTCTAAGCATATTACTTCGTCGTTTTCGTTCAACCGGATCAACAGAATTAGCCATATCAATTGCTTTTGTTTCCGGGCGTTCAGAATAAGTGAACACATGTAAATAAGAAATTGGTAAGTCTTTTAGAAAATTATAAGTCTCAATAAAATTTTCTTCAGTCTCGCCTGGAAAACCTACTATCACATCTACACCAATTCCAATATCAGAAATTCTATTAACAGCTTTATTGATTAAGTTTTGATAATCTTCAACTCGGTAACGGCGCTGCATCAATTTTAAAATTTCACGACTGCCGCTTTGTAAAGGAATATGAAAATGATTACACATTCTTTCATCGTTCGCTGTTAAATCTAAAATTTCATCTGTAAGAAGATTTGGTTCGATGGAGCTTATTCGAATCCTGTAATCACCATCTACTTCCAACATTTGTTTTAAAACTGCGAACAGGTCAAGATTAAAAGAGTTTCCATAATCTCCAACATTAACACCGGTTAAAATAATTTCTTTGTATCCGGCTTTTAATAATTGCTTAAACTCGTTAATCACTTCTTCCGGACTAGCGCTTCTGCTTTTACCGCGTGCCAATGGAATTGTACAGAATGAACATTTATAATCGCATCCATCCTGAATTTTGAAAAATGCTCTTGTGCGATTATCTGCATCAGATGAATAAGAAGGATTGAATGAATCTAAATTTTCTGTTGGAGAAACATAAATGCATGATAGTTCTTTCTTCTGAAAATTTTCCAGATATGAGAACAAATTAAATTTTTCATTACTGCCTAGTACAGCATCAACTCCATCAATTTTGGCAATTTCATCGGGGCGAAGCTGGGCATAACATCCTGTAACAACAATAAAAGAATTTGGATTATTGCGAAGTGCGCGTCGAACTATTTGGCGGCATTCACGGTCTGCATTATCAGTTACTGTGCATGTGTTTATAACAAATACATCGGCTTTTTCTTTTTCATCAACGATGCTAAATCCATGTTTTAGAAATTGCAGTCCGATTGTTGAAGTCTCAGAAAAATTTAGTTTACAACCTAATGTATGGAATGCTACTTTGGACATTTTTGACTTAACAAATTATTTATAATTAACTTTTGAAAACCGTCAGTAGTCAGTGGTCTGTTGCTAGTTGTACTAAACATAAAATACAACTGACGACTGACAAATGACCATTGACTATTTTCAACAAACAAAATGGGCTGCATCCAATCTAAAAACAAATTTGATTAAATACAGCCCGAATATTTTACTTATGCTGAAAGCCGAAAGCTGACGGCTGACCGCAAATTTTATTCATCTTTTTTCTCCACCGCAGGAGGAGTAGGAATTTGCGGTTGAGGTTTTGTATCCTCGTATAAATTAAAATCCGATGAATCAAATTTTTCAGCATCTGCTTGTTTCAAATCCGGAACAGTAACTTTTTCCAACTTGAAGTCAGCAATGTATTTTGCAATTTCTTCATCTGATTTTTCTTTTAATGCTGCAAGTGCGCTAAGGACAATTTTCTTATTATCCTTATCGAATTCAACTACTTTTAATTCGAGTTTTGTCCCAATTGGAAAACAGAAAGAAAGATTTTTAATCTTTGAAGTAGAAAGTTGTGTTGCAGGAATAAATCCGTCAACATTCAACGGGAGTTCTGCAATCAATCCTTTTTCAATTATGCGAACAATCTTACCATCTGAATTTTTTCCAACTGCATATTCTTTTTCAAAATTATCCCAAGGATTAGCATTAATCTGTTTATGTCCAAGAGAAATTTTTCTTGAATCTGTATCAACACCAAGAACAACAACATCAATCTTATCGCCTTTCTTAACAACTTCACCGGGATGACGGATTTTCTTTGTCCATGATAAATCACTGATATGAACTAATCCATCAATACCTGGTTCTAGTTCAACGAACACACCAAAGTTTGTTAAGTTACGTGCAATACCTTGATGTTGTGAACCAACCGGATATTTCTTCAATAAGTCTGACCACGGATCTGGTGTTAATTGTTTCATACCAAGCGAAATTTTCTTTTCATCTTTATCGAGACTTAAAATAACTGCATCAACAACCTGTCCCATAGAAACAAATTGTGACGGATGACTGATGTGTTGTGTCCAGCTCATTTCTGAAATGTGAATCAATCCTTCAATACCTTTTTCGATTTCTATAAAAGCACCGTAATCTGTAAGTGAAACAACGCGCCCAGCAACTTTATCCCCGATCTTTAATTTATCTTCAATTTTTTCCCATGGATGCGGTAGGAGTTGTTTTAAGCTTAGAGAAATTCTCTTACGTTCCATTTCAAAATCTGTAACAACAACTTTAATTTTCTCATCAAGTCTAAGAATTTCACTCGGGTGATTAATTCTTCCCCAGCTTAAATCTGTAATGTGAATAAGACCATCAACACCACCAAGATCAATGAACACACCGAAATCTGTAATAGCTTTAACTGTACCTTCAAGAATTTGTCCCTTCTCGAGTTTATCAAGAATTTCTTTACGCTGATCGGAAATTGTTTCTTCAATAAGTACTTTATGAGAAACAACGATATTTTCTGTCGGGATATTTACTTTTACAATTTTGAAATCCATCGTTTGGCCGACGAATGCATCAAAATCACGAACAGGGCGAATATCAATTTGCGAACCAGGTAAGAATGCTTCAATTCCCATTAAGTCAACAACCATTCCGCCTTTAATTCGTTTAAGAATTTTTCCCGGAAGAACTTTTTCATTTTCGAAAGCATCCATAACTCTTCCCCAAATTTTAAGGAAGTCCGCTCTCTTCTTGGAAAGAACTAAGTTTCCGTCTTCATCTTCAACACTTTCAATTACAACATCTACTTTCTCACCGATCTTAATTTCTTCGGTTGCATTGAATTCTGATTTTGAAATTGTTCCGTCAGATTTGAAACCAACATCAACAACAATGTTATCTGCATTTACGCCAACGATTGTACCTTCAAGAATTTCACCTTCCTTTATATCACGGAATGAATGCGCATAAAGTTCAGAAAGTTCTTTAAGATCTTCGGGAGAGTATTCGTCTGCATTGATGTATCTTTCTCTTTTTACTTTAGGTGCTTTTTTCTTAGCATCCTTTTCTAACTCTAACATTTTAACTCCTACTGCTGTTACTCTGCTTCGAACATTCCGCCATCTTGAATTTTCTCGGCAGTTTTGGTTTAGTTTAACATTTGTTATGATGGCTTTTTATTTTTTAGAATCTCGTCAATTTTCGTATGTAAAAATTCATAATCCTGTTCAGGTGTTAATGCGGAATTATCAAACTCTATTGCATCATCAGCTTTTTTTAACGGAGAGATTTCCCGTCCGCTGTCAATTCTATCTCTCTTTTCCAAATTAGCTTTTACTTCTTCAAAAGTAGTTGGAATATTTTTATCCTGAAACTCTTTTAATCTTCTCTTAGTCCTTATATCAATCGAAGCAGTAAGAAAAATTTTCAAATCGGCATTTGGAAATACAACTGTTGTAACATCTCTTCCTTCAGCAACAATATTTCCTTCTTCACCCATCCTTTTTTGAATCTTAACTAATTCTGCTCTTACTTCGGGTATTCTGCTTATGTCGCTGACTTTTCCGTTTACTTCAGCAGTTCTAATTTGTTCTGTTACTTCTTCGTCATCAACAAAAGCTCTGGTAACACCGTTTTCAAATCTTAGCTTTAAACTGATCCGCCTTGCCATTTCAATAACAGCAGGAATATTTTCGGCGATGCCATTTCTTAGAGCAATAAAAGTAATAGCGCGATACATCGCACCGGTATCCAAATAAGTAAAACCAAGTTTTTGTGCAATGTTTTTAGCAGCAGTACTTTTGCCTGAACCGGCGGGACCGTCTATTGCTATGATTATTTTCTTTAACATTTGGCTGGCAAAAATAGGAAAACTACCCCCCTACCGCAAATTTAAAAGATGAGGAAAATGAAGGGCTTACCCCCCTCTCAAAGAATTAACAATATTCAGTCTGGATGCTCTAACTGCAGGAAGGAAACCACCAAGTAATCCCATAACAATTGCAAAAATCAAACAAGAGATTATTATTGACGGATTAAGTGCAAACGCAAATGATAAATCTGAAAACGAATTAAAGTTTAATGTTGAGATTGTAAATAACTGCAAGAAAGATGCAAAGAATAATCCAACTGCGGCACCGATCAATGTAATCAACAAAGATTCACTTAAGAATGCAAACAAAATACTTCTGCGTTTGAAACCGAGTGAGCGCATCGTTCCGATTTCAACTGTTCTGTTAGCAACTGCGGCATACATTGTAATAGTTGCGCCGATGATAGCACCGAAACTAAAAATTATTGTAATAAATGTTCCAAGAACTCGAATGAACATTGCAAGAAACTCCGATTGCATTTCAAAAAATCTTTTTTCAGTCAGTACTTCAAATTGTTGAAGTCTCCTGTCTGCATTAAATGCTCTTTGGAATTTTTCAAAGTTATTCGGGTTGTCTAATTTAACTGTCATAGTTGAAACAGAATTTGCGCGGTTAAATGCATTCTGTAATTGAGCTGCATCGCCCCAAATTTCAGATTCAAATCCGCTCCCATTCGCCTCGAATAAACCAACTACTGTCCAGAAATCACCCGCAAATTTTATTTTACTTCCGATCTGAGCTCCTGCAAATTTATTTGTTACCGATTTGCCGACGATCAATTCCCTTAAAGAAGGATTGAACATTCTTCCAGTGGTGATTTTTAATTGCGGACGTAAAACATTAACCAATTGCGAAACACCTCGCACAGTTATGTTACTCATTCCGCCACTTTTAATTTCTAAATTAATTATCACTACCGGTTCTGAAGAAATTATTTGTTCACCTTTATAATTTTTTGCTATGTAGGGTAAAGTTCTAACTACATTTTGTGTCTCGCCGTCAACAATGCTGGAAATTTCCCCTTGAGAAGATTTTCTTTGCACTTTTACATTATCTTCTGTTCCTGTAGCAACTAAAGTTTTTTCAACACCGTAAGCCATCATAAGAACAGCGGCAAAGACAAATACAACAAGTGAAATACCTATAACTGTAATTAATGTTGTAAGTTTTCTTGTTATCAAACTTCGTATGGTATATTTAAATGGAACTGCCATAATATCCTCTCTTTAAATTCTGAGGAGCGCAAGCGACGAAGAATCTCAATAATTTAATTTAGAGATATTTCGCTTCGCTCAATATTATTTATCCTACAAATCTAAATCCATCTACAATCTTTGTTGCAAGTGCTCGCTGAATTGGAAAGATTGCAGAAAGAAATCCAACTACCAAAGTTGCAGTAACAGCAAGAATAATCGTGATCGGTTCAATAAAAAAGAACGGGAAAAATCCTTTTGGCATAGCTTGTTCAAATCCAGATACAATCGGGAAGGTTAGAAATAAACCAATTCCTCCACCAAGACAAGCTATTAACATTGATTCACCAAGAATTAATCCGGTTAAGTGCAATGCAGAGAATCCAAGCGTTTTAAATACAGCGTACTCGCGTGTTCTTTCGCGTGCAGACATAATCATAGTGTTTGCAACAACCAGTAAAATAATTCCGATGATCATGAAAGACATCCAGTTCATTGCTGTAATAATTGCACCTGAAGCCGAAACAAATCCTTGAGTAAATGCTTTTTCAGTTTCTGTTTTTGTCTCCGCCGTAGAATTCTTGAACAATTCATCTATCTGATTTGAAATTTGTGCTGAACGGTTTGGATCTTTAATCTGTACCATATACCACATAACTTGATTAGCGCGTGCCGGAGTTTCTTCTTTCATTCGTTCATTCAGATAATCCATGTGAAATAGCATTTGTGTTGCATCTGTGTTTTTATTTTGCGGCTGATAAATTCCGCGCACTTCAAATTCCCATCTGCCGGGGAAAATATCACCGTCTAAAACTATTTGATCGCCTATTTTAAAATTATATTGTTTTGCTATCTGAGATCCTACAACACATGCATTTCTCTGTTTTTTATAATTTTCAAAATCTTGTTTAGATAATAATAATTCCGGATAGACTTCAAAATAATTATCGTCAACAGCGACTCTCGCAAAGAAATTACTTTTATCTTTATAAACACCCTGGAACCAAGATGCCCCACTTACATTTTTTACACCGTCAATAGTTTCAATTTTATCCTTATAAGAAAAAGGCAGCGGAAAAATAAACGATATAGATTGGCGTGTTACCAAACGGTTTGCCATTGTTGCATCAACGGCTGAATCCCAAATTGTAACTACTGTTCTCAATAAACCAAATGCAATGATCGCAATTGTAATTCCAAGAATTGTAAGGGATGTTCTCAGTTTATGCCGCAGCGCGTTTCTAAAAATTAATTTAAATACTTTCATATCGGCTCCTTCCAGGAGGTGTGAGTAAGTATTATTTCACATTCCTTAAGAATCTTTTTTTGAAATTCGATCCACCGTGTATTCTTCAAAAAATTAATCATCTCTCAAACCTCCTAAACCAAATCGCCTTTATCGAGATGAAGCTTACGTGAAGCTTTCTCGGCGGCGTGCGGATCGTGAGTAACCACAATAATAGTTTTTTTGAATTCTTTATTTAACCGGTCAATCAATGTTAAAATTTCTTCGGCAGATTTTCTATCAAGATCACCGGTTGGTTCATCTGCAACAAGAATTACCGGATCGGTAACAATTGCGCGTGCAATCGCTACTCGTTGTTCCTGTCCGCCCGAAAGTTGTTTTGGATAGTGACTCATTCTATCACCGAGACCGACAATATTTAATGTTGCCTCAACATGTTTTCTTCTTTCGGATTTGGAAAGTTTTGTAAGAAGAAGCGGAAGTTCAACATTTTCAAATGCAGTAAGAACCGGAATTAAATTATAAAATTGAAAAACAAAACCAACATTTGATGAGCGCCATTTTGCAAGAGCAGATTCGCCAAGTTTTGCTATGTTCGTGCCTGCTACAGTTACTTCACCATTTGTCGGACGGTCAATTCCGGCAATTAAATTTAACAATGTTGTTTTTCCGGAACCGGAAGGTCCCATCAAAGCAAGAAATTCTCCTTCTTGAACATCAAGCGAAATATCATGAAGAACAGGAATTTCCAAACTGTTTCGCCAATATGATTTCGATAAATTTTTTACTTGAATAATTGCACTCATTCAACACTCCTTTCAAAATAAATTACTTGAAACATTAGAAAAATTCTAAAATGTCATTTCGAAGGAGTGAAGCGACTTAGAAATCTTATTAGGATTTAGATTTCTCTCCCGATAAATCGGGATCGAAATGACAAAATAGATTTTCAAAATTCTTTATTTATTAATTTTAACTTTTATTCCATCTTTAATTTCATCGGTAATATTATCAATAACTTCATCACCGTTTTCCAAACCTGATGTTATTTCAATGTAAGAACCAAAATCTTTTCCAGTTGTTACAGCCACTTGAACAACTTTCTCTTCATGAACTTTAAAAGCAAATTGTTGACCACTTCTTGTTACGATTGCAGTTTTAGGAACAACCAAATTCGGTTTTTCTTCTTTCGATTCTTCTTTCATTGCTTCACGAAGGAAAAGAACTTTTGCACTCATTTCCGGAAGAACTCTTTTATCATAATTCTTAAATCCAACTTTAACCATTACTGTAGCTTTACCGCGATCTGCAGTTGGAACAATCTTAGCAACATATCCGGCATAATTACGGCCCGGGTAGGCATCAAGAGTAATCTGGCAATTCTGATTTGGTTCTATCTTTTCAATATTTGATTCACTTACATCTGCTTCGACTTGCAGAGAATTCATATCAGCCATAGTAACTACAGCAGCTTTAGAATTCACACCGGCGCCCATTGGTGCAACTACTTCGCCGACATCAGCATTTTTTGTAAGTACAGTTCCATTGAACGGCGCTCTAATCAAAGTATTTTCGAGCGCTACTTCCGATTGCAAGACTAAAGCTTTAGCTACATCAATAGTAGCAAGAACTCTATTATATCTTGTTTCAGCTGCATCAAATTCCATTTGACTAGCGGAACCGGTTCTTAATAAATCTTTTTGGCGATTATAATTTTTCTCAGCATCATTTAAATCTGCTTGACTAAGTTTTAAATTTGCCTTCGCTTGATCAAGTTGAGCTTTTATATCACTGTCTTCCAATCTTGCTATAACTTGATTAGTCGAAACTTTATCACCTTCAACGAAACCCAGGTAAACTAAGCGTCCCATTCCTTTTGAAGCAACTGCCGCTTTTCTTTGTGCTACCACATAACCGCTTGCTGTTAATATTGCACTGCTTTGCGCTGATGATTGTAATGATGCAAAGGTCATCTTCACTTCAACTGCAGGACTTGTGTAAGATCTAAATAGTAATACAATTACAATTAAAATAGTTACAATACTTATTCCGCCAACAACCATTTTAATGAGTTTTCCCTTCTGTTCGGGATTTACATTTTTCTGGCTTCTGTCAATTTTTAACGATGATAAATCTGCGTTTTTAGTTTCCACTTTCCCACTCTTAATTTTGTTATACAGGATAGGTTGCGCTAAAATAATAAATTACATTACACCAAAACAAGATTGAATATTTTTTTTGTTAATTGAGACGTATAATGATGTGAATTTGTTATAAAAATGTTATTGGATACTTTGTCAAATAGAAAAATGCAAAGGAGTTGATTAATAGTTGCTCAATAATTTCATCATATAACTATGGACAAAATTATTCGTTGCTAAAATCTGTTTAGAGTAAATATCAATCTTCTCGCCGTTAAAATTCGTAACTAAACCGCCTGCTTCTTCAACAATTAATTTACCCGCGCAAATATCCCAAGGATGAAGATGAACCTCCCAAAATCCGTCAAACACACCGCATGCAACATAACAAAAATCAATTGCTGCTGAACCAAGACGGCGGACTGCACGCGCTGCTTTTAATGAAGCAATAAATCTTTCAAATGCATGATCGGGATTTTCTGCAATGTTGTATGGGAACCCGGTAACAAGAACACTTTTTCTCAAATCATCATTTGAGTTCACTTTTAATTTTATTCCATTACAGTAAGAACCACTTCCTTTTTCTGCAGAATAAATTTCATCGCGCATAACATCATAAACTACTCCGCAAATTGTTTTGCCATTTTTCTGAACACCAATTGAAACAGCAAAAATTGGAAGACCATGTGCAAAGTTTGTTGTACCATCAAGCGGATCAATTACCCAAAGATATTCAGAACTTGTTCCGTGCGAGCCGCTTTCTTCTGCAAGAACAGAGTGTCCAGGAAATTCTTTATTAATAAAATCAATTATCAAAGCTTCAGATTTTTTATCTATCTCAGTAACAAGATTGGATGCGTTTGTTTTGTATTCAATAGAAAAATTCTTTCCGAATCCTTCTCTTACAATTTCTCCAGCTTCTTTTGAGATTTGAATTACTTTGTTGATCATAGTTATGCCAATTTTTTATGTTCAAAGATAATCATTACCGTACTCTTACTCTTGCTCTTGCTCGTAATCTTAATCTAAGTTTTTAACATGAGTAAGATCAAGATTAAGAGCTCGCCTCGCTGAAGCTTCGGCGAAGCGGGTAAGAAATAAATAGATAGATTTATGCTCTAGTTGATTCCTTGATAGCCCACAGATTTGTTGGTATATTTGCTTCAAGATAAACTAAAACAGTGGAGAAATAAATTTTAATGAATGAAATTATTAGCAAGACAAGCAACGATTACTCAACAATAGACAGTATTCCTCGCATATTACCAGTTCTGCCGTTACGTGATAATGTAATTTTTCCATACATGATATTTCCGGTGTTAGTTGGAAGAGAACAATCAATCAAAGCAGCTAACTTTGCACTTGAAAGTTCTAAATATATTTTTCTTGCCGCTCAGAAAAAATCTAATGTGGAAGAACCAACCAAAGAAGATATTTATACAGAAGGAACAATTGCAAAAATTATTCAGATATTAAAACTGCCAAACGGATTATTAAAAATTTTAGTTGATGGAATAATTCAAGGAAGAATAATCGCGTACACTGATAGAACAAATTTCTACGAAGCAGAAATAGAAGTTATCACTCCAAAAGATGAAGACCCGCGTGAGAAGAATGCCTTGATGAGGCAAATGGCAAATCTTTTCAAAGAGTATGTAAAAATAAATAAAGCTGTTCCACCCGAAGCTGTGAATGCTTTTGATAATATTGATGAACCCGATCGTAAATTGTTTTACGTTGCGGCCAACATCAATCAGCAAATCGAAGTTAAGCAGATAATTCTTCAAAAGTTTTCATTAAAGGATCAACTTTACGAAGTTATTCGAATTCTTAATTCAGAAATTGAAATTTTGAAAATTGAGAAAGAGATAGAAGGAAAAGTTCAAGAGAATATTCAAAAGACACAGCGCAAATTTATTATCCAAGAACAGATTAGAATTTTACAGGATGAACTTGGCGAAGAAGATGAAGCGTCGCCGGAAATTACAAAACTAAAAGAACGAATTAAAAATTCCAAGATGCCAAAGAGTGTTTATGAAAAAGCCATTGAAGAATTCAACAAATTTAAGAAGACTCCACCGAGTTCTCCGGAATCAACTGTCATTCGTAATTATCTTGATTGGCTGATTGATGTTCCTTGGTATATCAAAACAAAGGACAATCTTGATATAAAAAACGTCCGCAAGATTTTAGATGAAGATCATTATGGCCTTGATAAACCTAAAGAGAGAATTGTAGAACACATTGCAGTTTTAAATCTTGTAAAAAATATGCGCGGACAGATTTTATGTTTTGTTGGACCTCCCGGAGTTGGAAAAACTTCGCTTGGAAAATCTATTGCGCGTGCTATTGGAAGAAATTTTGTTCGCATTTCTCTCGGCGGTGTTCGTGATGAAGCAGAGATCCGTGGACATAGAAGAACTTACATCGGTTCTATGCCAGGAAAAATAATTCAATCAATGAAGCGAGCTAAAACAATTAATCCTGTTATGCTTCTTGATGAAATAGATAAGATGAGTATGGATTTCCGCGGCGATCCGTCGTCGGCAATGCTTGAGGTTCTAGACCCTGAACAAAACCATACGTTCAATGATCATTACCTGGATATTGATTATGATCTCTCACAAGTTATGTTTATTACAACTGCAAATGTTCGGTACAATATTCCGCTTCCTTTACAGGATAGAATGGAAATAATTGAATTACCTGGATATCTTGAACATGAAAAAGTTCAGATAGCAAAACGGCATATCATTCCTAAACAGATTCAAGCCCATGGTCTTGAAAAATATAATGTTGAATTCAAAGACGAAGCTATTACCAAAATAACAATGGACTATACACGTGAAGCCGGCGTCCGAAATCTTGAACGTGAGATTGCTTCTGTGCTTCGGAAAACTGCACGTGAAATTATAATTACACATTCCAACAATGGTAAAAAGAAAAAATCTAAAAAGAAATTTTCTATTGATCCTACTCTCGTAGAAAAATTCCTTGGTGTTCCAAGATTCAGAAGTCAAAAAGCTGATAAAGAATTACGAATAGGAAGTGTTACCGGTTTAGCATGGACAAGCGTGGGTGGTGAAATTCTTCAGGTTGATGCAACTGTTATGACAGGTGCAGAAAAACTTACACTCACAGGACAAATCGGAAATGTGATGAAAGAATCTGCTCAAGCTGCGTTAAGTTATTTGCGTTCAAATGCAAAAGATTTTGGGTTGGATACTAATTTTGCAAAGGGAAAAGAGATTCATATACATCTTCCCGAAGGAGCCATCCCGAAAGACGGACCAAGCGCAGGCATTACTTTGGCGTTAGCAATGTTCTCTGCGTTAAGCGGTAAAGCTGCACGTAATGATGTAGCAATGACCGGAGAAATTACTTTACGCGGAAAAGTTTTGCCAATCGGCGGACTAAATGAAAAACTACTCGCAGCTAGAAGAAGTGGAATAAAAATAGTTCTGATACCAAAAGAGAATGAAAAAGATCTGAGTGAAATAAAAGCTGAAGTAAAAGATGGGATGAATATCATTCCTATTCAGACTATAAAAGAAGCATTAAAATTTGTTTTTGAAGAAGACAAAAAACAGAACAAAAAAACATTGAAGAAAAAACCAAAGTAATGACTGAGACTTTAGTTATTAATAAAAATCTTTCACAGCAAGAAATTTATGAATCGCTGCTTCAACAGTTGAATTCGTTGATTAATCCGGATGAACCGTTAATCTCAAATCTTGCAAATGTTACTGCTGCACTTAAAGATACTTTTGAAAAAATTAGCTGGGTTGGATTCTATCTAATAAAAAATAGAAACCTTTATCTAGGTCCATTTCAAGGAAAAGTTGCGTGCACTGTTATTAAAATTGGTAATGGTGTATGCGGCAGTTCTGCTTCACGAAAAGAAACAATAATTGTAAATGATGTTGATCAATTCCCCGGACATATTGTGTGCGATAGTGGTTCACGATCCGAGATTGTAATTCCATTAATAAAGGAAGAGAAAATTTTCGGAGTGCTGGATTTAGATAGTTATCAGCTTTCGGCATTTAATGAAACTGATAAATACTATCTGGAAATTTTGTGCAAAACATTAATTCAAAAACTTTCTTTTGAAAGAATAGTTTTGTAAATAGGAATCATAATGGCTGAGCAAATAAAATATATAGTTACTGCACGCAAATGGCGTCCGCAAACTTTTGCTGATGTTGTAGGTCAAGAACATATCACTACAACAATGAAGAATGCAATTCTGAGTAATCGAATTGCTCACGCATATTTATTCGCCGGCCCCAGAGGAGTTGGTAAAACAACAACAGCCCGTATCCTTGCAAAAGTTTTGAATTGTCTTAATCCCAAAAACGGTGAACCTTGTAATGAATGCGAAATGTGTAAATCTTTTGCTAATTCACAATCACTTGATATCATTGAGATAGACGGTGCTTCAAACAGACGCATCGAAGAAATTAGAACACTCAGGGAATCTGTTAAGTACGCTCCTACCAAAGGCAATTACAAAGTTTATATTATAGATGAAGTGCACATGTTAACAACAGAATCATTCAACGCACTTCTTAAAACATTGGAAGAGCCGCCGGAACATACTGTGTTTATTTTTGCAACCACAGACGTTCATAAAGTTCCGTTAACAATAATTTCTCGTTGTCAGCGTTTCGATTTCCGCCGTATTGAAATGAGCGTTATAAAAAAACTTTTGAAAGAAATTGCAGATGCAGAAAAAATTAAGATTGATGATATAGCTCTTACTCTAATAGCCAAAAAAGCTGATGGGGCTTTACGTGATGCGCAGAGTTTATTCGATCAAGTAATTTCTTTCAGCGGAATGGATGTAGATTCAAATGTTCTCTCAAAAATGTTTAATCTAATTGACGAAGAGATTTATTTTAACATTTCTGATGCGATTCTGAATAAAAATTTTACCGCCGCTTTTGATATCTCTCAAAAAATTTATGAGAATGGATGGAATTATGTGGATTTTATGGCCGGTCTTATTGAGCATTTTAGAAATATAATGACAGTGGTTGTCCGTAAAAATTGTGACCTGATTGAGGAAGCTGAGATATATAAAAACAACTATTTAGAATATATCGGCAAGTTTTCAGATGGAGATCTTTTAAGAATTTTTGCTTTTCTCAATAAAGTTCAGTGGGAATTAAAATCATCTTCAAATCAAAAACTAAAAATCGAAATTTCGTTAAGTCATCTTATAGGTTTGGAAAAGTCTTCGACAATAACAGAACTGCTTTCTAATATTGATAAAAGCGAACCTGATATAAAGACAAAAACAGTTTTTGATTCTTCAACTAAGTACAACGCCTCATCTAAACAAATGAATTCTCCAATTTCTAATGTTAGACCAGCACTAAAAGAAGAAATTATTGTACCTGAAATAAAAGAATTTGTAGTCCCAACCTTAAATAGCAATACAGATTTTAATGATATAATTTCAAAGTGGAATAATTTTATTGAACAGGTAAGATCAGAGAAATTATTTTTTGCATCAGTTTTGTTAAACTCAAATCCGGTGGAATTCAATAATCATCAATTACACCTTGAGGTAGAGCACCCAGAAGACGGTGACATAATAAATGACAACAAAACATATCTTGATAAAAAGACAAAGGAAGTATTCGGTCAAAAAATTGAAATGAAAATCTCAAAAGGAAGGAAGTCTTCTGCAACAAAAAAATCTACAACTGTAAATTCCAACAACAATTCCACGCAAGTTGATGAGGATTCAATTGCCAACGCAATAATAAACGAACTTGGTGGAAGAGAAATCAAACGGTAGTTTAATTTTATAATTCTTGGTAACAAAAAACCCCAAACGAGAATCGAATGGGGTTTTAATTTTAATCCTGGCGGCTACCTACTCTTCCACGCACCTGCGCACGCAGTACCATCGGCGTTTAAGGGCTTAACTTCTCTGTTCGGAATGGGAAGAGGTGTTTCCCCTTAGCTATAACCACCAGAAAATTTTTGTTTCTGTCAAACATAAAATGAAAGAAAGAAAGAGTTTGAATCTAATAATAACAACTATCTTGAAATAAAAAAATGGCTAAGTCTCACGACTTATTAGTACTGCTCGACTTAATTCCTCGCGGAACTTGTATCTGCAGCCTATCAACCTTGTAATCTCCAAGGAGTCTTTAGGTCTTGCGACGGGATACCTAATCTTGAAGTGTGCTTCGCACTTAGATGCTTTCAGCGCTTATCACATCCGCACATAGCTACCCAACGATACCACTGGCGTGATAATTGGTGCACTAGAGGTGCGTTCACTTCGGTCCTCTCGTACTAGAAGCGACTCTTCTCAAGTATCCTGCGCCCGCATAGGATAGGGACCGAACTGTCTCACGACGTTCTGAACCCAGCTCACGTACCGCTTTAATTGGCGAACAGCCAAACCCTTGGGACCTTCTTCAGCCCCAGGATGCGATGAGCCGACATCGAGGTGCCAAACCTTACCGTCGATATGAACTCTTGGGTAAGATCAGCCTGTTATCCCCGGCGTACCTTTTATCCTTTGAGCGACGGCATTTCCACTCACTACCGCCGGATCACTAAGTCCTGCTTTCGCATCTGCTCGACCTGTATGTCTTGCAGTCAAGCTCCCTTATGCCTTTGCACTCAACGCATGATTACCAACCATGCTGAGGGAACCATTGAGAGCCTCCGTTACAATTTGGGAGGCGACCGCCCCAGTCAAACTACCCGCCTAACAATGTTCCTAACCCTGATTCAAGGGTTGAGGTTAGAATCCAAATAAAACAAGGGTGGTATTTCACCGTTGACTCCACCGAAGCTAGCGCCCCGGTTTCAAAGTCTCCCACCTATTCTACACATGCCTTACTCGAACCCAATGCTAGGGTGCAGTAAAGGTGCACGGGGTCTTTCCGTCCATATGCGGGTAACCGGCGTCTTCACCGGTACCACAATTTCACCGAGCCCGTGGTTGAGACAGTGCCCAAATCGTTACACCATTCGTGCAGGTCGGAACTTACCCGACAAGGAATTTCGCTACCTTAGGACCGTTATAGTTACGGCCGCCGTTTACTGGGGCTTCGGTTCAAAGCTTCTGCCGACAAGTCGGCATGACCTCTTCCCTTAACCTTCCAGCACCGGGCAGGTGTCAGTCCCTATACATCGTCTGAATTGACTTAGCAGAGACATGTGTTTTTGTTAAACAGTCGCTTGGGCCATTTATCTGCGGCCTCTTTCTGCTAAACTCGCGGGAGTTTCACATACTTGAGGCACCCCTTCTTGCTAACTTACGGGGTTAATTTGCCGAGTTCCTTAACCACGGCTCACTCGAGCGCCTTAGAATACTCATCCCATCTACCTGTGTCGGTTTGCGGTACGGTCTGATACAAATCTTCCGTACGAAGATTTTCTAGACAGTCTGTTTATGGTTAGTTTGTGTCCAAAGGACTCCCGTTCGTATCTCGGTGTTAACGAGAATGCGGATTTGCCTACACTCTCCACCTACTTACTTAGACCACCTAATCCAACAGGTGGCTAACCTTTCACTCCTGTGTCCCTCCTTACGGTCAAACGATTTATACCAGGTACAGGAATTTTAACCTGTTTTCCATCGCCTACGCCTTTCAGCCTCGGCTTAGGGTCCGACTAACCCTGAGATGACTAACATTGCTCAGGAAACCTTAGATTTTCGGCGCGAAGATTTTTCATCTTCGTTATCGTTACTAATGCCTACATTTGCGTTTCTATCCGCTCCAGCATGGCTCACGCCACACCTTCAGTGCTGAATAGAATGTTCCTCTACCGCTCCGATAAAATCGGAGCCCATAACTTCGGCAAGTAGTTTAAGTCCCGGGTATTGTCGACGCTAAGTCGCTTGACTAGTGAGCTATTACGCACTCTTTAAATGAATGGCTGCTTCTAAGCCAACATCCTAGTTGTCTGAGCAACTTAACATCCTTTATCTGTTAACTACTATTTTGGGGCCTTAGTTGATGGTCTGGGTTGTTTCCCTTTTGGCAATGAAGCTTATCCCCCACTGCCTGACTGCCGAGAAACATGTATAGGGAATTCGGAGTTTGTCTGGGTTTGGTACCGTTGTGACAGCCCTAGCCCAATCAGTGCTCTACCTCCCTTACATTTTTACTCGACGCTAGCCCTAAAGCTATTTCGAGGAATACGAGCTATCTCCGAGTTTGATTGGTCTTTCGCTCCTACCCTCACCTCATCCAAGCGGTTTTCAACCCACACTAGTTCGGACCTCCATGAGGTTTTACCCTCACTTCATCCTGGACGAGGGTAGATCACTCGGTTTCGCGTCTAGCGCCCGTTACTAAATCGCCCTATTCAGACTCGCTTTCGCTACGGCTTCTTAGCTTAGCTAATTAACCTTGCAACGGACGACTAACTCGTAGGCTCATTATCCAGAAGGCACGCTGTCATTCCGATAAATCGGAACTCCAACTGCTTGTAAGCATATGGTTTCAGGTACTATTTCACTCTCCTGTTAGGAGTACTTTTCACCTTTCCCTCACGGTACTTTTGCACTATCGGTCACAAAGAAGTATTTAGCCTTAGGAGATGGTTCTCCCGGATTCACACAAACTTCCACTTATTCCGTGTTACTTGGGAATGTCTTCAAAGAAGTTATATTATTTTCACCTACGGGACTATCACCCTCTATAGTTGAACTTTCCAGAACATTCGGTTAATAATATAATTTTTTACTTCTCGACTTATTTGTAATTCAGTCCGAAAACACCCCGCTACACCGCTAACACAACGGTCACACCCTTTAACATGTTAGACGGTTTAGGCTGTTTCCCTTTCGCTCGCCACTACTTAGGAAATCACTATTGTTTTATCTTCCTTCAGGTACTTAGATGTTTCAGTTCTCTGAGTTGACTTTGCTTATCCTATGGATTCAGATAAGAATTTCCCGACATTACTCGGGAAGGGTTGCCCCATTCGGAAACCCACGGGTATTAGGTTGCTTCCACCTCACCGTGGTATATCGCTGGTAGCCGCGTCCTTCATCGCCTCTTTGTGCCAAGGCATCCACCATATGCCCTTAATAACTTAGCCAAAAAATTTATATCACAAGATAGATGTTATATTTTTATTTACTAGACTCAGTAAAAATTATCTCTCGATAATTTCATACTCTTTCAATCTTTCAAAGAACAAATGTAATGTGGAGCTAAACGGGATCGAACCGTTAACCTCCGCCTTGCAAGGGCGGCGCTCTCCCAATTGAGCTATAGCCCCAGAATTTCTTCTGGGTGTTTAGTTAATACGCACCCTAAAGTGGGCCTGAGTAGAGTTGAACTACTGACCTCACGCTTATCAGGCGTGCGCTCTAACCAACTGAGCTACAGGCCCGTGATTATATCACAGCAGCCAGAGCTGCTCAGGAAAATAAAAGAGCGAGTAACTAAATAATTCATAATAGTTCTTGTTGAGTTCTCTTTAGAAAGGAGGTGATCCAGCCGCACCTTCCGGTACGGCTACCTTGTTACGACTTAGCCCCAGTCACCGGTTTTACCTTAGGCAGCTCCTCCCTTGCGGTTAGGTCACTGACTTTGGGTACCCCCGGCTTCCATGGCTTGACGGGCGGTGTGTACAAGGCCCGGGAACGTATTCACCGCGGCGTGCTGATCCGCGATTACTAGCAATTCCAGCTTCATGGAGTCGAGTTGCAGACTCCAATCCGAACTGAGGACGCCTTTTAGGGATTGGCTCCACCTTGCGGTTTGGCAACCCGTTGTAGCGCCCATTGTAGCACGTGTGTAGCCCTAGACGTAAGGGCCATGCTGACTTGACGTCATCCCCACCTTCCTCACTACTTGCGTAGGCAGTCCCATTAGAGTGCCCAGCATAACCTGATGGCAACTAATGGTAGGGGTTGCGCTCGTTGCGAGACTTAACCCAACACCTCACGGCACGAGCTGACGACAGCCATGCAGCACCTGTACAAGCGCCATTGCTGGAAGGGTGCTTTCACACCCGGTCGCTTGCCTTTCAAGCCTAGGTAAGGTTCTTCGCGTTGCATCGAATTAAACCACATGCTCCACTGCTTGTGCGGGCCCCCGTCAATTCCTTTGAGTTTCAACCTTGCGATCGTACTCCCCAGGTGGAATACTTAATGCGTTAGCTGCGGCACTGGATACTAATGCATCCAACACCTAGTATTCATCGTTTACAGCGTGGACTACCAGGGTATCTAATCCTGTTTGCTCCCCACGCTTTCGCGCCTCAGCGTCAGTTACGGACCAAGAAGCCGCCTTCGCCACTGGTGTTCTTCCAGATATCTACGTATTTCACTACTACACCTGGAATTCCGCTTCTCTCTTCCGAACTCAAGATTTGCAGTATCAGAGGCAGTTCTGCAGTTAAGCTGCAGGCTTTCACCACTGACTTATAAATCCGCCTACGCGCCCTTTACACCCAGTAAATCCGGACAACGCTTGCCCCCTACGTATTACCGCGGCTGCTGGCACGTAGTTAGCCGGGGCTTCTTCTAAGGGTACAGTCAGTCTAAGTCCCTTACGAAACTTAGTTGTTCGTCCCCTTCAAAAGGAGTTTACAACCTTACGGCTTTCATCCTCCACGCGGCGTTGCTGGGTCAGACTTTCGTCCATTGCCCAATATTCCTCACTGCTGCCTCCCGTAGGAGTCTGGACCGTGTCTCAGTTCCAGTGTGGCTGATCATCCTCTCAGACCAGCTACTGATCGTAGCCTTGGTAGGCTATTACCCTACCAACTAGCTAATCAGATGAAAGTTCATCCATAGACGTTACATTGCTGCAACTTTAACAACATCACCATGTGGTGCCGCTGCATTATTTGGTATTAGCGTCGATTTCTCGACGTTATTCCAAATCCATGGGTAGATTACTTACATATTACTCACCCTTGCGCCACTTTACTCAAGATATTGCTACCCTTTTCTCGTAGACTTGCATGTGTTAGGCACGCCGCCAGCGTTCGTCCTGAGCCAGGATCAAACTCTCCGTTGTAGAGTTTGTAATTTTTTTGAATCAACAAAGCTGAACTATCTAAAGAATTTCTTTAGTCACTCACTCTATCAAAGAACTTTATTTATTGCGGATTTTAAAAGTATACTTTATTTCTTCTTTTGTCAAGAGTTTTCAAAAAGAAATATTAAAAAAATTATGATTAACACATCTGTACAAAACGATAAAATAAAAAGACCCCCTTCTTACGGAGTAAATCATTAGGAAGTATCTTTATTTTTACGAAGAACTATTTAACTAAATATTATTGCAAGCTGACAGAAGCATTTTTCAAAAAGCAGTAACCCAATATCAAACCAATAAACATAATAAATAAACAGTTGGATGCATTTAACAGTATGCATTTTTGTAATTTATCAAAGTCACAATCAATAAGATAAATAACCAACGGATTATTATCAGCATCGGGTAAATTGAATCACTTAGGAATACAAAGCAAATCACCGAGTACGTTTTCGTTATCATACGTTATCGGAAACTGAGATTGGAGGATGTTTCGTGAGTTTTACCGTTTCGACTGTTACCACTGTTTTTACTAATAGCTTAGTATTTTTTATAACCTAGGTGTTCGGTTAGTTCGGAATCCAGCATTCCCTCAAATGATGCTTAATTATTTTTTAGTCTACTCTATTTTATTTTGGATACCAGTGATTAATATAGCAATTTCTGACATAATTGATTTAGTAGAAAAAAATTTCGTCTTTTTAAGTAAAATAATGTAGGAATATTTGTAAATAATACTTCTTGACAAAAAGTATTCTTATGATTTATTTTTTTTATTTTGTATCATAATTTTTTTTAGTTATTGTTACAATTATAAAGGACTTATCCTATAATTTTTAGAGTTTATTAGAGGCTAATGTGGTAAAAGAAAAAAGAAATATTAAAGAAATTAAGAAATCAATATCATCACCATTTAAGGATTATTGGGATAAGAACAATTATATCCTAATAGCATCAGGTTTATTGATTTTAACTTTAGGATATATATTAATGGCACAGGGTAATTGGGATAGTTTTTTTTTCCTTACTATCTCGCCAATAACTCTTTTAATCGCATACATTATTATAATACCATTAGCAATCTTATTAAAATCGTCGGTTTTTATTAAGAAAAAGAAAAATGTTTCTAGCAAAGATTAAAGGTAATATAGTATCCACTCCCAAAAATAAATTTTTAATTGGGCATAAGTTATTAATAGTTCATCCGATTGATTATAATGGAAATTTTGTTGGCCAAAAAGATTTTATAGCCCTAGATCAGATTGACGCTGGAATTGGGGATTCTGTAATTGTTGTACAAGAAGGTGATGCTATTCAACAAATACTGGGACATGCTAACGCTCCTGTGAATACTATGGTAATTGCAATTGTAGACGACATTGAAATCAACGAATAATAATTTTCAGAATATAATTTGTCTCAAACTAACTTTGATAATTTAGTTTATCTTCGTTTATTGCTCAGTATAGAGGGGATAGGTCCGCTAAAAATATTTTCTCTCCTTTCCAAATTCCATTCTTTAGATGGAATTCTACATTCTGATTTTAATAGTTTATTACAAGTAGAAGGAATTAACAAAACTCTTGCAACTAAAATTAAACTTTCTTCGGATAGTTATAATAAAATAAAATCTATTTTAATTTTTGAATTAGAGAAATTGAATTTACTTGGCGGGCAATTAATTACATATTGGGATGATAACTATCCTGAGCTTCTTAAAAAAATTTATTTTCCCCCATTGATCATATATACTCTTGGTAATTTTATCGAACATGATAAATATTCTCTTGCTATTGTTGGTACAAGACAACCTTCTTCTTATGGAAAAATTCAAACCGAAAAATTTTCATCTGAACTCTGTGAAAAGAAAATAACTGTAGTAAGCGGACTTGCTCGTGGTATTGATTCTATTGCTCATGAATCAGCTCTTAAGTCCAATGGTAGGACAATCGCTGTAGTTGGATCTGGTCTTGATGTAATTTATCCTCCGGAAAACAAGAAACTTTTTTCACAGATTAAAGAAAATGGAGTAATAATTTCAGAATTTGAATTAGGTACTAAACCTGACGCACAAAACTTTCCTAGAAGAAATAGAATAATCTCAGGCGTATCCTTAGGAACATTAATAATTGAGACTAGACTTAATGGCGGAGCCATGCAAACTGCCGCTTATGCACTTGATCAAAATAGAGAAATATTTGCCATTCCAGGAAATCTAAATACACAACAAAGCGAAGGACCAAATGCTTTAATTCAAAGAGGTGAAGCTAAATTGGTAACTTGTGTTGAAGATATTTTACTTGAACTTAATTTAAAGTTGAAACCTCAAGTTGGAATAAATATTCCGAGACCTAGCGTTGAACTAACCTTATTCGAAGAGAAAGTTTTTAATGTTTTGACAAATGAATCACAACAAATTGATGAGATCGCCTCATTAACCTCAATGGCAACATCTGATTGTTTGGTAAACTTATTAACATTGGAATTCAAAGGATTGGTAAAACAATTGCCGGGAAAAATGTTCATTCGCTACTAATATTTCTTTTTCCCTTTCCACAAATTTAGTAATCTTTCTTTAATTGTCTTTTCATTCCCATTTTCTGAAGGTAAATAATATTGTTTATTTTTCAATTCTTCTGGTAAATAGTTTTCCTGTATAAAATTATTTTCGAATGAGTGAGGGTATTTATATTCCTTACCATAACCTAATTCTTTCATCAATTTTGTCGGTGCGTTTCGTAAATGAATTGGGACTTGATAAAGAGGTAAATTTTTTACGTCTGTAAGTGCATTGTCAATTGCAAAATAAGATGCATTGCTTTTTGGTGAAGAAGCGAGATACGTTGCACATTGAGAAAGAATTATTCTTCCTTCGGGCATTCCGATTTTATCCACTGCACTGAAAGCCGCTTCAGCAATAAGAAGAGCGTTGGGAGAGGCATTACCAATATCTTCCGATGCTAGAACCACCATTCGCCTTGCTATGAACAATGGATCTTCCCCGCCTTCCAGCATTCTTGCCATCCAGTAGACTGCAGCATCCGGATCCGAACCGCGTAAACTTTTTATGAATGCAGAAATAATATTGTAGTGTTCTTCACCGGCTTTATCATATAATATATTTTTACGCTGAATTATATTCTCAATAACTTCTTTGCTAATAATAATTTCATCTTTCTCATATTCCTGAATGCAAGATGCTTCCAGAATATTTAATAATATTCGCGCATCTCCACCGGAAACATAAAAGAGAAAATCGCTATCAATAGATTTGATATTAAGTTTTTTAATAAACTCATCTTTTGTTAATGCATGGTTTAAAATATTCTGAAGATTATTCTTCGATAGTTCTTCTAAAACAAAGATTCGTACCCGCGATCTTAATGCCGGTATCACTTCAAATGACGGATTCTCTGTAGTTGCACCAATCAGAATAATTTGGCCGCTCTCAACTGAAGAAAGCAGCGCATCCTGTTGAGCTTTGTTAAAACGATGAATTTCATCAATGAATAAAATTGTTTTTCTGAAATGTTCTAAATTCTCTTTAGCTAGTTCTATTATTTGCCTAATCTCACGCACTCCTGATGACACAGCATTTATTTGATGGAATTCGGATTGTGTTGATTCCGAAATAATTTTTGCAAGAGTTGTCTTTCCGGTTCCGGGTGGACCCCATAAAATAATTGAACTCATTGTATCGGATTCGATCATTGTATATAGAGGTTTTCCCGGTCCTACTAATTTTTCTTGACCTTGAAAATCATCTAAAGTTTTAGGGCGGCATCTTTCAGCAAGTGGAGTTTGCGGAATATTAATTTTGTTTTTCAATATTTATTTCTCTTCGATCTTAAAAACTTTTTCATTCTTTTTCATCATATGAAATTTTTCGCGGGCTACTTTCTCAATTTTTTCTTTACTTGTTTTTAAGGAATCAATTTCTCTTTCAAGTGCTTTTACTTTCTCAACAGCTTTTCTTAATTCTTGATCAAGATGCTTCAACTCGCTTTTTGTCTTTAAATATTTCAGAATACCGTTTTCATTAAAAAATAAAAAAGCCAGGGAACCAAGCAAGATCAAAATGATAATGACTCTGTTGAGTAATTTATTATTAAGCGATATCATTTAAGCGAATTCTTGATAATTCTATCAATCAATTGTTCGAATGTTATACCGGCAGCTTTTGCCATTTTGGGAACAAGTGATGTGCTTGTCATTCCGGGTAAAGTATTAACTTCCAGACAAAAAGTTTTAAAATCATTTGTCATTCTAAAATCAACCCGTGCATAGCTTTCACATCCAACTGAATTAAATGCGAGAAGTGCTTGGTGTTGAAGATGTTCAGAAATTTTTTGGGGGATTTCAGCAGGGACGATATAATCTGTTCTACCGCTTGTATATTTATTTTCATAATCATAAAATCCGTTTTTAGGTTTTATCTCTAAAACCGGTAACGCTTGCTGGTCAATTACGGCAACAGTCAATTCGTATCCCGCAATATATTCTTCAACTAATGCTTTGTCTGAATACTGATGTGCTTTCTGTAATGCTTGGTGAACTTCAATATCGCCGCGGCATATTGTTAGACCAATTGTAGATCCTTCATCATTAGGTTTTATAACACAAGGATAGCCAAAAAATTTTTTGATTTTAGAACGAATCAGATCTAAATCACTTTCATGTTTATTTACAACAAACCATTTTGGTGTACTTACATCAAAATGCTGAAACATAATTTTGGTCATGCATTTATCCATTGCAAGAGCGCTTGCCAAGACTTTTGAGCCGGTATATTTTATATCACGAAGTTCGAGCAGCGATTGAATTTTTCCGTCTTCTCCCCATTTGCCGTGAAGTGCAAGAAATGCAACATCAACATCATCAAACATAGTTGAATTGATTGCCTCAACAATATTTCTATTTGATCTTTCTGTGTAATCTTTCTCGGCAAAAAATTTTTCTTCTTCTTTCGGTTGATTTAATCCGAAAGCCGGATCAATTACTTTTACTTTATACCCAAGATCATATAATGCTTGTAATACTGATTTACCCGTGTTTTTCGAAACTTCACGTTCAGGAGAAGTCCCTCCGACAAGAAGTGCAATATTAATTTTTCCGTTTGACATTTTTTTTCTCTGAATTTTCCAACACTAAATATTTCTTAAAGGAATTTCATCTTGTCATCAACTTTAACACCGTAAATTTCTTCGGAGATCATGTAAAGTTTTTTCAGTTGATCAACTGAAAGTTTGTTTGCCCCTCCAAGTATTTCTGCTACGGTCATAATTTTAGCAAAATGTTCAAGCTTCTCTACTTTGAAATAAGCATCCTTAATTGATTTTCCAAATGCCAGAACTCCGTGATTTTGCAACAGTAGAACCCAAACATATTCTATATAAGGTAAAATTGATTCTTCAACTTCTTCAGTGGATATCGTTGAATAATTACAAAGCGGAATTTTTCCTAACGAAAGAATAGATTCCGGAAAAATAGGTTGACTTAAATCTTTATTTACAATGCAGAATGCCGAGGCATGAATTGGATGACAGTGAACTACAGAGTTAACTTCTTCTCTGTTCTGATATGCTAGAAGATGCATTTTCACTTCTGCCGAGACAAGACCATCTCCGCTCAATACGTTTCCTTCATAATCAATTTCGAGAAGATCTTTCTCTTCCATCTCTCCTTTACATTTACCGGAGGGAGTGATCAATAACTTTTTGTCGTCAATTCGTGCCGACAGATTTCCATCGTATGCCGCGACAAAACCGTTAGCATAAATTTTATGACATGCTTGAATTAATTCTTTTCGTAAAGGCATTGTTTCTCTATTTTTTCTATGATTAACATATTTTCCAAACCATCTTCGCCGGTTGTTAATGGTGTTTCATTTTTTAAAAAAGTTTTTTGAACGGAACGGATCATAAACAATAATTTATTTGTTCTCTTACGAAACATTTTTTTTCCTTCACCTTGAAGATCGATAATTAATTTAGTTGCAAGATTTTTCTTTCCTAAAAAATTTTCAATTGTAAGGGAACCGCTGTAACCCAAAATCTCTATTCTATTGTGTGCTTTCTTTGTGCTGTATGAAATATTGAAGTAGCCATATCCGTTATTTTCAAATTTAACTATAGCTGATGCGAAATCTTCCACATCGCTTTTATAAACAACATTATCCATATAAGCTTTAACATCAATAATATTACCGCCAAAAAATCTTAAAAGATCTATCATTTGTCCGCCAAGATCACGAAGCACTCCACCACCGCTTAGTTCTCTCTTAAATCTAAAATTATCACCGGGTGAAACATCAATGTTGTATGTTGCAGAAATAGAAACAATCTTACCCAGCATTTGATTACCAATTAACTCTTTTGCTTTTTGAACGAGCGGGTGGAATCTGTGCAAATGATCAATCATTAAAATTACATTTTGTTCTTTACAAACTTTTATCATTTCTTCAATTTGATCCGAGTTTAAAGCAATAGGTCTTTCACATAAAATATTCTTGCCAGCTTTTGCGGCTTTTATTACCTGCAAATAATGATCGGAGTTTACACTTGAAATATAAACCACATCTATATTACTGGTTAGAAAAGTATCAAAATTATCAAATGAGTTCTGAGCACCAAACTTTAGCGCAATATTCTTAGCTCTTTTCAAATCATGACTGTAGATGGAAACTAGTTTACTTCTTTGTGCTAAAAGCAGAGCTGGCAGAAAAGAATTTTCCGCAAAATTTCCGCAGCCGGCTACTCCCCATTTTAGTTTACGTGTAATTGCAGAAGAAAATTTTAATCGTGTTGATGATCTGATCATTCTATTAACTCATATTTTTTAATTTTTTCATAAGCATTTTTATCGGCTTAGAATCCTGCATAATATAAAAATGAATTGCCGGAACATTTTTATTTAATAACTCCTCAACTTGTTTTACAGTCCAGTTAACTCCGATTTCAAGTGTATGTTCCGGTTTTGCTTTTTCAATTTCTTCCGCCAACTCTTGAGGTATATCTATGTAAAAATTTTTGGGAAGAGTTTTTACATTCGATTTACTCGTTATAATCTTCAAACCCGGGATTATAGGAACTGTTATATTTTCTTTACGGCATAGATCAACATAATCAAAATAATTTTTGTTGCAGTAGAACATTTGAGTTACAATATATGAAGCACCGGCATCAACTTTGGTTTTTGTATAGCGAATATCGGTTTTCAGGTTAGGTGATTCAAAATGTTTTTCGGGGTAACCGCTTGTACCTATACAAAAATCCATCGGCTGTGCATCAAGCAACCCTTCTTCCAAATATTTTCCTTTATTGATTGAATTGATTTGACTGATGAGATCAACTGCATATTCGTTTATACTTCTACCGAACTTTACCGGTTTTTTATACTCGCTGTCATCGCCGCGGATTGCAAGAACATTATCAATCCCTAAATAGTGAAGTTCAATTAAAAAGTCTTCGGTTTCTTCACGTGTAAATCCTGTACAAAGAACATGGGGTACTGCATCTATATTATATTTATTTTGAATGAGAGCGCAAATTCCCAATGTTCCAGGCCGTTTACGTTTTATTTTCATCTGCATATTACCCGAGACAGTTTCCTCATATATAACTTCTGCGGCATGACTGGTTATATCAATAAAAGGCGGATCATACTTTGTGATATCTTCCAATACAGTAAGTAGCTGTTTAATATTACCGCCCCGTTTTGGCGGAATAATTTCGAAACTGATTAAAGTATTTTTTGCTTTATCAAGATGTTCAATTACTTTCATAGATTTCCGTTTTGTCTCGACACAATTTAATATTTTCTAAACTTATTAGTATTACAATTATTTTATTATGGAATTAACTTCAATACATTTATTGTTCGTTTCTTAAACTCATCCTCTTTTAACGGCACTTTAATGTACTTCCCTTTTAACCACATCTCACTCATGTCTTTATAATGATCACTCATAAAATGCCCCGCTTGACCCGTTGGTAGAATAAATTCCAGATGATCGGGATCGGCAAAATCGAAAATATAACGCATTGATGGACCAAGAATATTTTCATATTGTTCAGAACGATATGGTTTAGTTAGATCGCGGCTACTTTCAAATAATTCCGGAAATGAATATTCCGTATTAAATATTGTAGTCCCATCACCGCCGATATCAAATGGTCCGATGTTTATTATTTTATCCAGCAGTCCCGATTTATTATGAAACATATGTTTGAATGTAACTTTATGAACATCGCCCCATTGCCAACTTGCCATATCGGTTCCATAATTTTTTTCGAGACCAGTAAGTGCATCAACTAAACTTTTTCTGATTATATCGTTCTGCGTTTCTCTTTGCGGTGTGCGAATATCATCAAAAAATGATGATTTGTTTTCTTCCAATAGTTTGGGAATAATTCTATACGGGACGTTGGCAACAAAAATATATTCCTTAAGCAGATCTACTCCCATCTCATCTTCAAAAATATTTTTAATTAAATATTGAAAAAACTTCGAGTAAATGGTTGGGACTTGACTGCCCGGGTTCATTTCATAATTCCAATTATCGAAAAGTTCTAAAGCAAGCTTGAGATTTTTATCTGTCACCTTAACGCTGTCAAATGCTGCGGTTATAAAATGTGATATTTTATTTGCGTATGGTGAAGTAATATCAAGCTGATATTTTTTGTAATCTTCTTTTGAATGAATTGGCTTGGAATTAAGTAGTTCCGTAATTCTTTCAATACGGGAAGACGGTTCCCAAATATTTGAAATGTGATACTTAAAGTTCAGCAGAGTTTTATTATTTGCCGATGCAATAAAATTTTGCAGCGGATTAAATAGTTTCGGCATCTCTTCATAAGGAACAAATCCTTTCCAATCGTTTACCTCAGTTGTACCATCGTTAATTAATGTTGGACTGTTTGAATTTCTAATTGGCAAACGTGCTGCACAGATATAACCGATATTTCCTTTATCATCTCCATAAATAAAGTTCTGACCGGGCACAGTGAAATATCTAACAGCATTCTTAAAATCATCCCAGTTCTTGGCTTTGTTAATTGAGATTGCGGCAAACATTTCATCACTCGGTTCTAATCCGGTCCATCGCATACTAAGCTGTGCGGTTTTAATTCCGGTGTTTGGATACATCTGCTTAAACGGATGAATATCTGTAATGATCGGTCCACGATGTGTACGCTTAATTTCATAAACTACATTCGCAGTATCTTTAACATGAATTGTATCTTTTTCGATTGCAAGCTGACGCCACGATTTGTTGAAAAAATAATTCTTTCCCAACGAATCAATTTTCTCGACATAAAAATCTGTGTCATCTGCCATAACATTTGTTAAAGCCCATGAGATATTTTTATTCTTTCCGATAACTATTGCGGGTAAACCCGGAATTGTAAATCCTTCTGCATTCCAATCGTTACTTCTAATCATTGCAAAATACCAACGCGCCGGTGCTGTGTAAGAAAGATGCGGATCGTTAGCAATTATCGGTTTACCTGAAGCAGACATTTTACCGTTAACAATCCAGTTGTTAGAGCCGATATGTGTTCCGACAAAACCGGTAAAATTTCTAAACTGTTGATCAACTTTTATAAAGTCGGAAGAAATTGAAGCGATATTGTTTAAACCGGATGGAATAATTGTTGGCGAGTTTTCCGGAAAGTCCGGCAATAATTCTTTTGCCTTCTCAGCTCCAAACTTTTGAACTAATTGCGAAAATGTAATATCCGACCACCAGCTTAAGTTCAATTCCCAGCCCATCAATTTTGCAATTACTAAACTATGTTCCGGTTTCCATGGATAGGGATCGTAACCTAATAAATCAAATTCAACCGGATAATTTCCTCTGGCAGTTTTAATAAATGCATTTACTCCTTTAGAATAAGCAGTTAAGATTTTTTTTGAGAGAGGATTAAGTTTTTCATAATTCGCTTTAACACTTTTGTAGATACCGACTGTTCTAAACATTTGATCAATCGAAATTGTTTTTGAACCGAATACTTCGCTAAGTCGTCCTTCCCCTGCTCTCCGCGCAACATCCATCTGGAATAATCTTTCCTGCGCATGAACAAACCCGAGAGCAAATGCGGCATCTTCGTCACTTTGTGCTTTAATAAATGGAATTGCATAATTATCTCTTAGAATTTCAACTTTATAATCTAATCCTTCCGCTTGTATCTCTCCATTATATTCCGGTAAAGATTTCCTAAGTAATAAGTATGATATGATAGAAAAAACAATTATGAGAACGATAAGAGTTACAAATCCGCCGATTGATATTTTTTTCCATTTATTCATTTTGGGTTTATCCTAGAAAGACACCTTAAAATTATGAAATAATTGATTTGCTGAATAACAAAATATTTGATAAAGTAAGAAGCACAATTCTAACATTCCTAACTTGATGGTGTAATATGAATGAAATTTTGATAATTCTCTCGCTAATAATTTTAATAACTCTAATTGTTTTATTCTTTTTTGTTAATAAGAAATTGTCAGCCGGTGATAATTCCACGTTGATCAATGAATTTGAAAAGATGGACCGATCATTCCGGGATGAAATCGCACGTAATAGAGAAGAAACATCCAAGAATGCAAAATCACAACGTGAAGAACTTGGCAATGCAATAAATTTATTTGGTGATCAAAATAATAATCAACTCACTAAATTAATTCAGACGAACGAACAGAAATTTGATAAGCTGCAAGAGAAAGTTGAATCACAACTGAAAGAGATCCAGGACAAGAACGAAAAAAAATTAGAAGAAATGCGGCAGACCGTTGATGAAAAACTTCACGAAACATTAGAGAAACGTCTTGGAGAATCATTTAAACTTGTTAGTGATCGGCTTGAGCAAGTTTATAAGGGTCTTGGAGATATGCAAGAATTAGCTCGAGGTGTTGGCGATCTAAAAAATGTATTGACTAATGTAAAGACTCGCGGCGGCTGGGGCGAGATTCAACTTGAAAACCTCATTGATCAAATATTAACCCAAGAACAATATGAAAAAAATGTTTCCACAAAAAAAGGAAGTAATGACAAGGTTGAAATTGCAATTAAACTTCCGGGACGGGATTTATCCAAGAGTGAAATAGTCTGGTTACCTATAGATGCTAAATTCCCGATTGAAGATTATCAGAGGTTACTTGATGCACAAGATTTAGCAAATATAGTCGCGATTAATGAAGCGAATAAAGCAATTGAGACTCGTATCAAAGGTGAAGCGAAAAAAATTGCTGAAAAATATCTCGATCCCCCGCACACAACAGATTTTGCAATAATGTTTCTGCCGGTTGAGGGATTATACGCAGAGGTTTTAAGAAGACCGGGCTTAGCAGAATTTTTACAGAGGGAATACCGTGTTGTTGTTTCCGGTCCCACAACTTTAGCTGCGTTGTTAAATAGTTTACAAATGGGATTCCGAACTTTGGCAATTGAAAAAAGATCAAGTGAAGTTTGGAAGATTTTAAGCAGCGTGAAGAATGAATTTGGAAAATTCGGCGACCTCTTAGACAAAACACAAAAGAAATTACAAGAAGCGAGCAACACGATTGATGATGCATCAAAGGCAACCAGAAAAATTGAGAAGCAATTAAATAAAGTTGAGGAATTACCGGCTAACGAAAATAATTTAATAACTTAATGTAGAGACTCGATTTATCGAGTCTCCAGTTTTATGAGTTTATATAAAAAACAAATACCGAATTGAATCAACGCGTTTAGACGTTTGGGATTATTCAAAATATGGTTTCTATTATGTAACAATTTGCACAAAGGAAAGAAAATGTGTTTTTGGCGATGTTATTGATGATAAAATGTTATTAAATAAGATCGGTGAAGCGGTACGAGAAATATGGTTTCTAATTCCTTCACAATTTGAAGATGTTGAACTTAATGAATTTGTTATTATGCCAAATCATATTCATGGAATTATTTTTATCAAGAGAGACTCGATAAATCGAGTCTCTACAAATAATCGAGTCTCTACAAAAAAACCGTTTATTAAAAACAATCCGATGCATTCCGAACTATCTCTCTCTAAAATTATACGATGGTTTAAAGGAAGAACGACATATGAGATTCACCATACATTACAATTTTCAGATTTCGCTTGGCAGCCAAGATATTATGAACATATAATTCGCAATGAGAAATCATTTCAAAAAATTTGTGAATACATTCATTTTAACCCTCTACAATGGGAAGTAGACGAAGAGAATCCAGCGGTGATTAAATGCAAAAAGCTAAAAGACGAACAAAAATTGCCAGCTAAAGTAGAGACTTGATTCATCAAGTCTCCCGGGACAAAAATTTGCATAAGACATATATCGAATAAAGATTCTTTGATTGATGCTATATGACTGATTATTACTCAGATAAACTTTCCGCTAAGAGATTACAACGAGTTTATGAAATAGCTCCACCGCGCATTAAACAATATTTTGATGCGGAAGTAAATCATGTCTTACAAAAAATTCATAATCAAGATTTAGTTTTAGAACTCGGCTGCGGTTACGGTCGTATTCTCCCTTCCCTTTCAAAAAAAGCTAAATCTGTTTTCGGTATTGATACTTCCCATTCAAGTTTACTGCTTGGAAAAGAAATGCTCTATACAATTTCAAATTGCTTCTTTGCACAAATGAATGCTGTTCAGCTCTCTTTCCCTAATAATATTTTTGATGTTGTTGTCTGCATACAAAACGGCATTTCTGCTTTTCATGTTAATCAAAAAAAATTAATCCTTGAAAGTTTACGCGTAACTAAAACAAACGGAATTGTTCTTTTCTCGAGCTATTCAGAAAAATTTTGGAATGACCGATTGGAATGGTTTCGATTACAATCCGATGCCGGTTTATTGGGTGAAATTGATTTCGAAAAAACCCGTGACGGTATAATAGAATGCAAGGATGGATTTACTGCGACAATTGTTGGAATTGATCAGTTCAGAGTTTTGACATCTAATATTGATAATGTAATTGTTAATATAGAAGAAGTGGATGAATCGAGTCTATTCTGTGAAATTATTCATCACGATAAGAAATTGTAACGATATACTTTCGTAGTTAAAACAAAATTAATGTCGTAGAGCAGATTCCTAATCTGCTCTACAATTTTACGCACAGAATACGATTCTGTGCTACATAATCTTCAACTTACCGATAATTTCCCGCCACTCGCCGATTTCCTATCTAAAAAATCGTAACAACCATTTATCTTTGCCGTCAGAATAAGTGGAAACAAAAAATTATTGGAGGATAAAATGGAAACACCAAAGCTTCACGGACGGGTAATAATCGGAATTCTGCTGATTATACTCGGCGGATTATTCGTCATGCGTAATTATGATATATTAGATTTTCCTTATGAATATTTTACATGGGAATATTTTTTCATTCTAATCGGATTGCTTTTCTTCTTTCTTTCCAGAAATAAAACAGCAGGCGTAGTATTAATGGCAATCGGTTTATTTAATCTTGTTCCTGAACTCTGGCCTTTACTTTTAGTCTTGGTCGGTCTCTATATAATCTTCGGTAGAAAAGGAAATTTCAGACAGTCAACCGAATCTGCTGAAGCCGGACAACCTAAAAACAGTAATGATTATGTTGAAAGTATCAGCATCTTTGGCGGCAGTTCAAAAATTGTTAACTCGGATAATTTTAAGGGAGGAAGTATTGTCTCGATCTTTGGCGGTTCCGAAATCAATCTAACTAATTCAAAACTTGCAGAAGGTGAAAACAATATTGAAATCACTGCTGTGTTCGGAGGAAGTACACTAATTGTTCCATCCGATTGGAATGTTGAACTTGATGTACTTCCAATCTTCGGAGGATTTGGAGATAAAAGAATGAAAGACCCCAACAAAAAAAATCAAGAAGGAAGAAAACTATTGATAAAGGGAATCGTTCTTTTTGGCGGCGGCGAAATCAAAACAATTTTTTAAGGAGCTTACAATGCAAACATCAAATAGAAGAATCTGGCTTGGTATAATATTAATTGCTCTGGGAAGTTTATTCTTTCTAGATAACTTGAACTTCTTCTGGTTCGATTTACGTCATACCATATTCTCATGGCATACTATCTTTCTTATTATCGGTATAGTAATTCTAATCAATCATAAAAACAGTTTAGCGGGGTACATTTTTTTAATAATTGGTTTGTTCGGAACCGCTCGTCATTTTATTCCATTCCTTTTCGATTTTGATTTTCGCGATCTCTGGCCAATTCTATTATTTGTTATTGGTCTCTGGCTGATATTAAAAAGAAGAGAACCTGCGCGTATGCACAACACTCAATTCAATGTTGGATCAACACAAACACAAGGAGCAATTTACTCACAAGATATTTTAGATGAAGTTTGTGTATTTAATACATGCAAAAAAGTAATCCATTCAGAAAATTTTATGGGCGGAAGAATTACAACTATTTTCGGCGAGACTAAATTAGATCTCACAAATGTAAAAATGGCAACAGGAGAAAATACTTTAGAAATAACAACAATATTTGGAGGATGCAATTTACGCGTTCCTCAAGGTTGGAAAGTATTGCTGAATGTTACATCTATCTTTGGCGGATTTGATGATAAACGCTTTGCGCCTTTTGATCCGGCACAAAATTCTGAAGGCATTTTAGTTATTAAAGGTGTTACAATTTTTGGCGGCGGCGAACTTCTTTATTAAATAAAAAGCCCATCCCCACCCTTCCCAAAGGGAAGGGGTTTTTGAAACTCAGTTGAGGTTTATAATACTCGACAATTGTTACTGAATAATAACCTTGAAGTAAACTTCGAGGAATTTTTCGATCAAAAGATGAGCATAGAATGGTAAATCCGTTTATTAACAATAAGAAAGTCCTAGCTACATATTTTGTTGTTTGGTTTTTCATTTTTTTAGTTCACGTAAGTGTATTAATCTTCTTTTTGAATATTCCAATTCTAACTGCCTTGCTTGATAGTGCTGCCTTTAATTTGATTTATCAGTTGTTGGGAATAAGTCTCTGGTATACGGTTAGTTTTAATTCTCTGGAAAATTATAATGCAGTTAAGATTTTTCTAAATCATATTGCTGCGGCTGTTATTACATCAGGATTATGGATTCTTGCCGGGTATTATATTATGAGCAATATTATTACCGGAAAAAGTATTTATCCTGAATTCCTACTGAAATCTTTAGTATGGAGATTTTTGATCGGGATCCTTTATTATACTGTAATCATAGCAGTTGATTATGTGATCATCTATTACAATAATTTCCAGGAGAAGCTTTTAAGAGAAGTTGAATTGAATGCGCTTGTAAAAGAAGCGGAATTGAAAACGCTGAAATATCAAATCAATCCTCATTTCATTTTCAATAGTTTGAATTCGATAAGCTCACTTACGTTATCGAATCCAGCTCAAGCTCAGGAAATGACCATAAAACTTTCTGCGTTTCTTAGAAGCACTCTTTCGAAAAATGAAAAACAAAAAAATAAATTGAACGAGGAAATAAATAACGCAAAATTGTATCTTGATATAGAGAAGGTTCGTTTTGCAGATAAGTTTGAATTTGTTGAAGAAGTTAAACAAGAATGCAATGAGCTTGAAATTCCGAGTATGATTCTTCAGCCCCTTTTTGAAAATGCAATTAAGCACGGCGTTTATGAAAGTCTTGACAAAGTAATAATAAAATTTTCATGCGGAATGGAAAGCGGTTATTTTAAGATAACGGTTGAAAATAATTTTGATCCCGAAGCAGTTCCCAGAAAAGGTGAAGGTATTGGAATAAAAAATATTAAGAACAGATTAAAATTGATTTACAGCCAGGACAATCTTGTTAAAGTTGAAAAATTAAATAACTTATTCAGAGTTAATTTATACATACCGGTTTGAGTTTATGGCGGCAAATAAAAAGATTAAAGTAATAATTATTGACGACGAAAAACTTGCCAGAGAAATAATTAAGAGTTACTTGAGTAAGTTTGATAACGTTCAACTTCTTTCAGAATGTGCAGATGGTTTTGAAGGAATAAAACAGATCAACGAACAAAAACCGGATTTAATTTTTCTTGATATACAGATGCCAAAACTAACCGGTTTTGAAATGCTCGAAATACTTGAAGAACCGCCTGTAATAATATTTACAACAGCTTTCGATCAATACGCACTTAAAGCTTTTGAAGTGAACGCTACTGATTATCTTCTCAAACCTTTTTCTGAAGTGCGATTTGCCGAAGCACTGAACAAAGCAATTAAACTGATTACAAATATTCCTCCAGTAAAACAAGAATTGGATGGACTTGTAAAATCTGTGGAAAAACGGAATGAGTTTTTGGACAGGGTAATTATTAAGAGCGGACAAAAAATACAGATCATACCAATTGAAGCAATAAGTTACATTGAAGCTCAGGATGATTATACAATGCTTTATACAGAAAAAGGAAATTTCCTTAAACAAAAAACAATGAAATATTTTGAAGAGAATCTTGACCAGAAAAATTTTCTGCGGATTCATCGCTCTTACATAATTAAACTTTCCTCTATAAAACAAATAGAACTGTTAGAAAAAGAATCGTACCGGGTTTTACTGCATGATGGGAAAAAACTGCCGGTGAGTAAGAGCGGTTACCAAAATCTTAAAGAAATTATTAAATAGAACGAGAAACGGTTTGTCATAATCACTAACCTCCAACTATAAACTATTTATTAAGTCTAAAAGAGCATTAAGCGATCAGTCTTGATTGAAATCCGTTTATACAATGATAGCAGAAATGGGATTAGTTTATTAAATTAACATAGAAATATTTGAGAAGATAAAATGACACAAACACGAGCAACTGCTGAAATTTTTTGGACTGCATTTCGCGCATTAAAGAAAAAAGATCGTAATGCAGTAATGAATAGACTTATACAAGATGAAGAATTACGTGAAGACTTACGCTATTCAATAATTATAGAAGAAAGAAAAAATGAGCCAAGAATTTCTTTGGAAGAATATCTATCACAAAGAAAAAATAAATAATGTATTCTCTCCTTCTTACAAAGTCCGCATTAAAAGAGCTTAGTAATCTTGACCCAAAACAAGAAACTGCAGTTATTAAGCGTCTTGAATTAATTAAAGTAAGTCCCCGGTTAGCCGGTTCTAAAAAACTTCAAGGGAGAGATGAATATAAATTAAGAGTTGGTGATTTAAGAATCATTTACGGAATAGACGATAAGATAAAAGAAGTTATCATCTACATGATCGACGACAGAAAACGTGTCTATAAGAGATTAAGAAGAAGATAATTTTTCGATTAGACTTCTCCAACAACAGTCAATTGAAGTTTATCCCCTCTCTATTTATATTGAGTTAGTAAAAAGAACGGTCATAAATGAACCTTGATAAAGATCTTCAATCAATTCAAGAAGCGCGTACATTAGCAGCTAAAGCAAAAGAAGCACAACTCGAATTCAAACATTACAATCAAGAACAAGTAGACAAAATTGTTAAAGCAATGGCTGATGCCGGATACAAAGAAGCGGAACATCTTGCTCAATTAGCTCACGAAGAAACGGGATTTGGTAAAGTAGCTGACAAAACAATAAAAAATCAATTCGGGACAAAAGATGTTTGGGAATCCATAAAAGATTTGAAGACTGTTGGAGTTATAGATATACAAAAAAATGGAAAAATTTTAAAGATAGCTGAGCCAATGGGAGTTGTAGCTGCATTAGTTCCTTCAACCAATCCGACATCAACAGCAATGTTCAAAGCAATAATATCTCTAAAGTGCAGAAACGGAATTGTTGTCTCTCCTCACCCCAAAGCATTAAAATGTACAACTGAAGCTTTGCGTGTTGTTTCAGAAGCCGCAGAAAAAGCCGGTGCACCAATAGGATTAATCCAATGTCTAACCATTCCAACTCTTGAAGGTACCGATGCATTAATGAAAGACAAAAATATTGCTGTAATACTTGCAACCGGCGGAATGCCAATGGTTCATGCCGCATATAGTTCTGGTACGCCCGCGTATGGTGTTGGCAGTGGAAATGTCCCGGCATTCATTGAACGAACTGCAAATTATCAAAAGGCTGTTGCAGATATTGTTTATGGAACTACTTTTGATAATGGTACGCTCTGTTCATCCGAACAAGCGATGATTGTTGATAGATCTTTAAGAGAAAAAGTAATTGAAGAAGCAAAAAGAATCGGTTGTTATTTTGTAAACGCTGAAGAAAAGAAAAAATTAGAAAATAAAGTTGCTCGCGGTGCAAAATTAAATGCAGATATTGTAGGCAAGCCGGCTGCTTGGATCGCTAATTATTCAGGATTCAGTGTTCCGGAAAATACAACCGTACTTATTGCTGAATGTGAAAGTGTAGGAAAAGATGAACCTCTTTCAATAGAAAAACTTTCTCCTATGCTGGCTTTCTATACTGTAGACGGTTGGTTAGAAGGATGTCATCGCTGCATAGAATTATTAGAGTTCGGAGGAATCGGTCATACAATGGCGATTCATTCCAACGATAAAGAAATTATTATGAAATTTGCTCTTGAGAAACCGGCATTTAGAATTGTAGTTAATACACCTGCATCAGTTGGAGCTGTAGGATATACAACGGGATTAATGCCTTCTATGACATTAGGTCCCGGTACTTGGGGCGGTTCTATTATATCAGAGAATGTAACAGCAAAACATTTAATGAATATTAAAACTCTCGCTTTTGAAACCCGGCCTGTTAATCCGGGTAATTGTGTAACTTCTTTTGATCTTCCTTCCGATATGAATATTAAAAGTTCTTATCAAGAAGGAAATTTCACAAAGCAGATTGAAGAACGTTTACGCGCTCGAGCCGGTAATCCTTCAACTAATCCTTTAGGAAATGTTAGTAGAAAACCTGTCAGCGAGAAGCATAGCCCTCTTTTGGGAAGCGGGATTAGCGAAGACGAAATTCAAAAAATTATTAGAGAGTTTAACAAATAATATCTTAGTCGTTATAGTTTGAATTACTAATGCTGCTGTTAATATTTTGAAATTATGAGCATTATTAAAAAATTATTGTACAGAAAATTTAGGATTGAATAAAAATAATGCATACCAAGAAAAAAGAAAATAATTACCATCAGTGGTCAGTAGAGAAAGGCGATTACGAACGGGATGACGAAGCAACAAAAACTTATCATAAAAAAAGAAAAATAATTAAAAGAACGAAGTTGATTGTAAAGATCATTCTATACTTTATAATTATTTCAATAATATCATACTTCCTTTTTGCTTTTATTTAAGAATAACGATCCAGCTTAAACTTCTCTCCCAGATACAATTTTCTTACCTCAGTATCTTCAGCAAGATCATTAGCAGTTCCTTCCTTAAATATTTCTCCGTTAATTAAAATATATGCACGGTCAACTATACTCAAAGTCTCATGAACATTGTGGTCTGTAACCAATATGCCAATCCCTTTATGCTTAAGATTTGCAACAATATTCATAATATCTTCAACTGCAATCGGATCAACGCCCGCAAAAGGTTCATCGAGAAGAATGAATTTTGGATTCGTAGCAAGTGCACGTGCAATTTCACATCTTCTTCTTTCTCCGCCGCTCAATTGAAATCCTAAATTTTTCCGGACATTATTAATTCCTAATTCCTCTAAAAGTTTTTCCTGTCTTTCTTTCCTTTCTTCTTGTGTAAGCTGCATCATCTGAAGCACTGCCATAATATTATCCTCAACGCTCAATTTTCTAAAAACGGAAGCTTCTTGAGGCAGATAACCAATTCCCATTTTTGCGCGTTTGTACATCGGCTCATCTGTTATTTCTTTATTATCAAGAAATACTTTTCCTTCATTAGGTTTTATCATTCCTACAATCATGTAAAAGGTTGTTGTTTTTCCCGCACCGTTCGGTCCAAGCAATCCAACTACTTCTCCTTGCTCAACTCCAATAGATACGTGATTTACAACCGCTCTTTTTTTGTAAACCTTTTTTAGATTTTCACTTTTTAGTACTAAGTTTTCCAGCATAATATTGCACGTCCTTCATTAAATAGGAAAGAATATCTTTTCTCTTAAAGAGAAGATTTTCTTTTGTGGGTTTATCCGAATATATTCTAAAAGTAGGAATAGTGAAATCCTTTTCTTTGCCTAAAATAATATTTTCCGGATGATATTCGCTTACGGGTTTTCCGTACAATTTAACATCGGCAACAGATTTATCCTTGAAAAATATCTTGGCTTGTTCGGAACTGGATTTGAGTAATCCGTTAGGTTCACCTTTTTCATACATATAATAAATGCTTAATACATTACCATTAACTTCTGTTCGGCTTAATCCTTTATCATCAAAAAACATTTTAATTTTTTTACCTGATAGCTGATCAAAGCGGGAAACTGAATCTTTATTTGAAGTAATAATTGAAGCATTAGCATTAATATCCATTCTGTCTAAACGATTCTCTTTCATAAAAATATTTATAGAGTCACCAACAAGTTGAGAGTCCTCGTTCCAAATTAACGGAGGAGTTAAATCAGATTCCCGTTTGAATGTCTGTACCTGATCATTCTTCTGATAAAATATTGTCTGTCCGTTAACTGAAGCAAAATTATTACGGACAATTTTTACCGAGTCGGTTGCAATCAGTTTTTTCAAACTGTCGTCAAATGATTCCAGCATCTTTGAGGAAATAATTAAGGTATCAAGAGCTCCGTTTGAAAGAGTATCAATGCGGACCAAGAACGGCTTATCTGTTATCTTAGAATAATTTTTAACCCCGTCATCTTCAAGTCTGTTGCCAAAAATAGCTAACCGGTTAGATGGATTATAAATTCTAATATTATTAAATGCGAATGTGATCTTAGTGTTTCGAAAATGAATTAGACTATCTGCAAAAATTGTAGATGAAGTATCGCTAACCTGTACATTCCCGACTGCAACAGCTTTATCTTCATCATCATAATAGATTAGCTTGTTAGTTGATATGTTGGAAAGAGAATCACTTAATTTTACATCATCATAAAAATAAGACCGCTTCTCATCAAAATAGTAATAACCATTTTTAGAATTAAGATTAACATGACCGTCTGTTAAAAATATTCCAACTTTAGAAAAAGCAATTTTAGTATCTCCAAAATAATAACCGCGGGCGGTTTTAATTATAATGCTGTCTTGAACAACTACAACTCTGCCAATCAGTTCCGCTTCATTACGCGCAAGATATTGAACAGCTTTATCGCAAGTGATCTTAACAGCGCCTTGTGTCATTACAACATTGCCTTGTACCTCGCGTATGCTTTCGCCATTAATTGTTTTACCTAAGAGACTGTCTCCTACAACATGAATTCTATTATCTTCTGTTTGTGCTGTTAGATTGATAGAAATACAGACTAACGATATGAGAATTAGCAATAATCGTTTCATCACTTTTTCTTTTTTGAAAGAGAGGCGGAATAAGTTACGTTGTAAATTACATAGTTGTTCAAATTCTGGTCTGATTCAAACCCAAAACCTTGAATGATTTCTTTTGGTGATGTTATAGTAACAAATTTATCTGTAAGAATTCTCTGATCATTTTGCCGCCACATTAGTTCACTTGTTTTGAGAACAGTGCCGCTGTCATTCTTTGCAACAACGCTGTCAAAAGCGAACATATTTTTTGTAACATCATCAACCTTACCTCTTAGAGAGGTAAGCCAAGAAGTGTTTTTTTGATTTTTATTATAAAAATTAATTTTAACTCCATCGAGTAACGTTATTTTCTGCATCTCATACATCTTTAAATGGTCTGTAAATAAAACAGCTTTTATTTTCCCTTCATCGGTAAACATTATTTTAGAATTCCAACTTTCATTTGAAGGGATTTCCCCCTGAACATTAGTTTTATCAATACTTGGTTGAATCTTTTCTTCAGAACATGAGATTACCGAAATAAAAAAAAATATTGCAGCAAAGATTTTTTTCATCTGGATTGTAAACCCAACTTTACTAAATCGTGAAGATGTACAATACCTTCCGGTTTATTTAATTCATCTACTACAATTATAGAAGTGATATTAAAATTTTCCATTTGTTGAAGGGCAAATGATGCAAGAAAATCTTTATTGATCGTTTTGGGTTTCTTTGTCATAACATCTTTTGCAGTTAAACTTTTTATGTCCAAAGTCTTTTCGAGCAGACGCCTTAAATCTCCGTCGGTAATTATTCCTGTTAAAACTCCTTCTCCGTTAACAACACATGTAGTGCCAAGCCGTTTTGAAGTTATCATTAGTATAGAATCTTTTAATGAAGTGTTTTCATCTACAACCGGAATGTCTTTTCCAGTGATCATAATTTCTTCAATTTTTAAAGAGAGACGCTTACCCAAACTTCCGCCGGGATGAAGCATAGCAAAATCTTCAGCAGTAAATCCTCGCTTTTCTAATAGAGAAATAGCAAGAGCATCACCCAAAACCAGAGCCACTGTTGTAGATGTTGTCGGTGCAAGATCATGAGGACAAGCTTCTTCTTTAACGCTAACATTTAGAACGATATCACATTCTCTAGCAAGTTTCGAATCAGTTTCACCAAGCATGCCGATTATTATAACATTAATTCGTTTAAACATTGGAATAAGTTGAAGTAATTCTTCCGTATACCCGCTTTTTGAAATTAGAATTACGATATCATTCTTGCGAACCATTCCAAGATCGCCATGAAGAGCATCTGTCGGATGCATAAAAATTGCAGCAGTGCCGGTTGAGTTCAATGTTGCAACAATTTTACGAGCAATAATCCCGGATTTTCCCATTCCGGTAAAAACAACTCTTCCATGAGAGTTAAAAATCAGTTCTACAGCTTGTGAAAAATTTTTATCAATGTTTTCGATCAAGTTGAGAATAGCATTCCCTTCTATTCGAACTACATCTTTCCCTTTTGCAATTATTTGTTCGCTTGTCACAACTTCCTCTATATTTTCAATGAAACTAAAAATAATTTTTTCTTGTGTTCACTTTTTTGATCTGTAATGTCACATTACGCAAGAATTGAAGTAAGGATATTTTCTCTGTGGCTCTCTGTGCCTGCTCGGTGTTTCTCTGTGTTATTTGTTGGTCTTTATTACACAGAGTGCCACCGAGAAGTCACAGAGTTACACAGAGATAAAACTTTTGCGTAAAGTGACCTGTAATATAATAATCAATTCAATTCGCGATTATTTCTATTTACTTCTTAATTAAACTAAGAATTTCATTTAATATACTATCCGGGTCATTTGATTTTGCAACGAAATTTACAATTCGCTTTACCTCTCTTCTTCCATTCAACGGAGCGGAAGTTAATCTGCATTTTTTTAATAACGGAATATCTAGAAGATCATCGCCCATAAAAAATACATTTTCGTAATCAACTGAAATTGAGGCTAAAAAATTATCAGCCAGGGAAACTTTATCGAGTGAAGAATAAATAACGTAACAATTTTCAATAGACTTAAGCTTATTAATCAGATCATCATCTTCTCTGGCGGTTAAAATTCCAAATTTCAATCCGTGCCGATTAAATTCTTTAATTTTTGCCGTGAGCAAATCAATTAATTTATCCGGAGTTGTATTGTTATTTAGAAGAACGCCATCGAGATCAAAAAGGAAAATCTTGATCTCCTTTATCTTAGTTAATATTTCACTTTTCATTCTTAATTAATTCATCAATCATTTTGATCAGAGTTAATAATTTTCGTAACTGGTTAAGCGGATATTGGCTTGCGGCATCGCTAAGAGCTTTAGAAGGATCAGAGTGGACTTCAAGGAACAATCCATCAACTCCAACAGCAACGGCAGCTTTAGCCAATGCAGGAATAAATTTTGATTCACCACCAGAAACATTAGAATTACTTGGAAGCTGTACCGCATGCGTTGCATCCATTATTACCGGGTAACCAAGATCTTTCATAATTACCAATGAGCGCATATCAACTACCAGATTATGATAACCAAAAGTTGAACCGCGCTCCGTAAGAAGAATTTTTCTGTTCTTAGTTGATTCAATCTTTTCGATAACATGCTTCATATCTTGCGGTGCAAGAAATTGTCCTTTCTTTACATTAATAACTTTTCTGGTTCTTGCAGCGGCAATCAATAAATCTGTCTGTCTGCAAAGGAATGCAGGTATTTGCAATATATCTGCGACATGGGCAACAGATTCAATTTCTTGTTCGGAGTGAATATCTGTGAGTATCGGAACAGAAAATTCTTTCTTTACTTTCTCCAAAATTTTCAGTGCTTTATCAAAATGAATTCCGGAAAATGATTTGATGCTTGTTCGATTTGCTTTTTTGTAACTTGATTTGAAAATGAACGGAATGTTCAAATCACTTGTGATCTTCTTAATTTCTTCCGCGGTTTTTAAAGTAATTGTTTCGTTTTCAATTACGCATGGTCCGGCAATTAAAACCAGCGGAGAATTATCACCAATTTTGATTTTGTTAACATTTACCATAATTAAGTCGATTTATTTTATTCAAAAAGATTTTCTTGCTCTTTTTGTGTTCCGCGTTTTCTATTGAACCTAATATATGCAAGGTCTGTCGCTTCTCTTCCGCGGGGTGTACGCTTAATAAATCCTTGCTGAATTAAAAACGGTTCATAAACTTCTTCGATGGTTCCGGGATCTTCATTTACAGCAACAGAAACAGTATTTAAACCAACAGGACCGCCGTTAAATTTTTCAATAATAGTAAGAATTATTTCCTTATCCATTTCATCCAGACCATAATCATCAACTTCTAATGCATTCAATGCTTTCTTAGTAATAGAAAGATCAATTATTTTTTTGTTGTCAAAATCTGCAAAGTCGCGAGTGCGGCGTAAAAGCCGATTTGCAATTCTTGGTGTTCCCCGTGATCGTTTTGCTAATTCGTCTGCGGCATCATCTTCAATTTTGATTTTAAGAATTTCGGAGGAACGGTGAATTATTTTGCTAATCAAATCTCCTTCATAATAATCGAGGCGGGATTTAATTCCAAACCGGTCTCTTAATGGAGCTGTTAACAATCCGGCACGTGTTGTTGCACCAATTAAAGTGTAATGCGGCAGTTTAATCTGAACTGTCCTTGCGTTTGGACCGCTGTCAATCATTATATCAAGTTTATAATCTTCCATTGCCGAGTAAAGATATTCTTCAACAACAGGACTTAATCTGTGGATTTCATCAATAAATAAAACAGATTTTTCTTCAAGATTTGTAAGTATCCCGGCAAGGTCGCCCGGTTTTTCAAGAACCGGTCCCGATGTAATTTTAATTTTAGCGCCAAGTTCATTTGCTATAATATGTGCAAGTGTGGTTTTGCCTAATCCCGGGGGTCCGGTAAGAAGAACATGATCAAGTCCTTCACCACGTATTTTTGCAGCTCCTATAAAAACTTTTAAATTATCTGTAATTTTAGATTGGCCGGTAAATTCATTGAAAGATTTTGGGCGAAGTGTTTGTTCTATTTTTATTTCATCTTCATTAATAACTGGATTTAAGTTCTCCGATTTTCGCTTCACACAATTCTCCCTTAAATCTCAACCGCAACAATTTTCCTTCTGCGATAATTTTTCATTCGTTCAAACAAAGATACAAACCAAAACATAAAAACAATTAATAATAATGCGGCAAGAATTGAAAGAGGAATGTTCAAAGTTTTAGGAAAAAACATTCCAAAACCCGGAATCCATGCGCTGCCATATAATATTATTATATGCACGGCATATACCAGCAAAGTATTTTTCCCGATTTTAGAAATAATATCCGGTATGTTTTTAATTCGTAATGATATAAACGACATCATACTGTTCAGCATTAGAATAATTCCCAAACGGTAAAAGATGAGCGCCGTGTTATCTGTCCAAAAAGTTTTCTCGCCGTAAAGAGAATCTTCGAGTGCATGGATTGAATAACAAATCACCAAAGAAATCACACCAAACAAAAACAATTTATAACTAAACTGTTTTGTAGAAAACGAGAGAGGGTTTTTCGCAAGATAACTTCCTAGTAAAGCTCCGCTAATTACATATCCCGTCCATGGAAATAACGGAAAGTAAGAGCCGGTTCCATGATATAAATACGCCGAAAATGGAATCGGTAAAAAATTTGCCCAATTAATTTTTTCTGTTAACAGAAACATGAAGAAAAAGAAAGCAGCACCAAGCGAAAATATTAAATAGTCGCTTCTTTTATATTTTTCAGCAATATAACTCATGATAATAATAAACAATATTCCAAATGCAATCAGATGTAAAGCATCAACAGTAAAAAATGTAAGCCATTGACCATGATCTACTTCGCTGAAATCAACCATACGGTAAGTTGGGAAACGTAAAAGATAGCCGATTACAAGTAAGATCAAGAAACGGTGTACACCTTTCTTTACGCGCGGGTTTTCAAAAAAAGGCAGAGACTGAGAGCGTAACAAATAAGTGAAAGTAATACCCGAAACGAACATGAATATCGGAGCTGTAAAACCACGAATAGTAAACCAAATGTTATAGAGATTGGAATCGAATGTTCTGTATTGATCGCCAAGAAAAGTGTCAATCGTATGACCTTGGATCATCATTAGAACTGCTAGTGCTCTCATTAAATCCAAAAAGATAATTCTATTTTTAGAATCTGAAGACATTAAACTTCCTAATAAATTAATTCCGCGGGTGTTTTGCAGCCCACTCTCTTAAATATTTAATTATTTCTTGAGTTGAGGTTCCGGGAGTGAATAATTCACCAACGCCCAACTCTTTAAGTTTCTTCAAATCTTCTGCGGGAATTATTCCACCGCCGAAAAGAAGAATATCGTTCACTTGTTTCGATTTCATCAAATTCAAAATCTTGGGAAAAAGTGTCATATGAGCACCTGAAAGAATACTTATTCCAATAGCATCAACATCTTCCTGGATAGCAGCTTCAACAATCATTTCGGGAGTTTGGCGCAGCCCGGTATAGATTACTTCCATTCCGGCATCGCGTAATGCAGCAGCAACAACTTTGGCTCCTCTATCATGTCCGTCTAACCCGGCTTTTGCAACTAAAACTCTGATCTTACTATCCATCAATATTCTCCTGCTTCAATTCCAATTGTGAATAATTCACGCCCCAAAAATAACATTGATCTTACGAAAAGACAATCAATCAAATAATCTCTTATTTGGTTTTTCCGGTTGTTTTCGAATGCTTATCATAAAATCGTCTTGCTAATTCAAGATCTTTTGGTGTATCTATAGATAAACTGTCATAATCGGTAACAACAATTTTCACTTTGAATCCATGTTCCAGAAATCTTAACTGCTCTAATTTTTCTATCTGTTCCAGATCAGTCGGCTTAAACTGTGTAAATTTTAATAATGAATCACGGCGGTAAACATACAAACCAATATGTTTATAAATTTCTGCAGTCTGTATTCTTGCAAGATTTGTTTTTGCTTCGCGCACAAAAGGAATTGGAGATCGTGAAAAGTATAATGCCATATTATTATAATCGAAAACAACTTTAACAACCGAAGGGGACTTCATATCTTCAACATTAGAAATCCTTCTTGCAAGTGTTGCAACATTAACCTTCCTATCAAACAAAAGAGGTTCGATTGCTTCATCAATCATTTTACCTTTTATGAATGGTTCATCGCCTTGAATGTTTACTATTATAGCTGCATCGGGGATTTTTTCTGTTACAATTGCAATTCGGTCTGATCCGCTGATACAATTTTTAGGAGTCATGTAAACTTCCGCACCAAATTCTTTTACAACCTGAAATACTTTTTCATCATCAACTGCGATAACAACTTTATCTAATAACTTAGATTTCCTGGCGTTGTTGTAAGTATGTTGAATCATCGGTTTGCCGCCGATATCAGCAAGCGGTTTTCCCATTAATCGCGTGGATGCAAATCGGGCAGGTATAATTCCTATTATCATTAAGTATACTGTTATTGGTTGATAACTTTGGGCACTTTAAAAAATTCGTCGGTTTTATAGGGCGCATTCTTTAATGCATCTTCTGTAGTAATAGACGGTTTCAGTTCGTCGTTACGGAATACATTTATATTTTCTACCGGATGCGAAAGCGGTTCAACATTTTCAGTATTCAGTTCGTTTAATTTATCAACATAACTTAAGATCTCATTAAGTTGATGAGTAAAACTTTCCAACTCTTCTTTCTTAAATGTCAGTCGGGCTAATTCTGCAATGTATTCAACGTCTTTTTTTGTAACAGACAAGTAAAGTTTTTCCCTAAAAAAATATACTGCTAAAATTTAATAAAATTCCGAACTACTGAATGTTGTAATAATAGTAGACCGGTTACCGGTAAATTGATTGCCAACAATTCTTATTTGCAATGAATGATTGCCGTTACCCCGCTTTGGGCTTTTATATGTTAGATCATAAAAACTATTTGCTGTTTTTAATAATGATTGCTCCATTATGACAAATTGCTTAGTTATTTCATTTTCCTGGCCTATCTTAAAACTTCCCCCGGTTCCAAGTTTATTTAATATTTCAGGTTGAAGTTCACTTCCTAATCCGATTGTAAAAACAAGTTTGTTGTGAACAGCGTTCATAGCATTTGCTAATGATGATGATCCTTGAGTATCGTTTCCATCAGAGATTATTACTAAACAACCTTGAATAATTTCTTCAATTGAGAATTGATCTGTCCACATTGATGTTCCGGAAACAACTGCACCGTAAAAATCGGTTGATTTTTTCCCGATCGAATATTTATTGTTTATCGCATTCACAAGTGATTTAGCATCATTTGTAAAATCCTGTAAGAGATCAATTTTATCTGAGAATTGATAAATGGCAATCTGCTGGTTTGGTCTAATTCCTTTAGTAACAGCTCTTGCTGCAGTTTTAATTTTGCTTGTATCACTTTCAACGCTTGTACTATTATCAAGTATCAATACAGTTCTTATTTGATTATTAATTGTTGGATGATTAACAATGGTCAGTTCGGATTCGGTTTTTGAAAGTGGTTGATAGTCTTCGAAAATTTCAAAATCTTTACTTTTAAGTGAATTAACTCCAATGCCGTTCAAATCAACAACCTGAAAAGTGATATTTACAATATTCGGAATTAAAGTTTCAATTTTGTTTAGATTCATTGCAAAACCGTTACTAATCACGGATAAAGTAGGTGCAGTAATAAAATTCCAAATAGGACCTTTGCTGGTAGTACCGTCATTCAATCTTGCAATAACCTGCCAATAATATCGAGTATTATACTTTAGAATTGGAGTTGTAAAATATTTGTTTGTTGTAGTTGCATATTTAATTAGAGGAGGATTGGTTTCACCAATATAAATATCAAAGTCAAAAGCATTATCACATTCCCATTTTAAGGTAACAAATAAAAATTGATTGACAGCGCCATTGAGCGGAGTTGGAGAATTTGGGACAATACCACTTGGTGTCGGAGTAGGAGTTATGGAAGTATCATTTTTATCAAATGAACAACTTGAAATAATAAGCATCAAGATTGAGACGAGAAGTAGATGTATAAGTTTATTTCCCATCAAACCACATAGTTTATTAATATTCTAACCTAATTATAAAAATTATTTTGCTGATGTGGAAGTGAAGAATTCAAAGTTACGATTAATTTAATTAGCCTAAATTTTTCGTCCGATTCTTAATTGACGGATGGCTGTAGAAAAACCACTCAACAATAGGATGCGGTTCCCGGTCGCCAAGGTTTTGATCTGTAAGTTTTTCAAGTGTTTGGATAAATGCTTCTTTTTTATGCGTTGAAATTACAGCATAGTTATCAGCTTCATATTCAAACTTTCTAGAAATATAATTTGAAGTTGGAGTTTGAACTAAACCGATAACAGCACCCCACAATAACAGAAGCGGAAGAGATGCTATCTGAGTAATCTCTGAAAAACCAAACCAGCTCAGTGATACTCTATGCAGTTGAGCAATCAGAAAAAAAGTTAGAAAGCTGAATACCGTTCCGATAAAAATATTTTTTACGATATGTTTTCTTTTGTAATGACCAAGTTCGTGAGCAATTACAGTTTCAATTTCGTCTTCAGTGTAATTATCTAACAGTGTGTCTCCAAGAAGAATCCGTTTAGTCTTACCTAATCCCGTAAAAGCCGCGTTTGCCTTTTTGGTATTCTTGCTCATGTTGAACTTGTAAATATTTTGGACATTCAATCCAGCATCTTTACTTAGATTAACAATTCTTTCTTTCAATGATTCATTCTCTATCGGTGTGATTTTATAAAAGAACGGGAGAATTATAATCGGTACAATTTGAGCAAGTAGAACCGAAACTATGAACATCAATACACCAAATGGAAGCCACCAGATAATTCCAAAACTTTTTAATGTATAGTAGAAAAGGAATAGAATCGGAATGCCTATAACAGCACCCACAAGGCTTCTTTTCAATCCTTCTAAAATCCATTTCCAAAAAGTTTGATTTGAAAGATTGTATTTGTGCTCAAGATAAAAACCGGTATAAAAATTTAATGGTGAAAAAATAATTAAGGAGATAAAACTTAGAGTTATAATAAAGATAAGGAGTGACAGATAATCGTTAGAGATGAAACTTCTAATATAAATTTCCAATTGCAAGCTTAAATTAAAGAGGATAAAAAGGAGAAGCAGAACGAATGAAATAACCGCTTCTGCTATTCCTATAATAAGTTTTGTGTTGGAGTATTTTTTTGCTTGAGTGTTATTCAATATTTATATCTGTCCCATCACGCTTTTTTGGATCCAGCCGATCTTTCCGTCAACCAAGCGGATTTTTATCCAATCATTTACATGATCTTCAATACTAAACTTTATACCTTCGTGAATTACGAACGCATCGTTCCCCTTTACATCCGGTGAAACTTTAACTGAATATGTTTGCTGTAATAATATACCGTAATTAGTTGCTGCTTCTCTGTTAACTCGAGCAAACAAAAGAACTACAACAACAATTAAAACAGCAAGCGAAATTGAACTGCTTAAAAAAGAGATCCTCTGAAATCTTGCATTACGTGCAAAGTAATAAACTGCAATGCTGATTAACAAAATCCAAAAAACAATTATTACAATAAAAGACCAGGCTGATATACTTAATGAAGTAACTAATCCTTCCCACCATTCTATTATAAATAACTTCGGCAGTTCTGTAATTTTATCAAATGTGCGCGTTTGTGCAATTCTTAAATTATATGAAAGGTCTTCATCATTCGGTTCAATCTTCAATCCTTTTTCATAACAGTAAATAGCATATCCTAATTTTCCGCTTTTGAAATATGCATTGCCAAGATTATAATAAACCGCTTCGCTTACTAAACCCTGTCCTAGAATTTTTTGATATGTCTGAACCGCCTGCTCAAATTGTTCTTCCTGATAAAATTTATTTCCAATCTTCATTAATTCATCAGGAGTCTGTGCAAACAAATATGTTGAAAAGAAAAACGTCATTAGTATTATCGCTTTAATCCCGATCAGTTTAATTAAAAAGAATTCCTTGTCCTGACAGATCGGGACTGCGGGGTTATATTTACATGACGAAGTTCCGGGATTTGAGACCCCGAATGAGTTTAATAAAAAAGCCCTTCCCTTTGGGAAGGGTTGGGATGGGCTTTTATCAATCATCTTCTTCTCTCCAACGAGGAATCAACTTCAACAATTACTTTTACAGCTTCATTGTATAAATCGGCGGCTTCGGCAGAAATTTCTCCTTGGGGTGCAAAGCGTGCATATTCACATTTTCCTGCAATGCGTTTCAATTGTGTTATCAAATCTTCTGCTACATTTTTTTTCATAAGTTTTTCTATTGCACCTTCAAGTGTAAAATCTGCTTTTTGAATTCCAAGTTTATCTTCAAGATATCCGAACAACGCCAAAGATAATTCCGCATAAAAATTAGTTATGTTGTTTTTATCCAAAGCTTCTTTAGAAAGCTTCAATCTCTTCCGCGCCGCCTTCTCCGCTTTTTGATAACGCATTAACTGAACATTACCGGAAAGTTTATCATGTCTTCTCTTAAATACCACAGCACTTACTAAACTAAAGAACGGAATGATCAATGATAACCAGAACCAGGGTTTGATAAGAGAAATTTCTTGTTTTGGTTCAAGATTAAAATTCGATGTTTTGATGAAACGAATATCTTCACTCAATAATTTAACATCGCTCTGGGAAAATCCTTGTGATGCTGTTTCACTTCCGGCAACTCCCTGTCTTACATTTATTTTAAAAGGCTGCGATTTCAGTGTAATATATCTTCTTGATGAAGGATTGAAATAAGTAAATTCCATTGGTGGAATTTCCTTTTCACCAGCAGTACGCGGCACAATCAAGTAGTCAATAATTTTTTGTCCTGAAATAACTGAACCACGGATTATGTTCTCAATATTTTTAGGTTCATATTTTTCGAATCCGGGCGGTAATTGCGGATCCGGTACTTTAACCAGTTTAATGTTACCGTTTCCGCTAATAGTTAATCTTAGCGTGATGCTTTCATTGGTAACAACATCTTTTTTATCTACTTCCGCTTTGAAATTTAGATCACCGACCGAACCGGTAAAAGAAGCGGGTGCATTCAGTGGTAAAGGATCTACTTCAATTTTAATAGTGTTGGATTGAGTTTTAAATTCTACAGTTTCAGTCCTGCCGAAAAATGAATCATTAAAAAATTCATCAAAGACATCGTTCCCTGTTTTTTTCTTTTTTACTATTACCGGAACATTCAATTCAAAAGGAGTAACCGAAAGCGATCCTGTTTTTGAAGGAAAAAGTGCAACCTGTTTAATTTTAGCAACACGGTAACGTTCGCCTTTGTACATTCCGATTTCAAAGTTAATGTTTTTCAATGAACCAACTTCCTCAGCCCAAAATCCTTCGTAAGAAGGAAGCTTTGTTATTTGAGGTGAAGAAATATTAAGTTTTGTATAAAGTTTATAAGTAACGGTAATCTGTTCGCCAAGAAGTGCCCGTGTTTTATTCGCCTCTGCTGCAATAAAAACATTTTTAGCAAGTTCTTCTTGCGAATATCCGCCTGTACTTTCTTTCTGCTGTTGCGGTGTTCCCTTTTCTACTTTTATACTTATCGGTTGAGTACGATATGTTTTACCGCCGTAATCTATTGATGCAGGCTGTATTGTAAACTCTCCAATATTACTTGGCTGAACTATATAGGAAAAAGTAATTGATCCGGATACTTTTCCATTTATGATCTGCATACTACTCGATTGATTTGGACCGCTAAGAATTTTCAATCCGTTTAGTGCGGACGGATGGAAATTACTAATTCCATTTATGTCTCCGCCTTCAAATGTAAAATAGATCTGAAAACGATCGTATTGACCAACAGTTGTTTTATCTACAGTTGCATTAAATTGCTGCGCACTTGCCGATTGGATAAAAATCATCCACAGAAAAACAGTAACTGTTAATAAAATATTTTTCGGTCTGCTTTTTAACATCTTGATTCTCGATACTAGATTCTAATTACTAAATACTGTTTACTTTTAAATTACCAATCTTTTTCAGTTACAACCGGTTTCCCTTTTACTTTACGAAGTTTTTTCTGCAGATCAGTTTCGTTATTCTTCAAAGCTTCTAAAATTCTTTGTGCATCTTCTTTAGAAATTTGATTCTTCGGCTGCTGCTGTTGCTGATTCTGCTGTTTATCTTTATTCTGATCTTTATTGTCTTGGTTCTTCTGCTGATCTTGATTCTTCTGTTGATCTTTATTCTTGTCCTGGTTTTTGTCGTCTTTATTTTTCTGCTGTTGATTTTGCTTCAGCATATTCAACGCATAAGAAAGATTATATTTTGTATCAAGATCATCCGGATTATTTTTAAGCGAGTTTGCATACGCACCTAAACTTTCTTGATACTTCTGTTGTTTCATCAAGGCATTACCGATGTTATGATAAACTTTTGCCTCGTTTGTTTTATCCTCTGTAAATTGTAAAGAGTTTTTGAAAGATTGAAGTGCTTCATCGTAACGGCCTTGTTTGTAATAAGCATCACCAAGATTGAAATGTCCTTGAAACAATTCCGGATCTTTTTCCAAACCTTTTTTGAATTTTACTTCTGCATCAGAATATTTTTTCCCGGAGTAAAGATCAACACCGTCGTTATTCAAACTTCTTTTACTTTGAGCTGACGATATGGCTGAAAAAATAAAAATTATATAGATAGTTTTTTTAATCATTGTTTAACCTCAACAATTCTTTCGAACTTAGCAAGCCATTTTGATTTATTGGATGAGATAAAAAATTCACCGATCAAAATCATTATCGCCGTAATCAAGAAATAATAAAATCTGTCTTCGTATTCGGTAATTTTTTTTGTGCCGTACTCTGATTTCTGAATATTTGCCAGGTCATTATAAATCGCTTCAAGTTCATCTTGAGTATTAGATCCTCGATAATATTTTCCGTTCGTTTTTTCTGAAATAGTTTTTAGAATAACTTCATCTAATTTTGTAAGAACAATATTTCCTTGATTATCTTTTTTATATCCGCGCTGCACACCCGAATCATCATAAACCGGAATAGGAACTCCAACAGAAGAACCGAATCCTATTGTATAAATACTAACATCTTTAGAATTTGCTTCATCAAGAGCCGGATCAATATTTCCTTCATGATCCTCGCCGTCAGTAATTACAACAATTGCTTTTTTTGTATCGTCTTCATAGCGAAAAGATTTCAAAGCAAGATCAAGAGCCGGACCAACTGCCGTACCCGGTTGAGGAACGGAATTAAAATCTACTGCGTTCAAAAATAAATTTGCTGCTGCATAATCCGAAGTTAACGGAAACTGCACGTATGCCTGTCCCGCAAAAACAATTAGCCCTATTTTATCACCCTGAAGTTTTTGAATTAACTTTGCAATCTCAAACTTTGCTTTTTCCAATCTGCTTGGTTTAATATCTTCAGCGCCCATACTTCTTGAAACATCTAACAAGATATAAACTTCAATGCCGATCTGTTTTATTTCTTCTATCTTTGTTCCAACTTGAGGGTTAGCCAGCGCAACAATTATCAATACTATTGCAAAAAGTGTAAGTCCAAATTTTAGCCATAATTTAAGTTTACTTCTTAATGGATAAAGAACATCATTTAATTTTTTCCCGGCAAATTTTTCAAGAATATTATTTTGTTTTTTGAAAGTAAACCAAAAGAGTACTGCCAAAATTGGTATCAGCCAGAGTAAATAAAGATATTCACTATTTGCAAAACGTATCAAGATATTTTTCTTTTTTAGTTACACAATTCTCAATTTTCAATTTTCAATTCGCAATTGCACTTAAGGTAATCTTCTCAAATATGTTCGTGATAAACTAACATCAGTCAATAATAAAAACAGACCTATAAAAGCCAAGCTGTAAAAGAGTTCTTTAGCGTTTCTATAAGATGTAACTTCGACGCGTGTTCTTTCCAAACGGTCTATCTCTTCATAGATCTGAATCAATTTTCTATTATCTGTTGCACGGAAATATTTTCCATCCGTTATACTGGAAATTTGTTTCATAATATTTTCATCTATTTCTACCGGCACCATCTGATACCTAATTCCAAACGGAGTTTGAAAAGGATAAGGTGCTTCGCCAACTGTTCCAACACCTACTGAATAAATTCTTATTCCAAATTTTTGTGCAATCTGCGCTGCTGTTAAAGGATCAATCTCCCCCGCATTGTTTACACCATCTGTTAATAAAATCATTACTTTACTTTTTGCTTTGCTGTCTTTTAATCTGTTAACACCGTTAGCAATTGCATTACCAATTGCAGTTCCGTCTTGTATCATTCCAGTATGAATCTCTTTTAATAAATTTCTCAAAACGCTGTAATCAATTGTGAGCGGGCATTGTGTAAAACTTTCTCCGGAAAAAACAACAAGACCAATTTTATCATTCGTTCTTCCTGCAATAAAATCATCAATTACTTTCTTTGCCGCTTCTACACGGTTAGGTTTGAAATCTTCCGCAAGCATACTGCCGGAAATATCAAGAACCATAGCAATATCAATTCCCTCGGTATAAATGTTCTCTCCGCTGGAAAAACTTTGAGGACGAGCTGCGGCAATGATAAAAAATGCTATTGATATAATTCTTAACCATGCAGGTATATTAGCCAGCTTTTCTTTTAATGTTCTTGGTGCACGGCTAAATATTTGCAACGATGAAAAATGAAAATCCGGAGAAATTTTATTTTGTTTTTTCCAATACCAGTAAACTATTGCCGGTATTAGAAGCAAAAACCATAAAACAATTGGATAAGCAAATGTTATATCACTGAACATTTTTATCCTCACTTTCTTTTTGAGGCGGGACTGGTATAGTCTGATTAACAATTCCGTATGCTTGATTCATCATTTCATCATTTACTTTCGGCATCGGTTCAAATTTTGCAAACTTAACAAGATCGGCGTTGCTGAAGAAATTATCTGCCGTCCGTACAATTATCTTCCCCTCTTCCATATAACTTAATACGCCAAGAATTTCAGCGGATGTCATTTCCAGCGCACGGAAATTAAATCTCTCTTCAAAGTATTGACGGACAATTTCAGTTACTTCGCTGTGAAATTGTTTAACGAATCCATTCTGCCAAAGTTTTTTCTCTTCAAGTTCATGTAAATGAGCTAAAGCAATTTCATGTGCCGGAATTTTTATTTCCGGTAAAATATTTTCTTTTAGTACTTTCTTCTTTTTATAACGCTGATATAGATAGTAGAGAAACCCAATTAATAAAAGTATTATAACAACAATTGCTGAAATCAATAACCAATTCAAAGGAAGTTTCAAGGGATCTTTTACATCGCGGATATCTTCTTGTGCATTAACCGGTAATGTTCGAATCGTTATTGTAACCGGATTAGTTTTAATCAATTTCTTTGTAATGGTCCTACCGACAATATATTCTAAGGTAATAGCCGGGATAGTAACGTTGGCGGAATCATATTTCGAAAAAATAAAATTAAATCTTTCAATAACCAGATTATCAACTTCATTTTTTTCAGTCGGTAAAGTCTGAATGTAATCGAGAACTTTTATGCTGTCTTTTACCGGGGGCATGTTTACTGAAATTACTTTGTCATGTTTGATTTCAATCTGATATTTAATATAGTCGCCGACTTTGTAGGTTGTCGTATCAGTAGTTGCACTGATTGTAATATTTTGCGCTCTCAGTATTGTTAGAGAGAAAATAAATATAATAAGTAGAGATCGTAATTTTCTTACCATCTTTTTTCCCTCAGCTTAAAGAAATCAACAAGAGGTTTTACATATGAGCCGGATGTTTCAATATTTATAGAATCTAATCTGCTTGATACAAAAAGCTGTCTGCGGTATTCATTCCAATATTTATTCTCATCAACAATTGACTGACGAATTATTTTATCACCCGTATCAACAAAACGGATCTCTCCGGTTTCGGCATCGCGAAATTTTATTAATCCGGAATCTATCATTGATTTTTCCCGCTGATCACGAAGTACAATTCCAATCAGATCATGTTTTTTTCCAACAATGCGTAGAATTTTTTCATAACCGCCGTCAATGAAATCCGAGATTAAGAAAACTATTGCTTTCTTTTTTATTGTGTGATTAAAATACTCAAGTGCCTGGCGAAGATTTGTTAGATTTCCTTCCGGCTCGAATGAAAGAACTTCTCTAATTATTCTAAGTGAATGACTCTTGCCTTTTCTTGGAGGAACAAATTTTTCGATTCGGTCGTTAAATAATATTAATCCAACTTTATCATTATTCTTCAAAGCAGAAAAAGCAAGAACAGCGCTCAGTTCAGCCGCAACTTGCTGTTTTGTTTTTTCAACAGAGCCGAACATTAATGATCCGCTCATATCAACAAGCAGCATAACAGTAAGTTCGCGTTCTTCTTCAAATATTTTTATGTAAGGATGACCGAACCGCGCAGTTACGTTCCAATCAATGCTTCGTATATCATCACCGAAATTATACTCGCGTACTTCGGAAAATTCCATTCCTCTTCCCTTAAATACAGAATGGTATTCACCGGAAAATACTTCATTCACAATTCCGCGAGTACGAATCTCAATTTGTTTTACTTGTTTAAGTAATTCTTTTGTTAACATAAGCTCTCGGCTTTCAACGGCCGGCTGTCAGCAAAACTTAAAAAAGCTGAATGCTGATAGCTGACCGCTAAACGCTATCATGGTACTTCTATTTTGTTTAATATTTTTGAAATAATTATTTCCGAAGTAATGTCCTCAGCTTCAGCTTCATAAGTAACTGCAATACGATGACGCAATACATCCGAGCAGATAGATCGGACATCTTCTGGAATTACATATCCTCTTCTTCTAATAAACGCTGTTGCACGAGCACCCAATGCAAGATTAATAGATGCTCTTGGAGATCCGCCGTAACTTATAAGATCGGTCAATTCATCTAAACCAAAATCTTTTGGAGAACGAGTTGCAAATACAATATCTAAAATATATTTCTCGATTTTCTCATCAACATAAATTTCTTGTACAAGTTTACGAGCTTTAATAATATCTGCAGGATTAATTACTGCATTAATAGTAGGGTTATCAGAAGTAGTGTTTAACTTCATAATCTTTTGTTCTTCTTCACGTGAAGGATAAGTGATTTTCACCTTCAGCATAAAACGATCAACTTGCGCTTCAGGCAACGGATAAGTTCCTTCTTGTTCGATCGGGTTCTGAGTTGCAAGAACTAGAAATGGATCATCTAATTTAAATGTTGATTCGCCGATTGTAACCTGTCTTTCCTGCATCGCTTCAAGAAGTGCACTTTGAACTTTTGCGGGTGCCCGGTTGATTTCATCTGCAAGAATAAAATTTGCAAAGATTGGTCCCTTTTTAATTGCAAAGTTTCCATCTTTCTGATTATAGATCAATGTTCCAATTAGATCTGCGGGAAGAAGATCCGGTGTGAATTGTATCCTCTGGAATTTTGCTTTCATTGATGATGCAAGAGATTTGATTGCAAGTGTTTTAGCTAAACCGGGTACACCTTCAAGCAAAACGTGCCCGTTGGAAAGAAGTCCCACCACAAGGCGTTCAAGCATTGATTTTTGTCCAACAATTGTTTTACTCATCTCGTTGAAAAGTACATCAATGAACTCGCTTTCCTTTCTTATTTTTTCATTTAGTGCTGTAATATCCAATTTAAACCCTCACTGTTTTTATATTTCTAATGTTTTTCTACAAAACTGAAGTAGTTTAAGTTTCTTCTTTCTTATAATTTTTTTGTTAATCCGAAAAGTTTTTTTGAGGGAACAAATATATGAAAATATGAACTCGAATGATTATTCAAATTTTATAAGTAAAATCAAATGTTAAAAAATCTTAAAAACGAATTACTAACCTTAAAATATTTTATATCAACTTGAATAATGCCGATATTATCGTTCAAAAATTAAACATTCATAGAACTTTTCTACAAGATTTGTATGCGTTTGAAAATCTTAAATTTATTAAACCGCATCAAAGTTCACTAAGTCTAAATGTTAACAAGGTATTCAATTAAGTTTGGTATAATAAATAAAAAAATAAATGGAGGTAAAATGTCAAAGTTAATTCTAACTATTATCTTGCTTGTTTTTGTGGGTACAATTGCAAGCGCTCAAATGCGCATGAATCCTGCCGACAGAGCAAAACAATTGGGGGAAACATTAAAACTTAATAACGATCAAGTAAAAAAAGTGGAAGCTCTTTTTACGAAACAACAAGACCAATTTTCTCAATTGATGAGCGGCGGAGATTTTCGTAATGAAGAAACCAGAAACAAAATGAACGAACTTCGCGAAGAATCAAATAAAGAGATAATGAAGATTTTAAATGCAAAACAAAAAGCTGAATACAAAAAAATTCTTGATGAACAAAAAAAGAGAATGGAAGAAAGAAGACAAAACAGGGATAACTAAAGAAAAACAATTTCATACATTATTATTAGAGAGCAATCATGAAAAAAAAGGCGATCATAATTTCCTCGGCTATAATTAGTTTGTTATTAGTTGCTTACTTTTTATTTTTTCGAGGTGATGCAAAAGAAACAAAATTTTCTTATGTCCAAATTACAAAAGGTGATTTAAACGTTATTATCAGCAGTTCAGGAACAATCCAGGCAATCAAAACTGTTGATGTAGGAACTCAAGTCTCAGGAAAAATAGATAGACTTTTAGTTGATTTTAACAGTCAAGTTAGAAAGGGGCAACTGTTAGCAGTTCTTGATACAGTAGTTTTAGCCGCATCGGTTAGGGACGCTCAATCAAGTCTTGATAGATCCAAGGCGCTATATGATCAAGCTGTTGCAGTTCACGAAAGGAATAAACAACTCTTCGAAAAGAAATTTATGAACGAAGTTGATTTTATTGCTTCCAAAACCAATGTTCAAGTTTTGCTTGCATCATTAAGATCTTCGGAGACTTCACTTGATAGAGCAAAGTTGAATTTAGATTATGCTTATATATATTCCCCTATTCCCGGAACTATCCTCAATAGAAATGTTGAGCAGGGGCAGACCGTTGCAGCAAGTTTATCAGCACCCACAATATTCACGATAGCAGAAGACCTCTCATTGATGCGCATATTAACCAATGTAGATGAAAGTGATATTGGTCAGATAAAGATGGGTCAAAAGGTTCAGTTTACCGTTCAAGCGCACTCAGGTAAAAAATTTGAAGGAGTAGTTACTCAAATTCGATTAAACCCAAATGTTGTATCCAACGTAGTTAACTATGTGGTTGTAGTTCAAGCCGATAATAAAGAGAAATTTTTATTACCGGGAATGACAGCAACTGTAGATTTCTATGTTGATTTCAGGGAACAAGTACTTCTAGTTCCAAATGTTGCTTTACGATTTCAACCTACCGACAATATGGTTGCAGAGTACACAAAGACAAGAGAAAAAGAATTAGCAAATCTGCCTGATAGTGTTAAGAAGAGAATGCAGCAATTTGGTGGAGGTCAATTTAATCCTGGAGCTATGGGTGGTGGAAGCGGAGGCGGTCAATTCATGGGAATGGGTGGTGGAAATAACAGTGGTCGAAGAAGAAATGCAAGCAGATTATGGTATTATGATGACAACAACAAATTACAAATGAGTATGATATCTGCCGGTTTAACGGATGGAAAAAATACTGAAGTTATCAGGGGTAGAAATTTAAAAGAAGGTATGAAAGTTATTTCAGGTATTATAGAAAATGAAGCTGTAACAACTACTACAAATAATCCTTTTAATCCTCAGCAAGGCAGTAATCCGATGAGAAGAGGATTCTAATAAGGGAGACAATACTTTGGAAAATATTTTAATAAAAACAGTTGATCTGAGTAAAACATATAACGTTGGCGAATTTGATGTGCACGCACTTAAATCAGTGAACATTACAATAAATAAAGGTGAGTTCGTAGCTATCATGGGTGCTTCAGGTTCCGGTAAATCCACTCTAATGAATTTAATAGGATGTCTGGACATGCCAACGTCAGGAGATTATTTCCTCGATGGTATTAACACAAGCAAACTTGCACAGAATGAATACGCCAATATTAGAAATCAGAAAATCGGTTTCGTGTTTCAAGGATTTAATTTACTTCCTCGTACAACAGCATTGGAAAATGTTGAGTTGCCGTTAATGTACGATAGATTGGAAAAAGTTAAAGATCATAAGAAGCAGGCTACCGAAGCACTAATAAGAGTTGGTCTTGGCGACAGAATGCATCATATACCAAGTCAGTTATCGGGTGGTCAGCAGCAAAGAGTAGCTCTTGCAAGAGCATTAGTAAATGAACCATCATTGATTTTAGCAGATGAACCCACTGGTAATTTGGATAGTGTTACATCAGTTGAAGTATTTAATCTTTTTCAAAAATTAAATGATGAGGGAATCACAATTATAATGGTTACCCATGAAAGAGATTTTGCAGCATTTGCAAAAAGGATTATAGAAATGCGAGATGGAAGAGTGATAAGGGATGCAAAAATTAAAGACCGGCTTAACGCTGAAGAAGAATTAAAAAAGGCAATTGCTGAAGTTGCAATAGCAGAATAGAAGGAAAAATAAAATGAAAGCTAAAATCATATTGAAAGTCGCGACAAGAAGTATCATGAAATCGCGAATGAGAAGTTTATTAACAGCACTTGGAATTATAATTGGTGTTGCCGCTGTTGTTGTAATGGTAGCTATTGGAGACGGTGCACAGCAAAAAGTTGAAGAGCAAATAGCATCGCTTGGTTCAAACTTAATAATTATTACACCCGGTGCTTCAAACAGCGGCGGTGTTAATAGAGGATCAGGAACCTTCAATAGATTTACCTGGGAAGATGTTGATAAAATAAAAAACGAAGCAACTTTAATTAAAGGTGTAACTCCAATAGTTTTTTCAGGCGGACAAGTAATTGGCGGAGTTGGAAATTGGTTTACAAGAATTCAAGGTGTCTCTCCTGATTATCTCGAAATTCGTTCATGGCCATTGGCTAGCGGTGAGTTCTTTACCGAAAGAGATGTAATGGCAAGGTCTAAAGTCTGCATCCTTGGTTCAGATATTGTAAAGAATTTATTTCCGAATGACGATCCTGTAGGACAGCAAATAAGAATCAGAAGTGTTCCTTTTAAAGTTATCGGCGTTTTAAAATCAAAAGGACAAAGTTCAGTTGGAACAAGTAATGATGATATTATTTTAGCTCCTTCAAGGACTGTAGGAGACCGTCTTTCCGGTGATCATATGCGTATAGGTTCTATACAGGTAAGTGCAATTTCCAACGACAAGATACCGGCCGTAATAGCTGAATTAAAAAGTATAATGAGAGAATCGCATAAACTGACTCAGGGTGAAGATGATGATTTCACAATTCAGGATCAATCGGATCTTTCTGAAACCGCAACTGCAACATCGCGTATTCTAACAATTCTTTTAGCATCTGTTGCAGGTGTCTCTCTTGTTGTTGGCGGAATTGGAATTATGAATATAATGCTTGTTTCCGTAACGGAAAGAACCAGAGAAATTGGAATTCGATTATCGGTCGGGGCAAGAGCTTCTGATATATTAGTTCAATTTTTAACTGAAGCCATAGTATTAAGTTTATCAGGAGGAGTAATTGGCGTCTTGCTCTCATTTTTAATTGCATATTTATTGAATAACTACACAAGTCAATCTGCATTAATTAAACCGCAAATAATAATGATTGCATTTGGATTTGCAGGAGCAATAGGAATATTTTTTGGATTTTATCCGGCAAAAAAAGCATCAGCATTAAATCCTATTGATGCTTTAAGGTATGAATAATTTTTTAAATTAAAATAAATTAGTGATCAGAAATTTGATCAATACAAGTTCACAAAAAATTGAGATGATCTGATGAAATTTGTAAAAATATTTTTCTTAATTAGTTTCATTTTTGTATTTGTAACAGGCGTTAATGGTCAAGAAATAATAACTCTAAATAGAGCTATTACTATCGCCCTTAATCAAAATACATCAGTAATCAAAAGCACAAATAGTTTAGAAACTTCCGCTGCATCTTTAAAGAATGCATACGGAAATTTATTACCGACTCTAAATCTAAACAGCGGATGGAACTGGCAGCGGACAAGCAGTTCGGGCAGCACAGTTCTTGATTTTTTTGGTAACCCGCAAAATCTCGGAGCCACTGAAACCGATTCCAGAAGTTACAGCATGTCTTTAGGCGGTAACGTTACTCTTTTTGATGGTCTCGCTAACATTTCAACAATTAATCAGAGGAAGAACGATCTTCAAGCAGCTAAATATGATTTGGAAAAGCTAAGGCAGGATGTTGTACTTCAAACAGTTAATCTCTTCATTATTATTCTGAATAACGAAAAGATACTCAAGTTTCAAACCGAAGATGTTAAGTACAATGAAGATCTGCTTACAAAAGTAAAAGAAATGTTTGATCTAAAAATGAAAGCTAATGTAGATTTGTATTCGCAGGAATATCAAACATCCAATTCTAAACTATCTTATCTTCAAGCTAAAAATAATTATGAAAAATCAAAAATCACTTTTCTAAATTATTTATCTAAAGATATTTTGAAAGATTATACATTTGAAATGGACTCTTCATATCTGCCGGAATCGGTAAAAAACATTGATAACATTGAAGTACTCCTTCAAACTGCTTTGGGTAATAGAAATGATTTCCGTAGTTCAAAATTAAAATTGGAAAGCTCGGAATACCAGCTAACTATTGCACAGAGCGGATTACTTCCAAGTTTAAGCGGCAGCTATAATTTTTCCACCAGTGCTACACAGCCGTCTGATTTGTTTAATCGAAAAGTTTACAGTTTTGGTTTATCATTTGGTTTCCCAATTTTTTCCAGATGGAGTACCGAGCTTGCTATTCAATCTGCTTTAGTTTCAAATAAAAACACAATTGAAGATTTGAACGCTCTTGAGAGACAAATTAAAAGTGATTTGAAAAATGCCGTTCTCGATTTACAAACTGCAAAACTTCAATTAGAGGTTTCTAGAGCTGCCTTAAAATCAGCAAGAGAAACTTGGGAGATAAAACGCGATTCATATACACTTGGCTCCGCAACATTTATTGATCAACAGCAATCTTACAGAGATTACATCCAAGCTATGAATAACAATATTGCTAGTGAATCTAATTTTATTTACAGACAGTTTGGATTGCTTAGTGCTTTGGGATTGCTTAAAAGCGAATAGCCCATCCCAACCCTTCCCAAAGGGAAGAGCTTTATAAAACTAGGTACAGGAATTTAATTCCCGACTTTTGTTATAAAATAAAAATGCTGAAGTGTTTCCCTTCAGCATTTTTATTTGGGGAGAAGTCTATCCGCAGCAACTTCAAATAAACTGTTTCTTCCATTGCCGGATGATCGAGTGAAGCATTTTGGGAATTAGAGATGACGGTTTATTAGTTAATTGGTATTTCTATTCCCTTCATTTTTATTTCTTGAGCAAAAAATTGTTCTTCAAATTCTTGCGGAGTAAAGGCAATAGGTTCTATTCGCGTGTCAATTCCCCAAGTCATTTTACCTAAGATTACACCGCTTTCAAATTTATTATTAGTAAAGGATTCTGAGACAATGGCTAAATCAATATCGCTATCTCTAGTCATTTTTCCATCAGCACATGATCCAAATAGATATACTTTTTCAACATTATAATGTTTTTTAACCAAGGAGATGTATGCTGTTATTTTTTGAATTATATTTTTATCTGTGATGAAATCCACTTATGAAGTTCCTTTACCTGATTCTTTTTTTGAAATGTAAATTCCTTTGTAGCCAATGTGTATAAGCTAAATTTTTCGTCCGGATATCTCGCGCTTATTTGAAACTGATTTAACTCCTCTAAATTCGTAAGAAGATCATCAGTTATTTCCAATTTAGTTAGTTCAGCAAGCCGCAGTAAATTGTGTGATTTAGGAGCAAAATTTTTTGTCTCTGCAACAACCATTGCTTTCAATACTTTTTCGATTGATAAGTGACAAAGAAATAAGCAGAAATGAAAATTTTTCCCGGATTCATAAATATCAAGAGCACTTTGTAAATCCAGTTCGGATGCTTTCTTCCAATATTCTATTTGTTTCTTTAGTTCCACAATTAAAATATAATCCAAAAAGTTAATTATCTCAAAAGGATTTATTGATCAGTCAATTTGAGTGAAGCAAACTTCAAATAAACTGTTTCTTCCATTGCCGGTAAGGACGGATGATCTAAAGAGGCGTTATTAAAGTAGAAGAGTTGAATTTTCTTTCCGGCTTTAAGAGCAGCTGTATTGATCGCATCCAAAAACATTTCCTTTTTAAGATGATGAGAACATGAAGAAGTAAAAAGCAATCCGCTATCGTTCAAGAGATCAAGAGCAAGTCGGTTTAATTTTTCGTAACCCTTGATTGCTGTTGCTAATGTTTTTTTGTTCTTTGCAAATGCCGGCGGATCTAAATTAATCACATCAAATGTTTTATTCTCAGTTTTACATTTTTCTAGGTAATCGAAAACGTCAAATTGAATAAACTCTGCTTTATTCGTGAAGCCGTTCAAAGAATAATTCTCTTGAGCATTTTTTATCTCCTCGGAAGACGAATCAATAAATATAATTTCTTTTGCATTACCGTGAGCAGCATGCAAACCAAATCCGCCTGCATTGCAGAAACAATCAAGTACGGATTGATTCTCGCAGAACTTTCCAAAGAATTCACGGTTATCACATTGATCGAAATAGAAACCGGTTTTGTGAGCGGTTGCAAAATTGATTTTGTATTTCACTCTTCCATCGTAAATAATCTCTTCATTCATTTCACCAAGGTAAACTTTGTTCTCGCCAGGTAATCCCTCCAACTTGCGGAAGTACTCCTCTCCTTTTGTAAAAATACTTTTAGCAGAAAAATCTTCAGTCAAAATTTTTACGATGGATTCAATATTTTTTTCAATTCCGGCGGAATAAACTTGCAGTACAAATGTATCGTTGTATTTATCAATGATAAGTCCCGGTAAATAGTCACTCTCGCTGAAAATCATACGGAATGACTCACGCTTAGGATAAATATTTTTTCTGAATTCATAAGCCGAGTGTAATCTAGAACGGAAAAGATTTTCTAGATCAACCAATTCTTCATTAGAAATAATCCTAACAGCTATTAAAGAATTGCCGTTATAAAATCCGCTGCCTGTAAAATTATTCTTTGAATCATACACCTGCACAAGATCACCATTTGAAATATCCCCCTCAACTTTTGTTATTTCATTGCTGAAGATCCATAGATGCCCTTGTTTTATTCTTCGTTCTTCATTTTTTCTTAATAATACTGTTGCCAATGTTTTCTCAATTGTTGGAGCAAATATACATCGTAAAGACGAAGCATGCTTCTTCTCTACCGAAAAAATTTCATTATATTTGGGCAACAAAATTTTCAATCAAAGGAAAACAAAATGCGCTCGCAATTATTAGTAGTACTATTAACATTTATTATCGTTGTTTCTGCATGTAATAAACAAGAAGAACCTAAACAAGCCGCTGTTACCAAGAATTCGAATATCCATCAAGTAGTAGTGGAAGAAACGATTCAAGTAAGTGGATATACATATATCAGAGCTAAAGAAGACGGTAAAGAATACTGGATTGCTGTAACTACAATTGATGTTAAGAAAGGCGAAACTCTTTACTATGAAGGTTCAATGGAAATGAAAAATTTTGAAAGTAAAGAACTTAAAAGAAAATTTGATTCCATCTTGTTCGTAGAAAGTGTTAGTAAGATTCCCCCATCAAATGCCGGTGGTGAAATTAAAGCAACTCCTCAAAGACCAACAATTGAAAAAGAAAATATTTCTGTTCCGGCTGCTGCAGGCGGTGCAACTATTGCTCAGATCTTTTCAAATGTAAATTCTTATGCAAATAAAATTGTTAAGGTTAAAGGCAAAGTTGTAAAAGTTAACAACGGAATTATGAAAACAAATTGGGTTCATATTCAAGACGGAACAAGTGCCGGTTCCGACTTCGATCTGACGGTTACTACCAATGATCTAGTAATCGTTGGTGATGTTGTAACTTTTGAAGGCAGTTTAGTTTTGAATAAAGATTTTGGATATGGTTATTCATACAAAGTACTTTTAGAGAATGCAAAAGCAAATAAAAGTTTGTAACAAATAAATGCCCATCCTAACCCTTCCCAAAGGGAAGGGCTTTTATAAAACTCAGTTGAGGATTTCTTTCGATTAAAATTTTTATTAAGTACAACGATCTAATTAGAAAGTTGTACTTTTTTATTTTAAACAATATGTTTAATATCATTTTGCAATCTATGAAAGGAATCTTATGAGTAAGCAAAAATCCAGATGGAAAAAAGGAAGAGGTAAACTTGGACCTCTTGCCCCGCTGATGGGAAAATGGAAAGCAGAAGCTGAATCACCAATGGGGCATTTGATTTGCACCCGATCTTTCGAATCAATTCTTGGCGATAAATATGTTCAACTAAATGCTTCATGGAAATTCGCAAAATATTCTTATGATGAGATCGCACTTTACGGTATTGATAAAGACGGGCAACTATCATTCTGGTCTTTTACATCCGACGGAAAACAATCACAAGGAAAATTATCAAAAGCGGCCGATGTTCATCCGGAAGCAATTTGTTTTGAAGCGCAAATGCCTGCAGGTCTTGCAAGAATGATTTACTGGCCTGATGAACAAGAGGGCTTTCATTGGGCGGTTGAAGCCAAGAACAAAAAAGGTTGGAAAAGATTTACACAGCATCATTATAAAAAAATTTGAATAAAAATGATTTCCAAAAAAATTAACTTTTCAGTAATAATAAAAATTGTAATACTTTTTGCCAGTTTACAGCTTACAAGTTGTTCCGATCCATCTTCACTTCCCACACCACCTTTACAATATCCTAATGTTCTTCAAGGACAAGTTTATATCCTCAGCCATCCGGGACCAATACCGATTGGTTGGATACCTCCTCCGCTTGAGACTATAAGTACAATTATTGTTTTAAATAATCAGAGAAAAATTATTCTTGAAACTCCTACAGATAGAAAAGGAAAATTTCAAATAATGCTTCCTACCGGTATTTATTTTTTGCGTGTGAAAGAATCTCCGATACCAGCCGAGACCGGACCGTATTATTTGAAAGAAGGACAAACGCTTTTAGTTGAAGCTTATTATGATAATGGAATGAGATAAATCAATTTACATAGTTTCGGATTTGAAAAAAGTTTTTCAAATGAAAAGAAAAATCATTCCATACAAACCACATCTCAAAGAACTTGCACGTAAGCTCCGCAAAGAAAGTACACTTACAGAAGTAATGTTGTGGTATGAATTGAAAGGAAGAAAGCTTCGCGGTTATGATTTTGACAGACAGAAACCGATTGATGATTACATTGTAGATTTCTACTGTAAAGATTTACAATTGGCAATTGAGGTTGATGGTGAGAGTCATATCGGTGAAGAAGAATATGATAAAGCCAGACAAATTCGTTTGGAAAGCTTGGGTGTAAGATTTTTACGGTTTGATTCTATGGAAGTGAGATATAATCTTGATAAGGTTATTAAAGAAATAGAAAAGTGGATTGATGGAAATGTTGTGTGAGTTTTTTTCATTAGCTTATGACCCACCCCTTTCATTCCCCTCCAAGGAGGGGAAAATATTTTAAGTGAATTAAAAAGTCCCCTCTTGGGAAGGACAACAGGGGTGGGTTGCCTATTTACATAGTTTCAGATTTGTGGTAAGTTTGCACCACTTACAACAAACAATGTAATTATCTAATGGCAATTGACCCAAATAAAATAATCTACTCGATGATCGGTGTCAGCAAGTATTACGATACAAAAGCGATCATAAAGAACATTTACCTTTCTTATTTCTACGGTGCTAAGATCGGTGTGCTCGGACTTAACGGTTCAGGTAAAAGTACACTCTTAAAAATCCTCGGCGGAGTTGATAAAGATTTCAACGGAGAAATTGCCTTATCACCCGGCTTCACAATCGGACTACTGGAACAAGAACCAAAACTTGATGACACAAAAACTGTAAAAGAAATTGTTCAAGAAGGTGTTCAAGAAATTGTTGATGTTCTGCACGAGTATGATGAGATCAATGCAAAGTTTGCAGAACCGATGAGCGATGATGAAATGAATGATCTTCTCGAACGTCAAGGTAAAGTTCAAGAAAAACTCGATCACCTTGAAGCCTGGGATCTCGATTCCAAACTTGATCTTGCTATGGATGTGCTCAACTGTCCCCCGCCCGATACGATTGTAAAAGTTTTATCGGGTGGTGAACGAAGAAGAGTTGCATTGTGCCGATTGCTTTTGAAGAAGCCGGATATTCTCCTTCTTGATGAACCGACTAACCATCTTGATGCTGAAACGGTTTTGTGGCTCGAAGCAGAACTAAACCGTTATGCCGGAACAGTGATTGCAGTAACTCACGACAGATATTTTCTAGATAACGTTGCCGGATGGATACTTGAACTTGATAAAGGCGAAGGTATTCCGTGGAAAGGAAATTATTCATCGTGGCTTGAACAGAAACAGCAACGGTTGCTTCAAGAAGAAAAGAAAGAAACGGAACGTCAAAAAACTTTAGCGCGGGAATTTGAATGGATTAAAATGTCACCGCGTGCACGGCAGGCAAAATCCAAAGCGAGAATTTCATCCTATGAAGAGATGTTGAAAGGAGAAAGTGAGAAGCGGCAGAAAGATTTGGAAATTTACATTCCGCCCGGACCAAGATTAGGAAATGTCGTGATCGAAGCGGAAAATGTTTCGAAAGGTTACGGCGATAAAGTTTTGTTCGAGAATTTGAATTTCAAACTTCCTCCCGGCGGAATTGTCGGTGTTATCGGTCCAAACGGTGCAGGTAAAACAACTTTGTTCAGAATGATCGTCGAACAGGAGAAACCGGATAGCGGTTCGTTCAAAATCGGCGATACTGTTAAACTTGCTTATGTAGATCAAAGCAGAGACATACTCGAACCGGAAAAAACGGTTTGGCAAATGATAAGCGGCGGCGATGATATAATCCAGCTTGGAAGCAGAGAGCAAAACTCACGCGCTTATGTCGGGCAATTTAATTTTACCGGAGCTGATCAACAGAAAAAAGTTGGAATGCTTTCCGGCGGTGAAAGAAACAGAGTTCATCTTGCAATTGCATTAAAACAAACTGCAAATGTTCTATTGCTTGATGAGCCGACTAACGATCTAGATGTAAACACAATGCGTGCGCTTGAAGAAGGTTTGCTAAATTTTGCCGGATGCGCGGTAATTATCAGTCACGATAGATGGTTCTTAGATAGAATCTGTACTCACATTTTATCTTTCGAAGACGATAGTAAAGCTGTTTGGTTCGAAGGAAATTTTTCGGATTATCAAGAGAACCGAAGAGAACGCCTTGGCAAAGAAGCTGATGTACCGCATAGAGTGAAGTATAAAAAGTTAACTAGATGAATTCGAAAAATTATTTTTTAACTCATATTATTATTAAGCAGGATATTATATTGAATTGCCACGACCTTCAGGTCGTGGAATAATTGGAAAAAATCAAATGGCTTTAGCCACAATTTTTCTAGAATGGGGCTAAAGCCTAAAAGTTAGTGTTGATCTAGCCCCCGACATAAATGTCGAGGCAATTAAGTATCACACTATGCATTAGGTGAGCTCTTAACTAATTAGTATTAATAAAAATTGTAATTCTCTCGAGGTAAAGAAAATGAGAAAAATTTTGCAGATAACTTTTTTATTTTTCTTTTCTATAAGGATTAATGCACAAACAAACAGTGAAACAACTTACATCAAAGCGGGAAAATTATTTGATGGAAAATCAGATCAATTATTGAGCAACGTAATTATCGGAATTAGAGGACAAAAAATTATTTCTGTAAATCAAAACCAAGAATTAGAACCGGGAACTAATGTAATTGATTTAAGCAATTCAACTCTACTGCCTGGTTTAATTGATACACATACTCATATTGTTTTACACAGCGGAAATTATGACAACCAAATAATCAAAGAAACGCCAGAGTACCGTGCTCTTTACGGTGCCGCCAATGCCAAGCTTACACTTGAAGCCGGAATTACAACTATCAGAGATGTAGGTAATGAAGGTGCCGGTTTTGCAGATATTGCTTTAAGAGATGCGATCAACAATGGAATTGTTCCGGGTCCAAGAATTCTCACTTGCATTCAGCCGGTAAGTAGCACTGGTTCTTATAATCTTGTGGGATATTCTCCTTACATCACACTTCCAAATATTTCTTATATCGCAGATGGTCCGGATAAAATACGTGAAAAAGTTAGATTACTTGTTAAGGAAGGCGCCGATCTAATAAAAGTTTACATTGAATCTTATGAAAAAAAACAATTAAGAAAAGATTTGTTAACAGGCGCTATGAATTACACATTAGAGGAATTAAAAACTCTTGTTGATGAGTCTCATCGTGCGGGATTAAAAGTTGCCGCCCATACTTATTCCGATGAAGGCGCAAAAATAGCTATAGAAGCTGGCGTAAATTCAATTGAGCATGGATTGTATCTTAGTGAAGAAACTTTTCAGCTTATGGCTAAAAAAAATATTTATTATGTACCAACACTTTTAGTTTATGAAATGTGGAGAGACGGAAAAATTTTTGGTGGAATCTCTGACGAAGATAAAATTAAATTAGCTAATACTTGTGAAGAACATATAAAAACTTTTAAACGTGCATTAAAAACTTCCGTTAAGATTTGCTTTGGCACAGATACTTTTGAGCTGCCTGGAACTAATTCTCAAGAAATTGAATTAATGGTTAAGTATGGAATGAATCCGGCAAGTGCTTTGATATCGGCAACTTCTTTAGCTGCGGAGCTATTGGGGATTGCTGATCAGATAGGAACAATCGAAGTAAACAAAATAGCAGATCTGATTGCCGTTGATGGAAATCCGATTGATAATCCTGTCGCACTTAGAAATGTTAAATTTGTTATGAAAACTGGAAAGGTGTTTATAAATAAAACAGCAACTGCTCATTAAATTATTATTGCGGACTAATCCCGAAAAAGTTAAGTTCCATTAGCATTCACAAACTAAAGGAGTAAGTACATGAAAGCATCAACTGCTATGCGTGTTTGGTTTTTACTTTTTGCTGTAATTATTTTTGTGGGGATTTATCTAACCGGTTTTTCAGTTGTTCACTGGTTTTTATATCTGCCGGTAGCAGGATTTGTATTTGCATCCGTAACAGGAATTTGTCCAAGTCAAATCGCTCTAAACAAAATGTTTGGTTCTAAAGAAAAGTAAAATTAAATACTATTCCTTAGTGCCTAAGTCTTTTCTTAGGCACTAAAGTACTTTGTCACTCAAAGACTCTCCAACACTTTCTGCAATTTAGATGAGACCTCAGCAGCAATTTCTTCAAGAGCCGGATTTTTTACTGCTTGCATAGATTCCATAGGATTAACAAAACTTACTTGTACTTTCCTGTTCTCCTTTTCTTGAACTACAACATTGCAAGGAAGCAAAACACCAAGCGTTTCTTCGGCTTGCAGAGCTTTGTATGCAAATGGCGGATTGCAAGCACCAAGGATTTTGTACTTTCTAAAATCAACATCCAACTTTTTCTTTAGAGTTTCTTTAACATCAATCTCTGTTAGAATACCAAAACCTTCCTTCTTTAATTCTTCGGTTACTTTGATAAGTGTTTCATCAAAAGTATAGTTAACATATTTTGAATTGTGATAAGACATTTTTTCTCCTAATTTATTTCTAGTAAGATGATAACTGTTGGATTAAGATTCTATAAAAAGAATATTCTGGCAAGAATTGTAACTGCAATTATTCCTATAATATTTAGAATAAATCCTGCTTTCACCATATCCCAGACTTGTAGCCTCTTACTACCAAACACAATTGCGTTCGGCGGAGTTCCGACCGGAAGCATAAAAGCAAGCGAAACGGAAAACGTTACAGGAATCATTATTGCCAGCGGATCAATACCGATCTCTTTTGATAATGCAGCGAGCAATGGAAGAATTATTGTTGTTTGTGCGGAGTTTGATGTAAGCTCGCTCGAAAAAACAACAATTGTACATATAATAAATATTAGTGAAGTATAAGGTATCTCTTTAAGTCCGATAAATCCTTGCCCGATTAATTTGGATAGTCCGCTTTGAACAAATCCTTCCGCAAGAGCAAACCCGCCGCCAAAAAGAAGAACAATATCCCACGGAATTTTTGGAATATCATGATGGTCCAACACGAATTTATATTTGTGTTCTGCAGATCTGCACGGAATTAAAAATAGAATCAGAGCCATTGTGACTGCAACTGTGCTGTCATCAATAAAAGTTGCTGAAGCAAACAAATTTGACCAGCCGGGAATTTTTAAGGAACCAAGATCAATATCGCTTCTAAAAACCCAGAGAAAAGATGTTAATGCAAAAACAACAAGCACGGACTTCTCTTCTTTGGTCATCTTGCCAAGTTTTAATTTCTCTTCTTTCACAATAGATTTATTCAGTACAAGATTCTTATCCGACTTAAAAACTATTTTTGTTAAAACAAACCATGCAATAATCATCATAACTATTGCAAGAGGTACACCAAAGACCATCCACTCGCCAAATTTTATCATTGGATTATTTGGAAAGTTGATCTTGTACATTCTTAGAAAAATTATATTGGGCGGAGTTCCAATAAGTGTAGCAATTCCTCCTATAGTGCTGGAATAAGCAATTGCAATCATTAACGACTTTGCGAAATTAGAACTTCGTTCTTCACCAAATTCTTTTTCAACTTTATAAATTATTGATAGACCGATTGGTAAAACCATTAAGCATGTTGCAGTGTTCGATATCCACATTGAAATAAATCCGGCGGCGGTCATAAATCCTAAAATAATTTTCGAAGGACTGCTTCCGAAAAAAAGAATTACACTTAAAGCAATACGCTTGTGCAAATTCCATTTTTCCATTGCGATTGCAATTACAAATCCTCCTACAAATAGGAATATGGTTGAATTCATATATTGAGCAGCAGAATCTGAAGATGAAAGAATACCGAGCGAAGGAAAAAATATCAAAGGGACTAAAGAAGTTGCTGCAAGCGGAACTGATTCGAAGACCCACCATGTAGCCATAAGAGAAGCAACTGCGGCAACTAATTTTGCTTTGTAAAATTCCGCACCGAAATCAACAAAAAACCAAACAATTAAGAAAAGAATTATGCCTAGAAAAAAGCCAATGCTCTTAACATAAAAAGGATGAAGATTAAATCTTTTTGAAAATTTCATCTTTTCAAAGCAGTTTTTAATCGAAAAAATTCCTCGAAGATAGCTTCGAGGTTATAATTTTATAACGAAGGTCGAGGATTAAATATCTCGACCGAGTTTTAAAAAAGCCCTTCCCTTCGGGAAGGGTTGGGATGGGCTTTTATTAAACCGATAAGATCAAATTCCAATTCTTCTTCGCAGTAAAAAGCTTCGCCGTATTCTTTACCTATCTTAAAACCATAACTAACTGCTCGTGCTTCCAAATATTTCAGAAAGATCTGCTGGCTTATAAATGTTTCCGGTTCTTTGCTTTCCGGATTATGAAATTGTGTTTCGTATGCTCTTACTGCTTTCATTTTTGTTTCAAAGTAATTGCTGATATCAACAATAAATGTCGGTTTGAACTCGTATGTCTGCATATAATAAAAAAGTTTCTGAGGACGGAACGGCGTTTGAATTCTTTCATTGTCTTCGGTATTTATTTTAGCAAGCCCCGAAAAGAACATCGCTTCCTTCACTAACTGCGAAGTACCAATGTGATCGGGATGCCGATCATTAAAGTATGGGGCAAAAATAATTTGCGGCTGGTATTTCCGAATTCGAGAGATAATTATTTTTAAATATTCATCATTGAATTTCAGACTTCCGTCCTTCAACTCAAGATTTTCTCTTACAGCTACTTTTAGAATTTCACCGGCATTTTGTGCTTCCTTCTTTCTGATTTCTGCCGAGCCACGCGTTCCAAGTTCACCTTTGCTTAGATCTATTATTCCGACCTTCAAACCGGCGGAAGTTAATTTTGCAATTGTACCCCCCATTGAAAGTTCTGCATCATCGGGATGAGCTGCAAAAACCAAAACATCAAGAATCATAATACCCTCAAGAAGTGATTCAATTATTCTGTTTCAATATGAAGAATAATTTTTTGAAAGTAAAATACTAACCGATAGTTTGAAAATAATTATATTCGTCTCTATAAATTCGATCTCTACTATTATGAACCCAAAATACGAAGCTGTAATCGGTCTTGAAGTACATGCTCAACTTTTAACAGACACAAAAATTTTTTGCGGATGTTCTACCAAATTTGGTGTTCCGCCGAATACTAATGTTTGTCCGGTTTGTCTTGGTCATCCGGGAGTATTACCGGTATTAAACAAAAAAGTTGTTGAGTTTACTATTCTCATGGGACTTGCAACTGATTGCACAATAAACGAGAGATCAATCTTCGCCCGTAAAAATTATTTCTATCCAGATCTTCCAAAGGGTTATCAAATTTCACAATATGAAAAACCGATTTGCGAAAACGGAAATATTTCTATTGAGTTGAAGAGCGGTTTAAAGAAAAATATTGGTATAACAAGAATCCACATGGAAGAAGATGCCGGCAAATCAATTCACGACCAAGGCGATTCCACACTAATTGATGTAAACAGATGCGGTACACCATTGATGGAAATTGTAAGCGAACCGGATTTACGCACTGCCGAAGAAGCTTATCTGTATCTAACAAAATTAAAACAGATTGTTACTTATCTTGGAATTTGCGACGGTAATATGGAAGAAGGTTCTCTTAGGTGTGATGCAAATGTTTCTGTCCGCCTGAAAGGTGAAGAAAAATTAGGTACTAAGACTGAAGTAAAGAATATGAATTCTTTCCGCAATGTTGAGAAAGCAATTGATTACGAGATCGAAAGACAGATTGATATTCTTGAAGACGGCGGGAAGATTATTCAACAAACACTTCTTTGGGATGCAGATGCAAATCAAGTTAAACCGATGCGAAGCAAAGAAGAAGCTCATGATTACCGCTACTTTCCCGATCCCGATTTGATGCCGGTTTTTGTTTCTGCAGATTGGAAAAAAGAAATTGCTTCATCTATGCCTGAGTTACCCGAAAAAAGAAGAGACCGTTTTATTTCTCAATTCTCATTACCGAAATATGATGCGGAGATTTTAACTTCATCACGCGAACTTGCCGATTATTATGAAAATGTTTTGAAAGTTACTAATGATTATAAATCCGCAAGCAATTGGGTTATGACGGAAGTTCTGAAAGTTATGAATGATGAAAAGATTTCGATTAAAGAATTTCCTGTTACACCGGAGAATCTTGGCAAGTTGATAATATTAATAAATAAAAACACAATCAGCGGAAAGATTGCAAAAGAACTTTTTCCTGAAATGTTAAAAACGAATAAAGATCCAAATGAAATAGTAAAAGAGAAAAATTTAGTTCAGATAAGCGATACAAAAGAAATTGAAACTGCAATTGATAAAATTCTCTCTATGAATGAATCTCAAGTGAAAGAATATCTATCCGGTAAAGATAAAGTGATCGGATTTTTTGTCGGACAAATCATGAAGGAAACAAAAGGGAAAGCTAATCCGCAGATAGTTAATGAACTGCTCAAGAAAAAATTAGAAAATTTTAGATAAGCCCGCACTTGTTAGATAGTATTTAAAAATGATTTGTCATCACGATCCCGACAAAGCTTGCCTACCGCACATTGGCGTCAACTTAACGATGAATTTTTATTAATAACTCCGGCATTTATGCCGGAGAATACAAACTCACTCAAAATTCTGGACTTTAGTCCAAAACAAAGTAACAATTTGGGCTGAAGCCCTTGGCTTTTGTGCTCTTGTTTTTTTCCCCGACTTATCACCGCTTTGCGGGATCCCGCATTCGCGGGAAAAAGTCGGTGTTATAAGAACAAACTTCTACTAAGTTGATGCTTATGTGCCTACCGTAGGCTTGTCGGGAGAAGTGATCTCAATCTTATAATAAAGTAGTGATTGCTTCATCTCCGGCTTCCACCGAATTCTCGCAATGACATTTTACTGTTTTTGACAACATCACTAATAATTTCTTAAAATTTCTTTTATTGATTCTCGTACACTTTTAGCATGCACACCAAACGATCTTAATTTTTCCGTGTTCAATGATACATCGGCAACTTTATAAGCAACATATGCCTCTTCCATAGTTTTTTTCACAATAAGATTTTTATCCAATCCTACTATTTCACAAACAAGTACTCCAAGTTCATTCCTGGATAATCTTTCGCTTCCTCCAAAATTTAGAGTCTCCCCCGAAATATTCTTCTCAATCAATTCACTGATCATCCTTGCTGAATCATGCAGTGCGAGTGGTGTGCGGTATTGATCTGTATATAATATAACTTCTTTACCGTTTCTTAAATTATCATACATTAGATGAAAATTATTTCTAGAATGATTAAATCCGAATCCGATCAACAACGCTTCACGAAGTATGAGATAATTATTAAATGTCTCTTGAATCTTAATTTCGCCCATTAGTTTAGTTTCAGCGTAAAGTGATAAGGGAATTAATTTGGCATCTTCTTTTAGCATAGAACCGCGGTAACCGGCATAAACCAAATCGGTTGAAAGATAGATTAATTTCGAATTGTTCTTTGCACAAAGTTCAGCAAGTTTTTTTGTAGCATTCACATTAATATCATAAACAACATCTGCGGAAAGTTTATCGGCTTTTTCCGGATTAGAGACTGCGGCAGTATGAACAACAACATCCGGCTTAAATGAATTAAATATTTCAGTCAGCTTAGACTTATCGGTAATTGATAATTGTACGGAGTTAAAATCTTTACAGTTGCCTATGTTGGTTTCGTATTGTGTTAGAATATCATTCTTATTGCTCAATTCAAGATTCAGATACTGTCCTAGCAATCCGCTTCCGCCTGTTATGAATATTTTCATATATGATTCACTTTCCATAAATTATTTGAAACAATAATATTATGTTTCCACCAGAAATAAAATACGAAACGTATCTTGCTCATAATCTTTCTCTTAATCTTACTCTAAATTATTTAGATTAAGATTATGATTAAGAGTAAGATCATTAGAAAGGAAATATTATGAAACACCTACTCGGTGCGCATACATTTGTATCGGGCGGACCGGCTTCTGCAATAGAAGCTGCAGAAAAACTCGGATTTACTGCAATTCAAATCTTCACAAAAAATAATAATCAATATTTCGCACGAGACCTAAACGAAAAAGAAATAACTGATTTCAAAAATAAATTAAGTCAATCAAGCGTAAAATTTGTCGTCTCTCATGATTCATATTTAATTAATCTTTGTGCGAAGGATCCCGAGAGTCTGCTAAAATCCCGTACTTCATTCATCAAAGAATTAGAAAGATGTGAACAACTTGGTATTCCACAATTAAATTTTCATCCCGGCGCTCATACGGGACAAGGCGAAGAAGAAGGAATAAAAATTATTGCTGAGTCACTTAATTATGCTCACGAAAAAACCAAAGGATACAAAACTAAAAGTATGCTCGAAGCTACCGCAGGACAAGGAACAGCAATCGGATATAAATTTGAACAGCTTAGAAAAATCATTGATCTGGTTGATGAGAAAGAAAGAATGACTGTCTGTATTGATACTTGCCATATTTTCGCGGCGGGCTATAACTTAAAAGATCCTAAAGAGTACAAAAAAGTAATCAAAGAGTTTGATGATATAATCGGGTTAGACCGCTTGCAGTGCATTCATATGAATGACAGCAAAAAAGATTTGGGAAGCCGTGTTGATCGCCATGAACATATCGGGAAAGGATTTATAGGTAAGGAAGGATTTACAAATATCATGAACGATAAAAAACTTGAGAAGGTACCGAAAGTTTTAGAAACACCTAAGGAAAAAGATCAGAAGGAAGATTTGGAAAACATTAAGGTATTGTTAAGTTTGATAAAGAAGTAATTGAGAATTGCGAATGGAAAATTGAGAATTATTAAATCTAAAATCGTAAATCCAAAATTCTAAATAGCTCTTAAAACCATAACCCCGGTTTGTTTCTTGTTCCCCTTTATGTAGTCTGCCAACGGTTTATCTGTGATTTGTACTTTCTTCCCCACAATTGGAGCGTGCAAAAAATGGATTCTTCCGTCATCCATCCGAATTGCAATTCCAGTGTGAGCAATGTCTAATCCTTCAACGTTGGATGTAATTCCAATAATATCCCCGCTCAGAATTTTATCTTCAACCGAAGCAATCTCTTCCTGCGGAATGTAATAATATTTTCTTGTGCTTATCTGTCGTTCAATATTTGAAATTTCTTTTACAAACTTTTGATTCTCTTTCAACTGTTTATAAGAATCAGTATGAGTGCTCATAAAATTAATTTTTTTAACATATCGCTTACCGCCGATCTCTTTTGTTATGTCTTTTCCAATACCGCGCTTGTTCATATCATAAATCCAATCGGAGAAATAATGCAGCCGCGAAGGATATTCGTTCAACTTTCCATCCCGGTATCGGATGTTGGTTAATTCTTTCTGATAATCTTCAAAAGTTGTTTTCCCTTTTTTGATGCATCGAGAAAACACAAGCGAAGTTTCAAGAAAAATATAGCAGTCTAATCCGGTAAGATTAATAACGAGTTTTTCTTCTTGACCTGCTTCGAGAGTATTTGCTACATAATCAGTTCCAAGAAAACTTTTTCCGATCTCAATAATAACTTGATTGATTGGCAATGATGAAAGATTTTGCTCAACGGCAAGATTAAATTTTGAATTACAAACATCTACATCTTTCTGCGTGTAAATTGTTTGAGCCATGCACTCAATTGATAACAAAAATAATAACGAAAATAAAACATTATTTTTCATATTGGAAAGTCCTCCGCACCTTGACTAATTGCCGCTTGCTCAGCACCAGCCGGTATTTGTTGTTGTCTAAACCGATCAAGATTTTCAAATCGCGCATAATCTTTTATAAAACGTAATTTAACTTCGCCGATAGGACCGTTTCTTTGTTTGCCAACAATTACTTCGGCAATTCCTTCGGTTGATTCACCGTTCATTTCACCATAAGTGTATTGTGTAATATTATATACTTCCGGGCGGTATAAGAACAACACAACATCTGCATCCTGTTCGATAGAACCGGACTCGCGTAAATCCGAAAGCATCGGTTTTTTATCCGAGCGTGCTTCCAACTGACGGTTTAACTGAGAAAGTGCAACAACTGGAATATTCAATTCCTTAGCAAGAGATTTTAACGAACGGGATATTGTTGAAATTTCTCGTTCACGGCTTTCCATATGAACAGAAGAACTAAGAAGCTGTAGGTAATCAATAATTATCAATCCTATTTTTTTCTCATTCTTAAGTCTTCTTGCTTTTGCTCGGAGTTCAAGAATTGAAATCGCAGGAGTATCATCAATATAAATCGGTGCTTTACTAAGTTTGTGTACGGTACGACTTATCTTCGCTCCCTCTTCTGCCTTAAACTTTCCTGTTCGTACGTTATGTGCATTGATGCGAGCTTCTGCAGAAATTAATCTTGTAGCTAATTGAATTGTCGCCATTTCTAAACTGAATACTCCTACAGGTACGTTATGATCTATTGCGGCATTGCGTGCGGCAGACATAGCGAAAGCGGTTTTGCCCATAGAAGGACGGGAGGCAACTATAATTAAATCGGATTTTTGAAATCCGCCGAGCAGATCATCTAATTCAAAAAATCCCGAAGGAACCGAAAATGTAGAAATATTTTTTGAGTGAATTGCTTCGATCAATTCAAGCGCTTCTTTAACTGCTTTATCCATTGACTTGAAAGATTCTTTAATTCCCTTTTCGGAAATTTGAAAGATCTTTGTTTCAGCAGCATCAAGCAGATCGAAAACATCTTCATTACCTGCATAAGCAGAACTGGCAATTTCCATGGATGAAGAAATCAATTGGCGGAGAATCCATTTTTCCATAACAACACGCGCGTGATAATCTATGTTTGCAGCAGAAGAAATATCTTGAGATAATTTACTGATATACGCTGCGCCGCCTGCTTCATCTGACTTATCGGATTTTTTCAATTCCTCATAAACAGAAACTGTATCAATCGGTTCGTTAGCTTCATACAAAGAAGCCATAGATTCGAAAACGATTCTATTTCTTTTATCGAAAAAAGATTCCGGTTTTAGAATTTCGATTGCCTTAGGAACGGCATCTTCATCAATCAGCATTGCACCCAGCACTGCCATTTCAACTTCGGTTGCAGAAGGCGGTTGATTAGACGATGCCATTAATTTTTCAATATCAATATTTCTTTTTGTGCTTTTACGGTTAGTCGTTCGCTTTGCCATTTTATTTTGCCGTTAATCCTGCCTGCCGGTATGCAGGTCATCATAAAGTTTTCTAAATTTTTGTACGTCTTCCCAGCAGCCGCGTTTCCAATTAGGATTTCTTAATAGCGCCGCGGGATGATATGTAGCCATCACTTTTATTCCGTTAAATTCATAAGTACTTTCACGCAACTGACCCAATGAAAGCTTTTTATTCAGCAGTCCGTTTGCAGCTACTCTGCCAAGACATAAAATAACTTTTGGCTGGATCAAATCTATTTGCTTATGAAGATATGGAATACAAGTTTCCATTTCCAGAGGGAGAGGATCGCGGTTATTCGGCGGACGGCATTTCAGTATGTTTGCTATGTAAACATCTTCTCTCTTAAAGTTTACCGCTTTCAATATATCATTCAATAATTTTCCTGCACGTCCAACAAATGGTTCGCCTTGCAAATCCTCATCACGACCGGGCGCTTCTCCAATAAGCATTGCATCTGCATTAGGATTACCGACTCCAAAGACAAATTTTGTTCTGGTTTTTCCGAGCGTACAATTCTGGCAATTACAAATTTTAGAGTTTAGCTCTTCAAGTGATTCCGTCTTTTGAAAATCTTCAAGAAAGAGATTCTCTGCAACAGATATTTTGTTCTCTGAGGTTTCTTTAACAACAGTATTATTTTTCTTCATTGATTCCTCAATTACAGCATTCACATTTTCAAACAAAAAATCGCCAAAGATTTCCTTCTGATCTTTAATTGATTCTATCAATAATTTATTATCTAGCATTCTTAAATCCTAAAAAGGACTTACTTCTATTGGCAGTAGGAAATTAGTAAAATCTTTGCTGAAAATTTGTACAAAAAAGAAAAGCGGAGATCATTTGCCGATTTCCGCTTTGTCAAAAGAAAAGGTAAATATTATTTATCTGTTTTGTATCTGTATTCGATCTTTGCATCAACTAATTCTTTAACAGCATGGATATGAGCTTTCTCGCGCTTTTCGAATTCTAGTGAAAGCTTCATCTGTTCGGGATTCTCCCGGTCTTCAAATTCATCTTCATGTCCGGTTGCCATTGTGCTTAACAGAGAATTGAATTCGAGTTTATTATCATCATTAATTTTTCGTGCGCGTCTTGCTGCAATAATAACGGCTTCATAAAGATTCGGTATGCTCGCTTTTATTTTGGTTAGATTAATTGGTTTTATTGCCATTTTATTTCTCCTGTTATATTTCTTTTTCTATAATTTTTTTTACTTCTTTTTTTGCTTCTTCAAGATCTACATTAGAAACCACGTAATCAAATTGATCCTTAAAGCTCAATTCCATTTCCGCTCTCTCAATACGTTTCTTAAGATCTTCATCTGTTTCAGTATTTCGTTTTATCAACCTGTCTTTTAGAGCATCAATACTTGGAGGAGCAATAAAGATTAGAACAGAATTTTTGTAAGCTTTCTTGATACTTAGAGCACCTTTAACATCTACTTCAAAAACAGTTGATAATCCTTTTGTAAGATTACCGTCAACAAAATCTTTTAATGTGCCGTAATAATAATCGTAAAATTTTTCCCACTCAACAAATTCACCGGTATCAATTTTCTTTTTAAATTCTTCTTCAGATATAAAAAAATAATCAACTCCTTCTTTTTCAGAACTTCTTCTTTTTCTTGTAGTAGCCGAAACTGAAAAAACAAACCTGGAAAAATTTTTAAGCACATAGTGAACTATAGTAGTTTTACCGGAACCGCTTGGCGCAGAAAATACATATAATTTTGCCTTATTACTTGACACGGTTTACTCAATGTTCTGAATTTGTTCACGAATTTTTTCTATCTCTTCCTTTATCGAAATTCCATTATGAGAAATTTCTGATGAAACAGATTTACTATTTATTGTATTTGCTTCGCGATTCATCTCTTGAACTATAAAATTGAGTTTTCTTCCGGCATCATCTGATTTTGAAATTGTATCAAGAAACATTTTAATATGGCTGTGTAAACGAACGCACTCTTCCGTTACATCTGCACGTTCGGCAATTAATGCCAATTCCATATTCAACCGGTCTTGATTGTTAGATAGATCAGCAACCAATTGTTTTGCTTTTTCTTTTATCTTTTCAAAATAAGCTTTTATGCTTTCGTCAGATGCATTTTCAATTTTTGATAGAGCGCCGTCTATTATTTGAACTCTTTTACGCAAATCTTTTTCAAGTTCTTTTCCTTCAGCTTCGCGCATTTTGTTTAATTCGTTAATAGCCGAATCAATCGCTTCAACAACAATTTCAAATTCTTCTCCGGCTTGTTCGTAATCATCTTTGAAAAGCATATTCTGAAAAAGAAGAACATCGCTTAATTTTAAATTACCTTTAATTTTTGCATGCTTCTTAATATCCTTTAATAAATTAAGCGCATACTTAACGCCGGCAGGGTCAATCTCATTAAATTTTTCTTCAACTTCGCCTTTACGTATCGAAACCGCCAGATAAACTTTTCCTCTTTTAATCCGGTTCTTAACTTTTTCGCGGATCTCAAATTCTTTGTTCATAAGAAACTTCGGAATACGAAGCGAAAGATCAAGATAGCGGCTGTTAAGAGTTTTTAATTCAGCTTCAACGGTAATATCGTCTCTCTGAACGATAGCTTTACCATATCCGGTCATACTTGAAATCATCTGGGGTTCCTAAAAAGTGATGGCAAATTTAGTTAAAAATGCGTTGGTAAACAAAGAGAGAGTCACGTAGGTAAGGAAACGATTAGTACCAAACTTCGAAAATCAATTTTCGAAGAAATCATAACAGGCAATAAGTAACTTGTATTAAAGCAGTTAGAAAAATTTGACAAGTGCGAGTGATTGTAAGTTGTTTTATTTGAGGGCTTTCCTATAATATACATTATAAGCAATCATACTACTCAGCTATCGCATGTCCGGTTTATTAAAATAAAATCCATTCAGCTCAAGGAGATTGGTTATAACAAGTTTCGTTAATTCAGCCAGTTTCACAGCTTTTTCAGCATCAGCTTTAGATAAATTAACATAAAAACCGGGATACCTTCGGGCAACTGCATAGTTGGTCAATTCGAAAACCCTTTCTAATTTATTGCTCAAGCCAAATTCAGCCGGAGATAATTTTACAAGGACTTCAATACTATGTGTATAAGGGAAGTCAATAAATTTACTAACGAGCAAAGCTTTAAGGTATTTTTCTGCACATTGTTGAGCATGGTACCCAATTAACCGGTAAGGAATATTAGATTCGATGGTAAAAGCATGTTTTGCCATAGTTAAATCTTCTTCAGCAATTTCAATCCACTTAAAAACTTGTTGTTCAAGTTCTTTTCTTTCATCGTTCATATAAAAGTATTCCCTCTTTAGAAGCGTACCTTGCAACGGTTCCGGGGTATTTTTTATCGCGTTCAAATTCTTCGTTTGATAAGATAATTACGTCGAAAGCATAATTGATCGGTAAAAGGGCAAACCTCATATTGTTCATCAATCTAAATTTATCTCCTTTCGTTTCGCAGATTACCAACAAGTCAACATCGCTTTTATCGTCTGCTGTATTTCTTGCCTGCGAACCGAAAAGAATAATTTTATCGGGGTTAAATCTTGCAAGGAGTCTTTCTTTAATCTGGTTTTTTAAATTGTCATTCAGCATGTTTTATTTACTATCGCCAAGTTCTATAATTAATATAATTAAAAAGCACTTTATTTACGAATATTACTCACGCGAAGGCGGGTCTAGTTGTAGTAATTACAAGACAACGAAATCATCGAGATATTAAAAGTTATTCTTACTCCAAACAAATGCTTGTATTAACAAATGCTATTAGGGCATCTCTAATAACTTCAAATGCATATCTGTGAAAATCTGTTTCAATCCGTTTTATCCGCGTTCCATTTCTCAAAAAATAGTTTTTAGAGATGCCCATTAATAAAATGAATTAAAACGCTTCGCCAATCCCGATATGAAATTGCAGAATTTCTTTCCAGAATTCTTTGCTAACCATAGGGCGACGGTCATTTGGATCATATATTTTGAAACCGAAATCAATTCTTAACGGAACAAAATCCGAGTAGTATCTTAAACCAAAACCTGCGGCAACTGCTATTTCATCGTAACGAAATTCTTGGTATCCGTTCCATGTATTTCCGTAATCAATAAAAAGTGCTGTGCCTATACGACCGAAAATTCTATTTCTCGTTTCAACGGACCCTTCCATTAAAAAGAATCCGCCTGTTGCAGCGCCTTTACCAAGAAATGATTCAAGATCATCTTGAGTGGGATTAGCGGCTAAATCAAATTCAACTTTTTTAGGAACAAGCTGGCGTGTTCCCCATCCTCGTACGGAATTACTTCCGCCTGCGTATAATCTTTGATTTAACGGAATAGCAGATTGCTCACCCCGGTAAGTAAAAATTTGTCCGATCTTAAATTTTATTCCTAATGCATCAACCTTAGAATTATAAACCGGCAGATATAATGATGAAGTAATCACGCTCTTAAAAAAGAGCGGGCGTACAAAATCACTCTTAAATAATTTGCTGATCAGATATGGGATAGAGTTTGCATCTTCTAATAAAAAAGAAAGAGCATAACCGTTTGAAGGGAAAAAAGTATCGTTTGTTTTATTAGCACCAATATTAATTCCTATTGCTGCATTCGTACTCTGGGAAATATATCTTCCGCCAAGATCATTATCTACATAATTACCGGCTAAAGAATCTGCATAATCTTTTTGATAGCCATTTTTAATTTGAAAATATTGACTGAATAAATTTTTCAAGTAAGCCGGTTTGTAATCATATTCAGATCGTTCAACATTTAAATACATGTTAAATGAATTGAAGTAGGTAAACTGCGGGAGTTCGAAATCGAAACTTAATCTGCCGCCTATTATTGTAGAGTTATATTCATTTTTCCTTTTTTGAGCAGTAAAATAAGTTTCAAGTTTTGTCGTTATCGGCTCACCGAAAAGAAACGGCTGCTCAATAGAAACACGCGCATCAAAGTAACCGTAGAATGCGGAATCTGCAAAAGAAGGATGCTGAAAGAATTCGGAAATATTCTGAGCTGCTGCTGAAGTTCCAATTGTAAATTTTCTTGCTTCTCCAAGAAAATTTTTCTTAATAAAGTTAAGAGCTAAACCAAGGTTAAAAGTATTGTCTTCATTGTTCATTATTATTTCAGGTGATAGCTCATGCATTAAACCGATATCCGCACTAATGTTTAACGGAACATTGTTGCCTGATGTATCTGAAATAACACTCATAACTGCGGCTGAAGTAAAAAGATTTGTCCTAAACAATCTTACTTGTCCCCGCTGGATATCATAATTGCTGTACCAGCTTCCAATTTTTATACCTACAATTTCTTTTAAAAGAACATCATCAACTAATTCCAGACCTTTGCCTGTTCTTTGAGTATAAAGATCGCTGATTAAATATCGTTTGCCGGGAATAAATTTTAGTTCAACATCAACTTTATTTTTCATGGTATCAATAACAACTATTGGTCTATCTGCAATAACAAGCATAAAGCCATGATCACGAAGGTAGGATAAAGTAAAATTTTTCTTCTCATCAACAATTGCATCTTCGTAGATTTTGTTCGTATCTACCCTGCAATAATCGGCAAGTAATTCTTGAAATTCGGGAGCTATCCATTCCAAACCTTTAAGTGTAATAGTATCAAAATAAACCGGTTGAGATTCAAAGATCCTGTAAGATAACCGTGCTTCATTATTTGATGTATCCAGTTCATAATTAGATTTAATTTTTATTTTGAAAAACCCTTTTGCTTGATAAAAATCTGTAAGTGCATTTATGTCTGATTGAATTAGTAGAGAATCAAAATAAACAGCTTTGCCTCCTAATGATGAAATCTTATTTAAGAGCTGGGAGAGCCAATTGGGTGATTCTTTAGAAAATATTATTTCCCTAAGAACAGATGAAGAAAAATTACTATTACCTTCAAAGTTAATTTGAGTAAGTTCATATTTTTTATTCGATTGTGCTAATATTCCTGCTGCAAATAGAAATATGAAAATGTATAAAAGCTTAAATCTCAACAGTAATCCTTCAATTAATTATTTTTACAGGAGTACCAACTTTAATTAATGAAAACAGTTCATCTATATTTTCGTTGCTAATAGCGATTGATCCATTGGTCCAATTAAAAGCGAACGGAAGATTTTTAAAAATAATATCATATGTTCCAATACCATGTATTCCTATTTTTGAGCCAAGTTTTGTTTCTTTAGGGGGACATTCATTTTTCTTAGCCGCAAGTACTATTGTATTAAACTCATCATCAAAAATATAACCTTGTTTTAATGCTTCGGCTGCATCTCTTTCATTCGGGTAATCTAAATGAAAAAATTTATGATATTTATTTAATGTATCTATGGCACATATTTTATAATCGCCGATTGGTGTAATATTATCATCTGAAGAAGTTTTTATTGTACCTGAACTTTTACCAAATACAGCTTTGTATGTTTTAACTAAGATTTTATTTGAATAAAGTGAAATTCGATAATCTGTTTTGTCTATAAAGAGATAAACATTTTCAAGTCTAATCAATCCTTTTTCTATCATAGCTTCTTTTAAGGTAACTTCTCTCAGATTGAGAATTACCCCGTAAAAAATTAATCCGGCAAAAAATATCACTACACTTCCGGAGATATATAAAATATTTTTTAACACATTGAATCTTGCCGATTAGTCTATGGCTAAGATAAAATTATCTAATAGCAATATAAATAACGAAAAGCCCAACTTCTAAATGAAGTTGGGCATTTTCCAATTATCCAAATAAATAACCAGTAGATTATTTGTGGTTCTTAGCTCCTACAACTGCAATTGCAGTCATATTAATAATATCATTAACAGTATCGCCGCGCTGAATAACATGAACAGGTTTTTTCATTCCCATTAGGATTGGACCAATCACAGTAGCATCTGTCAAACGCTGCAATAGTTTATAAGCAATGTTTCCAGCTTCGAGGGTTGGAAAAATAAGAACATTGGCACCACCTTTAAGCGATGAAAATGGAAAATCCTTTTCTAATCTTTCCGCTACTACAGCCGTATCAGCTTGCATTTCACCATCAACAATCAAATCCGGTCTTTTTTGTTTAACTATCTTAACAGCATTTGCAACTTTAATTGACTGCGGATAAGGAGTGCTTCCAAAATTGCTGAAAGAAAGCATTGCTATCTTAGGAATAATGTCAAAATCCTTAACAGTTTCAGCAGTACTAATAGTTATTTCAGCAAGTTGTTCGGCTGTTGGATCAACATTTACTGTACAATCGGCAAAGAAAAAAACTTTACGCTTAATAATTACAATGTACATTCCCGAAACAACTTTTAATCCTTCCTTTACGCCAATGCATTGTAATGCAGGCTTGATTGTTTGCGGATAGTGATAAGTCAACCCGCCAACCATAGCATCTGCATCACCGCACTCAACCATCATAGCTCCAAAGTAATTTGGATCTCGCATAAGTACTTTTACATCGCGGGGTGTAATTCCTTTACGTTGACGTTTTTTATAAAACGCATCTGAATATTCATCAATCTTTTTAGTAGTTGTGGGATCAACAATTTCAAAATTATTAAGATCGTAACCTAAATCTTCGATTCTTGTTTTTATAACCTGCTCGTCGCCTAGTAAAATTGGTTTGGCAATATTTTCATCAACAGCAGCATTTGCAGCACGGATAATTTTTTCTTCTTCACCTTCGGGATAAACTACTTTCTTAGGATTCTGTTGTGCTTTATGCACCATAACACGCGCAATCTCGGTTGAGTAACCTAATCTTTCTTGTAATTGAACATTATATGCATCCCAATCAGTAATAGGATTTTTTGCAACACCGGTATCCATAGCAGCTTTTGCAACTGCAGGTGCAACATTCCAAAGAACTCGGGGATCAAAAGGTTTTGGTATAATGTATTCCGGACCAAATGAAAATTCTTTTCCACCGTATGCGTTTAGTACAACTTCAGGAACTTTTTCTCTTGCAAGTTGAGCAAGGGCTTTTGTCGCTGCCATTTTCATTTCTTCATTTATCTTACTTGCTCTAACATCAAGTGCACCGCGGAAGATAAACGGGAAACCCAAAACATTATTAACTTGATTAGGATAATCGCTTCGTCCGGTTGCCATAATAATATCTTTACGTGCATCAATTGCATCTTCGTATTTTATTTCGGGATCCGGATTAGCCATTGCAAATACGATCGGGTTTTTACCCATTCCTTTAACCATTTCTTTGGAAACGATATTTCCTTTTGACAAACCAACAAATACATCTGCACCCTTCATACCCTCATCAAGGTCTTTATACTTCTCATCGGTTGCAAATTTTAATTTGTACTTGTTAAGATCTGTTCTGCTTTTGTTAATATGTCCTTTCGTATCAAACATAGCAATGTTTTCTAACTTAACACCGGCAGCGATGTACATATTACAGCAAGCAACTGCAGATGCGCCGGCACCGTTAACCACGAGACGAATCTTATTTAATTTTTTCCCGGCAATTTCAACTGCATTAATTAAAGCTGCACAAGAAATAATTGCCGTACCATGCTGATCATCATGGAATACAGGAATATTCATTGTCTTAATTAGTTCTTCTTCTATCTCAAAACATTCCGGCGCTTTGATGTCTTCCAAATTGATTCCGCCAAATGTAGGTTCCATAAGTTGAACTGCACGGATTACTTCTTGGGAATCATGTGTTTTCAATTCAATATCAAAAACATCAATATCAGCGAATCGTTTAAACAAAACTCCTTTACCTTCCATTACAGGTTTACCTGCATGGGGACCAATATCACCTAACCCTAATACTGCAGTTCCGTTTGTAACAACAGCAACTAAATTTCCTTTAGCAGTATACTTGTAAACATCATCATCATTTTTTTCGATTTCTCTACATGGTTCTGCAACACCCGGAGTGTAGGCAAGTGATAATTCTCTAGCTGTATAACATGGTTTGGTCGGAACGACTTCAATCTTACCTTTTCTTCCCTCGCTATGATACTTCAGCGCTTCTTCTTTTGTTATGCTCATAATTTTTTCCTTATGTTGATCTTTGATATGTATCTTCGATATGTTGAATAAGATGAATTTGTCTAACGAAAAATATGGATATTCTACGAAAGTAAAAAGCAGTTAAAAGCTGTTGATAATCTACGTGGCTCTATAATAAACAAAAAAGCCAGAGATGTTCACTCTGGTTTCTTGTTAAAAATATTCTAATTTCTACCTCATCAAAATTAACTTCTAGCTTATATCAATGTTGTTGGTATATTAATATTTTGGCATTGTAATCACTTTATTCTTGAACAATTTTAGGTAAATAGGTTATAGATTGTTTAATTAAGTGCATAGCATATTTTTGAGTCAATGTTCCTGAATACTCAAAATAAATATGACCGATAATTTCCTTACCGTCAGTTACTGATGAATTATTTTTAATGTTACCATTAAAGTGGCCGATGATTCCAGTTGTCTCCATCTGAAAAGTCAATGACAAATCTGTTCCAGTATATACTCCTTCTGTAATTCTAAATGGAATACCGGTTGCTTGAAAAATACCAAAGCAATCGGAAATAACATTGCCTTTTACTTCTGTGCCATTAGTTCTAAGATGAGCTGCTGTAGATGTAAATGCGTAATTAGAATCAAAAATACGTGATTGCCAAACACCATCAAGTCTAAAACTATTAACCGGATCCGTTGGCTCGTTTACATTCGATTTACAGCCAAAGAAAAAAAGAATCATAAAAATGAACGTAAAAATAACCGTTATAATTTTTCGATTACATTTATACATAATGAACTTCTTTCTTTTTCAATAACATTGAGTTTCACCTCAATTATTAAGATTTATATTTTAGTGTTTATACGACCCCCAAAATGATTATATAATTTTAATTACATCTGCCTTGTGAGGATAAGAAATAATAATAGGTTTAATTAATTATTTGAACCTAAATTGCTTCTTTAGCTTGATTCCTATTTTCTCTCACCATAATAAGTTCATATTCCAAGTCGGATACTTTACTCATCATCATTAATGCTGCTATGAAATAACCGAAAACACTTCCGACAAACAGTCCGATTATTGCCCAAATTAAACCGTTCACTGAAACCTCCAAATGAAATAATAATTTAAACTAGGAAATCAGTTTGTTTACTTGTCTGTATCGAGAAAAACACAGATGTCTTTAAGTAAGTCAACCTCATTGAGTACTGCCTTATTAATATCTAGATATACTACATCAGGTTATGAGGATTAACTAGTTTCTATGTATTATTAACATAATCAGCACATCCTAGAATTTCAATCTTAAACAATAATTTTCCATGATCTTCTTAAGATTTTCACTTTTAAATAAAAATCATCATGGACTAATATTGTGCACAGATTGTAAACAATTTGTGTTCATAAATAGTTCATTAGGTTAATCTGATATTTCATCGGTATCATTGTCTTACATAGGAAAAAATTCTCGCTTTTTATTGTATAGTTATATATCCGCTTGCTAATCCTTTTGCATTGAAAATTATTTTAAAACAAAACCAACTGATTCGTAAAAATTGAAATAACCAATAACACAAAAACTTTCAAATAATTATTCATTTGTTTTCACTTTTCAATGCCGGTGTTACAAATGAATCAATACCGAAGCTTGAAGCATGCTGTCGTTATAATTAATTCCTGTACCAGAAAGATCTTCATAGTTTGATATATTCCCTTGCAGCTCGAATCTCAACCATTCAGCAAGAATTATATTCGACCCCATATAAATCATTGTTCTCTTTGTGTAATTCTCCTCGTTGGAAATTGTTGCACCGAGATTTGCAGAAATCATCTCACTGAATTGATAATTCCCGTTCAAATCAAATTCCGTTATATTACTTGAAATAGAAAGAATTTTGGATTGTGTCAAACTGAATGTCGAACTCAATGTCAGTGGAAATTCAAAGTTGAAACTCTGGTTTAGCATATATGTTGTATTCGAAAACTTGTTTTCAATGATTCCAATTTTGGCATTTTGCCATTGACCGTTAAAGGAAAACAAGGTTGAAGCATAAACTCCTGATATTTGATAAGAATAACCGGTCATGAAATTGACTATGTGATTATCGTTCTTCATTAATTGATTAGCATGCACGGCATCATTATTCTGAAAATAGGGAGAGTACCCAATTGAAAAGTAAGGTAGTTTGGGAAAATTAAAATCGAAACTTAACCCAAAAGATGCTGTTGTTGTTGTTGATGTTTTCCAATTTACAACATTGTCTTGATAAAACTTTATATACATTTTCATCCCGATTTTTTTCCCGGGAAATTTCTTATTGATCTTCGCTTCTAACATTAATTGATCAGATCGAATGTTTGGTGCTGCTAAAGAAATATATCCTGGCCCTATTCTACTGATTGCGAATGATCCGTATGTATCATTTTTAGGTTGATCGAAGACGGCACTTACACGTAAGGCATAATCGTATGAAGTACTGATTTTGGGATTGTATATGCTTTTAACAAAACTTGGTAAAGAACCATCTTGAATATCCGCATCTCTCAAGTCTCGTGTAAACAATGAAACCGCTCCCTCACCCTTCAGAGCAAGTAAATTATTAAAAAGGGAAATTTTTCCTTCAGTACCAAATACCTGATTCTCTTGAGGTGCTAGAAATGAATTCACCGGAGGAAGTATGGATTGATCATCGTCCTTCATTTTTAATAATGTAAAAAATAGATGAGCATTTTCTTTCTGCCCCAATCCAATTCTACCAGCCATAAATGATCTCTTATAAGATACCTCAGCGATACCTTCTGTATTATTACCGGCAGCAACGGCAAGGTATAATATTCCCGGGTTGAATTCCAAATTCAATCCATTAACCGGAACTCCGCTAACGGTTAACTCTGAATATTCCGGGTATGTTCTTCCAATTCCAAGTGTTTTAATATTTAAGAAGAGTTTTTCCGCCGGAGAGATCAGTCCAAGTTTTTCTGCGTTCTCCGTAAATTTATTCGGATCGGTCAAAGCTTCAATATCTAGTTTTCCAAAAGATGAATCGGCAGAAGATACAATCTCCTTAACCTTTTCAGAAATACGGTCTTTTATTTTTGATTTCAGTCGATCAAGATCCAGAAAAAATGAAACACTATTCAAACTCTGCCTATTCGAATTGTTTAATGAAGAGAGATAAATATTAAATCCAAATGGAATATCGTACACTGAAAGTCTCGGATTAATTTCGAATGTCCAATAGTTTAATGGAAGCTGTGAGAATTGTGCCGGTTTGCTGGTTGATATTTGGGTAAACTTTCCATCACCGAAAAATTTAAAATTACTCGGGCTGCCAAATAGATCAATCTGTGCCGGAGCTCCGAAATAATTTAGAGCAGATGAACTATAATTATTAGTTTTGTATGATGATAAACCGGATGGTAATCCGAATTTTTCATTAATATAAGTTTCACCGTATTGATTAGAGTCATCACTATAACCAGCTGAATATTCTTCCTTCTTCTCTTCACCGCCTGCTATTTCAAAATATCTTATTTCACTTTCCTGTGTTTTGAAATCATCAATAAATGCTTCAACTGACCACGCATATTTTTTTCCAGGCAACAACTGCCGAGCAGCTATGGGATAGCGCAATACAGTTGCTGAAATTTTTGACGATTGATAATACATTGGATTAGATGCCATTGCAGAATGTACCGACTGATACCCAAGAATTTCCACTATTTTCAATCTGTAACTAATTCTCGCGCCCGGAGGAACTGGAACCGGCGGCAGCCACGAAAAGATAATTGCCGGGGTCTTATTACTTTTTAATTTAAGGTTTTCTTTTGCATCCTCAGAAATATTACCGATAGTCTCGCCATCGAATGGACTTATTAATTCCATACGATTAAAATTTTCTACTGTTACTGAAATACAGTCAGTTGCAATTTGCCTTCCATCCATTGCTGCTATAACTGCCACACATATTTCATAATTACCTGAAGGAAGACCGCCTGTATTCAAAATAATATTTTTATATCGGCTGTTAGATTCACTTATGGTAAATGGACCCAGCTCTCTTCCGGAAATAACTTTTGCACCTCTTTGAAGTGTGATGACCGATGAGGTCGCTTCTATAATTTTTCCTTGTATAGATTCCGTAGCAGTTCCTTTTAGATAAACACTTACAGGTTTATCACTGTTATTGGTTAAAATAATTTTCCAGAAATGCTCAACTTTAAATTGGTATGGCGGTGGTTGTTGAAGATGAACAGTCACTTGAGCGTATGAGCTTATTGTTACGATGAAGAATAATAATATTGTTTTATATACTTTCATTTTTCCCTTCATTTAGTAGTGATATCAAATTTAGTCTCTTGTTACCACTTTGAATTATTTAATCCTATGAACTGAGTGTGTGATTGTTCTATTCAATATTTTTACCTAGCACATTGCTTAATTTTGATTGACCGCCATCCACTGTAACAACCTTTACTGCATAGTAATTTTCTTTATTTGTATTTTTATCAGTATATGATTTTTCTTTTGTAGTGTCATATTGTTTTAGTTGTCCTTTCTCATCCTTCTTGTAAATCACAAAAGTGTGTTCTGTCTTTGAGGTAGGGTATTCCCATTTTAGAATAATATTTTTCTTTTCCACAATTGCACTGAATTTTTCAATTGGAGGTCTTACGCCTGTATCATACGGCTTACCATATACTACAGAAGAATATTTAGAATAAAGTCCGCCTAAATCCTTAGCTCTAATTGAATAATAGTAAGTGACGCCCGTTGTTACGGTTGTATCAATGAATGTTGTTGCAATTGATTCGGTGGTTTTGAGAATTTCCCATTTACCATTCATATCAGTTTTTCTGTAAATGATATGATCTTTTACATCCTCGCTGCTGCTCGGTACAAAGTGCAATTCAATCTTTTTTTCTCCCACAATCACATCATTAAATACAGGTGTAACGGGGGGAATAGTATCAGGCCGCGCTACTTTAAGTACATTTGAAAACTCTGATTGATTGTAATTGAAATCCAGAGCTTTAATTTTGTAATAAATGAAAGGTGTTAGTGAATTCAATGTTACAGTATCTTTAAATACTGTTTTAACCACTTGTACTAAAGAGTCATTATTCATAAAACTTTCATGAATAACAGAGAATTCATGTTCGGGACTATTTGATTTAAAAAGCCTGTACCCCATTAAATCCTTTTCTTTATTTTTCTGAACTGTTATTGTTACTACTCCCAGAGAATCTATTTTGCCGGAAATAAAAACCGGTTTAACCGGAGGTATTGAATCAATTAAAGTAACAGAGACTGGATATGAAGAGCTAACATTTTTTGCAGTATCAATTGCCTGAACTACATAATAATTTGGCTGACCGGTGATGAAAGTAGTATCTGTAAATGTTCTGGTATCTTTTGAAAGCATTGCGCTGTGCAGTACCTTAAATTCTCCTTCATTTTTATTTGATCGAGCGACAAAAAAGCCCTTCAAGTCCGGTGCAGGAATCGGATTCATTTTCCAGGTAACCAAAACTTCTTTGGCTTTTACATGTTGGGGTTGTGGTAGAAATGGTTGTTCGGGGGGAGTTAAATCCTTAGGCATACCTTTAACTTCTGCAAACTGTACTTTTTCCCCAAACAAAGTGTAGCCAAAAAATCTATAAGTATATATCTTATAGTTGATCAAGTTTTTGTCATTATATCCGCTTCGCGATTCACCTACATAACCGCTTCCTTCAAGACTATGTATTGGGGCTTTATTTAACTGAGTAAATGTCGTCTCGCCGGGATTGGCACGTTCAACAAAATATCCTGAAAGTTCCGGCATATCTAACCAAGCAAAAAATAATTCTGTATCTCCCTGCTTTACATATACAGGATTATCGTAACCTTTCTTAAGATTCTCGGCAATAATAAAATAATCCACCGGAATAATATTGTACATACTAGAGGCACCTAAAGGTCTAACTCTATAGAAATACGATTTTCCTTTTATGGCAGTATTATCTGTATAACCTAAACCCAACGCAGCAGCAACATCTGCATTTTGTAATGCTGTTAGAGCGAAAACCATGTACTGATAATCTTCTTTACTTTTCTGATCTTTCAATTCGGCAATGCCTTTATCAAAATTGAATGCTCCACCCTCTCGTTTAGAAATGTTTTTTAGAAAATCTCTGGCAATCTCAAGTTCATTCCTTGAGCCTAAATTTTTCTCAGAGCTAATTGTACTCTCCCATTGGCTATCTTTATATGGAAATACTTTGGCTATTTCTACATAATCCAAAGTATCGGTTTCCTTTCGTTTAGCGTTTGAATCGAAAAGTGTTCTTTCAATACTAAATCCATTTTTAAAACCAACTTCTAAAACCGATTTTTTATCGGGGAAGAATCTTATCTCAACACCTTTGCCCTCTGTATATCTGCCAACAACATTTACAAAGCTAGTTGGAATTGTTGTTGTATCTGCCTCTTGAGCAAAGCCGATGTTTGCAAATAAAAACATTGCGGCTATATATAGTAAGCTGTTCTTTTGCTTTAGCATATTTGATTTTAATAAGTTTTTCATGGTTGATCTTTATATTATTATTTATTTATTAAAGTGTTTTTTGAATTATTTGTAGCGGCAACAATAACCATTGGTCCTGTTCTGAAGTTTTTCTTAACAGTTTGCTTGATTAACTGATTATTATTGTTTTTGGCATCTACCCAACTATTGCTTATAAATTCTTTTAATGTAGCAGTTACAGTAAAAGTGTAATTCTTATTTATCGTCAAATTATTTTTAATCTCCGGGGGCTCAGGAGGTAAATTATTATAAGTATTAGTAGCCGGCGGCAATGGATAAGAAGTAAATATTGGTTGTCCTATGCTTGTAGAATTTTTTGCAGCAGTGCTGTTAGAATTTATGAATGTATTAAGTGTGCTTAGGGTTTGAGTTGAACTAATAGTTTTTGCCGTTGTTGTATTTATTGTTATTGGAGTTGAAACAGTATATAAATACTCACCTAGATTATTTTCATTTTTCTTTAATACTACATTCGATAGTGAACCATCAGCATTATGAATTTTCATATTAGTAGTTACTATCATTTTAAAGGTTCTATTTTTTATTGAACCATTGGATTGTTGTTCCGTAACATCAAACACATTATTCGGAATCAATCCAAACTGTACGGCTAAAGGAGATAATATCGGAAAGCTATACTGTTGTACGGGATGTACATATTGTATAAGTAATTGTTTCTGATCCTGTGCTGCATCTTCTTGAACAACTGTTGCACCAATTCCTGCACTTGTTATTCCTGTGCAATTAGTACCGTATTCAAAATCCTTGTCAAAAGAGGTATTGAAAAAATAACTATCATAAGTATGTGTACAAGCTGACCATTCCGGCCAATAGGCTGGACCTGACCAATGTCCTAATGGATGATATTTTTTTTGCATTTTTCCAATTTTAACAGACCCTTGAATTTTGCCAGCGAAATATACTGGATTTGGAAATTTTCCCTGCAGCCAACCACCGGCTTTGATATCCGCTATGTCCCAGGTTGAAGTTCCCATTTTTACAGATGCTAGTACAGAAGCATAAAAGCCAATTTGCCCTGAAGCTTGCCATCCGTTAATTCCAATTAGTCCGTAAGGAGGCTCACAGTTATTACCATTATATTCTGCAAATGCCAGATTTAATTCAGCGCCGGCTGCTAATTTTAATGACGCAGAAAAACTGTCTCCCAAAGGAAAGTCAACATCTTTGTTAAACTGAAATCCTATACCTAATGCAAATCCTCTACCTGTTGCAGTGTTTGTATTACCGGTTACTCCAATTGTAGTTACCGCACCCGGGTCATCTCCAAATACTCCATGATACCCGTCCTTAAATTTTTGTGTAAATCCGGAAGGAGCTGTAATGCTGTTTCCAAACATCAAATACTGGTATAAATGGGCAGTGACACCACCTACACCAACATCAACATTAACTAATGTATTATCATTAGATGTTGGTTCACCAAACTTAAAAAACCATTTATTTGTTTTTCCATTAATATCTAATACAAGATTAGCCGCATTTGGTGTTGTTATTGGTGGAGCGTTTACATTAACGCTTGCTGAGAGGTTAAAATGCTTAGCTGGGAAATCATAACTTACAATGACAGCTCCACTAATGTTAGCTGTAGGTCTCTTTGCAAAACCGGCACCAACCCAAAAGTCACCTGTAAAGGCAATGTATGTTAACCCCTGACTCTTTGAGAACTGCGCTAATAATCCTACATCAGCGTTAAAAGTTTCTTCCTTAGGTGTAGTTGCTATTGTAGCTGCAACCCTCAAACCCATTGTTGATTTCAAAGGAGTAAAAGTAAATTTCTTACCTGATGGCGTTTTAGCTGAGGTTGCCTGTGTGGCTAACATATTATAATATGCACCGCCGCCAAATCCTCTAAATGCAATACCCGGTAGAAAAGGTACACCAGGAGGTGGTAAAAGTACATCGGCTTCTACGCGCCAATATCTGTATAAACTACCGTATAAGTAATTTGTATTTCCAAACTCTACTAATGCTTTTGCTTTAATTCCAACAGCTGTAAAAGCAACACTTAATTCTCCTAAGAAACCATTGCCATAAATTGGGTGTTCATTTCTAAAACTAATACTACCGTCAATTTTTACAGCCGGCATATCTGCATGAACTGAAATACTATCAACAAAAACACTCTTGAATTTGGGCGCAAATTTCTTGGAAGTTATATTTCGTTCGATAGCAAATGCAGCACCAAGTGTTGTTGTTCCACCAATATCCTCGGAGAGGTTGACAACGATGTCAATCATTAAAGCGCCTCTCAAAAGTTCTTTGCTATTCGGATCAGTTGGAGCTACGGTTGGCAATGATTTATAATGTATGTTTTTAATTGAGACAGGGAAATTAGCTAACCATTTTGGAGGACTAGCAAAACTCCATGTACCGGGATTAAAAGCGAGTGTGTTTGTAGTTGAATTATTTGTGTAAGTTAATCCAACATTCTCAAAACCCATCTCCATCTTTATTCCTTTAATACTCGGAACTGGATTGTCCCAGTTAAAGGTACCGTTAAGATTTATAGACAGCGTAAGTAAGTTAGGAGATATAGATGCATTAATATTTGAAGTTGGTAGTAATGTTAATTTGCCTTTCAAAATATCTGCATCAATCGGGCCTACTGGAAGAATAACTATTTGAAAATTATTCCCGCTAGAAACCTGATTAAATGTTGCTGTGTATTTTAAACTATTTTGAACTGTTGCTTCACTAATAGGTAGTACAAGTATGCCCTTGGCTTTTCCGCTAACCAAAGAACTGCTGATTATAGAAATCTCAAGCGTATCCAAACTGGCGCTTAAATCTGCAATCCTACCTGATTGCAGATTGAAAACATTCACTGCTTTTATTTTTGTAGTAAGTCCAAAATCATCAATAATAAAATTATATGCTGAAACAACTGGAGCAGTTAAATTAGTCCCTGTCTTCCATGTATCAGGTAAAGTGACATCAAAAGATTTTACGTAAAATCCTTTCCATGCAACTGTAGAATCGTTTGGGTAGTTGCTAGGGAAATTCATATCCGATGGATTCCTACTATCGGAAAGATCGAGTGACATTGGGCTTGTCTGAATCTTTATTCCATTGGTGCCGACAATCTCACAACTATCTAAAGTGCCGGTAAGTAGAATATCCTGCATACTAGTTCCATTGCCTGCAATGGTAGCTTTAACTGTATCTGTTGATGTTGGAACCGGGAGTAACCAATCTCTTGTGAATTTAACATCAAGAGCAAGACTAATGTCTTTAACGCCGGTGCTATCCCATTCAACATAACATCCTGAATTTGATGTTCCCTTTATAAATTTAAAAATCATTTTAGGAGTGGCTGAGGTATTTGGAATTTTAATGTCTTCAACAAGTTCTATTCGACCGCTGCTAAAATTTATACTGGAAGGATGTATTGGAAAATATTTTCCAGCGAATCCTAAAGTATATTGCGTACCAGATTTTGTAAATTTTTCCTGTGCTAAAAAATTTATTTTGGATGAATCTTTTTTGAAGACTATCTCGGTAATAACCAATTTCTGATTGCCGTTATTGAACTGTAATCCAAAAGGCATCTTAAGAGAATTATCCGGAATTGGCGGCGGTGGAATATTGCTTTGGTAATTCATTATTGGATAACCTGCTGTAGAATTAACTGTCCAATTCACAACGTTTTCTACCACATTATTACTCCAAGTCATTACATGGTCTAATACAACTGCTCCACCTGGGCCTGATGTTAAACTTAAAGCCCACGCAAGCGGATAGGTTTGCCATGAAGTACTTGAACTTCCTCCCTGACTGCTGACAATTCCTCCAGAGATTAATCTTTTTGTAGAGTCTATTTTTATTTTCTTGAATTCTACTGCAACATTTGTCAACAACCACTTTATAAATACTTTACCTTTACCTGTCAATGCACCGTCTGTTTCAGTAGTACTCTCAAAAACGATTACTTTGAATTCTCCATTTTGCCCAGCTCGAATCGTATCACCAACTGCCGCAGTACCGGTTCCTCCTGTTACAGTACTATCAGATGGATTAGCTACAGGTAAACTTTTTGTATGTCCATTTCCTGCCGCATCAAACATAAACGCTTCTGATGTACTGCCGACTTCACCAACACTTTGTCCATCTATGTTCATTATTTGAACACGCCATGCATATTTTTTATTATTCTCCAATTTTTTTGCTGACACCGGATATTGAAGCATAGTTGCTTTGATATCATTTTTTTCAAACCATGCAGGGTTACTTTGCATAGCAATTATTGGAGACTGCTTTCCTAGTATCTCAACAACTTTCATTTTATAAATAATGTTTGCACTGGGTCTTATTGATGGGACCATCCATGTAAACAAAACCGACTGAATTGAATTTAATTTTGATCCATCCGCTGGAGAAATAAGCTGTGGACTAACTGGTTCCGAAATTAAAGTAGCTATGGTTTGGTCAATACAATCACTAGCTACTACCTCTCCCTTTTCATTTTTTACATTTACACAGATGGTGTAGTTGCCATCTGGGGCATTCATATTCTTACCGTAAGCAGCCTGAAGTTTTGTATTACGGTAGGTTATACCTCCTAAATTGAAATCACTGAATGAAAAATTTTTTGATCCCGAGATCATGACCGAACTCAATTTACTCTCTGCTTGAATTCCGGTAGTGTTTTCCTTTAGTTCAACATTAATTAAAAATGCCTTATATGCTACCGCGCTTGCATTTGTTGCTATGATTCTCCAAAGATTTGTAGTCTTTAGTTGATTTGGTGGAGGCGGAATTAATTTCACGGTAAGATGTGGGCTTATATCAACTGGAACTACCGTTTCAATAGTTTGATCAATACAGCTGTTTCCAATTTCTCTTCCATCCTCTGCTTTTACAACAATGCAAATCGTATAATCTCCGGATGGTGCATTACCAGTGAGATTAAAAGCTTCGCTCCATTTACCAGGTTTGAAATTTACATTCCCGGTTTTAACATCGTTATAAGTAATCATCTTTGTTCCGGGCGGTAAGCTCATTAATCCTGATTTCCCATCAACTACTACTCCCTCTCCCTTCGTTGCAAGAGTGCCGGACAAAGTTATATGTAAAGTGGATTTGGTTGTATTTATGAGTATTGCTTTCCAGAGATCTGTTGCTCTCAGTTGATTTGGCGGGGGCTGTGATAGTGTAACCTGAACCTGGTCCTGGGCAATAGATAATCCGGCAAAGAAAAAGAAAATTAGAAAACAATATATCTTTCGCATGCTACATCCTTTTGATTCATTTGCAATGTTATTTTAGATTGCATCAACCTTGTGCAATAAACAATTTATAATACCGGCTGTTTTTAATTCAATAAAAATTGTTCTCATTTTACTATCTCACCATTCCTGATCTTTATTAAAGTTTTGTTCTTCAGGTTTTTCAGAGATGATCTTAACTTCTCTATTTTATCCGTAGGAACATTCGGATCGTTTTCCAGATCGGTGATAGCATCTTCAATTGATTTGTATTCTTTTACATTTAGGTCATCCCGCGTACGGGACAGGTCTGCATCTTTCTTAATAATTAAAAGAGGTGCGGAAACAGAATGCTTTTTTGTTAAGAACCCCATCA
>Ga0082335_1000444_pt1 | contig 104921 bp, 89 predicted proteins | sample Subgrocontami58m_FD_72375 | JGI IMG/M metagenome (GOLD analysis project Ga0082335, IMG submission 72375) | Subsurface groundwater microbial communities from S. Glens Falls, New York, USA - GMW37 contaminated, 5.8 m (SPADES assembly) (version 2) ... | reverse complement strand
AAGGAGGCACGGCTCGAATGAGCGGACGCATCCGTCAGGATGAACAGGAATTCCTCGACATTGTCAGAGGAAAGTTGCGGAAGGATCTTGGCCGGTTCCTTCGCCAGGGGAGCGTTGTCCTTCCGACAAGCGGCTCCAAGGGCGGACGACTTATCAGGATCCCGTTCCCGCGGATCGAAATACCGCAGTTGCGGTTTGGACCACCCCCCGAGAACGTTGAAGAACCGACCGAACCCGAAGACGGAATGCCCAATCCCGGAGATATCGGTGTTGCAACCGGGCCGGGAAAGCCGGGCGATATTCTCGGACCCGTTAAGCGCGGTCAAGGCGACGGCGAAGACGGTGACGGAGAAGGCGACGGCGAAAAAAGTGCCGGACAAGGGCACGGAGAGACCATCATTGACGTTGAGATCTCCGAAGAGGAATTTGCCGAAATTTTCGGTGAGTACCTTGAGCTGCCCCGCATTAAGCCGAAGGGCTCAAAGTCCATCAATACGGAAAGCCGTAAATATACGGATATCCGTCCTGTCGGACCTCAGGCGCTTCTGCATAAGCGCAGGACGTTTAAGAATGCCTTGCGACGGCAACTTGCCGAAGGCGTGTATGATCCGCGTATGCCGCGCGTTGTTCCTATCCGTGAGGACAGGCGATACCGCGCGCCCGAGATCATCACCAAACCGCAGAACAATGCGGTGTTGGTGTGGAAGTTCGACGTATCCGGTTCCATGGGCCCCGAAGAGCGGCGCATGGTCCGTTTCCTCTGCGCCCTCTGTGAATTCTGGCTTGCATCGAATTACGACAATCTTGATACCGTATACATTATCCACGACGGCGAAGCCGAACGGGTTTCGCGCGAAGCATTCTTCACGACCACTCGCGGCGGCGGAACGACATCGTCCACCGCACACGAGCTGATGCTGAAGATCATCGAGGATGAATATCCCCCGGCGGAATGGAACATCTATTCCATCTATCTGTCGGACGGGTTCAACTACGGAAGCGACAACGATTATTGCATGGAGCTCATTGACGAGCGGATCATTCCGATCGTGAACCTCTATGGATACGTTGAAGTCGCTCCGTCGCACGGATGGTTTTCCGGCGGCGGCCCCTTTTCTTCCCCCGGGAATTTCGGCGCAATTTTGGAAAAGACGTTCGGTGACGACCACGAGCTTGTGGTGAATACCACGATGCACTCGATGGATGAAGTTCCCGACGCCATTCGTGCGCTGTTCGGGAAAGGCAATTAGGGGATAGCGATGCAACGTCCCAAGTTCCCTACGGAACTTAAGCTTTGGAAATACGAGATAGAACGTATCGCGTCCAGGCTCGGGCTTGATTTCGGCAACGTCGTCTATGAGATGGTGAATGCCGATGAAATGAACGAGCTCGCCGCGTACTGGGGTTTCCCCGTGCGCTGGCATCACTGGTCGTTCGGCCAGGAATCGCTGAACGGGAAGCGTTCTCACCGGTACGGTTTGGGTCATCTCTACGAGATGATCATTAATACCGAACCGAGCTACGCGTATCTGATGGACACGAACTCCGTTACGGAGCAGAAGACGGTTATTGCCCACTGTTGTGGTCACGCCGACTTCTTTACCCGGAACATGTGGTTCGGGTTCACGCGCAAAGACATGCATAACGTGTTGGGCGATAACGCGGCTCGCATCGAGACGCTTCGCAGCGAATACGGAAAAGAAGAGGTCGATAAGTTTTTGGAGGCGGCATTGTCGCTTGCGAACCTTGTTGATCTCATGGCTCCTGTCATGAAGCGCGCTCCTCTGGTTTCTGAAAAGAAAGAAACCGGAATGCGCAAGCAAGTGAAGCGTATCCGTGCTCGCGAGGGCGTTCCGACGTATCTTGAGGATTTCATTAACACCCAAGAATATCTCAAGTCCGAGGAAGCGCGTCTTGCCGCCGAAGCACAGCGGGAAGAGGACATTGCGAAGGGACAGATCGTTCCGGAAGAACCGGTGCGTGATATCCTGGGATTCATTGCGCTCTATGGTCCGCTTACGCAGTGGCAGCGGGAGATCCTCAAGATCATCCGCGATGAGATGGAATATTTCTTTCTTGGTGCGCAAACGAAGGTCATGAACGAAGGGTGGGCCGCATTCTGGCACGCCCGCATTATGGCCGAAGAAGGCGCCGCGCTGGATTCCGAATTCTGTTCGTTCGCGCGCATGCACGCCGGCGTTGTTTCCGGCGGCGATGCTCTGAACCCGTATCGTCTCGGTATGGCGTTGTGGGAATATATCGAATATTCCTGGAATGTTTCCCGGTACGGACGGATATATACCGAGTGTCGCGATGCGTCTATTCTTGAGCGATGGGACAAGTTCATTGTCTTCAAGGCGCTCTGGGACAGATACGGCGGTTATACTGCCGAATGCCGGAACGAATATAATGTGTTCGCAACGCTTCTTCGTGAAACTCACGAAGGTCGTGGCGCTACGCATCCCGCGTTTTTCACGAATAAGAATATCGTGCCCGAGTGGCATAATTTCGAACATTGTGAAGGGCGCTTCCCGTATCTCCGCATGATGCTTCGTCGTCTTGAAGAGTACGCAGCGGAACATTTTTCGTCTCGCGAAGAGGCGATGGCGGTTCCCGCGTCGTTCAAGAAATGGCGCTCTCTGCGTGAAAAGTATCCGAAGGAAGAGGCCCTCAAGTGGTCCATTTCGGAACTCGAATCGCAGCTGGCGTATTACACGGCGTTGTCCGAACTGAAGCGGAAGATATTTGAAGGCGAGACAGACACGGTATCTGACGAGGTTCCCCCCGAATGGGTCCAGTGGGCGGCGAAATATCCGTCCGTGGAACTTATGCGCGGCAACGAGAAGATCTTCGAGGTCCGCGAAACCTATACTGACGTGAACTTTGTGCAGGATTTCTTCACGGAAGATTTCTGCGAGGAACAGGGATTTTTCACGTACGGTATCGATAAGGGATACCCGAGAGATAACTATGTGTTGCGTTCGCGCGGTTATGACCGCATTAAGTTCCTCATTATTTCACGGTATCTCAACCTCGGGAGTCCGAAAGTTGAGATCGTGGACGCGAATTACAACAATAACCGTGAATTGCTTCTTGTGCATTGCCACGACGGCCGCGACCTCGACGAGAAGGATATAGCCGAAGTGTTGCGCCGGCTCCACATGCTGTGGGGCGGCAAGAAGTTCGTTCATTTGGAAACGCTCAAGACCGAATACCAGCCGAAACGCGACTGGTGGTGGTATTGGCGGCCGCCGAACTCGGCACCGCCGCATATCCCTCGTCCGAAGCGAAGTTATATCCATTACCGTCATGACGGTAAAGAGCTTCACACCGGACATTCCGAGAGAAAGCCGGAGCCGGGAAAACCGATCCAGTATTTCGGTCCGGGCTTCAGTAAGTAGAATAAATACCCTCGCATCTGCGGGGGTTTTTCTTATTGAGGCGCATTTTATCGTTCCATGATATAAAAGTGAGTGTATGGGACCGAATATGACATTGGCGGAAGCGAAACCGAACCTTTTTTGGGGACGCGCAAACGATATTTCCGACGCAAAAGCGCGGCGAGTATGGCGGACAGCGGAGATGCTTCCTGGCATATTGTCCATCGGGACATTTGTTCTGCTTATCGCGTTCTCGTTCACTATTCCGGCTTTTGTGGCGTTTTTTATTATTTTATTCGACCTCGTATGGCTCATACGAGCTTTTTCTCTTTCCGCGCATCTTATCGTTTCGTACCGGAAAGTGAAGCGTGCCATGTCGGAGGATTGGATGAAAAAACTTGATACTCTGCGGGCAATGCCCCCCGAGCTCGCTATCGCATCGTGGAGGGATATCAGGCATCTGGTCATACTTCCTATGTATAAGGAACCCCGCGATGTCGTTGAGGAAACGTTGCGCGCGCTTGCCGAAAGCAGTTTTCCTCCCGAACAATTATTTGTTGTTATCGCGACGGAGGCGCGGGCGGGAGAGGGAGCTGCGCGCATCGCCCGGGATATGGCCGAAAAATTTTCTCATGCGTTCGGCAGACTTATATACACGACGCACCCTTCGGATATTGAAGGCGAAATTGCGGGAAAGGGCTCAAACGAGGCGTGGGCGGCACGGGAGGCGGTGCGGACGCTTGTCGCGCCTCACGGCATCGATGAGCGGCGCGTTATTGTGTCGTCATTCGATATCGATACCCGCATTTATCCGCATTATTTTGCCTGTTTGACATATACGTTCCTTACCGCAAAAAAACCATTACGTTCCAGCTATCAGCCCATCCCGCTGTATAACAATAATATCTGGGACGCGCCCATTTTTTCGCGTTTGGTTGCCACCGGGAACAGTATTTGGCAGATGGTGCAGCAGATCAGACCCGAACAAATGGAGACATTTTCGTCACATGCGATGAGTCTGGATGCGCTCACGCGGATAGGGTATTGGAACACAAAAGTTGTGTCGGAGGATTCACTTATTTTTTATCAGGCCCTGCTTGCGTTTGACGGCGATTATCGCGTTGAGCCTCTTTTGTATCCCGTTTCGCTCGACAGCAATATCGCCGATAATTTTTTCAAAACAGCCGTGAATGTATACAGACAGCAACGGCGGTGGGCATACGGCATAGAAAAAATACCGTATCTCATATACGGATTTTCAAAAACACGCGGCATTTCCCCGTGGCGCAAGGCATACCATTTATGGGTTATTTTGGACGGGTTTTGGTCGTGGGCGTGCGCTGCACCAATGATATTTTTGTTCGGATGGCTTCCGGTCATTGCCGGAGGCGTTCAGTTCCAGTCGTCGGTACTTGCCGCCAACTTGCCGTATATAACCAGTTTTATGCTGAACGTTGCCATGCTCGGTATGGTCATAAACGGCATCATTACGTTTCTTTTGCTGCCCGCGCGCCCGAAAGGAAAAGCGTTCACGGCATATCTTCCCTTTGTCGTGCAATGGGCGCTTCTGCCCATCGTTATAATTTTTTTGGGTTCTCTGCCCGCACTTGATGCCCAAATGCGGATGCTATTTGGAAAATATATGGGCTTCTGGGTGACCCCAAAGGGAAGCGCCAAAAAATAGGGAAGGGGATTTTAAGAAAGATGCGGTTGTACCCTTCGGGTACCAGGGATTTTAAGACAAATGCAGTTGTACCCTTCGGGCACCAGGGATTTTAAGACAAATGCAGTTGTACCCTTCGGGCACCAGGGATCTTAAGAAAGATGCAGTTGCGCCCTTCGGGCACCAGAGATCTTAAGAAAGATGCAGTTGTGAACTTATGCGGGCGACCCGGGAACCAAGGCCGGGGTATTTTTTTATATTCGGGTCGCTTTCAAGAACGCGTTTTGCGGCGTCCCGCGCCCGCTCGATAAGAGAAATGTTCTTGAGGGCCGCGGCAATTATTTCCGACATTCCCGCCTGCCGTGTTCCCAAAATATCACCCGGACCGCGCAATTCAAGGTCTTCTTCGGCAAGACGCGGGCCCGAGGTTATGCGTGCGAATGTTTTGAGGCGTTTATTATCCATTCCCTGTGAAAGGACCAGGAAACAACGCGACGGGTGTTCGCCTCTGCCGATGCGGCCGCGCAGTTGGTGCAGTTGCGAGAGGCCGAAGCGGTCTGCGCCCTCAATTATCATGAGGGTTGCGTTGGGGACATCGATGCCGACTTCTATTACGGTTGTTGCAACAAGAATATTCGTTTTTCCTTTTTTGAAATCGTTCATAACAGTTTCTTTCTCTTTTGATTTCAGTTGTCCGTGAAGCAGGCCGACGGAATAGCCGGCGAATATATCGTTTTTGAGATGGTTGTATTCCGTCTCCGCCGCTTTGGCGGCAAGTTTGTCCGATTTTTTAACGAGCGGAAATATAATATACGCCTGCCGTCCCGCGGCAATTTCGGTGCGAACGGCTTCGTATGCGCGCTCGATCAATTCTTCCGGAATAAGTTCGGTGGTTATATCTTTGCGTCCTGCGGGCAGCTCATGCATAAGCGAGAGGTCAAGGTCCCCGAATACGGTAAGCGCAAGACTGCGCGGTATGGGGGTTGCCGTCATCGTAAGAAAGTGGGGAGAAATAATGAACGGTTCCGGGTTCAGCGCCTGCTGCATCTTTTTGAGCGCGGCGCGTTGCTCAACACCGAAGCGGTGTTGTTCATCGACTATCGCCAGCGCGAGACGCTTGAAGCGAAGCGGTTCCCTGGGAAGCAGTGTGCTGCGAACAGAAGACGTTCCTTGTGCGCGTTTGCTGATGAGCGCGTGAGTCCCCACAAGTATCGATATTTCCCCGGTGCGGACATCTTTGAATAGTTTTGGTTTTGAAATCGCGATTGCCTGTTCCGAAAGACGTTTTGGTGTTGCTTTCGCCTGCGAGCCGGTAAATAGTCCTATGCGGATACCGAACGGTTTCAGCAGTCTGTGCAGCTCTTTGAAATGTTGCAGGGCAAGTATCTCCGTGGGCGCCATGATGACCGATTGCCATCCCGCTTTTGCCGCATTCAGCATAGCGGCCGCGGCAACAAGCGTTTTTCCGCTTCCGACCTCTCCCACCAGAAGGCGGTTCATGGGGTGCACGCGCTCCATGTCGGTGAGTATCTGGAATATCGTTTTTCGTTGTCCGTCGGTCAATTGCCAGGGAAGCAATCCGATGAGTTTTTTAATCAATTCAACGTTCATGGGAATGGCGGGGGCGGCTTGTTTCGCGGTGCGTAATTTCGATTGCAGAGCGGCGCATTCTATTAAAAAAAGTTCGTCAAAACTGAGACGTTCTTGCGCGCGCGCGGCGTTCTGAGGGGTTGGTGCGGTGTGAGCTTCGCGCAGCGCTGTATCAATAGGAAGTAACGCTTCGTGTTCAAGAACTTCCGGGGGAAGCGTTTCGGGAATGGTTTCGAGGCGGGTAAGCGCCTGTGAGATAAGATGCCGCAACCACTTTGACGTGACGCCTTCCGTTTCGGGGTATATGGGCAGAACGCCGCGCTGTTTTTGCGCGGGATTTTCACCGTCTATCCCTTCCCAGAACGAGGCGGCGATATATGCGCCGTTCTTGCCCGCGGTATATTTCCCCGAGGCAAGAATATGTCCGCCCTGTTCTATTTTTTCCGCAAGCCACGGTTGGTTGAACCAGACAAGTTTGACGCTTCCGGTCTCATCGGTGAGCACCGCTTCAAATATATTCAAGCGGCGTTTCCATGTGCGGATATTTTGCGTTGAAACTATTTTTCCCATGACGGTCGCATGAGAGCCGACCGAAAGGTCGTGGATGCGGGTAACGGTCGAAAGGTCCTCATATCGGGAAGGAATATGCCACAGAAGATCCCGGATGGTATATATGCCAAGGCCGCGTTGTAGCGCTGTGGCAACGCGCGTGGTAACCGAAGAGAGTTTTGTTACCGGGTCATCAAGCGTAAGATTGGCCATACCCCTCTTACTGTAGCAAGGCTTGATGGCCGGGACAAAATAAAATCCGCTCCTATAATGGAGCGGTTCTTCGGCGGTGTGTTATGTACTTTGTGCCCCACCGCGGTCTTAGACCTTCAGGCGTCAAGCCCCACAAGCGCTTTGAAGGATTTCTCTCTCTTCACTTCGAAGCACCTCGGTCGCTGGGCTACGTGGGCAGTATATGGGATTTTTAGCGATTCTTCCAGCGTCTGAAGCACTTCGGTCAGAAAAATTAGACAAATTAGACAGCACAATGGGGTGTCTAATACACTGTCTAATTTTGGAACTTATAGTTTTTCCAATTGAAAAAACCGTTTTCGATGGTACAGTAATTTTATGTCCACTCAACATCTGTCTCGCGGGATTCTTACCGAAATTGCAAAAAAGCTCTACGAGTCAAACAAATACTGCCTTTCTATAACGGGGCGAGATATAGCCAAGCCCTATGTTGTTGCCAGTGAGATGGTGCCTGGATTTAAGGTCCCGGATGATTTTGTGAAAGGATTGAGAGAGCTGCAAAAATACACCCCGTCTATTAAGAAGTTTGAGGTTGCTTCGGGTGAGATTCCCCGCATTGATTTGGTTGTAAACCCTAGCAAATTCAGTGATGAATTAATTAAGTTTATAACAAAATCACAAGAGCTCAAGAGACTGATCTCTCGGGATGAAAACGGCATATTTTGGTTCAAAGCTGGTCAACAGGAAATCTTCCCGAAGAAGATAGATTCTGATTATTGGAAAATCTTTACAGCAATCTACGAAGTGGCAATGAGCGGCCAAGAAAACGAAAAGGGGTTTTACCTCGCGACATACAAACAATTAAAGAAGAACTTGGGTAAAAAGTTACCCAAGGCCAACTACATATCCACCCAAGAGTTTATGGATTTTATTCGACGTACAATAAATCTCCAGTTCCGTCATAGACCACAATCATTTAATCTCGCCGGATCACGATTTAATAAACACGAGATATTAAGTATTGAGAAGGGTGTCGGTGTAAAACTATACAATCCGGAACTATAAATAAGGGTGTTAGCGCATAAGTCTTACGGGCCTCCGCGGAGGCTCTTTTTCGTTTACGGTTTGGCTGTGGATAGAGAACGAATTATCCAGAAAATATCTACGTCTTCGCTCTGCGTAACCGCTCATAAACGATTGCCTAGTGTGAAAAAATATAGGCATGACTAAACAAAAACTTGAATGGCACAATGAGCGACGGCGCGTAAACGACTTGCTGCCGCATCCTCAAAATCCTCGCATCTTGAGCGACTCCCAGCGCGACGCCCTTATAAAATCACTCAAACGATTCGGGCTTGCCGAAATCCCGGCGGTGAACACCGATAACCGGATATTGGCCGGGCATCAAAGAATAAAAGTACTGCAGCTTTTGGGACGCGGCGAGGACGTGATTGATATCAGGATTCCGTCGCGGCCGCTCACAAAAAAAGAGGCAGATGCATATCTGCTCTCAAGCAACGCGATTCATGGCGCGTGGGATTTCGATCTCCTGAAATCCTTTCCCACCGATTTGATCCTCGACATCGGATTCAATGATGCCGAGCTTACCTCAATTTATGACGACATTCTCGAAACCGAGGACGACGACTGGGATGAAGAAGCTGAGATCAAGAAAATAAAAAAGGCGACCGTAAAGCCGGGCGAACTCTATACACTCGGGAACCATCGGCTCCTCTGTTCAGATTCCCGCGATTCGAAGGCGATTAAAGCATTGGTCGGTACGACGCGTATTGACCTTATCGACTTCGATCCGCCATACAATATATCCCTTAAATATGAAGGAACGAAAGGACAATACGGCGGAAGCTACAAGGATAACAAGTCGGATGCCGACTATCGGGAATTCCTAAAATCACTCCTCCAGAATTCTCTTGCGGTCGCGAAAGATGACGCGCACTGCTTCGTCTGGTGCGACCAGAACTACATCGGGCTCGTGCAATCGCTTTACGACGAGTTGGGTGTTACGAAACGTCGCGTCTGCTCATGGGTGAAAAATAATCAAAATCCGACACCGCGCGTCGCATTCAACAAGGCGACAGAGAACTGTGTCTATGGAACAAGGGGCAAGCCGTACCTATCGCCTCGCGTACTGAACTTGAACGAGATTGCAAACAAGGAAGTCGGATCGGGTACGCGAACGATCGATGATATCGTTGACCTCTTTGAAATCTGGCTCGTGAAGCGCCTGCCGGGATCGGAGTACGAACATCCCACTCAGAAGCCTCCTACTCTTCACGAAAAAGCGCTGCGGCGCTGCAGCAAGCCCGGAGATACGATCCTCGATGTTACAGCGGGATCGGGTTCGATCATGGTCGCGGCCGAGCAGCTGAAGCGCCGGGCCCTCCTCTGCGAAGCTGATCCAATCTTCGCCACCCTCATCATTAAACGTTACGAAAAATTAACCAACTCCCATGCCAAAAAACTCAATTAACAAAATAAAATATGGTGACGTATTTCGTGTAGGTCGCCATCTTGTCGCCTGCGGCGATGCGCGAGATCAAGAATTTGTGAATCGCATCGTGGGCAAGACAAAAATCATGGCGGCTATCGTTGATCCTCCGTACGGCGTCCAGGTAGTCGAGTCCAAAGCAGGATTTTCCACCATCAAAAAACCGAAAAAAATCCTGAACGACGACATCACAAGCGAATCAGCATACGAACGATTCACGAAAGATTGGATTACGCCCGCCGTGCCGCACCTTGCGACAAAAAACAGCTTTTACGTCTTCAACAGCGACCTCATGGTCTTCTCGCTCCGGGCCGGAATGGAAGCTGCAGGAGTTCATTTCTCACAGATGCTCCTCTGGGTGAAAAATCATGCGCCGATCGGACGAAAAGACTATCTCCCGCAATTCGAAATCATCGCCTATGGCTGGCGCGGAGCGCATAAGTTCCGCAAAGCGAAGGACAAGTCGATTCTCTACTTCCCCAAGCCGAACAAAAGCGCCCTACATCCCACGATGAAACCTGTCGGCCTGATAAGACGCTTGATACTCAACTCAACGCAGACGGGCGATACAATTTACGACTGCTTCGCTGGATCGGGCACCGCCGGAATCGCAGCAGAACAAACCCAAAGGTCGAGCATCCTCATCGAACGGGATGAGGAGTACTGCCGAACTATACTCGATCGGTTCGAGCAGATCTTTAACCTCAAATCACAACGCCTATGAAAAAAGATCGCGTACGAGAGTTATTTCTCGAACAATTAAGGAAAGTTCCCATCATCGCCATCGCCACAGAGAAAGCGGGCGTGAGTCGAGCCATATATTACGTCTGGCGCAACGAAAGCGAAGAATTCCGCAAGGCCGCCGATGCGGCACTTGCCGAAGGCGAAGCGATGATCAATGACCTTTCGGAGTCTGTGCTTCTGCAGCGCATCAAGAACGGTGAGTTGCCGCCGGCAACGTTCTGGCTTCGGCACAGACATCCCAAGTTCAAAAGCAGGATCGAGGTCGACGCGACAATCCGGCAGCAACGCGAGGAGCTCACGCCCGAGCAAGAAGAAGCAGTGAAAAAAGCGTTGGCCTTAGCGGGTCTTGTCGAAGATCCCTCCAACGCTAATCAAAAAAAGAAAACCCTTAATCAACAAAATCATGAACAACCAACCTCATAACAAAACGATAAACATTCTACCCCCGGATCTCGTGGAACAAATGCTCCGCGACGTAAAGGTGCGGGTTACAGCCGTCACCAAGAGCTTTTACCTTTTCTTCCATTTATATTTCCCGCACTACGTCACATTCCCGACCGCAGAGTTCCAAAAAGAAATTTTCCAGCTTGTTGAAAAAAGCAGCACGGAAGACTTGTTTCTTGTTGCCTTCCGCGGATCGGGTAAGTCCACAATCATGACAACCGCTTATCCAATCTGGGCGATCCTCGGCGAGCAGCAGAAAAAGTTCATTGTTATTATCTGTCAGACAAGAAACCAGGTGCGCCAGCAGATGGCAAACCTGAAAGAAGAGCTCGAAAGCAACGACCTTCTCAAAAACGACCTCGGGCCATTTCAAGAGGAATCCGATGAGTGGGGTCTCTACTCGCTGGTTTTCAAAAAGACCGGCGCTCGCATCCTTGGAGCTTCCACCGAAACGGCGATCAGAGGCGCAAGGCATCGCCAATGGCGTCCAGACCTCATTATCTTAGACGATGTTGAAGACATCAATTCAACGAAAACATACGAAAACCGTGAGCGTTTGGATAAGTGGTTTCGCGGAGATATCGTTCCTCTAGGCGATCCGCACAAGACTCGCATCGTGGTCGTAGGAAACCTCCTACACGAAGATTCACTTATGATGCGGATCAGGCGGCACGTGGAGAGCGGCAGACACGGAACATTCAAGATGTTTCCGGTATTTAATGAGAGCGGCGAAATCAGCTGGCCTGGGAAATACCCCACGATGGAAGATGTTGAAAAGGAACGGATTCGGCACGGCCACATCACATTCGAACGCGAGTTCAACTTACGGATCCTTCCGGAGGAAGATCAGGTCGTACCGCTTGAATGGATTAAAACGTACGGCATGCTGCCGCGCGATAGACGCCCGACAAAGATCTTTATTGCTGTCGATCTCGCAATTTCGGACAAAAACACTGCGGACAAAACCGCCATTGTCACGGGCATGGTCTACGGCTACGGCAAGGACGCCGACGTCTATTTCCTCCCGCACCCGGTCAACGAGAGACTCAATTTCCCTACCACCATAGAGCATATCAAGAGCGTCTACCGCGAGGCTAAGCAAATGCATTCGCTCGTTGAGATACTCGTTGAGGATGTCGCATACCAGAAGGCGGTTGTGCAAACACTGGAACGGGAAAACCTTCCGGTGAGGGGCATCAAAGTGACCGACGACAAACGGGCCCGGCTCACGACTGTAAGCGGTCTCATCAAAAACGGCCAAGCCCTCTTTTCCTCAAAGGGAAGCGAAGTGCAAATACAACAAATCGTGGGGTTAGGCGTGGAGCGCTATGACGATCTTGTGGATGCAAGTACTATGCTGCTGTTTGAGGTGCTCAACACCAAAAGCGGCTTCAGAGTAGCGAAGGAAACAATCCTTAAGGCGGCAACCGATGAGCCTGCGGACTATGAAGGCAAGTTTGTCATCGGCGTCGACGTTGGCGAAAAACTCAGCTATGTCTTTGGAAACGAGAATGGACTGATCGAATTCGGCGTGATGAAAACCTACGAAGAAGGTGGGGAGCTAAACGCGAAGCTTGAGGAGTCACTTGAGTATTATCTCAAGAACTTTGACACCACCATGATCATCAACAAGCGGCGCGATATCGTGAACCCCGAACTGCTGGCCAAAAAGTACCCCGGGCGCGTATACTTCTGCCACTACGTCTCAGATAGCACAACGTCCGACCCTTTCCGAAAAGGCACGGGCGATGATGATCGGACCTTCTTCACCGACCGCAACGCAGCCATCCGTCTTATTCATGGCGAATTCGAAAAGGGACTCATGAAACTGTACCGGGAGAAGGAAAACGATGGCTGGCGGGAGTATCAGCTTCACTGGAGCCATATCTTCGAGGTGAAAGAGGAAAACAAACTCGGCGCTGAGCAGTTTATTTGGCGCCGGTTTGATGACGATGGCTTTGTGAACGCCACCATATGCTGGCGTGCCGGAGCCACGCGCTATAGTCAACGTGGCGCAATATTTATGCCGCCTCCAGAATTGCCCGAGGGCATACGGCTAAGCTACTGGATTGAACCAAATAAAACCGTACAGATGGATCCAAAAGACCTGTTTGCAAGAGACCCGTTTGATGCGAACGCTTCTGTAGCAGCTGCGCTGGCGAATAAAGACGAAGATCCGTGGTGGGCTGAAGAATGAGTACAAAAATGATTAGCACAACGCTACGTGCCTTCATTCTCTTCTTGTTGTTCGCAGACACTTATTCTGGAGTCGGCGTCCAATGACGACGCAAGCGCTTCCCGCGTCGGATGATAAGCTTTGTGTCTACTGGTTCTTTAGGGGTTTCCGGAATTGCATCGGTATCAAGATAAAGCCGTTTGTTTTTAAGAATCAGGCGGCTTTTTATATTTTGGAGCATAGCTCGCCGCTCTTCGGTTGAACCGTCTGCAAAAATCGTTTTTGCCCACTTACGCAAATCAATCTCCTTTTGCTCAAGGGTTCTATCGGGTATCGGCTCGCCAGTCATAAATGCATTGATGCGATATCCTCGCTCTATTTCCGCCTCAAGCTGCTCCCGTGTGCCGATAAGATCGAGGTCAAGCCGATCGAATATCTTTAATAGTTCGACTAAGAGATCCGCTTCATTGATATAGAATTCACGGCACCAGCGATCGCGGCCATGGGAACAGGTGTAATAGCGATACACGACCGGCTCGCCGCTTTTGAGCGCTTTAAATTTGTCCATGGCAGTGATACCGGCACCGCACGTACCGCACCGGATCAGCCGGGTAAATGCGAAAGTATTTGGAATTGATTTCCGCTGGTGCTCATGCCGGTATCGCTCGATTTGCAGCTGCACGACATCAAAAAGATTTTTTGAAATGATCGGCGTATGTACGCCCTTGTACCATTTTCCACCGCCTCTCGGATATTCGAACTCCCCGTAATAAAAAGTGCGGTGTAAAATCGCTTGCACCGTACTGAGGCCTACGCGCTTATTACTAAGCGATCGGAAATCAATTTTTTGTAGCCAGCGCAGCACATCGTGACAGGAATATTCTTCGTAGGCTACCTTCTCGAACATTTGTTTGATAATCGGCGCACGCTTCGGATCGATTTCTTTGTGGCCAAGCCTGTCGAGTTCCGTGGGATTGAGATAGCCGAGCGGTGCCGGACCGGGACAGCGGCCTCGTTCGACAAGTGCCCGCATTCCCCGTTTGACATTTATGCCGCGATTATCATTCTCAAGTTTCGCCTGGCTCCCAAGTATCATAAGCAGGAATTTATCATTGGGCGTATTGGCGAACGTCTGTCCATAGGTGCGGATTTCGTGGAGGTGCCCCTGGTCCATGAGATCGACCAAAAGCCCGAGGTCGCCCGCGTTCCGGCTTAAGCGGTCGGGATTCCAGGTGAGAATGGCATTGTACGTTCCTGATGCAATGTCTGTTGTGAGCGCAGCAAATATTTCACGGGTTCCCGATTTTTTCGCGGAATGAGCTTCGGTTTTGATGGCGGCAATGTGAAGATGATCGCGTTCAGCGATCACCTTCATCTCCTTTATCTGCGAATCTATGGACATGGCCTGCCGCTCTTCCGCCTCCATCGATTTCCGAGCATAGATGCAGTATTTGAGAACCTGCGGCTGAGATTTATGTTGTGGGGCAGTTACTTTGGCCATCCTCGAACTCATTTATTGTATTCATAGCTTTGCTTGATAAGCGCCATTACGGCATCGATATCTTCATTGCGCTCAAGCTTTACGTCATAATCACCGTTGCCGAGATGGCCTACGGGTTTAGGCTTTGTAAGGTCGCGGGCAATGCCTGTCGGATCGTTCAACCGACCGCTTGGAATATTGAGGGAGATCCTGAGCGAGTCGCGCTGCACGACGATATCGACGAAATTGGTCGTAAGCTTATAGGCAATGTAATGCGCCTTCGGTTCTTCGATGATCGATTCGTCAAGGGCTGAAATTTTTTCTTTAACCATGGCGAATAACTCACGGGTATGTGAACTCGCCATCTTTAAATGATCCTCAACGGTGTGCCGTATTTTTTCCTTGAACTCACTCTTCTGTCTTTCTACTTTTTTAAAAATCTCTGAGGTTGATATTTTGGTTTTACGCTGAACCTCCGGTTCTACGAGGAGGGTGCCATTTTCATACATTCGATATCGCAGGAGTTCTATGTCTATCGGCAATAGGTCGGCGGTATCAAGATCGAATTTATTGTAACTCTCCGCAACGCAGATCACGCGCGGCGATGCCCAATCAATAGCAATCACGATATTCGCGCGGCGAACGAGTGCTTCAAAATCCGCTTTGTGCCCAAGAAGCCAGTGAAGATAGGCGAGGCCCTGAATAATAACGCTGTCATTCTGCGTGAGCTTGTATTCAATAATGACCGGCGCACCGTTGTGATCGATTCCTACGGTGTCCATGCGGCCGCCCGAATTCGTAGAATATTCAGTGGCTAAAAATGTGATATCCAAAATCTCCTCAAGATTTTTCTCGAAGATTTTCTGAATATCCTTCTCTAGCCCGACTTTTACGGGCGGAATTTTTCTTGCTGTTCCGTTGTGGGTATGAAATAGCGCCATGGTTTGAGCGATGGCGCGGGGTGTTTATAGAAACACAAAGCCCCGCGCTAGCTAGGCCTTGCGGCCCCATACCGGTTTCCCGATATAGCCCTTCACAGAGTCGCTGAACGCGGGGTTCAGTATCTGTGAAGGGTCTTTGGCGCCATGCCCGGTGGAAAATCCAACGAGTTTAGGCGACTAATTCAGTTGTAAATATATTTTAACGCAAATCGACCTTTGCGACCATTCCTAGGTCGAAGGTCTTGTGAGGCCTAAATTACCAACAGGCGTTTACTTGATGGTCTATTTCCTTTGATCTCGGATGTACTGACTCAACCAATCTCGATGCTCTTCAGTCGATACCCCAAGTCTTTGCTCGGCCATTGTTCTAACGCTATCCAAAATAACCGCAATGAATCTTTTGGTCTCTTCGTGATTTTGCTTGTTACCGCGTTGAAATTTCCAGTCCATCGTAAAGTAGGCGGGCGGCCCCATTTTAATCCAAGAATATTCACCAACAGCGCAAATTGCCGATATGTTCTGGCTGCTTTGTTTAAGCCACTTACGGGCGTTTTCATCATCTTTTCTTAAAAGTTTTGGGCTGCCTAGTTTTAAGCCAAAAACTGCGCACAGAGGAGGCGGAGGGTCATTTGGGGTATATGCGGATTCTTCGAAAAAAGTGCATTTTTTATAAATTCCAACTAACCTGCGGGCAGCTTTTTCCGCCTTCCTAAACTCGCTAGTTCCTAAAGTAGATTTCACTTCTATGGTGGCCAACACGCTTTCGACGGGATATGCTCCCACGCTTCCGCGCTGGATAAAGGGCGGAATCATTCGTCTATCGTAAATTATTACGTCAGTTTGATTACTCTCCTCGCCCTTATGGTTAATGACAATACCAGACCCCACATCGAATTGCTGCGATAAAAATAATTTAAGTACATCAGTTAAAAAAAGCTCCTTGAGTTGTCCTTCGGTTAATTTATGTTTAAGCTCCAGATTTTTAACTCGCTCAGTGAAGCCCTTCACTATATTACTGGCATCTTTCTGTATAATGGTTCTTTTCATAGCATTTTATTTAGCAAACAATGCCCGTGATAAAACCGATTGATGACTTCTTAGATACTTCGACGACCAGTTTCATGAGACCTTATTCTCCCTTACGCCATTGCATGTCTTGCGAAGTCTTAGTTCCCAATAGGCGTCAACGAAAATCATCCTTTTATCGCAGGGTCATACTATGCTTTCGGAGTTCGGTCTTTATTTCTTGATAGTCCGGGAACATGCTCGCTACCAACCTCCAGAATCGTTTTGAATGGTTGAATTCTTTCAGGTGGCAAAGCTCGTGGGCGATGATGTAGTCCTGCACTTTATCGGACAAAAACATGAGTTTGTAATTGAAATTGAGATTCGCCTTGCGGGAACAGCTGCCCCAGCATGTCTTTTGGTTTTTGATGCTAATCCTGTTGTACTGATGCCCGTGAACGCCCGCTAAGCGTTCAGCTTTTTCTTTAACGAGCGCGAGTGCGCTCTCTTTATATTTCAGATAATCCTCATGACTATATCGCGCGACTGGCTTGCCCTCGAATTGTTTGAAGAATGAGAGCTTTGAAAATAGCCATTCGGTTTTCTCGCGAATGAATCGTTCGGCAACTGTTTCTCGAAGATCGTGCGGCGTAGTCACAACAACAGACCCGTCGCAATACACAGCAAGGCGCATGCGGCGAGCTCTCTTGCTCTTGCGAAGCGTATAGGTAATTTTCCTATTTTGTAATGTAATCTGTTTTTTCATATCAAAATTTCTTGATTACGATATCTATCAAGCGATTGAGGTATTTATGAAAATCGTTAACCTTGATTTTATCCTTGTATTCTTTGAGCACCAATTCCTGAATAATCCGCTTAGCTTCTTTTAGGAACTCGTCGCGCTTGGAAGATTCTTGCCAACCCTCATCGAGCGATTCTTCAAGTCGGCTCGTCATTCCCTTAATGAACTCGCGGACCGCTTCTTTGTCGCTATCAATGATAAATTCTTCAGAGATAACGAATAAGCCATATTCCTTGAGCGTATAGCCGAGTTCTTTGGCTTCATCTCCTTTCTTGCGAATATCTTCAAGGAGCGTCTGGTAGCGCTTGATGCGCTCGGAAAGATCAATCTGGTTCTGTTCAAATTCTCTCCGAATCGCGGCGAGCCGCTCGCTGAATTTTTTATATGCCGGATTAGTATCAACATTGATCGAAATTTCCTGCTTGAGCATCCTTTCAAGGTTCAACGCCTTTTCCTCGTCATCCATTTTATTCAGCCGTTCCATTACATAGAGATCGTTTACGTTAAGTTCACGGAAGTTTTTTGTAATACCTTCGTAGTCAACCTTTTGTTGAATAAGTTGTTTTACCTTCTCGCCATACTTGGCAAGAAGTTCTGCGTCCGATTCCTTGAGACCGTACTCTTTTTCAAAGGCAATAAACACGCTTGTGAACCATTCAAAAATCCGCACGTGGCTTTTCAAAAATGGATCGGGTGACAAAATTTCAAAAAGCAGTTTGAGCCGATTGTATTTTTGCTGAAAGAATTTTTGCTTTTCGATATTCTCCGAAAAAATCTTTAAGCAACGCCGAAGGTTATCAATAGACGGATCTTCTGTATTAATGCCGGCAAAGAGCGTCTTGAGTTCATCAAGGACTTCGACAAATTCCTCCTTGAGCTTATCGATATTGATCATCGCAGAATTCACAACGCTTTCGTCGAAGTTTAATGCCTTGTGGAGGCTCCTGGTAATACCATAATAATCGATGACCCTGCCTGCGCCTTTATTCGGATAAACGCGGTTGGTGCGGGCAATAGCTTGCAGTAAGTTATGATCCCAGAGCGGCTTATCAAGATACATGACTTGCTCAACTGGCGCGTCAAACCCAGTCAGAAGCATGTCGCAGACGAGCAAAAACTTCAGCGGACTCGCTGAATCCTTAAATTCATCAATAATCTTTTCTCGTTTCGCTTTAGTCGTATTGTATTTCCTCAATTCCTCCGGATCGGTATTTGCGTCGCCGGGGGAATAAACAACCTCCGACCAGTTTTTCGGGACCAGTTCGTCCAACAGCTTCTTGTATTTTGCCGTCGCTTCCCGGTCGTAACAAACGATTTGCGCTTTGAATCCCGCTGGTTCTACGTAAAGCTTGAAATGCTCAACAATGTCCCGAGCAATCGTTTGCATACGCTTATCGAGCTTCACGATCGCCTCTTTCTTGCCGTATTTTTTGGCGATTATGTCTTTATCTTTTTCGGAAAGGTCGGCGGTAAGCTCGTCGAATTGTTTATCAAGCTGTTCTTCATCAATAAAGAATTTAGAAAGCCGAGCTTCGTAGGTAACCGGTAGCGTTGCACCGTCATCAACCGACTGCTGAATAGAGTAGTAATCAAGATAACGCTCGCCCTCTTCACCGAAATTCCGATGCGTATTGAGCGTGACTCGGTCAATTGGCGTTCCGGTGAATCCAAAGAAGAATGCGTTCGTCATGGCGCTCCGTAAGTTGATAGCCGAAATACCTTCATTATCTCGGTGCGCCTCATCTGAAAGCACGATGATATTCTCGTCGAGGTTCTTTACTTCATCGCCAAGTTCAGAGAATTTCTGAATGGTGGAAATAAAGATACCGCGCTCCGGCGATTGAATCTTACGCTCAAGATCTCGCCGCGACTCCGCGCGAGCAACATTTTGCCCGCCGCAATTGATGAATGTGTTGTAAAGCTGATCATCAAGGTCAATCCTGTCTACCAAGACGAAGACCTTGGGATTTTTCAACTGCTTATCAAAGCGAAGCTTCCAGGCCGTAAAAAACATCGTAAATGACTTTCCAGACCCTTGGGTGTGCCAAATCAATCCGCGTTTCGTCTTGCCTTTTTGTACTCGTTCGACAATTTTATTCGTGGCACGATATTGCATATAACGGGTCATTTTTTTCACCGCGCCTTCTTTTTCGACTTCAAAAAGGATAAAACTCCCAATGATGTCGAGCAGCCGATCATGCGAAAGAAGCGCGGCAAGAGTTACCTCTAATCTCTCGCCGTATTTTTTCTCTAACTCCTCCTCGCGCCATTCAAGGAAATACTGCAGCGGAGCATACGTGGCTCCATATACCGTCTTCAAGCCATCGGAGGCGATATTGAAGCAGTTTGGCCAGAACAGCTTAAATGCATTCCGTTCATACCGCTTTATTTGTCCTACGGCGTTGGAGTAATCAATGCTACTTGCGGCGGTCGGACTCTTGGCTTCAACGTCAACAATCGGCAGGCCGTTTAGAAAAACCATTACATCCGGCCGAACATTTTCGGAATTGCCTTCGAAGTAGAATTGATTAGTTACAACAAAATGGTTGTTTTCCGTATTATCGAGATCAACGATAAAATAATCGCGCATCTTGCCCGTTGTTGGATCTTTGAGGTTTATGCCGCTACGAAAGACGTCCAGAAAGGCCTGATTTGAATCAATTTTTTTAACTTCGCGTACTACCGCCTGCACTTCGGTTTCGTCGGTAATTCCATTTATTTTTTTCACCGCAGCAATAAGGAGCGGAACGACAATGTATTCGTTTTCAAATTCCCGAAGCTTGGCGAATTCCTGTGGTTTTATATATTCATAACCAAGCTCCTCCTTGAGAAACTTTATGATGTGATTTTCAATTGTGTATTGTTCGTTAAACTTCATTTGCTCCTTTCGATATTATTTAAAGTATTGCGTGCTCGTTCTAACAAATCATCGTAAGTCAATATTTCGATGCCATGATAATACGACAAAGTCCTCCTCATGAATTTGGGGAGATTATCGGAAGCTGCTGCCGTGCCTATAATTTTCGATTTTTCTCGACGACCAATTAAAAGAATGCCCTTTGGTTTATAGTATTTTTGATGCAGATCTTCCGTCTTTTCCTTCTCAGTGTTGTCGTCATACTCAGTTGAATACGATGAATAATAATACTCTAAATAGCTGGTGAGTTGTCCTAGTGACTCTGCGCATTTAGGAGAAATATACCTTCTGCCCCTAGAATCGACTCGCAAAACCTCCTCTGTGGGTAATTTAACTTCTAAAATATCGCTCAATCCATCGATTCTTCTTAACCTACCATCAGGAATTTCTTCTCCTGCTTTTTTATAATCATAGCTAGTATATTCAGGGCCAAAAATCCAAGGGATTTTCTTGAGAGTTTCTTGAATATCGGCCACTTCTTTGACCGAGGGGTTATCTAGCAATGTCTCAAATTCATCTAATTCTTTTCTTCGCCTGCCAATAATGTCTTCGGTAAAACCGATTGTTAAGATCTTTTCTTCTCCGCCTTCGGCATTGATAATTTCGTTAACAATTTTATCTACAATCTCTTTCCCTCTTGGACTTTTCACAATAACAATAGTTTTCTGAATTAACTCCTCGGTATCAATCTCTCTGTCTGAAAAAATTACAGTCGCGTATTTTTCATCGAATCTCAAGCCGAGCAATTTGTTTTGCTCAGCTAAAAAAGCGTAAAGACCTTGTACCTCTTCTTCACGAAGCGAGAAAGCCATCTGCTGTTCCCAGGTATTTGGGTCCGAAGGTTTCTTTCGCTTAAACCTATAGACATCTATATCGTAATGATGAATTTTCCCTTCCGCATCTGGAATATGAAGCGCTGTAATAACTGTTTTAATATATTCGGTATCTTTTATGATTCGTGTGGCGCTTGCAAACCCTTTGCTTTTGAGCTGTGCGGTACACTCGTCGACTGATAAAGGATTCCCAGCTTTGAGCCTGGCCAGAAGGTATCCGCCGAAATCGCCATATGCATCTTTAAAAGTTACCTCTTTCAATTTACTCCAATCAATCATATTTTTATTCTTATCCTCCCGCTCAAAAGGTCCTGCATGAGACCTTTTTTCAACGCCGAGAGTTTTTCTTTTATTTGTTTACTGACGGCAATTTTTACGTTAACTGATCGAATGATTTCCGAAATTTTTCCTTGTTCTGTAAGCGGAATTATTGGGATTCGAATTTGTTCGAGGCTTCTAATGGGTAATTGTGGCTGAGCGGATCCCGAACCCATACTTAAATACATCTTTCGCATTTGTGGACCCGAAAAATATTGATACAAAAACACGGGGTTAAATTGTTTTCCGTGCCGGATTATTAACATGCCGGAGTTGATTCTCACGTTACCGTACGGAGCGCCTTCATCGTAATACGCAACGTTCCCCACCGTACCTCTTGAGGTTAAAACTACATCGCCTCTTTGTAGTTTGCCTTTGCGCAACGCACTATCTTTCTCCTTCGTAATAAAACTGGCTTCGTTGAAAATGAATCCGTTTTTGGTGACGTTTTTTGCGCTCAAGAAAAGACAAAAACCTTCGGGTGAAAAATCTTTTAGCTTCGGATAATTTACACCTCTATCACCATCAATCAATTCAATAGACGACTCCTTGATTGTTGAAGCACCCCATTCCTCTGGGATCTCTCCAATTTCTGCCTTTTTAAATTTCGTATGCCCGATACCGCGTGTAAAAAGCCGCTGCATCAGCCCGCGCCTCAGTTTCTCGGCCGCTGCAATAACCTCATCAGTTTTTTGAATTTCTTCGTCCACCGTACTCAAAATTTCCGCAATCCTTTCCTGCTCTGGTTCGGGCGGGAGCGTGATTGATATTTTGCCGAGATCGCCCTTCGTTAATTTCCCGCGAGTTCCTCCAGTAACGAAGTTATTTAGATCTTGATAATTTAGATACTCTTTCAAGAAGACGCGCGAAGCTCTCGTGCAGCGAAGTACGTGCGCGTGATTATTGACCCAGCTTTTCCCATCAACAAGGTAGGCAGTATTTGCATGCTTTGACCAATCCGCCCCATCTTCTCCAACAAGCAAGAGCGGCTCGTCAAAAAGATAGTCCGCAACGTAGTCCACTATGCCGGTTGCACCATAATATGGAATTGAGCCACTCTTCCTTTCTGATTTTGTCACGGGCTTTCGGCGATTATCTAGATTTTCAGTAACATCCGCTATGCTAGCTATGTCCCACCCTTCCGGAATATTTTTTTGTGTCGCCGTTTTTGTCATAACCTAGAAAAGATTCTGAACTACTGAAGATATACGGCCCCAAAGATCGAGAGCCCCCGCCGCATCTGCGGCAACACGTACGGCCCCGAGCGCAGTTGTAATAATCGAGCTATTTGGAGCGTCTTTTGAAAGCTGATCTTTGATCGTTTGAATATCGGCCGTAGTATCAAGTTTCGTATCTTCTGAAAGCTGATCGGAGAGCTTTATTTTCTTCTCAAGAGAATCGAGGTTTGTATACAGATCACGGTACTTATTATTCACAACATTATTGTTACCGACGACGATAACACCACCAATATTATCGATGTTTATACCGGTATATCGGTTAAGAGCGTTAAAGCGGGAATCAGAATCGTAAAGAGAGATTCCTTGCGCTGAAAGCTTGTACTTTGCAGAGGTTGTTGGGATAACAGCACGGCCACGCGCAATGGCGCGCTGCTCAACAACTGGCTCTACCCACCGATGCGCAATAAGATAATCGAGCGCAACTGCAACCTCTGGCTGCTTCATGCTGTAAGTTGCTTTGGCGTATGCGCGTATACCCGAAATCCCGACGGGAATCGCGGCGATGCCCTTCGCTGTCGTGCGGAAGTGGTTCAATGTATCAAGAACTTTTTGTTTATGATCGTCAGACATATCAGTATTTAAGTTCCGAAAGATATCCTTCGACCTTCTTTTCTATCTCAGCTCGCTCTTTCTCAAGATTCGCGAGCTCTTTTTTTACGACCGTAACGTCAATCTCTTCTTCTTTGTCACCATTTTCTATGTATCGGCGAACATTGAGATTAAATTCGTTTTCCTCAATTTCTTTGAAGTCAACTACGCGAGCGTATCGTGGAATATCTCTCCAGTCGTCATGGGCCCGTACGATTTTCTGGATATCCTGCACACGCAGCGAATTCTGATTTTTTCCTTCGGAGAAATCCTTTTCTGCATCAATGATAAGTATTTTGTTTTTATGCGCATCCGGCTTATTTTTATTAAAGATAAGAATTGCTGCCGGAATGCCCGTTCCGTAGAAAAGTTTGGGCGGGAGTGCGACTACGGCCTCAAGGAGATCGTTCTTTATGATCTGCTCGCGAATGCGACCTTCTGCGCCGCCGCGGAAAAGTACACCGTGCGGCAACACTACTCCGGTGCGACCGTTTGAATTCATGGATTTGAGAATATGGAGTACAAACGCATAGTCGGCGTTGCTTTTCGGCGGCATTTCATAACCCTCCACACGACCGTATCGCTCTTTAAACATTTCCATCTCCCAGTCACTGACTGAATAGGGCGGATTCGCCACGCAGATGTCGAATGTCTTTAGCGTTCCGTTTGGATTTAAAAATTGAGGGTTGGCGAGAGTATCGCCGCGCTGAATATCGGCAGAGTCGAGACCGTGTAGGAACATATTGATCTTCGCGATCGCAAACGTACCGATGTTTATTTCTTGACCGTAGAGATAGAGCGTCCGTGCAACTTGTTCACCCTCCTTTTCTTTCAGGTAATGGTAGGCCTCGAGCAGGAAACCACCCGATCCAATGGTCGGATCGTATATATGATCTTTTTTATGCGGCTTGAGGATTTGTATAATGACGCGCTCAACTTCGCGTGGGGTATAGAATTCTCCACCTTTCTTTCCAGCATCCGCGGCAAACTGTTTGATAAGGTATTCGTATGCATCGCCAAGAAGATCTGAACTTATATAGGAATCGCCGAAATTGTACTGCGAGAAGTGATTGATAAGGCGCTGGAGAGTTTCGTTCGGAAATTTATCCTTGTGGGCAAAATCTAAATCATCAAAAATCTTGTCGAGCTTCGGACTGTTTGCGTTCGTGAGTTTATCAAAAATTTCATTAAGTTTAGGGCCAATATTTTCTGCTTGCTCCTCGATGGCTGACCATCGGCAATCCTGCGGCACTTGGAAACGGTGGTTGTAATCAGTGCGGGCAATTGTCTCATCTTTGTACTCGTCCATCACGCGCTTATATTCCTCGTCCCACACGTCGCTGATGCGCTTGTAAAAAAGAAGTCCGAAAATGTACTTCTTATAATCTGAACTGTCGATCTTGCCGCGGAGAATATCCGCACTCTTCCAGAGAAACGCTTCAAGCTGAGGCAGGGTGAGCTTGCTGCCCATTTTATCCACAATGGCCTCAATATCTTGTGGGCGGTATTTACGGTCGCCCCGCTTACCGGCCCGCAAAGGCACCAAGATGCCCTCCCTTTCCCAGTTCCGGAGAGTATCGGGGTGAATATTAAAAATCTCCGCCACCTGGCTGATAGAGAGCAATTCCGGCTTTCCCTTGAGTTTTGCCTGTATATCCTTGCGCATATTCTTATCCTATTCTAATCGATCTATTTTGTAAAGTCAATACCTTCATAGGTTATCATAGGTTATAGAGTGCTTTTGAAGAAGAAAAGGGCTCTTTTTGGGCATTCCGGACGATCAGGTTATCAACTAGGGCACTCTGGACGCACTGGCGGGGTTGCGTCATCCCTTGTGTTGTATGACCAACCAAATTAAGGGGTCGGCAGGCGCGGCGACCTCAACCAACCCACCGCTGCCAGCAAAGGTCGGCTACTGTCTCTATGCAAGGAAATCAACGGAATCGGAAGAACAACAAGTCCTATCCATAGATAGTCAGATCAAAGAGATGATTAAGATCGCCGAGCGAGACGGTCTTGAGATCGTGGAGATCCGGAAAGAAAGCCATTCAGCGAAAGCCGTCGGCCAGCGGGAGGTGTTCAATACGCTCCTTAAGGATATTAAAACGGGTAAGTTCAACGGCATCCTCACGTGGGCACCGGACCGCTTAAGTCGCAACGCGGGCGACCTCGGATCGCTCGTGGATCTGATGGATCAAAAACTGCTCCATGAGATCCGGACGTTCTCACAGAAATTCACGAACAACCCGAGCGAGAAGTTCATGCTGATGATTCTCTGTTCGACGGCGAAGCTCGAAAACGACAACAAGTCGGAAAACGTGAAGCGCGGGCTGCGGACGCGCTGCGAACAAGGGTTGCGGCCGAGTATGGCTCCAACTGGATATCTCAACGAAAAGCGCAAAGACAAACCCTGCGAAGTGATCGTCGATCCAGCACGAGCACCCGTCATCAAGCAAATGTTCGAGAAGGTAGCAAATGAACAATGGTCGGGAAGAAGGCTGCATCAATGGCTGCGGCACGAAGTGAAATTTAAAACAACGACCGGGAAACACCTCTCGGTATCGAATATCTTCATGCTGCTCAAAAAGACCTTCTATTATGGGGTCTTCGAGTATCCGGTCGGATCGGGAAACTGGTACACGGGACAGCATACGCCAATTATCACGAAGGAGTTATACGATGCCGCACAGCAGCAGCTCGTCCGGAGCGAGATCAACAAACAGAGTGACCGCGAGTTCGCCTTCACGAAGCTCATAACGTGCGGCCTCTGTGGATCGGGCATCACGGCCTGCGAGAAGTTCAAATATCAGCAGAACGGGAATACGCACCGGTATGTCTATTATGGATGCACAAAAGCGAAGAATCCGGAGTGCAGAGGCGGGTACATCAAAGAGGAAGAAATCATCAATCAAATCACTGCGATCCTCGATACGCTTGATGTGAACGAACTGGGCATCAAGCAAAAATTCAAAGATGAAATCACACGATATAACAAGTTCAGAAAAATTGCTCTCGGCAAAGGGAAAGAAAAGGGCGAGATCGAGGAATTCGACGCCAAGGCATACGCCATCTATCTGCTTACCGAAGGAGCGATCACCGAGAAGCGTGAGCTGCTATCGAACCTCAAAAGCAGGCTGCTGCTCAAGGATAAAGTGATCACGCTGCGGCCGGAAACGGAGTAGCCAAACAAAAATACCGATGCAAAACCGCGTCGGTATTTTTGTTTCGTACAGGGTGGTCGGGAACCAAGGTCGCCCATGAGAGCCGCCGACCAAGGTCATCCAGAACCCCGCACAGTGTTGTGCGCCCGACAGGACTCGAACCTGTAACCTTCAGCTCCGCAAGCTGACACTCTATCCAATTGAGCTACGGGCGCATGAAATGCCGCAGACTCTGCATATCAAAAGCCGAGCCGGCGCGCAAGCGAATCAAAAAACGATATATGTTGTTCTTCTTCCTTGAGATATTCAAGTAATAATTCGCGCAATCCGATGGGGTCTTGGTCGGTGATGGGGAAGAGGATGGCGGGAAACAATGCCTGCTTTTGCCTGAACGACAGTTCTTTTATGACGGGCGGGTCATAGAATATCCAGAACGATGCCATAGCATCGAACGGGTAGAATTTCCGTCCCGCAAATACGCCGCGGGGCGTTATGGAAAATGTTATCAGCCGTGGCTTCCGGAATGCCGAGACAAGAAGCGTGACCGCGCCGACGGCCGTAATAAGAACGCTTGAATAGCTCTTGAATACGAAGCCGAAAATAAGCGCAAGGACCGCGGCGCCCACAAGTATTGCCGGTATCCACGTGTTCTTATTTTTTTCGTAATACGGATATTCCGGGGCAAGCCACGATATAAGCGCATCTTCATGTTCAATAATAAGGGGTTCCGGTTCCGTGTTTTTTGGTTCCGGGGCGCTTGCCTGCGGTGGTATGGGCGGTTCCGCTATCGCGTGGTGTTCCTGTGCGGTTGGCCGCGCGGGCGGGGAAACGGTTTCTTGAAGCTGCGGTTGCGCTTCCGTGCGCTGAGGCGCGCCGTGTTCCTGAGATGGTCGGGTCGCCTCGACCGGACGCAGGGGGTTTTTGCTTCGCAGGTCAACGATATTTTTTGACGGGTTTGTTTCCATAATATTTATCTGGCGGCAAAGATTTTATATGCGACTCCGCCGAATAATGTGGCCGGTAGGGGGGTCGCCACGGTTGCTATCTGGAACCACGCGGGTTCAGTGCCGCTTTGGGACAAGTATGAAATTATTCCAAATAGCGTCATGAGAACACCAAGCGTTGTTGTATGCGCGATGGGAGCGGTTCTTGCGCGCCACGCACATACGGCTCCGCCGATGGCTGAATAGAGAACGCCGGCAAGGAACAAGAAAATAAGAACGATGAAAGGAATATCCCTCGGATCTTCCGGAGGAGTGTTTCTAAACAGTATGGCGAACGTGAACATGGTAAGTATTGCCACGGTCACATATCCCACCGCCAGCGCGACGATGCTTTGCTTCAACGACCATTTTTTCCCTACTTCCTGTGCCATGAGTAGATTATAACAGAAGAACGAAAGCCGCCCAGCGCGCATGCGGCCGGGCGGCGTGGGCAAGGCCTTTCTACGATTTTTTGATGTCCGCCTTCAGGGAGATAATCCCCAAAGACAAAAACAGTATTGCTTCAAGCCAGTTGCGGTTTTGTAGCGCCTCAATAAGGGCTATGCCGAAGAAGATAAGGAATACGGTTACGTTGGCAAATTTTATATTTTTCATGCGTTATTGCGGTAACGTTGCGCTTATTGATCGGCGGAGGGGACGAGATCCGGACTCATTTGGTGTACGGAATTTTTCCTCCGTACCCCCTTCTTTCCTATCTATCTTGACGTGAAAGCGGGGAAAGACAATTTTGTTCTTTGGCGGTGAATTCTTTATTCGGATTTCTCCTGAATTCTTAAATCTTCTTTCGTAACTCCCAATAATTCGTGCATGTACTGATAAATTTCCTCTGTTTTTCCGCGCGGAAATTTTGCTATTATTTCGCCTTTTGAAATATAATCCGGCACCAAAACCTCATCTTCTTCCATACCATAAAAATTTCCGGTGTTGCTGTTGATTGCAGAATCCACCGGAATTTTTAAAACATAAATTTCATACTGAAGTTGTTCTGCCGCGTCCGGCACATTTCCAGTTCCGGCTTCTGCGCAAGGAATACTTGTGGTCGCAGAAATAAAAGATGAACCGCCTTTTGCGCTTTGCAAATATGCAAGTTGTTCAGCAATGTTTTCCGAAGACGGTTTTGCTGTCGTTAAATATCGCTCATCGCCGTATAAAGCATATCCGACTTCATCGGAGCCATGAAGTTGTTCGGCCAGTTGTTGAGTAGTGAGTTTGCCATATCCGTAAGTGCGCGCATAAAATCCTTTTTGGTCCAAGTTGGGATGATCGCCTCGAAGCAAATAAACAAAACCGTCTTTGATAAATTTGGGATTTAAATTTGCTGTCCGTTGCTCAAGCCGCAATTCAGAAATTTTTGTTCTTTCCGGATACCCATGTTCTTTAAGAATTTCATCAATTTCTCTTTGGAAAGCAAATTGTGTTTTTCTATCAAAAAGAGCCATCAACTCCGGATCATTTTGAATTTTTTCGTAGTTTGTCCAAAGATTGTCCAGTCGCTCTCTTCTCTGCTCTAAACTTTCGTTAGCAGTTTCCGGTTTTATTCCTATTTGCTCTCTTAATTCATCAAGTTTTTTCGCGTCAGCTTCTTGACGAGCGGCAACCGCAGCTTCGTTTGTGGCTTCGGGCGTTGCCGGAACAGGAGCAGTTTCAGCAACTTGTTCAGGCTGTTCCATATCCTGCGGTTCAGAATTTTCTGTTGGATCAAATTTTGGTCCGTTTTCAATTCCCATATATTTATTTTAATAGTTCTTCTGCGGTAACACCGAGCGTTTTGGCAATCTTAGCGACCATTTGAACGCCCAACGATAAAAAAAGTCTTTGTGCGGAGGGGGCGAGATTCGAACTCGCGAAGGGATTTCTCCCTTAACGGTTTTCAAGACCGTCCCTTTCAACCACTCAGGCACCCCTCCATAATATAAGTTTTTGTTTGGTTGCCCGAGCGTTTGTCCCGGGCATTTTTATACGCTTCGCCGAGAGGCTCCGCTAAAACGCCCGCGAAAGACAAGCAGTTGTCTTTCGCCCACTCAGGCGCCCCTCCACATAAGCACTACTCCCCCAACAGTATCATCGTAATTTCTTGTCTGCAAGAAATATAATTGACCCGCCGGATACGCTATATTATAAGGTAAGAGAAGCAAAGATAGTGGAGGGGTGACTGAGCGGGCTTATTGCGAGACTCGGAGCAGTAAGCGGGGATCAAAAAGATTCCCGGGCGGCCACGAAGCCTCAGTTTTTTGTTCGAGGCCTTGCCGAGTAATTCTATAATAAGGAGAGGTGGCTGAGTGGCCGAAAGCGGCGCCGTGCTAAGGCGTTAACTCCGAAAGGGGTTCGTGGGTTCGAATCCCACCCTCTCCGCAATACGATCCGGATGAGAAAAATTATTTCGATTAATTCGGGCACAGCATGCTTTTTCTTTTTGTTTTAGTTCCGCTTATCGGCGCCTGGTATATTATTTTGCGGCGTCATGCCGCGCATGTATTGCCGTCGAGTGTGGAGATTGTCGCGGCCGCGATTCCCGCCGGATTTGTCGGTTTTGCGGCGATAACATCCGTTCTTGGCATTATCGTATCTACCGGAATAGCCGCCGCGCTCGCGGTGTGTATTACCGTCGGCATTTCCATACCGGCGTTGCGTGCCCTGTTGCGGGGGAAGGACCCGCTTATTATTTTTCCGCAAGGGACCCGCGGCGAGATGTTTGTCCGCTACGGCGCGTTGTTCCTTTTTTGGTGCGTTATCGCGCTGCTCGTGGCGAACAGTTTTGCGGTACGCCCGGACGGCTCCTGGTCGTTTTCTTCCGGGGCAATAGTGGACGCGCCGTATCACTTGGCGCAGATAATTCGTACCGCGCTTGTCCCGCACCTTGATTTTGGAGAACCGAATTTTGCCGGTGAATTTATCCGCTATCCGTTTTTTATTAATCTGCTGTCCGGGGTGTTGTTGAAAGCGGGAGCGTCCCTTTCGTTCGCGTATCACATTCCGCTTTTTCTTCTCCTTTTTTCGGTGCTTGTTCTGGCGGCGCAGTTTTTCCGTTCGTTGGGCGCCAAGAACGGGATTATTTTTTGTGCGGTAGGCATTGTGCTGTTTGGCGCGGGTGTGGGATATATCGCGTACGTCCAAAGCGGGGGAGCGTTTACGATACCGATACGGCGGGGCGTTCCGTTTCCCATGCAAAACATCGCATATCCCGCCATGGTGCCCGGTTTTCTGGTGGTGCAGCGGCCGTTTTTTCTGGGGTTCCCGCTTTTTATCCTCACGCTGCTTTTTTTCTTTTCCGGCATACGCACAAAGCGCTTGGCGGATTTTCTTGCTGCCGGAATTATCGCCGGATTGCTTCCGTTCGCGCACGTCCACAGCTTTATTGCCTCAATGACGGTTGTGCTGTCGGCCATTGCGTATCTTGCGGTATTCCGGAACCCATTGTTCTTTGAGGCGGTCCGCGGGTTTGTTATCCCGTCTTTTTTGCTTACTATTCCTCAGTTGTCCGCGCTTTTATTTTTGCCGAAATATCCCGACGGCAGTTTTTTCTCTGTCCGTTTGGGCTGGATGAGCAACCCTGCCGAGGTTTTGGGTCTTGTGCTGCCGTGGGATGGCGCCCCGCGATTTATGCCGTGGCTGCGCTATGTGGGGACTAATTTTGGTTTATTGCTGCTGTTGCCGCTTTTTGCCGCGGGGAATTTTATGCGGTTGCGTTCAAACACCCTATTGGGTATGGCGTTGTTTGGGACGGTGGCCGCCTGGATACTTCCCAATATATTCCAGTTCCAGGTATGGGATTTTGATTCGAATAAATTGTTCGCATTCGCTATTTTTTGCAGTGTGGCCGTGGCCGTTATTTCGACGGGCGGGTTGAGCGGGACAGTAAGAAAGCTCGCATTGTCCGCTTTTTTGGTTATAGTTGTTGGAACCGTTCCGGCCGCCGGCATTGTTGCCGTACGAACGCTTACGCATTCTGCATATAACCGCGTGGATGTTTTTGGTGCGGACGAGCAGGCCGCCGCCGCATGGGTGCGGGAGAATACGCAGACCGATGCCGCTTTTATTTCTTCGGCATCTCTTATCGACCCCGAGACCGTACAGAATCCGGTTGTGGTCGGTTCCGGTCGTCTCGCCACCGCGGGATTTTTAACGTGGCTCTACACGCACGGCATCGATTATTCCGACCGTGTTGAAGCCATCGAGCGATTTTTTTCCGATCCAGCCAATGCGAAAATTATTTTAGCCGATTTCCCGGCAGATTATCTTGTTATCGATGAGCGATTGCGGAAAAAATACCCCGCGCTTGAGACCATGCTTACGGGTGCCGGCAGCGAGACGGCATTTTCGCAGGGGACTATTGCCATCGTGCGTCTCAAATAAATCCGAATAAAATTATTCTTTTGCCACTGCCGCACACCATACGGCTCGTGCGCCGTTTTGTTTTAGTGTGATAGCCGCTTCTTTAAGCGTTGCGCCTGTCGTTGCAACGTCATCGATGAGGAGTATCGTGCGGCCCCCAATGCGGTGTTTATTTTCTACGATAAATGCTGAGGCGATATTTTCGAATCGCTCGGCGCGCGGCAGCGTGCGTTGTGCTCTCGTTTTTCTGGTGCGCAGCAGAGCGGTTGTTTCCATGGGGATACCGAGCGCCGCGGCGGTTGTTTGCGCAATGAGTTGGGCATGGTTGAATCCTCGCCAATTAAGGCGCGCTTTTGCCAGAGGGATAGGAACGGCAAGAAGGTCGTGCCGGCGCCAATCGGGCACGGTTATGTGTATCGCGTGCGCGAGCGCCGCTCCCAAGGGAGGGGCAAGGTCGCGTATAAAATTATATTTTAGGGAATGTATCACGGCTTTTCCTATTGGGTGTGGATACGGGAATGTGTATATGAACCGCTTTGCCCACAGTTTTACGCTGCAGCCGTCGCATAATTTCCCTTCGGGAAGGCGTTTCCCGCAGGCGGGGCAGCGGATATTTATATAGCGGAACAGCGTATCGCGACAGGAGGAGCAGAGGTGAGAGCGCGGCTGTTCTCTGCCGCATCCCACGCAAATAAAAGGGAACAGGGAGCGCGCCGCAACGCTCGCCATTGCCCGCAACGGTCGGGAAATACCGAATAAAAAGGTTTTTTGAGGCGAAATGCTCATGTTATAATAAAAATATGATCTGGAACCCGTTTTCGAAGAGGGCGAGGGGCTTTCTTGGTATTGATATAGGGACTTCTTCAGTAAAAGTCGTCGAGTTGGCATTGGTCAAGGGGAAGATACATCTTGAGACATATGGCGAACTAAAGGCATTCGGATATTTGAAACGTCTTTCAGACCCCATACAAAGCAGTTCTCTTCAAATGCTTGATACCGAAGTTGCGGAAATGATCAAGCATATCGTGGATGAATCCAATGCAAAGAGCAGGATGGCATCAATGTCGATCCCCGTATTTTCTTCTTTTTTTACATTACTTGAACTGCCGTCAATGTCGCCCAAAGAACTCGGGAATGCAATCCCGTTCCAGGCGCGACAATTGGTGCCCATACCCATTTCCGAAGTCGTGCTCGATTGGGAAGTCATCGGAAAAATAAATACCGGTCCCAGCGTGGCCGCAGCGCAGGAAAAATTATTGGTATTGTTGGTGGCGGTGCCGCGGGAAGTTGTCGATAAGTATGTGCGCGTTGCGAAGCTTGCGGGTATTGAACTGCGTGGCCTTGAGGTGGAGACATTCAGCGTTGTGCGCGCGCTTCTGCGGGATATGGAAGACACGAACTTGTTGCTTGATATCGGCGCCCGCTCCACGAACATTACCATCGTCGATAGCGGAAGTATTCGCATGAGTCACAACCTCGATATTTCAGGGAACGAGTTCACGAGAGTTTTGGCCCATTCTCTTGGCGTAAGCATGAGACGTGCCGAAGAACATAAAATTAACAGAGGCATCGCACAGCGGGGCGGAGAAATAGAATCGTCGCGCGCTCTGGTTCCTCTCGTTGACGCTATTTTGCAGGATGCGGAAAAAATTATGAATATTTATTACCGGAAATATGGCCGCAAAGTCGTTCGCGTCGTTCTTGGCGGAGGCAGTACGAACCTGCCCGGCTTGAAGGAATATATCGCAACGCGAATGGACAAGGAGGTCTTGGTTGGAAATCCGTTCGATAAGATGATGTATCCCAAGGCCCTCGAGCCCGCGATACGGGAAATTGGTCCCGCGTTTTCGGTGTCCGCCGGTCTGGCGTTGCGGGAATTAGTCGTGTCTAAAACACAGAAGCAGTAAGATATGGCGATCACCATTACATCAAAAGGATACGCGAAAGGACTGGGGGATTCTTTTGCGCCGAAAGCCGTTAATTATGGCTCTCCGGTGGCGATTATTTTGTATGCTTCAATAATCGTATTTTCCTCGATTCTGGTGCTGTGGTTCTCGCTTCTCGCGGTTGATGTGAAGATAAAGAACGATACGGACACGCTTGCGCTTGAGCGGACAAAGAAGGAAACCCAAAAACAGGCGGCAAAGCAGAAAGAAAGGACGTTTACGGATATCCAGAAGCGCATGGTCCAGATAGAGGATATTATTAATATCCATCCCAACGGGAAATTGCTGTTCGACGCATTATCCCAAATAACCCGGGGCGATGTTCGTTTTCTGCAGGCGGATATTAATTTCAAAGCGACCGATTCGACCGGCCAGATCTCAATGACCGGGCAGGCGATAGATTTCCAGGCGCTTTCGAACCAGATACTTTCGTTTGAGCGCGATAAACAAAACAGGTTCCGTTCCGTGAAAATAGGAAGCATCAAGCGCGAAGTATCTCTGGACGGCTCTCCCGGCCCCGTTTCGTTTAATTTGGAGACGACGTTTGAGCGGAGTATTTTAATTCCTCCCGAAGGAGGGTCGCAATAAAGTATGGATTTCCGTCTTATCGCAACAGTGGCGTTATTTTTGGGAAGCTTTGTGGCTGTGGCTCTTGGCGTTGTGCCGGGCGTACAGTCCATCAGCGAATCTATTACCGCAAAAAAGAACGTCGAGCGGAGCATCCGCGATCTCGATTCATATTTTTCAAGCCTTAAAAATTTAGAGGCCGATATAAAACGCGTGGTGACGAGAGAGCGTTGTGAGCGGCTCAACAGCATTGCGCCCGCAAGCGCCGATTCCGTTGATCTGCCGCAGTTATTGCTGCAGTTCGATTCTCTTGCGCGTCTGTACGGCTCAACGCTTCTGGGAATTCAGTTGACCGATGCCGCGCCCCTTTCCGATGACCCCGGTTCGCTTAAGCAGGTTGATATAAGTTTGGAGATACCCGTGAGTCTCGAGAACGTGTTCCGGTTTATGGATGATATGTATTATATTGAGCGGCTCGTGGATGTCCGTTCGGTAAAACTGCAGGTTTCCGACGCGTCGGATCAATCCGAAGGAACGAAAAGCAGCGGTCTGTCGAATTTGAAAGTATCGACATATAGTTCGGTGCGCGGCATTGATTGCTCGACCATTCAATAAAAAATATTTATGGATCTTCTCGGTATTAAAAACACAACCCCGGTAGCATCGTCTCCCATAAAGATCGAATTTTTCCGCCGTCACGCATTCGTACTGTTTCTTATCGCGTGGCTTGTTATTGCCGCGATAACGATTGGCGCGGTGGGATTTTATATTAAACAGAAGCTTGATGCTCCGCTGCCTGCGCAACAGGCGGTGGAAACAAAACTGGCGCCGTTGCGTACGACACTGTTCGATAAAAGCGCATTTATTAATTTACGGACCATAGCAAGCCGCCCCGGGGAAGGGGATTATACGAAATGTCTTAACGCGCCCGGACGACCCAGTATATTTACGCCTTTTGTACCATGCCAATAAATCCACAGGATGCGGGTTCCATCGCGCATCCGCATAGTAAAACAGCGAGCGCCCAGGATTTTCTTGACCACTTGGTGAAAGAGGGTGTTATTAGTGCGACACAGGCGAAAGAACTTCTCGCCGAATCCTCAAAGTTCGGAAGGCCCATTGAGGCCCTCATGCTCGATAAGCAAATGCTTGCCGAGGAAGAATTGATAGCGGAGAAGGGGGCGTTCCTTGATATGCAGTGGAAGACGATATCGGCAGAACAGCGGATACCGCAGGCGGTTCTTTTGCTGATACCGGAGGAGGCGGCAAAAACATATCTTATGGTCCCATTGAGCCGCGAAGGGAATATACTTGAGGTCGGTATGATAAGTCCCGAAGATGTCCGTGCGGAAGAAGCGCTGCAGTTCATTGCGGTCCGGAATAATCTTGCGCCGCATAAGGTCCTCATCTCCCCCCGCTCATATGAAAACGTTTTTCGCCAGTACCGGAGCTTGCGCGGTGAGGTGACGGAGGCGCTCACGGAACTCGAAAAAGAATTGAAGGCGGAAACGCAAACGGAGACCGGCGCGCGTCCTGCGCGAACGGCCGAGGCGATATTGGAAGAAGAAGCGCCTATCGTAAAAATGGTTTCTGTTATTTTACGTCATGCCGCAGAGGGCGGCGCTTCTGATATACACGTTGAGCCCCTGCAGGATCGTTTGCGCGTCCGTTTCCGCATGGACGGAGAGCTGCATACATCTATTTTACTTCCGATTGCCGTGCATCCCGCTATTTTGTCCCGCATTAAGATCCTTTCAACATTGAAGATAGATGAGACGCGCCTTCCGCAAGACGGACGTTTTCACGCGGTCATTGACGGTAAGGAATTTGATTTTCGTGTCGCGACATTCCCGACCGCAAACGGCGAGAAGGTAACGATCCGTGTGCTCGATCCGACGGCCGGCGTTCGAAGTCTCGGCGAGCTGGGATTAGTCGGGCATAATCTCACGGTCATTAGCGCGGGCATTAAAAAACCATACGGCATGATGCTTATATCCGGACCGACCGGTTCCGGTAAATCCACCACGCTTTATGCGCTTTTGAAGATACTGAACAAAGAATCGGTCAATATAGTGAGCCTTGAGGATCCTATCGAATATAGTATCGACGGGGTAAATCAATCGCAGGTGCATGAAGATATCGGTTACACATTTTCTTCGGGTTTGCGCCATATTCTGCGCGGCGATCCTAATGTTATAATGGTCGGAGAGATACGGGATTCCGATACGGCAAAACTCGCGGTACACGCCGCATTGACAGGACATCTCGTGTTAACAACTATTCATACGAATAACGCTATCGGTATAATCCCGCGCCTTCTTGATATGGGGGTTGAGCCGTTCCTGATACCCTCATCCGTGGCGGTCGGAATTGCCCAGCGCCTGGTGCAGCGTCTTTGTTCGAGCTGTAAGAAAAGCATTCCCGCCGAAGGGAAAATGCTTACGCTTATTGAGCGGGAATTGAAAGATCTGCCGGAGGAGGACAGGAAACGCATACCGCAAGGACCGATAAAAATTTGGGTCGCTCCCGGATGCGAAAAATGCTCCGGTCACGGCACCAAGGGCCGCATTGGCATATATGAGTCGTATGAAATGACGCGGGAAATGGAAGACGCTCTTGCGAAAGAAGCGACAGAGAGCGTGATCCGTGAAATAATCCGGAGACAGCACATGGTCACCATGATGCAGGACGGCATCTTAAAAGCCCTCGAGGGCTTGGTGTCTATGGAAGAAGTATTGCGCGTGGTTGTGGAACATGAAACAAACGACCAGATAGAAATTTAATTTTTATTTTTTATGATGAACTACGAGCAAGAATTAGACGATCTTTTAACTACCGTTGCCATGCAGTCGGCGTCGGATATTCACCTCGCGGTGGGGCGGTATCCCACAATACGCGTTGATGATGCCCTGTTGCCGCTGTCTTCGAAAAAGATCTTAACGCCGGAAGATACCGAGGGATTTGCCAGGGTACTTTTGAATAAGCAGCAGTGGGAGCGTTTTGTTCAGGAGAATGAAATGGACCTCGGATATTCGTTCAGGGAAAAGGCGCGTTTTCGCGTGAATATTTTCAGACAACGGACATATGCGTCTGTTGTTATGCGTCTTATCCCCGGACACATCAAGAGCGTGGAGGAGCTCGGTTTGCCGCCCATACTGCATGAGTTTACCCGTCACGCTCAGGGATTTTTCCTTATGGTGGGACCCGCCGGACACGGAAAATCAACAACGCTTGCGGGATTACTTGATGAAATAAACCACGAACGCGCCGATCATATTATTACTATCGAGGACCCCATTGAATATATTTTCCAGCAAGATCGTGCCATTATCGACCAGCGCGAAGTGGGTATTGATACGAAAGATTTTTTGACGGCGTTGCGCGCGGCATTCCGTCAGGACCCGGACGTTATCATGGTGGGGGAGATGCGCGATCCCGAAACCATATCGGCCGCTTTAACCGCCGCAGAAACCGGACATTTGGTGTTCTCAACGTTGCATACGAACAACGCCGCTCAAACTATCGATCGTATCATCGATTCGTTCCCCGCAGAACAACAGGGGCAAGTGCGCAATCAATTGGCAATGACATTGACCGGCGTGGTATCGGAGCGTCTTATTCCGCGTCTTGAGGGCGGACGCATTCCGGCAGTTGAGGTTATGCTAGCGACCCCCGCCATCCGGAACCTTATTCGCGAAAGGAAAACACACGAAGTCGATCTTGTTATCGAAACGAATGCCGATGAGGGTATGGTGTCGTTGAACCGTTCGCTGGCCGAACTTGCGAAGAAGCGTGAAATATCTCTTGAGAATGCGGAATTGTATTCGACCAATCCTTCGGAGTTGCGAATGTTAATAGGACGATAAGTCGTGGCATCATTTGCGTACCAAGCACGTACCCCGTCGGGGGAAATGCAAACAGGTGTGATCGAGGCGGGGTCACATGATACCGCCGTTGCTGTGCTGCAAAAGCACGGGTTATTTATTACGTCTCTTGAAGAAATAGAATCGCGTTCCGTTTTCAAGAAAGAAATAAAGATCCTTCAGAGAATAAACAGGAAGGAGATAGTTAATTTTTCCCGCCAATTATCGGTTCTTTTTGAGGCTCGGGTCCCGCTTGTGGAATCTTTGCGTACGCTTAGTGAGCAGATGAGCAATCCGTTGTTCCGCAAGACGCTGCTTTCCATAGCGAACGACGTTGATGCGGGCAGTCCTTTGTCGGACGCTATTGTAAAATATCCGCGCGTATTCTCGACGTTTTATGTGAATATGGTCAAATCCGGAGAGGCGTCGGGAAAACTGCAGGAGTCGCTTAATTACCTCGCCGATTATTTGGATAGGGAATACGCCCTCATTTCACGGGTCCGGGGCGCGTTTATCTATCCGGTGTTCGTGTTTTTTGTTTTTGTTATTGTCGCTGCGGTCATGGTCATATTCATTGTCCCGCAGCTGCAGGCGGTTCTTGAGGAGTCCGGACAGGAGTTCCCGTTACCGACCCGGATTTTGATAGGCTTCTCCGGCTTCCTGAGACAGTTCGGGATATTTATTTTATTCGGGATGGGAATTCTCGCTTTTTTGTTCTGGCGCTATATAAAAACAAAAGAAGGGAGGGCGTGGTGGGATGGAGTATCACTGCGTTTCCCTGTTTTTGGAAGTTTGCTGCGGAATATTTATGTATCGCGGTTCAGCGATAACCTCGGTACGCTTATCGCGTCCGGGCTGCCCATAACGCAGGCGATCCATATTACCGGCGAGGTGGTGGGGAACGAGCTTTTTGTAAAAATGCTTGCCGATGCCGAAGAGGCGGTAAAGCGCGGCGAGATGATCAACGCGTCCATCAAGAGCAAGTGGTTCATGCCCGCAATGGTGGGAGAAATGATCTTGGTGGGCGAGCGGACCGGCAAGCTCGACAATATTTTGGGTCACGTATCCCGTTTTTTCCGTCGTGAAGTCGATGTTGCCGTGGAGAATATCGTTTCTCTTATTGAGCCGTTCCTTATCGTATCGCTCGGTCTTGTGGTGGCGATACTTGTGGCGGCTATCTTGTTGCCGATCTATAATCTTGCAGGTTCGTATTAAGCGCATTTTGCGTGTGGATAAGTATAGCCTCTCAAAAAGGGCTTTTTATATGATTTTGTGATATTATAAGTAATAAGATTGCCTTATTTTATAAGGTAAACTGACGACAACGACATACTGTTTTGGAAGGGGGTGACAATTATGACTAAGGTTATAAATCGATTTCGCAATATGGCGTCCATGCGCAAGCAGGGCGGTTTCACCTTGATCGAGCTCTTGGTGGTTATTGCCATCATCGCCGTTTTGGCCGCAGTCGTATTGGTTGCCCTGGGTAATGCCCGGACCCGTTCTCGTGATGCACGTCGCGTATCCGACTTGAACAACGTAGCGCTCGCAATGGAGGTTTACGTTGACCAGTCTTCCGACGGTTTGTATCCCACGAGCGGTGCCGCAGTGCTTTCAAACGCACAGTGGGCGACGCTTATTACGAACCTTTCTGCTGTCGATATTTTGTCCGGGAACGTTGAGGATCCTCTCAATGCCGGTGCCCGCACCTACAAGGCGCAGCACGGCGGTACAACTGCCCGCTCAACATATCTTATCGGCGCTGATCTTGAGACCCAAAGCACTGCGTCATGCGCAAGTGACTACGATCAAGTAGGTCTTGAGGCATTGGCGACCGCGTTGTGTGATGAGAACACTGCAGCCGGTAACTGTGCCGGTGACGAGAGCGCCGTTGCTCCCGCCGAAGCCGCAGCGAACGCTGTTGATTATTGTATCTGCAGCGGTCCGTCTTGTTCGTAAAACTGTGAAAAAATATTTCTTGTATGACTGCGCTGATAGCCGCAATCACTTTTATTTTTGGTTTGGTGTGCGGAAGTTTTATTGACACCATCGCCGAAAGGTGGGGACAGGATACGTCGATACTTGGCCGCTCGCATTGCAATGCGTGCGGCTATGTTTTGGGCTGGAATGACCTTCTGCCTTTGATTAGTTTTTTGGCGTTGCGGGGCGCGTGCCGCAAGTGCGGAACGCGTATTCCGCGCCGGCATTTTTTTACCGAAATATTGACCGGCGCCGTATTCATGCTTCTTTTTATTGCTTCTCCGGCAAGCAGATATATCGCCGTTCTCGATGAAAGCTCGATGGCGGTATTTTTCATTCATTTTATAGTCGCATGCATTATTGCCGGAGCTATTTTGGCTATCATGTTCAGCGATGCCCGTTTTTATATTATTCCGGATTCCATCTCGCTTCCCATGACGGGTTTTGTGCTTGCGTATGCAGCATTCCTGGAATACGCGGTTCCGCGTATAGCTTCTTTTTCCGGGTTTCTCGAGGGCGTTGCTCCCTTTTCGTTCCGTGTTGTGCCGTCATTTCCGGATGCCGTGGCCGGCTCTTTGGTCGCCGCAGCATTCTTCTTCGGTATCTCATTTATATCGAAGGGGCAGTGGATGGGGTGGGGAGACGGTAAGTTTGCGCTTTTTCTTGGGGCGCTGTTCGGTTGGCCTTTTATAGTAACGATTATATTCACAGCTTTTGTGCTTGGTTCGCTTGCCGGCATAGCGCTTATTTTGCGACAGAGAGCGACTATGAAAAGTCTGTTACCCTTTGGGGTGTTTTTGGGTATTTCGGCTCTGTTCTTCCAGATCATAGAGAATACGCATACCGGAGCGATGATACGGTTATTCGCGACCAGCTTTATTACGCTATAGGCGTATATTTGCTATACTAGAGGGTAGGTTTTCATTACATATTAATAATTAAAAAGTCGCTATATATGTTCGCAAGATTCTTTCAGCGACAGCAGAAAGACAAATGGTTTTGGTGGGCGATCGGCGTTCTCGTCGGTTTTGCCGCGATCGGTGCCGTTTGGATGCTGCTGACCGCGATCATGCAGCCTGCTGCATATTAATCGTTAACCACACTTCGGTATTATGTGGTCGAAATTTTTTCATATATTCCGGCAACGGAAAGCAAATGCCGCGTATTATCGTTCGGTCGGTGTTTTGCTCCTTTTTGTTGCGGTAGGTGCCGTATGGATGTTGTTCTCCGGAGCACGATCATTGTCGCCCTTCGGCGGCACATACGATGATGGGGCAGGAACACCGAACGTAAATATGCGCATACGCGGTGATGCGTTCGTGCAGTTTGATTTCAATACAAAACCCGCGCGCGCGTTCCAAGGCTCAGTGCTCGAGGATATGACCGTTGCGGAAGCATTGGAGCAGGCGGCGTTTGCCGGAAATATTTCTTTATCGTGGCGGCCTGTTCCGACCATCGACGGTATTGCCGATGGGACCGACGGGAAATATTGGGCTTTTTATCGTAACGATAAAAAATTGACCGAACCGATCTCATCGATTTCTGTAGAGCCCGGAGATGAATTATTTGCGCGGTTTGAATAGTCCGGACCAAAAGCGGTGCGCCAAACTGCGGCGGACCGTTTCGGTTTAAGTGTCTTTATACAATGGATCGCGTGAACCGCTTTTCGAAGATCACAACGCATGGCGCTTCGGGGCAGCGCGGTTTTTCTTTAGTTGAAATATTGGTTGTTGTCGCCATTGTGGTCGCAATTGCAGTAACCGCATTGGTGAATACCAGTAGCGGAGATCGCGTTCAGAGGGTGCGCCGTCAGGCAAGCGATATTGCGCTTGCGCTTGCGGAAGCGCGCGACAAGGCGGCATCAAACGTCCCGTTTAACGGCGCAAACGTATACGGGTACGGTGTCGTATTTGATACGGAAGACAGTCAAAAATACTACATTTTTGCCGATATCAACAATAATATGGCATGCGACGATGTCGCGTGCGGATGCCAAAATGCGTGCGAGAAGGAGCTTGTCGAGCAAAAGCTGCTTGACCCCCGTACATATATATATACGTTAGCCGTCGGTGACCCGGCGAACCCAGGAGATCCCCAGGTAGATGCGGGCGGGACCCTGAACGTATATTTTTGTCCGCCAAACCCAAATATCTTCATTTTCGGAAGAAGTGACGATAGGGGTATTAATTGCTCGGCGATCGGTTCCACGACGCACACCCGTGCCGATATTTCGGTTGCGGGTACGGGCGGAGCTACCGATAAAAATGCCGTTGGTGTTATTACGGTGCGTAAGACCGGCGCTATTTCGATAGGCGTGAATATTTCAAGTTCGCCCGCGCCTCCTCCGGCTCCAACACCTCCGCCACCGGCCGCCACGGCAAGTTTGGCGCAGATCAGATATCATTGGCGCAATGATGTTGGTGCCGAGACCACGAATACGTCCGCAACGGGCGGAACGGAAAATACCGTTCTCACAAATCTTGCGAAAGCAACGAAAAAACATTTGCGTGTTGAGATTTCAAATGAAGGTATTGCGCCGGCAACGGGCGTTTTGTTCCGGCTGGAATATCGGGCAAAGGGATCGCAATGCGACAGCGGAGGGGCGTGGACTATGGTACCCGTTGTGCCGACAACAGAACACTGGAAGATATCCGATTCGCTTTATATAACCAACGGAACTCCCACGACCGATATCGCCCAAGGCATCGGGGGTATGTTCAATGAGAACAATACGTTCGTCTCGGGGTATCTGATCGACGCAACGGATGCCACTCCGGGTATTACTCTCGATACGACGAATTTTACCGAACTCGAGTATTCCGTTGAGGCAACATCAAGCGCGCTCGATAATGAATCGTATTGTTTCCGGGTTACGAACGCAGGAGTGACCGATACATTTAATTATACCCGCTATCCCGAAGCGACAATCCTTGGAGCGGACCTTGCTTTATCGCATTACCGATGGCGCAATGATAACGGTACGGAAGTGACCGCAACATGGCCGCAGATCGAGGATACGAAACTCGAAAAAATCGCACGCCATTACGGTATTCGTTTGAGAATGCTTATCGATAATCAGGGAAGTGGTACGTCTGCATCCGTTCCATACCAGCTCGAATATTCCCTCAAGCGCGGGTTTTCGTGCGGAGGCGGCGATGAGACGTTTGCCGCAGTTCCCACGGATACGAGCGCCGAATGGCAAATGCTTTCATCGACTTATATTACGGACGGCGCCGCGACAACGAATATTTCCGGAGGACTTAGCGACCCCGCGGGTAAAACATTTGTTGCGGGACGGATAAAAGAATCGGGGAATACGACAAGCGGTATTACGCTTGCGAATAATAATTTCACTGAACTTGAATACGCCATTCAGGCGAATAATAATTCATTGAGCGGCGCATCATATTGTTTCCGGGTTTCCAATGCCGGCTCAATAACGTCGTTCAATTATAAAGTTTTTCCCGAGATTTCCACATTGGTGCAGCCGGCGCAGGCGGTAAGCGCTACGGATAAATATGCGTGGAGCGAGGTTGCCGGATGGATAGATTTTCGCCCCGATTTCGCGAATAACTTATATGTTCAGGTGAGCGCTTCCGATTTTGAAGGATATGCCAAGGTTTTGAGTACGGCCGGATATATCAGTTTCAATTGCGTAACGTCCAATGATTGTACTGCCGCGGATTTTAAAACGAGCCGGACGACCGACGGTGACGTGCTTGGGTGGGCCTGGAGCGAGAATTACGGGTGGATAAGCATGAATTGCGCGAATCCCATTTTGCCGACATATCCGAGCGGACGCTGCGCGGCACAGGGAGGCGTAGATTATAAAGTCAGTATTAACGCGGTAACGGACAGGTTCAGCGGATGGGCGTGGAATGATGTTGTCGGGTGGATAAGTTTCAATTGTACGAATGTGGCCGGAGAATGTACTGCCACCGCGTCCCTGCCCGATCATCCCGACGGATATTTTGTTGCTCTTGAGGGCGGCGCCGGTGATGTATTGTTCGTTATACTTTCGGCAAATCCGGCCAGCGGAAATACGCCGCTCACAACAAGTCTCACGGCGCAAGTATCGGGAAGCGCGGTCGGAACGATAAATTATCATTTTGATTGTACGAACGACGGAACGAACGAGATAAATATTTTGAATCAAAACCCGACAACGGGAGATGGCAGCTATACCGCGACAAATGCCTGTACGTATAGTAGTGCGGGCGTATATAACGCGAAGGTGACGGTTGAGCGGGGGACATCCAGCAATTCCGTGCTGACCAGTGTTGTGGTTTCAACTCCGTTTTCCGACCTCATCACCCGCTCACTGAACTATGCGCCTTCGCCACCACCGTATCTTGGCGGAAGCATGACTTTCTCCGGTACGGTGTTCAACCAGGGAAATGCATCAGCCGGCGCTTCACTGGGCCGGTTTTGTATTGATAATGTCAATTGTGGTACGTCAACGACCGGACGGGTCGGTTCGGATATCAACGTATCCGCGCTTGCCGCCGGCACGGAATCGGTTACGTATAGTTCTGCTGCCTGGACGGTCGCATTGGGCTCGCATACGGTGTATTGGTGCGCGGACGCGAACCCCTCAACCGTTACCGAAGGAGTCGAAAGCAATAATTGTTCAAGTTCCACATTCGCCATTTTTAACGGTCCCACGGTGCCGACCGTAACAACGAATGCGGCTTCAAGCGTTGGGAATAATTCCGCAACACTCAATAGTACCGTTAATCCCAACGGGGGAGCGACGACCGCATGGTATCGCTACAGCACAACGAGTCCCGGAACCTGTAACGATACGTTCGGCACGAAATATCCTTCTGCGGGAACATCGCTGGGTTCCGGCACTTCGAATATTTCCAATCCCCAAACCGTTACAACGTTTGCCGCGAATACAACATATTATTTTTGCGCGATAGCAAATAATGTTGCGGGCACCACGCTCGGAACGGTCCTGAGTTTTACGACAACGAACACATCGGCTCCCGCAGTGACGACATTTCCCGCATCCGGGATCGGTGCAACTGCCGCAACACTGAATGGTTCGGGAAATCCGAACGGTCTTGCGACAACAGGATGGTTCCGCTACAGCACAAGCAATCCGGGAAGTTGTAACGACACATTCGGAACGCGGGCGCCTTCCACCGGCGGTACGAGCCTTGGAAGCGGGGCTACTGCCGTGGGATATTCCAATTCGCTTGCCGGGTTGACCCAAAATACCACGTATTATTTTTGCGCCATCGCAAATAATTCTTTGGGAACGAATTTCGGAAGTGTTTTGAATTTCACGACGATCTCGGCGCCGGCCATGATAACAAATCCCGCAACGGGCGTGACCACATCGGCCGCAACGCTCAACGGGAACGGGAATCCGAACGGAGATGCGACAACCGCATGGTTCCGCTATCAGGCAACGACTAATCCGGGCAGTTGTAACGACACATTCGGGACGCGCGTTCCCGCGACCGGCGGCACGAGTCTTGGAAGCGGGACTGCGGGCGTGGGCTATTCCCAGAACCTCACCGGTCTCGCGTCCGGCACGACATTTTATTTCTGCGCCATTGGGAACAATTCTGTAGGAACAACATTCGGGTCAGTGCTTTCGTTCGCAACGGGTTCTGCCGGAGCGGCTCCAACGGTGGTGACGAATGCCGCATCAAGCGTAACGTCTTCCGGCGCTACACTGAACGGTTCTGCGAATCCCAACAGTCTTGCAACAACAGGATGGTTCCGCTACAGCACAACGAGTCCGGGAACGTGCAATGACACATTCGGCACGCGCATTCCCGCAAGCGGCGGTTCATCATTGGGCTCGGGGATAACAAGTGTTGCGTATAGCCAGGCGCTCGGTTCACTGTTGCCTCAAACGACATATTATTTTTGCGCATTAGCAAGCAATACGAGCGGAACAGGTACGGGATCCGTACTGTCTTTTGCAACATTGCCGTCCCTAATCATTTCGAGTTTTGGCGCCTCGCCTCCGTCGGGTAGCGTTCCGTTATCCGCAAATCTTTCGGCAAGCATCAGCGGGACTGCGACCGGCACCATTAATTATTCTTTTTGGTGGAATTGTTCTGATACAACAAATAATGTTTCAACCGCAACCGCCTCATGCGGCGCTTTACCCGCTCCCGCGTCCGGGACATGTGCCAGCAATTCGGTGGGATATAAGTGCGAGGCGGTATCCAATACAACCCAGACAACAAGTAATAATTCTTATGCGTCTGCGGGAACATTCCGGGGCAAAGTTATTGTAGAGCGCGGCTCGGCAGTTCCGGCGGAAGCGGGCGCGACTATTACGGTATCCGCTACGGCGCCCACCACCACAACGAATGCGGCTTCTTCTGTTGCGGGAACATCTGCCACACTTAACGGCTCGGCAAGTCCCGGTGGAATAGCAACAACGGGATGGTTCCGCTACAGCACAACAAGTCCGGGAATATGTAATGACACATTCGGGACGCGCGCCCCCTCGACAGGCGGCTCTTCGCTGGGTTCTGGCTCAAGCGCCGTTGCGTTCAGCCAGGCAATTTCTGGTCTTACCGCCGGTTCTACATATTATTTCTGCGCTATCGCAAATAATGCGCAAGGTACCGGGGTTGGAAGCGTTCTTTCGTTCATTACTCCTGCGGTCCCCGGCATGATAACAAGTGCGGCGTCCGGCATCACTTCAAGTGGTGCCACACTGAACGGTTCCGGAGATCCCAACGGTCTTGCCACAACCGCATGGTTTCGTTACAGCACAACAAGTCCGGGAACGTGCAATGACACGTTCGGCACGCGCATTCCCGCAAGCGGCGGTTCATCATTGGGCTCGGGGAATGGCGCTGTTTCATATAATCAGGCGGTAAGCGGACTTGCTGCGAGTACGATATATTATTTCTGCGCAATAGGTAATAACAGCCAGGGTACGGGCTTGGGTTCTGTACTTTCGTTCACTACCGTGTCTGCCGGCTCGGTTCCCACCATGACAACGAATGCGGCAACCGGCGTTACCGGCACCAGCGCGATACTCAACGGTGCGGGCAATCCCAATGGATTTGCCACAACCGCATGGTTCCGTTACAGCGCAACGAGTCCGGGAACGTGCAATGACACGTTCGGAACTCGTGTTCCCACGACCGGGGGTGCGGCTCTTGGTTCCGGTACGGCTCCTATTTCATATAATCAAAGCATTGCGTCCCTTGCGGAAGGAACGACATATTATTATTGCGCAATAGGCAATAATGCGAGCGGGACCGGCGTCGGCTTGGTGACCTCATTTACCACAACATCATCACTCAGTATTTCAAGTTTTGGCGCCTCTCCCGCATCCGGAACAGCTCCGCTTTCTGCAAATCTTTCCGCAACCGTCGGTGGTACTGCAACCGGCACCATTAACTATTCCTTCTGGTGGAATTGTTCGAATACTTCAAACAGTGTTGCGACGGTAACAACCGCATGCGGAGCCTTAACTGCTCCCGCAGCCGGAACATGTTCTGCAAACTCCGTCGGCTACAAGTGCAGTGCGGTTTCCAATACCACGCAAACAACAAGCAACAATTCATATGCATCTGCCGGAACCTACACCGGCAAGATCATTGTTGAGCGCGGAGCAGCAACCCCCGCTGAAGCACGTACAACCATTACGGTGAGTTCCGGCGCTGCGGCAGCGCATCCATTGCAGGATACGGGTATATTTGTCGACTTTACTACCCTGGGAGATTTCAATATGGGGTATCAATTTACTCCATCGTCAAACGGTCAAATTACTGAACTTGGCTTAACGTGTGATTCCGGTAGTCGTCCTGTGAGATTGTACAATATGGCCGGCACGGTTCTTGCCTCCACGACCGTGACTGCGGTTGGTTTGGACGTGTGGGTATACAATTCAATTACGCCGGTGAATGTTACTGCGGGGACGAGCTATGTGGTAGCAACGCGCAATGGCGCAAATAGTTATTGTTATTCAACATTTCCAACGCCGTTGGCGAGCGGTGATGTAACCATAGATGACTCCCGTTGGCTCAGCGCAACCGATGCGATACCGACAACCTCTGTTTTTGGAACAATGTATGGGTTGGTTGATGTCGGGTTTGTTGGAGTGCCATCGCCACCGACCGTAACAACAAGTACAGCAAGTAATGTTTCGTCATCCGGAGCGACGATGAACGGTTCTGCCGACCCGAACGGATATGCGGCAACAGGATGGTTCCGCTACAGCACAACGAGTCCGGGAACGTGCAATGACACGTTTGGAACGCGCATTCCCGCAAGCGGCGGCACATCTCTTGGCTCCGGTACGTTGGCGGTTGGATATAGTCAAACGATATCTCCGCTCTCGGCAAGTACAACATATTATTATTGCGCTATTGCCAGCAATGCAAACGGTACCGGCGTCGGGAATGTTGTTTCGTTTACAACACAATCGCTGCTCGGTTTTGAAAATGTGCAGGCGACCAATGCGGCGAAATCCGCCACATCGCTGACAGTTACGCTTCCGTCGACACCCACTTCCGGCCGTGCGCTTGTCGCAAATATAATAATGTTGAGCGCCTCGGGCATTTCATCCGTAACGGGTGGCGGCGTTACCTGGACTCAGGCGCGTGTGTTCAACGGCGGGAACGGAACGCGTGGAGAAATATGGACCGGCTTTAACGCAACCGGTTCCGGGGGCAGCACGATCACTATTACCCCGGCCGCCTCAATGACATTGGCAGCGAATGTGGCAGTGTTCCGTGGCGCAACAGCGGTCAATGTGACCGGTGCGTTATCGGGAACTTCAACGGCGCCATCCACCGGCTCCGCGGTAACGACTATTGCGAATACGATATTGGTCGGTTTCCACGGCAGACAAGGAGTTGATACCGTGAGTAGCGGACCGACGAATTCATTTACATCTCTCACTGCGGGTGGCACATCCGGACAAGGCGCGACATCAAATGTTCAAATTACTCCCGTATACCGCATAGTAAGCGCTACGGGGACATATTCTTCCGCCTGGACCCTCTCCGGCGCCGAGGATTGGACCGGTGTTGTGGTGGCGTTGAGGTAGAGGTTTTATGGTATAATATTTTATATGACCAAACGGGTATTCTCATTTATTTTTTTACTATCCATTCTGGTGGCGTCTGTTGCCACGGTTGGATTTGTTTCAGCATGGACGGGTCCCACAGCGGCGCCTCCAAATTCCAATATTGCAGGCTGGGTGCCCTCGGGCTCAAATATCGTCTTCTCGACAGGAAATGTCGGTATCAAAACCAGTATATTCGATGCGCCGCTTAACGTTTCCGGTGCTGGTCAAGCAATTAAACTTATCGGTAACGGCACGACCGGCATTGCTTCAATTACGTACATGAGTTTTTTTGATAGTAACGGTACGACGCGATACGGTTGGATAGGGGACGGCGGTTCAACTAATTCCGATATTACGCTTGCGAGCGATACTGGCGTCGTGAAGCTCAATACGAACGGAAGTACGCGTCTGTATGTTGATTCAGATGGTGAAGTTGGGATAGGTGGGATAACTCCTGCTGCAAAACTTGATGTTGGAACTACGGGGAGTTGTTGTGCGGCCACCAGTCCAACACTAGGCGTTTCGGAATTAACCTCGAGTAATAGTCGTTTGCCGTGGATACAATTTCACGCGGGCGGGTTTCAGGAGGCGTTTCTCAGACTTGCGTCTGCTGATCGTACGCTTGAAATCGGTGATTCTCAGGGCGTCGGAGCGGATCTTGCCATACGAAATACGGCGAATACCGCACGGAATGTGGTTATAAGCGGAAAAAGCAATTCTTATTTTAATGGCGGCAATGTTGGTATTGGGACAAGTTCGCCGGGCGCAAAATTGGAAGTGGTGGGTCAGGTCAAGATAACAGGCGGAACTCCCGGGGCGGGGAAGGTTTTGACGTCCGATGCTGCAGGCCTTGCGTCATGGACGACTATTGCACAGGTTGATCCTACGGCTCAGGTGTATATAAATAACGCGAGTCCCACCACGCATTATCAGGACACCGATCACCGGAGCGCGATGGTGCACGTTAACAGCAATATTTTTTATGTATTGAGGGGCTGTGCAATAAATTCTACGTCATGGTGTCAATATAACGGCATATGGCCGTTTACGATAAATCTTGAAAACAATAACGCAACGTTTGGTGGCCAGGTAGACGCCAATTCCGCGGCCGGTGCGGGCGGATATATTTCATCCGGTAATTATGGCGGAACGGGAACGGCGGCATATTTCCCCAGCGGTCTTTGGGCAAATGGAGCCACGTCCTGGATTTATGGAACCGTTATTTTCAGCGGCGCTCAGCAGGATAATAATGTTATGGATGCGGCAAATGTCCGCAATGGAGGAGTTGGTACTATACGCGATGCCGGGGGTGGTTGGGTTAGAACATACGGACAAACCGGCTGGTATAGCCAAACCTTTGGCGGCGGTTGGTACATGATAGATACCACATGGATACGTTCGTACGGAAGCAAGAATGTGTATATCGGCGCAGCAACATTTGCGACCGGTACAGGAGGCCGCATAGGTATAGGCGATACCTCTCCTTCGTATCCTCTGCGTGTGGCAGATACCGTTTCGGTAAGCGTATCAGGATGGGCCAGGACATATAATGGTACGGGTTGCGGTTTATCAAATTGTACTAATCATAGTTCAAGTGATAATGCTTCAACATTCAGTATTTCGGGATCGTTTGCCGGCTATATTGCGGCGGGCTCAGGAGCTTTATATACGTCGGATCAAAGATTAAAGGATTTTGTTGCAAATGTTGAGCCGGCCATAGCCTTGGATTCAGTGCTTAAATTAAGACCGCTTCAATTTACTTGGAAACCGGAAACCGGGAAAGGAACGGGTAAGCATATCGGTTTGTTTGCTCAGGAAGTTGTTGATGCCGTGCCGGAGGCCGTATATCAGTTTTCCGATGTCCTTTCTGATCAATTGAACCTTGATTACAATGCGTTAACTACGTTTGGCTTGGCCGCCATCAAGGGTCTTAATGAAAAAGTGGATACCATCGCCGAAGGGCAGCAGCAGCAAATTGACGAGTTGAATGCAAAGGTTGATGCGTTGCAGACGGAGATAGAGACGCTGAAGGCGCGATAAGGCCGAGGGATAATGTATAAAGAAACGGCCCGTTCTGTCTGCATAAGACCGGGCCGTTTTTGTGTTACTTTTATTCCCAATAGGTTATAATATAAAGGTTTTATGATGAATAGTGTACGTGGGGCGGCATCCCTGATGCCTTCGGTTATTGTCGGGATTCTGGCATTCGGAGTCCCTCTTATATATTTTCCTGCCGGCTCTGATCATTTGGAAATGTATAAACAGGCATTTGTCGTGTGCGGGGCGGCCATAGCCGTAATTTTTGTGCTTGCGGGATTCCTGCTTCGGGAGCGCATTGCGATACCGCGCTCGCGCGTATTTTTTGCCGGTGCGTTGCTTGTGTGCGCTGTTGCCGTTTCGACAGTGCTGTCTGCGGATCGCGTAACCAGTATTTTTGGTTTCGGGCTTGGTGCGCATGAGTCATTACTTGCGACCGGTGCATTTGCCGGAATATTTTTTATTGTGGCCGCATACACAACGAATGTGATATCCCGGAACATACTCCGTCTTTTTTTGGTGGGCGGAAGTATAAGCGCGGCATTTTCCCTTTTGGCTTCTGCGGGAATGTTCGAGCGTATTTTCGGAGCAGATGTGTCGTTGGTCGGTACCACGAATTTGCAGGCCACATTTTTTGCTTCGGTATTCATGGGCGCGGCATCCGCTGCGGTCGTGTGGCGAGGTCTTGCCGGTAAGTTCGCGTTTGCATTCACGCTGTTTTTGGGAGTTGTTGGGGTGGTACTTTTCAATTCGGATACGTGGATGGCGCTTGCGATCGTCGGTGCGGTCGTGCTTGTTACATATTTTTTGTTGTTCAGCCGCGTGAGGGGAAGTACCGTTTCTACCATCGGATTGGTTTTATTCGAGGGAGTTCTTGTGGGATTTGCATTATTTTCTCCCCGTTTGGCGCCGATGTTTTTTGTAACACCCGAAGCATCTCTGACGGCAGGGGCGAGTGCTTCTATTGCAACGCAAAGCCTGCGCGACAGTACATTTTTTGGACAAGGGCCGGGAAATTGGAGCAGCGCATATGCGGCGTATTTTCCGGAAGAGTTGAATCGCACCGAGTTTTGGAATATCGGATTTGCTCAGGCCGGCAGCAGATTCCTGACATTGCCGGTAACGGGGGGAGCGGTCCATACTGTTGCGTGGATCGGATTTGTGCTTAGCGTTCTGTTGGGGAGTTTTTTGAAGATTGCCGGTGCGCGCGGCGCGCTTTCGTTGTCCGGCTTACTTTCTCCTCGCCGCGTATTTATGCGATTGTTCGAACGCCTGGAGATGGGACGGGAGGACGGCAATTATAATGTGCTGTTTCCCGCGTGTGCCGCATGGCTCGTATTGCTTCTTGGACAGTTCGTTGCCGGCTCGAATATGGTGCTTGAATTTTCGCTGTGGCTGTTGGCCGGCATACTTGTTGCGACCGGACGTTCCGGTGGCGGCGAGGTTGCAGAAAAGAACAATACGATTATTCAAATGCCGCGCACGTCTTTGGCGTTTCAGTTTATCATTTTTGTTGTGATACTTGCCGGTATTTTCGCGGCAGGAATAGGGGGATTTGTCGGCAAACGGTATTTGGCAATTAATTCGTATCAACAGGCGGTCTCGGCGCTTCAAAGAGGCGATGCGGAGGCGGCAATCGAGAAATTATCGGATGCCGTACGTTTGGAGCCGGTTAATCTTTTTTATTCGCAGGCACTCGATAACATGCTAATAAACGCGTTGACAGCACAGACCGAAGGAAATGAAAGAAAAGTGCGGGAATACGGTGAGCTGCTCGTGGCTACGGCGGATCAGGCGGCCACGAATTTTCCCAATAGAGCGGAGGCGTGGTTCAACAGGGCGCGAGTCTACGGGCTTCTGGCCGGAGGAACGAATAACGACCGCATGCTTTCAGAAGCGGAAGCGTCATGGGGAAAAGCCATCGAGCTTTCGCCAAAGAATCCGTTATTCCGTTTTGAGTTTGGGGGGCTTAATTATGCGGTGTGGGGCAAAAACAGGTCTGCCGCGGAGGGGGCAAATGCCGAAAGGTTTGAGCTGGCGGCCGAAGAGAATTTTCGTGCCGCGATCGAGTTGAAAGATAACTATGTTCCCGCGCGGTTTGCGCTCGGATTTTTTGACTATCAGCGGGGAAAGACCGATTCGGCAAAAGAACAGTTGGAGGCGATCGTGCTTCTGAATCCGCGGCATTCGGACGCGCATTATCTTTTAGGTTTGTTGTATGAGGGCGATGGCAATGCGGCAAAAGCGTTGGAGGAATTCACCCGCGTGTTGGAATTGAACCCGGGCAATGAGGAGCTGCAGCGGATGATAGATAATGTGAGGGCGGGGAAAAAAGCGCTTGACGGGTTCCCGACCGGACCGGAGAGCGGAGAGCCGATCATTCCATAACATGAATATGCTCCGCACGCGTTCTTATGCGTCAAACGGGTTTTCGGTGATGGAAGTTATCGTCGCGATAGGTATCGTGGCGATTGTTTCTGCGGCGGCTTTCAGTTTATTGGCGGCCTCTTTGCGCGTGAACCGGAATATACGCAGTGCGCTTGTCGCGTCGAGTCTTGCGGAAGAAGGTATGGAGCTTGTCCGCTCTATCCGGGACAGTAATTGGATAGTGGGGAATATAGGGGACGGAACAACGTGTACTGCGGGAAGCGGACAATGGCGTCAGGGATTATGTCCCGGAACATATATTATGAATTATTCCGATACTGCCCTGCAGAGCGGAAGCGCGTTGTTATACCGCCGGGGCAGTTCGCCTACCGGGTACTATACGCACAGTTCAGCCGGCAATGCTCCAACGCCATTTCGGCGCGAGATTATAATAACAAATGCCACGGACGACCCGTTAACATCCCGGAATGAAACTATTTTTGAGGTGATAGTTGCCGTGCGGGTGTATTGGTGTCGCAAGGGCGATCAGCCCTGTCCCATTGCACAGGAAAATTCCCTGCATGTGGAAGAGCGTTTACGCAATTGGCTCGGAACATAGAAATATTATATGTTGAAGCGCTATCAAAAAAAGAACGGGGGATATACGCTTATTGAGACCGTTGTCGGTATTTTTATTTTCTCCATGGTTATTCTGGTTGCGGCCGGAACGCTCATGTCCGTTATGCGCCAACAGCGGCAGGCCCTGAAAGACCAGGAGTTGATCGATTCGGTCCGTGGCGTACAGGAGATCCTCACGCGCGCCATACGCATCGGGTACGGGTATGCGGTTGCCGAGACGGATAACAATCCCGTGAACACCAGCATTACCATAAGTCATCCCGCGAAGGTCGGCGTGAGCGATTGTCCTGCGGCTCCACCCTGTCTGGTCACGTATTATTGGGCGCAGAATGCCGGCATTGGCGTGTTGTACGAGCAAAATGAGCTTGCGACAACGGGTACCCCGATAACTTCAGAGCGCATTAATGTGAGCCGTGCCGAGTTCTATGTGACAGGAATATCTTCCGCCGACACAGCGCAATCGCGGGTCATGATCTATCTGGAAGCCTCGCCCATCGGAAGCGCGACGTCAAAGACGATCCGCTTGCAGACAAGCGTTGCGCAGCGGGTGTTGGATATTCCATAAAATTACGTATGCGCCGTTTTATAATAAAACAAAACAGAAGATCCGGATTTTCTCTTATGCTTGTTATGCTGCTCATGACCGTTTCCATGGGCGCCGTACTTCTTATGGCGTCGCTCTTTTTGCGCGAATTGAAATTGGCTAACGATGTCCGTTTTTCCGTTCAGGCGTTTTATGCCGCAGAAACGGGTGTTGAACGGTTCGTGTGGGAATATAGGCGCAATAATCTTGTGGGCAGCGATACGTTTTCCTGTACTGCTCCCTGCCTGAGTAACGGCACGACATACGAAGTGGTATACGATTTTCTCACGACGGCAAATATAGTTGCAACGGGTTTTTCGCATTCTGTGAAGCGGGCCCTCCTGGTCTCATTTTAAAATATCCGTGCATGCCGGAGATATCAAAAAAACAAGCCGCAGAACGGATAAAAAAGTTGCGCAGTGAAATTGAACGCCACCGGTATCTATATCATGTCATGGATGCGCCCGAGATATCCGATGCCGCGCTTGATTCCCTGAAGCACGAATTATCACGATTGGAGGAACAATTTCCGGAATTTCGGACAACCGATTCGCCAACACAACGGGTGGGGGGCGAGCCGCGGAAAGAGTTCGCAAAAGTCCCGCACGAGACGCCCATGCTTTCATTTAATGATGCGTTCTCGCAAGACGAGATCCGTGCGTGGGCAAAGCGGAATAATGACGTTGCGGAAGGCGGGGTGCGCGGAGGATGGTACGCCGAGCTGAAAATAGACGGACTTGCCGTTTCGCTTATATATCGAAAAGGGCTTTTCGCCGTCGGTTCGACAAGAGGCGACGGCCGCATCGGAGAAGATGTCACAATGAATTTGCGGACCGTTGAGGCAATACCGTTGCGGTTGCGCGATGCGGACGATGTTTATGCGGATCTGCAAAAGGCCGGATTTACCCGGGCCGCGAAAGTTTTTTCGACCGGATGGCCGGACGAGCTTGAGGTGCGGGGCGAGGTATTCATGACAGCGAAAGAATTTAATGCGTTGAATGCGCGGCAAGAAAAAGCGGGATTGTCTCAGTACGCCAATCCGCGCAATGTTGCGGCCGGCTCCATTCGGCAGCTTGATCCGAAAATAACAGCATCGCGCCGACTTGATTCTTTTGCATATGATCTCGTTACCGATCTGGGACAGACAACGCATCATGATGTTCATGAAATGCTTCGTATCTTCGGTTTTAAAATAAATACCGAGAACCGATACTGCCATACTCTCGATGAAGTTTTTTCATTCCATTCCGCCTGGGGTAAAAAACGGGAGCATCTCGCATATGAAATTGACGGTATTGTCGTGTTGGTCGACGATATCCCCACGTTTGTCCGGCTTGGAACGGTCGGGAAGGCGCCACGCGGCGCGATCGCATATAAATTTGCTTTACGTGAGGCCGAAACGGTCGTTGAGAGCATAAAGGTGCAGGTCGGGCGGACCGGCGCCTTAACTCCTGTCGCGGTTTTGCGGCCGGTCGAAATAGGCGGAGTTACTATTCGGCACGCGACATTGCACAACGAGGATGAGATCGCCCGTTTGGGTCTGCGTATCGGTGATACGGTCATTGTTGGGCGCGCGGGTGATGTTATACCGAAAGTTGTTCGTATATTGCCGAATCTCCGGCCCCCCAAAAGCAAAGTATTTGTAATGCCAAGAAAATGTCCCGTATGTGCGACCGCGGTAGTCCGGAAACAGGGCGATGTTATCGTCAGGTGTCCCAATGAGGCCTGTCCCGCCAAACATCGCGAATGGCTGTATCACTTCACTTCGCGCCCGGCGTTTGATATTGTTGGGATGGGTCCCAAGATTTTAGACAGCTTGCTGGACGAGGGTCTCATAGGGGATGGGGCGGATATTTTTACGCTTTCCATCGATGATTTTTTGAGCCTCCCGCGGTTTGGAGAACGGTCGGCAAAAAAGCTCCATGCCGCAATTGCGGCCCGCACCGCTGTTTCGTTGAGCCGTTTTTTATACGCTTTGGGGATACCAAATGTGGGAGAAGAGACTGCCAGAGATCTTGCTGAACATTTTGGTTCTTTGGAACGTATCAACGCGGCCTCCCGGGATGATTTTGATGCGTTATCGAATATCGGAGACGCGACCGCGCGCAGTATTGCGGATTGGTTTGGGAACAGTCGGAACCGAAAGCTTATCGAAAAATTCAAAAAAGCGGGGGTTCGTGTTGCGCAGGAGGCAAAAAAACGGAACGGGAAATTAAGCGGCAAAACGTTTGTTTTAACGGGAACGCTGGAACATATGACCCGGGATGAGGCAAAGCGGCATATCCGTGAAGCCGGAGGGACCGTATCGGAGGCGGTGAGCGGAAGAACGGATTATCTCGTTGTTGGAGGCGAGCCGGGAGAAAAATACAAGAAAGCAAATCAGCTGGGAATTGCTATTCTCACAGAGCAAAAATTTTTAGAACTTATTTCGTAAGGAAAGCGTTTATGATAAGCAAAGAACAAATTTTAAAAAGTGCTGCGCTTGCGAAATTGCGCTTAACAAAGGCCGAAGAGGATTCGTTCGCCGAATCTCTTGCAAGCATAGTTGCGTATGTGGATGAATTAAAGAATGTCACCACCGATGGGGTTGAGCCGGTCGCTCATGTCGTCGGATACGAGAACTCAATGCGCGATGATGCGCTTGAGGATCATTCCCGCAATGGAAAAAGCGGACGGTTTTTAGTCGAACAATCGCCGCGGACGAGGGATGGGTTTTTGGTCGTGCCGCGTATTTTTGGAGAGCTGTAGCATATGAATGTTGGAACAATGACCATAGCTGAAATGAAGGCGGCGCTTCAGAGCCGTCAGGTAAGCATCGCAGATACGGTTTCGTTTTATCTCAAGACGATACAGGAAGAAAATTCCGACCTGAATGCGTATCTTTCGGTTTTTGGCGAGAAAGCAATGCAAGAAGCGGAGGCGGCCGATGCCCGTCTTGCTGCCGGGCATGACGCGCGCTCGCTTGAAGGAGTTCCTGTCGCGCTGAAGGATAATATGCTTGTTGCGGGCGAACGTTGTACCGCTGGTTCCCGTATTTTGGAGAATTATATTGCCTCATATGACGCGACTGTTGTTACGCGTTTGAAAGAAGCCGGCGCCATTATTCTGGGAAAAACGAATCTTGACGAGTTTGCGATGGGTTCATCGACCGAAAATTCCGCGTTCGGTCCCACCAAAAATCCAAGAGCGCGGGCATATGTTCCCGGGGGCTCATCGGGCGGTTCCGCCGCGGCCGTTGCGGGAAATCTTGCCATGGTCGCGTTGGGTTCGGATACGGGCGGCTCTATCCGTCAGCCCGCTTCGTTTTGCGGCGTTGTTGGTATGAAACCAACATACGGCCGCGTGTCCCGCTCCGGGCTTGTTGCGTTGGCCTCGTCGCTTGACCAAATAGGCCCGTTCGCAAAAACCGTCGAGGACGCGGCGCTGGTGTTTTCGGTGATTTCCGGTCAGGATAAATATGACGCCAATACAACGGTGAACAAAAAATTCGATCTTTCTTCGGTGAAAATAACACAAAACATAAAGGGTCTTAAAATAGGTTTGCCGGAGGAATATTTTGTGGAAGGTCTGGATGCGAAGGTGAGGGAGATCACTGATCGGGCAGCCAAGCTTCTCGAGGAGGCGGGCGCCACGTTGCATCCGGTCAGAATGCCGCATACGAAATATGCGCTCGCGACATATTATCTTGTGATGCCAGCCGAAGTATCCGCAAATTTGGCAAGATTCGACGGCATCCGCTACGGGTTTTCTGTGGCGAATGAGCGCGATAAGGCCATGTGGGATATATTTTTCGAAAGCCGTTCAAAGGGGTTTGGTGATGAGGCCCGGCGCCGTATTATTCTCGGTACGTTCGCGCTTTCTTCCGGGTATTACGATGCGTATTACCGGAAAGCCCAGCTCGTACGCGCGTTGATACGAAGAGATTTTCTGGATGCGTTCAAGAAAGTCGACATCCTTTTGACGCCCACATCTCCCACATTGCCGTTTAAGTTCGGCGATCGCACGAGCGATCCGTTGTCCATGTATCTTGCGGATCTATATACCGTATCCGCGAATTTATCAGGAGTGCCCGGATTGTCGCTTAATGCGGGATTTGCGGACGAGCTTCCTGTCGGCGTTCAGCTTCTTGCCCCGTTTCATGAGGAAGAGAGATTGTTCAGAACGGCATACGCTCTCGAAAAAGCTTTAATGTAAAAATTGATTTATTATGCTTGCAGATTTTCTTTATAACGCGTTTTCGATCGACATTTCGGTGTATGTCGCGCAGATATCCGCGCTTATCGACGCGCTGCCTCCTGAGGCCCAGCGAATAATTTCTGTCATTAAATTCATCTCCGGCATAACATCCCTTGCGCTGTTTGGAGCGGTTGTCGTGCTTATATATCGCCTTAATCGGCTTATGTTTTCTTCTATGTTCCAGAATGTGACAGCGTCTTTCAGCGCCGAATCGTTGCCAACCGATAAGATCGGAAAACAATGGGAAAAAGTGCGAGAACGTATTGACCGCAATACGGAGGCGGAGTGGAAGCTTGCGGTTATTGAAGCAGACAAGCTTGTTGATGATATTCTCAAGCGTATGGGGTATCCCGGCGAAAGTATGGCCGACCGGCTCAAGGCCGTGAAACCGGAGCAGCTGGCATCGCTGGAGGCTCTCTGGGATGCTCACAAGCTCCGCAATACCATTGTGCATGACCCCGAGTTCTATGCGTCCGAGCTTGAGATCAAAAATGCGATAGATCATTACGAAACGTTTTTGAGGGAAGTTCAGGCAATAATATAAATTCCGTTTTCGTTGACTGTCCCGCCGGTCGGTGTACAATGTGTCATTAGCGGGGTGGAGGACCGGTACCTCAACGGTCTCATAAGCCGTGGAAGCGGGTTCGATTCCCGCCCCCGCAACAAGGCGGTACTTTGTATGGATTATTTTGTGTATATCGTTCAATGCGCCGATGCGTCTTTTTATACCGGATGCACGAGCGATATCCGGCGTCGTCTTGTCGAACATAACCGCTTAAAGAGAGGCGCGCGGTATACGAGGGCGCGCCGGCCGGTAGTATTGCGGTATTGGGAGCGGCTCGGCACGAGCGCGGCGGCCAAGAGAAGAGAGGCCGCGATAAAAAAACTTTCGAGGACAGGAAAAATCACCCTTATTAAAAATGCGCATTTAGAAAAAAAATATGACGTCTAAAAAGAATATTTTTATTGTTTTAAGCATACTTGTTATCCTTATTGCGGCCGGAAGCGCCGTGTGGTATTTTTTTAATTCGCGCGATACGGATAATTCTCTTCAGGTTTCGGAAGAAGATTTGGCCGCAGCCCAGCAAAAGCAATATGAGGACGCAAAAACAACAACAATAGACGATGCAAAACGGATTTATGCGCAGCTGAAGAACGCGGGGTTGAATATGGCAAACGGACCATGTTTGAGCAATGGGAAAGAATGGGTGGTGGACGTGGTCCACAATCCTCGCCAGGAGTCTGATAATTCATCTTCGAACCAATGCCCAAACTATGTTTCGGGTACTGCAACGCATTTTGTTGAGCTTGACCCGGATGGTAATGTTGTGCGGGCGCAGTAATATGCGCCTGGGTAGCTCAGAGGTTAGAGCGGTGCTCTCATAAGGCATAGGTCGTGGGTTCGATTCCCACCCCAGGCACCATACGAGGTATGAAGAAAGACGATAAACAGAAAAAGTCCTATCGAAAAGACCGCCTTGAGCGTCTTTTATTTTATGCCCGCAAACACGTCGGCAAACCGTATAAATACGGGGCTCGTCCGTGGCAGGCTCCCCGGAAATTTGATTGTTCCTCGTTCGTTCAATATTGTTATCGCCAGATAGGCGTTACGCTTCCCCGCGTCAGTATTGTGCAGGCAACAAAAGGGAAGAAGGTTGCACAATGGCCCTCGGCGTTGAGGGCGGGGGATGCTATCTTTATACGCGGCACGGTGGGGCGTTATAACCGCGATTTTCCCGAAGGAATAGGGCACGTTGCGCTTTATGCGGGAAATGCTAAAGTTATTCACGCCGAAGGCGTTTTGTTCCGGCGGGTTATTGAGGAACCTTTGACGGGATTTTTGAAACGCTCTAAAGTTACTATAGTAAAGCGTTATTTATAGAAATTACGCTTCGTTCTATTTCGATATTTTGGACCGGTAGCTTAGCTGGTTTAAAGCGCTGCCCTGTCACGGCAGAGATCACGGGTTCGAATCCCGTCCGGTCCGCATTGATAAAACCACGGCGCAACGTCGCGGTTTTTTGTTATGCGGGGCGGATGATATAATAGATTGGTATGCCCGAAGCAAAGCACAAAATAAAGAATATTGCCGATATAGACCTGGTTAGCTATCTGGTCACTATGTACTTTGGGCTGCGTTTGACCGTGGTTATTATCGCTTTTGCCGCCTATTTTTGGCTTTTTTTGTTTTCATATCAATTTGTTGGAGCATCCGCGTTTGTGTTGGTCGTGTTCCCGGTTATTCTTTCCTCGATCTTGTTCGGGTTCATCGGCGGCATAATAGTCGGTTTTATGACTTTTCCGATAAATGCGGTTATTACCACATATATCGGACTGAGCGGACCAGCGAATATTTTAAGCGTCGCGTATTTAACGGGAATTTTTATTGTTATAGGTTCGCTTATCGGGTCTTTGCGCATTCGGGAGAATTATTCGCGTTTGCAAAGCAAGGCCGCCGGTGCATTTGCCGAAAAAATTAAAGTTCAGGGCCTGCTTGAGAGTATCGGGGATGGCGTTATCGCCATAGACAAGGAATGGAATATTATTTTGTGGAATAGGGCCGCAAGCGATATTTCCGGATGGACAAAAGATGAGGTTATGGGAAAGCCATTCCGAAGCGTTGTTCGTCTTCTGCGCACCCGTGACCAGAAAGAAAATATCGTGTTTCTCGAAGAAGCGTTTTTGTTCGGCGAGGTCCGCCATATCGAAGAGGAAACCGTATTGGTCGCAAAAGACGGCAAAGAAGTGAAGATATCGGACAGCGCGGCTCCCGTCAAAGACGAGAACAATAAGGTTGTTGGCGTGGTATTTGTTTTCCACGACGCATCCCACGAGCGGGAATCTTCTCTTTTGCGTTCCGCATTTGCGTACGCATCACATCAATTGCGCACGCCGGTTAACCAGGCGCTTTGGAATGTTGAGAACGCGTTGCAGGAAAAATCTCCCGAGAAGTCGGCAGAGGCTTTGGGTATCGCATATATTTCGCTGAAGAACGTTAATAAACTGGTAAACCAGCTTATTGATGTATCCGAGCTCGAGCAGGGCATAGTTATTCCCAAATTTGAGACGGTACGTATCGGCGAGCTTTTGGGCGAAATAATAAAAACCACGTCGGCAGAGGCCGGAGCACATAATGTAGGCTTTATTTCGGAACCCATTTCACCGGCCCTAAGCGTCGAAACCGATTCTATTTTATTGAAGCGTGTATTGATCGAGGTAATTGAAAATGCGCTGAACTATAATATTTCCAAGGGTGAGGTCCGGCTTTCTGTGGTAACGAAAGAGGGCGGGATAATAATTGAAATAAGGGATTCGGGCACCGGCATCCCGGAAGACCAGCAAGCCCTCGTATTTACGAAGTTCTTTCGAGGCAACAACATAGATGCCGCCAAGGTGATCGGTGCCGGGCTGGGGTTGTATTTGAGCAGGGAATATATGAGTCTTATTGGCGGGAGGATATTCTTTACGTCTCAGGCGGGGAAAGGGACCGTATTTTCTATTTTTGTTCCTGCGCATACGAAATAAAACCAAAGAAAAACACCGATATGTCGGTGTTTTTATTTTTAGTTTTCGCTATCCGGTTTTGGCTGACCCGAATCTGCCATATTTGCTTGGATCCATGCATCTGCGCGATCCAAGATTTTTGGAACAGCAAGAATGGCATTTTGTACGGCGACGGGAAGCGTGTAGTCTATTGAAAGTTCGGCGTATCGCTGTTCACCGCCCGCGTCTGTGAGCCAAACGCCCCAGCCGGATTCGCCGGTCGCTATATTGCCTTCGGCAACGCGGAATTCATACGAATATCCCCGCCGGGATACCAGTGCATATAGTGAATCCAGAAGCGCGCACGTCGGCTCTCGCTTGATGAATTTCCATACGATAGGAGAGCCGTCTTTGCTGTACCAGGAGAAATGAGAGCCCAGGGCCCGCAGCGCAAGCTCGTTGAGTTCGGAACTCGTTGGCAGCGGTTTTTCCGGCGCACCTTTTTTCGAGAAAACGGTCCGGGCTATATGTTGGTTGCCGAACGACCAGCCGAATTCGATGGCGGAATCGTTGCGTAGCATAAAGTGAGTTTCCTCGGAAACCGCGATGGTGCCGCATGCGTCGGTAAAAAGTCGGGCAAGGTCAACATACCAGATCGTTTCGTTCCAACCCGGGTATTTGTTCTTCCGGGAAATGATAAGCGTTTCGTCGAGCGGCTTGGTGAGGTCAAGTACGATCCGCGCCTCCGCACCGGAATCCGCGTTTATAAGAATGATGGTGTGGATATTGGGTGTTTCGCCGGAACCACTGCAGAGCGGGCATGCGGAATCATATGTTCCCGTTCCGCCGCAGCGTGTGCAGTCTGGTCGGGCTTTTTTGTCGGCGTTTTCTCTGCACCAGCAGGATAGGTCTTTAAAGATCTTCTGACCGTCGCAGTTATTGCAGATCATGACGGTTCGCTCGCGCGTTCGAGTTCGGTTATGAGCCGCTCAAGCCGCTCGCGATGTTGAGAAAAATAAGGTGAGTCATCTTGCGCTTGGGCATATTTCGCGAGATATTCTTTTCCGATCTCGGCAGCCAGTTCTGCGAACGTTGGTGCTCTGGCAATTACAACATCCCGCATCACCGGAACGGTAAGTGTTTCCGACATGCCGTCGATCCGGATGGTAATGGGACGTCGCTCGCCCGTCATTTCCATGCGTTTGAACACCCATTCTGTGGGCGTCCGTGCTATCGCAAAATCCGTTGATGCGGCGCTTTGTATGACTTGCGCCGCAATATCGCATTTCATGGTATTGCCTCCGGTTCTCAAAGTGCTTTTTGTATTATGGGGGATAGATTTCTTATGTCAATTTCCCCCGATTTTCAGGTGTGCTACAGTACAGAATGAAAGCTTATGGCAGTAATTGAATTGCGCGACGTAACAAAAAAGTTCAGCGGGATCGATGCGCCCGTTGTGAACGGACTTACGCTTGCCGTGGAGAAAGGACACGTATTCGGTTTTTTGGGACCCAATGGCGCCGGGAAAACCACCACAATGAAAATGTTGGTCGGTTTGGCGCGCCCCACCAGCGGTTCGGTATCTGTGTTGGGCGGCATGCCGCAGGAGAGAAATACGCGGGAAAAGATCGGATTCATGCCGGAGAATTCGGCATTTTATCTCTATCTTTCGGGGAAAGAATTTCTTTCGTTCGTTGCGGATATTTTTGGTCTGGACGCCGATACAAAAAACCGCCGCATTGCGGATTTATTGCGCGATGTGAATTTGGAGCAAGCGGGGGACGTTCAGATCAGAAAATACTCCAAGGGTATGGGACAAAGGCTCGGGTTAGCCCAGGCGCTTATTAATGATCCTGAAGTATTGTTTTTGGATGAGCCCTTGGATGGTTTGGACCCGCTCGGGAGGGCGGAAGCGAAAGAAATATTGATGAAATTAAAAAATGCCGGCAAGACGATATTCTTTAACTCGCACGTTCTCTCGGACGTCGAAGACATATGCGATGCGGTGGGAATAATCGATAGGGGGAAACTTATCAAATACGGTACCGTTCAAAATGTACGCGGGAACCATCCGGATCTTGAGAATGCGTTCGTGAATATAATTAAAGAAGCGCGCCGGTATGAAAAATAGGATCTTTGCTATCGCCATTAATGCGTTCAAGGAAAGCATGCGTGACCGGATCTTATTTGCGGTTCTGTTGTTCGCGTTGTTCATTATCGCATCGTCGCTGTTCCTCGGGACAATTTCTTTCGATCAGGAACAGAAAATAATTAAGGATTTCGGTCTGACTGCAATTTTTCTCCTTCAGGTCTTCATCATTGTTTTTGTGGGAGCGAGCCTTGTATATAAAGAGGTTGAGCGGCGCACATTTTTTATGATACTTCCCAAGCCCATTAACCGCGCCGAGGTTATAGTGGGAAAATGGCTCGGGTTGGGGACAACGATATTTTTGATGACCATTCTTTCGTCCGCCATATTTTTTGTCATAGTCGGTCTAAAGGGCGGAGATGCGGGCGGGTTCGGACCCCTCGCGCTTGCGATAGCTGTGGGCTATATCGAATCCCTGCTGCTTATTATGGTGAGTATCTTGTTTTCTGCGCTTACGTCGCCCGTGCTTGCGTCCGTATATACAATATCGATATTTCTTATCGGGCACTCATCGTCGCTGCTTCTTACTATTATCCAGAAAGAGCCTAACGTTATCCTTAAAACTGCCGTGTCGTTTCTGTATTATATTTTTCCGAATCTGGAGAAATTCAATATTCGCAACGGCGTTATTTACGGGGCGGTGCCCTCGACAGAGCAATTGTGGTGGATAGTTGCGTATGCCGTAGCGTACGGGATCGCGTTGTTCATTGCCGCCAAGATTATTTTCGAAAAACGGGAGTTTTGACGTATGAAAATATCCGAAGTGCGAAAAATAACATGGCGCATGGCGCTTTTTGCGTGTTTTATGATTGCGAGCGGGACATTTATATACGCACAAATCGCGTATAATTCGCTTCGTGCGCACAGAACTCAGGCCCGGCAAGTTTTTTTACCCTCTTCCGATATTGTCGGGTTATTCTCATTCGGATTTAAAAATTTTTTTGCGGATATGTTTTGGATCCAATCGATACAATATATTGTGACGGAAGGGCTCCTGAAGGATAGTTATATGGCGGAGTATTTCGATATCGTAACCACGCTTGACCCGTATTTTGAGTATCCGTATCTTATTTCGAATATCCTTCTGCCGCGCTATGCGACCATCCAGGACGCGCAGCGCCTGAGCGATCGGGGGATTCAGTTTATTCCTTCAAGCTGGCAAATACCTTTTTATCTGGGGGTACAATACCACGTTGTTGAGCGGGATTATGCGAATGCGCTGCGATATTTGCGTATTGCAGAAAAAAGACCGGACGCTCCTCCGATCATACGATCGCTCATCGCCTCATATACTGTTCGTTCCGGAGATATTGAGAGCGGTAAAGCGCTGTATGAGGCATTGCGCGATACTTCCGAGAATGAATATACAAGGCAGGTCGCCGATGCCTGGATACGGCAAATTTCCGTTCTCGAATCGATAAGGGCCGCATCGGTTTTATACAAAGAACGGTACGGTTCATATCCGGCCGATATGCGCGCGCTGATCCGTGCCGGGTTCTTCGATGGGGTGCCGGAGGGACTTGAAAATTTCACCATAAGCATCGATCCGGTCAGCGGATTCATACAAATGTGATAGGGCGTAGAGGATAATTCCGGGCGGCGCATAAAAGAAAAAACATCCCGTGAGGGCGGGATGTTAGTTTTTATTGGCGAGCTGCCAGGCGGTAAGAAATACAAGCCTTGCTATGCGCTCTATTTTTGAATAATTGAGTTTGTCGGCGGTATCGGTCGCTTTATGGTAATCAGAATGTTTTCCTGTATTAAGCAGAAGAACATTCGTGATGCCTTTGCTGTAGAGAGACCATTGGTCTGAATGGGTGAACGAAGTATTTGTTGATGGGTAGGTAAGTTTAAGTTTGACAACGGCGTTTGCGGCAATCAATGCGTCGTAGAGCGCCGGGTTTTCTTTTTGGAATTTTTTAACATTGGGAGCGCCATACATATAAACGGTTGAATTATCTCCCCGTCCAACCATATCGAGATTGATCGCCCCGACTATTTTTTCTTTCGCTACGGGCAGATGTTTTGCGAAATACGCGGAGCCTTTCAGTCCGGCCTCTTCGCCGTCGAAAAAGACAACAAGAATGTTGCGCGCAGGCGGTATGCCGTCGGCAGAAAGCGCGGCAAAGGCGCGCGCCACCTCAAGTACCGCTGCGGTTCCCGAAGCGTTGTCGTCGGCTCCAAAGAAAGTTTTTTTATCTACTGCGCCAAGTCCGTCAAAATGAGCCGTTATGAGAATATACTCGTCTTTTTTAGAGGAACCCTCAATAATGCCCCAGATGTTATGCGCCTGAGTTGTGTAGTATTCCGTTTTTAATTGGAACGGCTGGAAGTAATCTCCATTGACCGGTTTGACGCCAAGCTCTTCAAGGATTTTTGCAAGATATCCGGCGGCTTCACCTCCGGCGATCGTTCCCGCGCGGCGTCCCTGGAGTTTCTTGCTGGCAAGATACCGAACCGTTTCTTTTATCGTCTCGGCGCGTATGGCATAGTAACCGTTTCCTGCGGGACCGAAATTCTCCAGTTCCGGATACGGGTCGGGGGATGGTGTTGGAGATGGGGTTGGCGCGGGTGTTGGTCGTGTGGTTGGAGAAGCGACCGGTAGCGGTGATGGTGTGGGAATTATTGTGGGCGCCGGCGCCTCTGTTGGGGCTACACTCGCCTGCCAGGGAGCGCACGCTCCGACGATAAGGGCCACAACGAGGATGGCCCGCAGTATCCGAAAGATGCGCATCGTATTCTCCCATATGCGGCTTTTGTATTTTCAATGGAATGTATCGGTATTCTATATGAAATATTAAAAAACGCCATGGTTCGGCGGAAATTTGGGGTATTATGAGGGCGAAAACACCAAAAATGCTTGTTTTATATGGTTTTTTTTGTTAAACTATAAAAGACGTGAATACGAAGAGGTTTGCACACCCGCTATTTCGGATCCTTGCCGCCTCTTTTTTCTTCTCTGGGGCGGGATTGTTCGCTGTTTTATGGGGAGTTGATCCTGAAACCTCCGGCGTCGTCGCCGACGTTTTATTTTACTGTCTTCTTTTCGGAGCGGTATTTTCACTTGTAGTATTCGTTGGTGCGGTTATGGATGCCGAGGAAAGACATCGCTACGTTATACAGCGTCTTTTCGTTACGCATGCGAGACAAGGAATATTGATTGGTGGCGTGGTGGTGGGAAGTTTTTTGTTGCAGCAGCTCCGCACGTTCAATTGGTTTACGGCAATAAGTATTTTTATTGGCGCAATGATAATAGAAGGAATATTTTTAGCGATAGATCAAATTCATGACCGTTGAAGAATTTAAATCACGCATTGACGATATTATGCGTACGGCACACGCCGCGGCAGAAGAAGCAAAGAATGCCACGGAACTTGATGCGATATTCCGCAAATATGTCGGTAAAAAAGGCCTGCTGAAAGATTTTTTTTCCGATTTGCGATCTATTGCTGACAACAAACGTGCCGCAAGCGCTGCATATTTGAATAAAGAGATAGCGTCATTGGAACAGCAATTGCGGGTTTCCGCGGAGAGGTTTGGGGTCCGGGAGAGCGGGCGCGGGTCGCGTCGAGGCGTTGATATAAGCATTCCGGGCACCAAGGCGCATGCGGGCCATTTACATCCGCTTACTCATATTGAGCGGCGCATTGAACATCTATTCTCCTCGATGGGGTTTTCTGTAATTGAAGGTCCCGAAGCCGAGGACGCATGGCATAATTTTGATGCGTTGAATATCCCTCCCGACCATCCCGCCCGTGACTTATGGGATACATTCTGGTTGCGTTCTTCCGGAAATATACGGGGTATAGATAAGCGTTTATTGCGCACCCATACATCGCCCATGCAGGTGCGGTACATGGAAACGCACGAACCCCCATTTCGTATTATTGTGCCCGGAAAAGTATACCGGTTCGAAGCGACAGACGCTTCGCATGAATTCCAATTCAATCAGGTCGAAGGCCTTATGGTGGGAAGCGATATTACCGTCGCGAATTTTAAACACACAATTACGGCATTCTTTGAACATTTCTTCGGACAAAAGATACATATTCGCCTTCGCTCCTCTTTTTTTCCATTTACGGAACCGAGTTTTGAGGTTGATATCCGTTGTATATTCTGTTCGGGAAAGGGATGCGCAACATGTTCCCGCTCCGGCTGGCTTGAGGTTATGGGAGCAGGTATGGTTCATCCCAATGTGTTCAAGGCGGTGGGGTATAATCCCAAATTTATCCAGGGGTTTGCTTTTGGTTTCGGCCTGGAGCGCATGGCAATGATCAAATACCGCATACCGGATATCCGTTTATTTAATTCCGGGGATATGCGGCTCTCTGAGCAATTTTAATTTTATGAAATATTCGTACGCGTGGTTACAAGATTTTATCCGACCGCTTCCTTCTCCAGAAAAAGTTGCCGATATGCTTACTATGCAGGTGTGGGAAGTCGAAGATGTTATCAGGAGCGGTTCCGATAAGGTCCTGGATATCGCTGTTTTGCCGAATCGTATGAGCGATGCGTCGGGACATGCGGGCGTGGCAAGGGAAATCTTTGCGTTATTGTCTGCGTCACAACCGAAGACGAAACGCGTTTTTGTATTACCGCCCACGCGCATCAATGAAGACGGGAAAAGAATTGCCCAGAAATATCTTCGTGTTACCGTTGCTTCGCCGGCTCTGTGTCCGCGTTATTCGGCCAAGGTCGTTTTTGGAGTTACGGTGGGATCGTCTCCGAAATGGCTTGCGCAACGGCTTATCCGGCTCGGTGTTCAACCGATAAATAATATCGTGGACATTACTAATTACGTGATGCTGGAAACCGGACAGCCGCTTCACGCATTTGATTATGATAAGCTTGCGCGCGGCAAGGATGGCCGCGTTGAGATAGTGGTACGTACCGCGGTCCGAAAAGAAAGTATTGTGACGCTTGATGGCGTTACGCGTGTATTATCCGCGACCGATCTTGTGATAGCCGATCGCATCAAACCGCTTGCGATAGCGGGTATCAAAGGGGGGATGGGTGCCGGTATTTCCAAGGAAACAAGGAACATTATTTTTGAGGCCGCAACATTCGACCGCGCCGCCATTTACAGATCGTCAAAGACATTGGGTATTGAAACCGACGCATCAAAACGTTTTTCTGCCGGATTATCGCCGCACGCAGTTCCGTTTGCGCTCGCCCGCGCCGCATATTTTGCCTCTGTCATTGCGCACGGAAAAGTTTTGAAAGGCGTTGTTGATAACAAAAGTTTCATTCAGCCGCCGCGAATTATACGGATTTCGCTTGCGAAAATAAACGGAGTATTGGGGACAACCCTGTCTGCGGTTGAGGTGCGTAAGATTTTGGAGTCTGTTGGCTGCCGGATACGCGGTGTGAAGAATGATTTTATCGTGACGGTGCCTGATATGCGCCTGGATCTCATATTGCCGGAGGATCTTATCGAGGAAGTCGGACGCATCTGGGGATACGATCGCATAAAATCGGCAGCGCCATTCGTGCATGCGCTTGTGCCCAACCATGAAGAAAACCGCATTGTGAGGGATAAGATAAAAGATGCATTGGTCCGTTCCGGTTTCACGGAGATACGAACGCATGCATTCGTCGGAGAGACAATCGTGAAGGCGTTCGATCTCGATAGAAAATCCCTTGTAGAAGTCGAGAATCCTATTGCGGAAGACAAGAAATACATGAGACCGCTTATTGCCCCGCGTTTCCTGCTCACGGCCGCCGAAAATTTAAAATATCGCGACAGCGTTGCCGTATTTGAAAGCGGTCATATTTTTGAACAATCGGGGAAAAATATCGATGAGAAAGAACATATTGCTGTGGCGCGGGTCGTTAAAAATTCATCGGATATTCCCGCAAATTTCCGTCTTGTAAAAGGCGCACTTTCCGATTTGCTTCAGACAAGCGGCTTAAGTGATGTCGCCTGGCACCCGCTCTCTGTTTCAATCGATAATTCGCCCGTTTACAAAGGATGGGATGTTGCCAATACGGCGGTGTTGGAGGTTGCCGGTAAAAGTATCGGGGTTGTCGGCGTATTGGATGCCGATGTGGCATTGAGTTTTGGAGTACCGGGCAATACGGTTATTGCGGAATTGGTATTCTCAGCCATCGCAAGGTTGAGTCAGGAGGAGCATGAATTTCGCATGCCATCAAAGTATCCCGAGGCGGTACGCGATATCGCCGTGCTTGTTGACGGCGGGACGCTTGTTGATGAGGTCGCCGATGAGATCGCGCGTGTGGGTAAGTCGCTTGTACGAGACGTTGAAATGTTCGATTATTACGAAGGCGAAGAATTGCCGGGCGGCAAAAAAAGCCTGGCGTTCCATATTGTATACCAATCGGATACGAAAACGCTTACGGGTGAAGAAGTCGATACCGTATATAAAAAAATCGTGCAGGCCATGATGGCGCACGGGTGGGAGATCCGTTAAGGCGCGCGTAATGATTTTTTAAATCCATATGCCAAAAGAAAAAGAAACAAAAAAGAAAAGACAGGATGGGGAGCAGAAAATCGATCAAAAAGTAACGACTACGTATACCGCAAAGGATATTTATGTGTTGGAGGGGCTCGAGCCCGTTCGCAAAAGACCCGGTATGTATATCGGTTCGACCGGCGTGGATGGGTTGCATCATCTTGTATGGGAGGTAGTTGATAATTCCATTGATGAGGCGATGGCGGGATATGCGACTGATATTGAGGTCCGTGTATTCGCCGACGGGAAACGCGTTCGTGTTATCGATAACGGACGTGGCATTCCGGTTGAGGTTCATCCGCAGACAAAAAAATCAACACTCGAAACGGTTTTGTGTACACTTCATGCCGGTGGCAAGTTCGGCGGACAATCATATAAAGTTGCCGGTGGATTGCATGGAGTCGGTGTGTCCGTAGTGAATGCGCTGTCTACATTTCTTCGCGCCGAAGTGTGCCGTGACGGAAAAGTGTGGATGCAAGAGTATACTCGAGGAAAGCCGCGGGCGGCCGTTAAAAAAATAGGGAATGCGGACGGTACGGGAACGGCGGTAACATTTGAACCGGATCCCGAGATATTCAAAGATATCAAATTCGATTTTAATCGCATTCTGAACCATTTGCGAGAACAGGCGTACCTTACAAGCAAGGTCCGTATCCGGTGCGTTGATGAGCGCATTAACTCATACTACACGTTTTATTTTGAAGGCGGCGTTTCGGCGTTTACCAAATATCTTGCCGAGGAAAAGCAAAAATTGCAGCAGGAAGTCTGTTATATTTCAAGCGAAAAAGAAAACGTTGCGGTCGAGGTTGCGTTCCAATATGTGGATGATCTTCAGGCGCTGGAAATGGGTTTTGCGAACAATATTCATACGGGAGACGGCGGTTCGCACATTACGGGATTTCGGGTCGCCCTTACCCGCGCTTTGAATGATTACGCGCGGAAAAATGGATTCCTGAAAGAGTCAGACGAAAATCTAAGCGGTGATGACGTGCGTGAGGGGCTTGTCGCGGTTGTTTCGGTGAAATTACGGGAGCCGCAATTTGAGGGGCAAACCAAGGCGCGTTTGGGGAATCCGGAGGCCAGAACCGCCGTCGAGTCGGTGGTGAGCGAGGGTATTCAGATATTTCTTGAAAAAAATCCTCAGGATGCCCGGGCGGTTTTGGGAAAAGCTATTTTATCTGCGAAGGCGCGTCTTGCCGCAAAAGCTGCCCGCGAGACGGTTTTGCGGAAAGGCGTTTTGGACGGCCTCACTCTTCCCGGTAAACTTGCCGATTGCTCTTCGCGTAATCCGGATGAATCCGAGATTTTTATCGTTGAGGGAGATAGCGCAGGCGGTTCGGCAAAACAAGGGCGGGATAGGCGCTTTCAGGCGATATTGCCGCTGCGGGGTAAAATTTTGAATGTTGAGAAAACAAGACTTGACCATGCGCTTGAATCAAAAGAAATTAAAGCGCTTATTGTCGCGCTGGGTACCGCGATCGCGTCGGATTTTGATATTAGCCGGATACGATACAAGAAGATCGTGATCATGACCGATGCCGATGTTGACGGCGCGCATATCAGGACGCTTCTTTTAACGTTGTTTTTCCGCTATCTTCCGGTGATTATTGAAAACGGGTATCTTTATATTGCGCAACCACCCCTCTATCGCGTGCAAAAAGGCAAAGAAGTCGAATACGCATATTCCGACAGCGAAAAAGATACTATTGTTAAGAAATTTTCGGCAATCAAAAATACAAAAGAAATTAAAAAACCGAAACGAGCGAGCCGTGTTGAGGATACGGAAGGGGAAGAAGAGGTTGCTGCAACAACAAGCGGCGGCGTTCTTATACAACGGTATAAGGGTCTTGGTGAAATGAACCCGGGACAGTTATGGGAAACTACAATGGACCCCGCGCAACGCGTTCTCAAGCAAGTTACCGTCGATGATGCCAAAGAGGCGGATAAAGTATTCGACATTCTTATGGGTTCCGAGGTGGCGCCGCGGAAAAAATTTATACAAACGCACGCCAAGATGGTTAAGAATCTCGATATTTAGTTCTTTGATCTTTATTGCGAATATACCCGGCGTTGCGGCGATAATTTCTTCTCCCGATGAGATTTTAGATTGCGGACAACTGGCGGATTCTGTTTTTTCCAATGGCGGCTTTCTGCTTTTGGTGCTTATTGTGTTTGGCGGCGGTCTGGCCTTTTTCTTGCGGGCTCAGGGCAGGGCGCGCGCAATACTATTGGCGTCAATCCTGATTGCCGGTATAGCCGGCCTGATCCTGCAGATTCAAAGCGGGTTAATTGGAGGCTTCATAAAAATCCTCTTCCTGGCGCCACAAGGCCTGTTGGATGCCGCCAGGCAATATGGCGAACGCTGTTTTTAGTCCGTGTCCTTGACTCCCGGAGGTCATAGTTTTACTATTAATACGGCCCCGCGGGGCGTTTTTTTGAATTAAACAGTTTTATCACTTTTATGTTCTGGTTTTTTACCCCGGTTATCCGATATTTTAGAGAAGCGGCGCATGAATTGCGTCAAGTGACATGGCTTAGCCGGAAGCAGGTTATTGCATATACCATTGTCGTGGTTTCCGGATCTGTTTTTGTGGCGCTTATTCTCGGCGCAACCGATCTTGGTTTCCAGAGAGTGATTACCGCCCTTATCGGATTTATCCGCTAATATACACGCGTATGCCGAAGCAAACAGGACAACAGGGGCGGAACTGGTATGCGCTTCATACATATTCCGGGTATGAGGATGCGGTTGCGCGCAATTTGAAACAGCGCATCGAATCGTTGGGAATGGAAGATAAAATTTTTCAGGTTATTGTACCGAAGGAAAAAAAGATACAAATAAAGAACGGAAAGCGTAAATTGGTAGAGGAGCGCATCTATCCCGGATATGTTTTAGTCGAAATGATAGTTACCGACGATTCCTGGTATGTCGCCCGCAATACCCCGCGCGTGACCGGATTTGTGGGTTCCGGTACTACGCCAACCCCTCTGTCTCAGGAAGAGGTTGATTCTCTTATGAAGCGCATGGGGGTTGAGGAGCCGAAATATAAAGTTGATGTTTCTGCCGGAGATGCGGTACGCATTACGGACGGGCCATTCAAAGAATTTGACGGCCGTGTGGAAGAGGTGGATGAGGCTCGCGGAAAGGTGAAAGTGCTTGTTTCAATGTTCGGACGGGAAACTCCTGTTGAGCTTGATTATCTTCAGATAAAACGGATATAATCTTAACGGTATGGCAAAAGCGATCAAAACAATCATAAAATTGCAGATTCCCGCAGGTCAGGCAACGCCCGCGCCTCCCGTTGGCACGGCGCTGGGCCCGCACGGGTTGAATATACAGGATTTCGTATCCAGATTTAACGAAGCTACCAGAGATAAAATGGGCTCTATTATTCCGGCAGAGGTCACCGTGTTCGAGGATCGGACATTCGAGATAAAATTGAAGACACCGCCCGCATCGGATATGTTGAGAAAAGCGGCGGGTGTTGAGAAGGGTTCCGGAGCTCCCAACAAGAATAAGATCGGAAAAGTTACAAAATCGCAGATACGGAAGATAGCCGAAGATAAAATGCCGGATCTAAATACAAAAGATGTCGAGGCCGCGATGAAAATAGTTGAGGGAACGGCGCGAAGTATGGGCATCACTGTTGAATAGGTGTTGAAATGGGACGGGCCGCACAAGGCCCGTCCTTTTTGTATATGAGAAAAAATGAATTTCCCGGTTTATTCATTGCGTTGGAGGGAATAGACCGGTCGGGAAAGCATACGCAAGGCGAGCGCATTACCGGTCTTTTGCGCGAGCGCGGCGTGAGCGTTTTATTCACCGGAGAGCCGTGGTGGGGAAAGAAAACAGAAAAAGATAAACAGCTTGAGCGTATTATCGGCAACAGAGAAGCGCTTGGCCCGAAAGATATTCAGGTATTATTTGTCGATAATCGCGCCCGGCATCTCAGCGACGAGATGCTTCCTGCGCTGGGTGCGGGGAGGGCGGTGGCGTGCGAGCGGTATTTTTTCTCAACATTGGCGTACGGAGCGGTAACGGGCGCCGCCACACGAGAGGAGCTTACCGCGCTTCATGAACAAATGCCGGGGTTCATAACGCCGGATATCACGTTTTTATTTGATATTCCGGCAGAAGTTGCCATTTCCCGCTTGAGGCGGGGTCCGGATATTTTTGAAAGAAAAGCGCTTCTTTCGCGTGTGAGAGAGGAATATAGGAGTCTTGCAAAATCGTTCCCCGATGTTACAACTGTAATAATCGACGGTACGCCAAGCGAAGATGCTGTCTTTGCGGTGGTCGTACCGCACCTTGAAAAAGCGTTGCGCGAAAAGAGCGCATGAACAAAATGAGAGGAGCGGTTGCGTGGTACAGCTTGTTGAGCCCAGGGTATTCCTCGTCGGTGAAACAAATATTGTTCCGGATGGCCTGGCGGCATATTTTGCCCATCTCGGTATTCCGGGATGGCAATCAAAAGATTGGGCCGATGGAACTCCGTCGGATATTGAAAAACTCATTGAGGTATGCGGACGGCTTTGCTACAAAAGCTTTGCTGTTCCATTGAATCCGAATCTGACACAGGTTCGTGATAACAATAGCGAGTATCTTCAGAACGTCATTAAAGTAAAGCACGGCTCTGTGCTTGAGCACGGTTTTGTGAATTTTATCCTTGCCGATGTAAGCAGGGTCTTCACCCATGAGCTGGTGCGTCATCGGGTCGGTACATCTATGTCGCAGGAAAGCCTGCGTTTTGTGCGGCAGACCGAATTGCGCATGTGGATACCGGAAGCAATACGCGAAGATCCAGAATCTCTAAGCATCTTTATGCAGAACGCCGAAACGGCGGAACAAACACTTCTGCAGCTTGCAGCGCAGCTGAAGGTGGATGATATGAAATCATTCCACGAGAAGAAGCGCTGGACAAGCCGCATACGACGTCTGGCACCCGATGGCATCGCAACGACGATTGCGTGGGGTGCAAATATCCGCGCATTGCGGCATCTTATTCAGCTTCGCACCGATGCGGGCGCCGAAGAGGAGATCCGTCTTGTCTTCGGAAAGATCGCAGATATTGTTATCGCCCGGTATCCCAATGTATTCGGCGATTTCCAGAAAGAAATAGTCGACGGGCTTCCGCGCTATACGACCGAATACGAAAAAGTATAATATATTACTCCGCTGCAAAACCGCAGCGGAGTTTTTTATTTACGAATGGACGGGTAAAACCGATGCGGCATATGGCCGAAGATCGTGCGTGCTTTTATTACAGCGTCGAGCGGGAGAAAATAACATATGCGGGATTGACTTTTGTGTGTTTTTTCGTTATGACAAAAGGACTTTGAAGCATTGTGCGCCTTGAAAAAAGGAGTTTATACGATGGGACAGAATCAATATCCCGGTCTTTTCATTGCCGTTGAGGGTCCCGATCAGTCGGGAAAGCGTACTCAGGTTGCCAATGTCGGTAAGTATCTTCGCCAGTTGGGATACGGTGTCCATGAGACCCGTGAGCCCTGGTGGGGACAGGATATGACGCCGGGCGACCATCGGTTGCGAAAGCTTATTACCAGAGCGGAGACGACCGAAAATCCCACAGAGATCCAGGACCTTTTCATTAAGAACCGGAAACGTCATTTGGTGTATGATATCATCCCGAACCTTGGGAAAGGTACGGCGGTGGTCACGGAACGGTATTTCTTTTCCACTATGGCGTACGGTGCTGCAACCACTCACCTTACGTTTGAGGATATCGAAGACCGCCATCATGCTTTGCCGTGGTTTTTCGTGCCTGACCTTACGTTCGTGCTTGATATATCCGCGCAAGAAGCGTTGAGGCGCCTGAAGAAGGATCCCGACGTGTTCGAAACCACGCAGACGCTCGAGGTTGTCCGTGGAAATTATCTGAAGCTCGCCCAGCTTTTTAAGGACAGTAATGTTGTTGTCATCGCTGGAGCGAATTCGCCGAAAGTCGTTTTTGAACACATGAGGCCCCACATCGATCAGGCGGCGCGAATGAAGTACGGAGGCGGGCAGATGCTCGCGGAGATATAGCCATGAGTATGAGGCCCGTTGTGTTGGTTGGAAGCCAGCGCACAAAAGGACGGATCGAAAAAGTCGCCGCGTACCTGAAGGAATGCGGAGGCCCCACGGCAATAGTTATGCTTCCCGATTTTCGGGGACGCACATCCAGCGTTATGCAGAAAACGGAGCCCGAGCGGGTGAAATCCCGGACGTATCGGGAAAAGCTTGCGGGCCGAATTCTGCATCACCTCAATCGCATTGCGATGGTCGGAAATTTGGGTGGCGTGTGCTATCTCTATAATCCCACGGTTTCCATTAACGATGTTGAATATCCGGGGTATGTGGGTATGAATTCATGCGGCGAAGTGTTTTTCGCAACCGCTCACGAGATGTGCGTTATTGCATATCAGAAGCCGAATGAACCAGCCCTCGAAGAGCTCGTGTTCGAATATATGACGCCGCGGCAACTCGTTGACTTTTTGGGGGGCGATCCTCGCCTGTCAGCGAGAGAGCCTCAGTGACGGAGTCATGCGACCACACAAGCGTGGGAATGCTGGTTTTCGGGGAAGAATTCGGTCAACAGAAAATTCTGCTCATTGAGCGCAAGAAAGTGCCATATGGTTTTGCTCCTCCCGCGGGGCACGTTGATATCGGAAAGAGCGTAGGCGAGTTATCGGATGAAGATTTCCGCAACGCCGCTTCCCGAGAGCTTCGTGAAGAAACGGGATTGAGCACCATTACGGCGCCGCTCATATATCAAGATCGTATGAACAATGAATGCCGCCGCGGCGGCGCCTTTCATTACTGGCGTATCTATGCGCCGCAATGGAATGGAGCCGTTGTCGCAAGCCCGGATGAGACAAAAGGATGCCGGTGGGTATCCTTGCAGGAATTGAACGGGCTTTCTGAACGCACTACCCGGCGTCTCGCAGGCGGCATATCCGACGAAGAATGGCAGACCGATCCGGGCATTGAGCCGGTATGGTATACGTTCTTCCAGGTAAATGCCGTGAAGCACCATATCGAGCATCGATTATCGCGTCCGGCGCTATAAGTAACCCGCCCAAAGAATAAAAGGGCGGGTTTTTCTTTTGTTGTGCGGCGTCACGGATCCCGGTTTGAAAGGTTTCGTTCAAGGCCGTATAATTCCTGGTGAGTAGCAAAGAAAGTAATATCTATGCCAAAAGAACTTGAAGCGGTCATCGGTCTTGAAATCCATGCGGAATTAAATACCGCGACAAAGATGTTCTGCGGATCTCCCAACGATCCCGATGAGAAACATCCGAACGTCAATATTTGTCCTGTTTGCATGGGGCATCCTGGAACATTGCCCGCCGTCAATAAAAAAGCGGTTGAACTGGTGCAGAAGGTCGGTGCGGCTCTCGATTGCCGTCTTGCGGAATTCTCAAAATTTGACCGGAAAAATTATTTTTACCCGGATCTTCCGAAGGGTTATCAGATATCGCAATACGATCTCCCTTTTTGCGGCGAGGGGTATTTGGATATTTATCCCAACGAGGATTCTGTGGAAGCGAAACGCATACGCATCGAGCGTATTCATCTCGAGGAAGATACGGGGCGTCTTATGCATCCTGAAAATAATAAAGAGGAAACGCTGGTTGATTTTAACCGTGCCGGAGTGCCTCTTATGGAATTGGTGACAAAGCCGGATATCCGTTCGGCCTCGGAAGTTCGTGCATTCGCCGAAGAACTTCAATTAATACTGCAATACCTTGGAGCCTCGTATGCGAACATGGAGAAAGGACAGATGCGGGTTGAAGTGAATTTATCCTTGCGCGAGAAAGGAACCGAGGCGTTCGGAACAAAAGTTGAGGTTAAAAATCTCAATTCACTGCGTTCTGCCGAGCGCGCCGTTCAATATGAGATAGAGCGGCAGACCGCGCTTCTTGAGGCCGGAGAAAAAATAATTCAGGAAACCCGGGGATGGCACGATGCAAAACAAATAACGTTCTCGCAACGGCAGAAGGAAGAAGCGCACGATTACCGGTATTTCCCTGAACCGGATCTGCCTCCTATACGCTTTGAGGCTGAAGAACTTGAAATAATCCGCACAACCGTTCCCGAATTGCCGGCTCAGCGGCGAAAACGGTTTTTGGAAGAATATCCGTTGAATTCCAGGGACGTCGAGGTGTTTGTTCGTGACCGTGCCATGGGCGATTATTTTGAGAAAGTCGTTAGTGAGCTGAAGGCGTGGATCGAAGCTGAAAAAATAGTCGATGATGAAAAAAAATCGATCCGTTTGGCAACGAGCTATTTGCTCTCCGATTTTCGCGGCCTTATTGTTGAGCGCAGTGCGCGCATAGAGGACAGTCTTGTGACACCCGAGAATTTTGCTGAACTGGTGAAGTTCATTGTGGCAGATAAGATATCGTCGCGGGCGGCGAAAGATATTTTGGTCGAAATGTTCGAGACGGGAAGCGATCCGCACGAGATCATTACGCAGAAGGAATTGAGCCAAACGAACGATGCCGGTGAAATAGCGGCAGAAGCTGAAAAGGCGCTTGCGCTGAACCCAAAGGCCGTTGAGGATTATAAAAAAGGGAAACCAAATGCCGTACAATTTTTAGTGGGACAAGTGATGGCTGCGACGAAGGGGAGGGCGAATCCCGCCGTTGTCCGCGCGATACTGGAAGAGCGGCTTGCCGGAGAGAAATAAACTCTTGACAAAATATTTATTTAATATATAATATAGCTAATCGCATATGTGTCGTGTCGTCAGCGGCAACAATGCGAGTTTATATACAATTCGCGCGTATCAATGGGGCTCTCGTTTTGGTGCCGCGCATTATATTCGGGAGCCTCGGCGGGCGCGCGGTATCTTCTCCGGCGCATTTTGTCGGGTTTCGTGATATTATTTATATATGAAATTCATTGAAGATCTCATCATGATAATTTTCATGCCCTTTATTCTCCTTATAGATATCTTTACGGGAGGGTCGGGTAAGCGTGAATAAGAAAAAATACGCCCGAAAGCCTCGAGCGTATTTGTGCAAGCCGCAGCGCATCAGGCGCTTTTTTTATACAGAAAATCCTTTACCAAACGAAGCGCCTTTTTCGATGCGGCCGGCGTGCCGACAGCGTCGATCCATATAATATTTTTATCTTTCCGGAACCAGGTCATCTGGCGTTTGCTGTAGCGTCGTGTATCTAAAAATATATTCTCAAATACGGTATTTTTTTGGCGGGACGATAGTTTTTTGTGGAAAAGGAACGGTCTCCATTCACTGTATCCGATCGTCGCAAGTGCCGGTGCGTTTGCTCCGTAGCGCCCAAAAAGAGCTCGCGCTTCTTTTTCGAGACCCAGAGAAAATTGTTTCCGAAGGCGTTTTTGCATGCTCGTATCGATACGTGTTTTGAGCGGCATGAGGCCTATCGTGATCGAGTCCCACGGCGAATGGCGGGCGCGGGTGCGCAATTCAGAAAAAGGACGACCGGTTATTTCCATAACTTCAAGTGCCCGGATAAGGCGACGCGGGTTTTTAATATCGAGGAATGCGGTGGCGGCCGGGTCGCGCGCAAGGATTTTTTTCGCAAAAAGCTCTAAGCCATCCCGCGCAAGTTGTTTTTCAAGACGTGCGCGCAGTGCGTTGTTCGGAGCAACGGCGGGAAACGCAAAATCATTGAGGAGTGCCCGGACATATAAACCTGTTCCTCCCGCGATGATGGGCAGATGTCCGCGTCCTGTGATGGTTTCTATTGCAGCTTCCGCGGCACGCTTCCATTCTGCAACCGTCACGGTTTTTTTTGGCGACCATGCGTCTATGAGATGATGCGGGATGCCTTTGGCAATGTATGTTCGTTTTCCGGCATACAGTTGCCACGATCCATTTATTTTATCAGTGCCGATATCCAGATATTTATATATCTGGCGGGAATCTGCAGAAATTATCTCGCCATTGAACCGTTTGGCAAGCTTGACGGCAAGAGCGGTTTTTCCTGAGGCGGTAGGGCCTATGACAGCGATAAGTTTTGTTTTATTTGGCAGCATAGTTGTTACAGAGATTCTATACCATATAAAAAGCCCGCACGCAGTGTGCGGGTTATTGATTATTTTTATACCGGAGGGATTAGCGTTTCCCTGCCCAGTACATGCCGGGACCGCCGACAATTTTCGGCCAGTTGCCGGTCTTTCTCGTGAGATAGATGGCGTATGCCGTGGAAAACCAACAACCGAGGGCCATGAAAGCACATATACCGGCAAGTAGGCTTGGCCACAACATGATGGTTATGACAAACAAAAGAGCGTCTACGCTGAACATAAGCACAAAAGCCTTCATGTGGCATCACCTCGTATGTGAAAAGGACAATTCGACCACACATTAGCACTTTTTATGTTTTATGCAAAAACTCCGCCTTCGGAGGCGGAGTTTTGTATACGAATTTTCCCGGCAAATTTAACGTTGGGGCATGAGCGATTCGAGCGAATCCGTGAATTCTTCGACGGTCATTGCGCCCCGGTCGCCCTTACCGCGCTCTCTTACGCTTACGGTTTTGCTGGTTACCTCGCGGTCTCCGATAATGAGCAATAGAGGGATCTTTGCAAGTTCCGCTTCGCGGATATTTTTTCCCAATGTTTGGTTCGATTCGGCTATTTCTGCGCGGAACCCGTTTTGAATAAGTTCATTGACGACGCTGTGCGCATAAGAGACGTGCCGCTCGGCAACGGGAATTGCGCGAACTTGGACCGGAGAAAGCCAAACAGGAAGATTTCCTGCGGTATGTTCCAGCAAGACTCCCAGGAAGCGTTCGAATGAGCCGAATATGGCGCGGTGTAAAACCATTGGCCGGACTTTTTTCCCTTTTGCGTCTATATAGCTCAAATCAAATTGTTCCGGCAACATGAGCAGGTCAAGCTGTATTGTGGCCAGTTGCCAGTCGCGTCCAAGGGCATCCGAAATATGTATGTCTATTTTGGGACCATAAAACGCGCCATCTTTTGATTTGATGTCGAATTTCCGTTTTTTTGATTTCAGCGCCGCCCCAAGTGCGCGCTCGGCATTGCGCCATTGCGCCGGTGTTCCGAGGGCTTTATCCGGTTTTGTGGACAGGAAAAAGCGGGGAGTGAGGTTGAACAACGAATAGAAATTTTCGACTATCGAGAGCACATTTTCGATTTCTTTCTGAACCTGGTCTTCGCGCAGATATATGTGCGCATCATCCATGGTTATTTGGCGGACCCGGAAAAGTCCTCCCAGTGTGCCGGACAGTTCGTTCCTGTGAAGGCGCCCGATCTCAGAAAGGCGTAGCGGCAGATCGCGGAATGAGCGCAATTTTGCGTTATAAATATAGGTCGATTCGGGACAGTTCATCGGTTTTAAAGCAAAGCGGTCGTTTTCCAGCTCGAAGTGGAACATATTTTCTTTATAGTATTTCCAGTGTCCCGATCGCTCGAATAGTTTCGTTTTTACCATAATGGGGGTTGAGATCTCCTGGTAGCCGTTCGAGTCATGGACGCGGCGCCAATACGCTTCAAGCGCCTTCACAACAAGCATTCCCTTTGGATGCCAAAATGGAGCCCCTGGGGCGATATCGTGGAATGAAAAAAGGTCCAGTGCGTTTCCTAATTTTCGGTGATCGCGCTTCTCAAGCTCAATAAGGAGTTGCTTGTGCGCCTCAAGTTCTTTCTTTGTTTTGAAGGCAGTGCCATAAATACGCGTGAGTTGGGGATTGTTTTCGTCGCCGCGCCAGTAGGCCGAAGCGAGGTTTGTAAGGGCAAACGCATCTGTTGCTATAAGTTTTGTGTTGGGCACATGGGGACCGGTACAAAGGTCAATGAAGTTTTTTCCGGTCGCATACATGCTGACCTTCTTTTCTCCGCGTTTCTCAAGTTCTTTGAGGAGATCGACTTTATAGGTCGCGTTCCGTTTTTTAAAAAAAGCCTGCGCGTCTTTTATTTTCATCCAGGAGCGCTTAAAAGCGAGATTCTGTTTTATGATCTTGCGCATATGGTCTTCAATGCGCGCAAGGTCGTTTTCTTTAAGGGGTTCTTTCGTTTCGATGTCGTAATAGAACCCGTTCTCGATAACGGGTCCAATGCCGAGTTTTGAGCTTGGCCATAGTTCACAAACCGCCTGTGCGAGCACGTGGGCGGTAGAATGACGTATTGTATCCAGGTCTTTTGCGTGTTCTTTTTGGGGCATACGGCGGAGCAGACCGAAACGCTTTTATATCAAGCGTTTTCCGCCAGAAGAATCTCTTCTGCGCGGTCACAAATGAGTTTCATTTGCCCATCTCGGTCATTAAGCGTTCCTTCAATAGTTACTATAGCATTTTCACGGAACGCTCCGCTATATTGTTCCAAAATGCGCGGAAATACAAGTACTTCTATCTGATCGGTCTGGTCTTCAATGTTCACGAACAGCATCGGGTCTCCTTTTTTAGTCACTATCTTTTGTATCTTATTTATTACCCCGCCGATAACTATCCGTTTACCGGAGGGAAGTCCTGCGATGCTCTGTATCGGCATCGAAATGCGCGATAAGACGGCTTTATAGTCGGTGAGGGGGTGGTCGGATATCCAAAGACCGAGCAGCTCTTTTTCCCAGCGCAAGCGCGCATCTTTGGGGGCGGGAGGCGCATCCTTGAGGCGCAACGGCGGAAGAGAGCCCGTTCCTGCAAATAAGGATTCCTGCCGGTTTTTTTTGTTCTTTTCTATATCTCGGGCCCAGGTCAATATATCTTCCATATTGGCAAGCAATTGCGCCCGTTCTCCGAATGCGTCCAGCGCTCCGGCTTTAATGAGGCTTTCCAGGGATTTGCGGTTCATGACATGCGAAGAGATCCGTTCCGCAAAGTCGTCTATTGAGGGGAATATATCGTTCTGTTCCCGTTCGCGGATGATATATTCGATTATATTTTCACCGACGTTTTTGATGCCGCTGAGCCCGAAGCGTATTGCCTGGCTTTGAAGCGTTCCTTCATTGAGCGCATATTCCACCGTGAATGTCATACCGCTTATGTTTACGTCGGGCGGGAGCACCGGAATGCCGTGCGAACGGCTTTCGGAAATAAGAGTTGCGGTTCTCTCAACCGTCTGGTTCTCTGCGGTGAGGAGCGACGCCATGAATTCATACGGATAATGCGTTTTGAGCCACGCGGTTTGGTATGCGATGAATGCATAGCATGCCGCATGCGACCGGTTGAAGCCGTAACGCGCGAATGGTTCCACCCACTCCCAAATTGCCTCTGCGGTGTGGCGCTGGATGCCGTTGGTTAACATTCCATTTATTAATTTATCCCGCTGCTCATCCAGCAAACTTTTTATTTTTTTGCCGACCGCTTTGCGGAGAGTATCTGCCTGGGCGAGCGTGAATCCCGCAAGCGAGCGTGCAATTTCCATAAGTTGTTCCTGGTATACGGCAATACCGTATGTATTCTGCAAAATGGGAACAAGTTTTGCGTGGAGATATGTAACGGGGCGTTTTCCGAATTTTCGCGCAATATATTCCGGAATAAGTTCCATTGGTCCCGGGCGATATAGCGATACCATTGCAATAATGTCTTCAAGTGTTGTCGGTTTGAGTTCTTTGAGGTAGCGTTTCATGCCCGCGGATTCCAATTGGAAAACGCCGGTGGTATCTCCGCGGGTAAGCAGACCGAATGTTGCGGCATCATCAAGCGGGATTGTATCGATATCGATCGTTTCGCCACGCGCGTCGCGTATGCGGCGTACGGTATCCTCAATTATGGAAAGGTTCCGGAGTCCCAGGAAATCCATTTTCAAAAGACCAAGATCTTCGATCGCATGCATTTCAAATTGTGTGATGATGGCCCCGTCGTCTTGGGATGAGCGCTGGAGCGGCACTTGTTGGGATAGCGCATCCTTTGAGATCACAACGCCGCATGCGTGAGTGGATGCGTGCCGCGCCACACCCTCGAGTTTTTTTCCCGCATCAATGAGCCGTTGTGCATCGGTATCGCTTTCGTAGAGTTCGGCAAGCTCGCGGGAGCCGGTGAGGGCCTGTTGTAGGGTCATGCCGAACGGTATCATTTTGGCGATCTTGTCGCATGTGGCGTAGGGATACCCGAGCGCGCGTCCCGCATCCCGTATTACCCCGCGTGCCGCCATTGTTCCGAAAGTTATTATTTGCGCAACCCGGTCGCGTCCGTATTTTTCCGCCGTGTATGCAAGCACTTCATCGCGCCGCAGATCGGCAAAATCAAGGTCAATATCGGGCATCGAGATGCGGTCGGGATTCAGAAAACGCTCAAACAGCAGGCCGAACTTGATGGGGTCAACGTTCGTGATGTTGAGCAGGTAGGAAACAAGGGAACCTGCGGCGCTGCCGCGTCCGGGCCCCACAACGATCCCTTGCGCTTTCGCCCAGTTCACGATGTCCTGCACGATAAGGAAGTAAGACGCAAATCCCGTTTTGACTATGATCGCAAGTTCGTATTCCAACCGCTCTTTGATCGTGTCGAGCGACGCCGGTAATTTTTTTTCTTCGTCCTGTGCGTACGTTTCGTCCGCGCGTACAGTAATATTGTAGCGGCGACGCAATCCCGCGTAACAGAGCGTTCTCAAAAAATTATTGGCATCCTGTCCCGCTTCAAGCGGAAATGACGGCAGTTGAATATGACCGAGAGGAATGTCGAGATCGATCATGTCTGCGATACGAACAGAATTTTCCAGAGCTTCCGGCATATCGCTGAACTGTTCATACATTTCGTCCGCGCTTCGCAAAGAAAAATCATCCTGCCGCATCGACATTCGTCCTTCATCATCGAACCGTGTCGCAGTCTGTATCGAAATTAAAACTTCATGCGCCTCTCTGTCATCTTTGTGGAGATAGTGTACGTCGTTCGTTGCGACGACCGGCACATGATATTTTCGCGCCAATTCTTTTAGTATTTTATTTACCTGCACTTGCTCGGGAATATTCTGGTGTGCTCCGAGCTCGAAGAAAAAATTTTCCGGTCCGAAAATATCCCGGTATTCAACGATAAGCTGTTCGGCTTTTTTAAGATCGTTGTTCAATACCGCTTTTGGTATCTCGCCAGAAAGACAGCCGGAAAGCGCTATCAATCCGTCGCTGTGCGCGCGCAATAATTCTTTGTCTATACGCGGTTTATAATAAAAACCCTCAATGTGGGCGGTGCTGACCAGGGAAAGAAGATTGCGCCACCCGGTCATGTTTTTTGCCAAGAGTATAATGTGAAACCGGCGGCTATCGAGTTTCGGATCCCGGTCCTGCATGGAGCGCGTGGCGATATACATTTCCACGCCAAGTATCGGTTTTATGCCCGCATGTTTCGCTTTTTTAAAAAACTCAACGGCTCCGTAGAGTACGCCATGGTCCGTGAGTGCGAGCGCCGGCATTCCGAGTTCCTTTGCGCGCTTCACGAGGGCGTCCACTTTCGGCAAGCCGTCTAAAAGAGAGTAGTGGGAGTGCGTATGAAGATGTACGAAGTTTCGTTCGGGCATGAATGCAAAATATAGGGTGATATATAATTTTACCTCCTGGGCTATGGAGCGCGCCATTGTGGATAGCAGCTTTTTCACAATGTTTTTTGCGATTGTCATCCCTCGGACCGGCGCGGTACACTGGGGATGATATGAGACATAGTTTGCCGTTCGTTATCGGGGTGGATGAGGTGGGGCGAGCCGCCTCACGCCGGCGAGCCTCGCCCCAAACTTATGTAGTTGGTGTAGATGAGGTGGGGCGGGGGCCGCTTGCCGGACCTCTTGTTGTCGGCGCCGTAATGATGCCGCGGGCGGTATATAAGCGCAAACGAAATAATCCGTTGTACGGTATACGGGATTCAAAAAAGCTTTCTGCGGTCAAAAGGAACGCATGGCGCGTTCGTGTTATGAGCGATGCCCGATTCGCAAGCGCGGTCTCTTCCGTTGGTCCCGCGACAATAGACAGGATAGGGATAACCGCCGCTCTTGAGAAAGCCGTTTCGGGCGTTTTGAAGAATTTGGGCAGAAAAACAAAGCGCAATATTGCCTCAGCGGCATTCGTATATCTCGATGGGTCGCTTCATGCGCCTCCCGAATTTGCCCAGGAAACCGTTATTGGCGGGGACGAGCGAATTCCCATTGTTTCTGCGGCATCAATTATAGCCAAGGTGGCCCGCGATACGTATATGATACGACTTGATGCGCGCTGGCCTGCCTATGGCTTTGCCCGCCACAAAGGATACGGCACTAAGATCCACTATGCCGCATTGCGGAAATTTGGTCCCACGCCGGTTCACCGCCGGTCGTTTTTAAGGTAATAGCGTGAAGTTGCAAAATCATCTCAGTTTAGGTAGTCTTATGTAAGTATAGGTATATAGGTAGCGAGATATTTTATGCCAATTCCGAAACAACGACATACAAAAGGCAGGCGGAACCGCCGCCGCAGTCATCACGGCCTGGCGGCACCTACGCTCGTTCCGTGCTCCCATTGCGGGAAAATGATATTGCCGCATCGCGTATGCATGAATTGCGGCTATTACGGTTCCCGGGAAGTGTTTAATCCGCTTGAAAAGAAAACGCGGCGCCAGGCAAAGCGCAAAGAGCGGGAAGCAAAGATGGCGAAAGCGACGGGCGCAGCCGCATAATTCCTTGTATTTGCAGTTCCGGTTCAGCGCATACGCGGACCGGAAAATGATAAATAACAGTTTTGTTCTTTATGGCAAACAGACATCTTGCGCGATCCCTTGCGATGCAAGCGCTGTATGAGTGGGATTTCGCCGGCAAAGAGACCGAACGCATCGATGAGATCGCGAAATACGTCATGGAAGAGTTCGGTCCGGGTCTTGAGGACGCGCAGTTTGTGTACGATATCGTGCGCGGCGTCGTAGCGAAGATAGAACAGATAGATGCCATTATCGAACGTGCCGCACCGGAGTGGCCGATCGATCAAATTGCCATGGTCGACCGCAATGTTTTGCGTGTTGGGATTTTTGAGCTTTTGTTTGGTGACCGCAATGCCGTTCCGCCGAAAGTTGCCATTAATGAATCAATAGAGCTCGCGAAATCTTTCGGAGGGGAAAATTCCGGTAAGTTCATTAACGGAGTTTTGGGGACGATTTACCGGGAAATTGGAGAGCCGATGAAAGAACACGTTAAAGGTCAGGCCGATCCGAATTTACAGCAGGAAGATCTTGTCGGCGGTGTTTTGGTGCGGCGCGAAAAAGAGTCATATGTTGTCGCGTGGCTCAAAGACAAATTTGGATACTGGACATTCCCCAAAGGTCACGTGGAAGCGGGGGGCGATATGGCGACCGCATTGTGCGACGGCATTAAGAATGAGTTGAATATTTCGGATATCAATGTGCGTGAAAATGCGGGAGAAGTCTCGTATATTTCCAAAAGTACCGCGAAGGGGAAAAGCCGCCGGGTGGTGAATTATTTTATTGCCGAGACAAAAACAGAAACACTGGAACCGACTTCCGACAGCGAACTTTCGGAAGCTCTTTGGGTCCCGTTGGCGGATGTGCCGCCGGGAGATTATTATCATGATTTGGATGCCATTCTCGCAACGGCTCGGGAGATACTCGCCGCATAGAAACACCGTATGAATGTTTTACCGCTCGAAAAAAAGCTGGGAGTGAATTTTTCGAATACGGATCTTCTGCTTGAGGCGCTCACGCACCGCTCATATAAGAATGAACATCCCGAATGGCATGTCGACCATAACGAACGTCTTGAATTTCTTGGAGATGCCGTTCTCGAAATAATAGTGACGGAATATCTTTTTAAAGAATACCCCCGGAATCCCGAAGGCGATCTCACGGCGTGGCGTGCCGCGCTTGTGAACAGTACGATGCTCGGAAAAATAGCCGAAGAGCTTAACGTGAATGAATTTCTTCTTCTGTCGAAGGGCGAGATGCGCGACAAGGGAAAGGCGCGTCACGCGATACTTGCCAATGCGCTTGAGGCAATCATTGGCGCCATGTATCTTGATCGCGGGTTGGAGGCGGTGCGGGAATTTGTGAACGCATTCGTGCTTCCGAAACTTCCCAATATAATAGAAGGGAAACTGTTCCAGGACGCAAAGAGCCTATTTCAGGAAATGTCACAGGAAGAAATGGGGATTACGCCGCGGTACGAAGTCCTCGATGAATGGGGTCCGGATCATGATAAGCATTTTCGTGTCGGAGTATATCTTGCTCACGAGCTGATCGCCGAAGGTGAGGGAATGAGCAAACAGGAGGCGCAGCGTTTGGCGGCGCAGCATGCGCTTGATGTGAAGGGGTGGAAATAGTCCGGTGAGCCGTTTGGCATAAGAATAGTATTTGTTTTTGGCGCCGCGGGCGTCAAATTTTTTATTCCATCGGGCCCCGTGCGGTTGTCGCGCGGCGGGATTGATTTTTGCACGGGGACGATGCTATTGTTTCAATAACTATTCTTCGTCCCTTCACAAAGGAGAAATGCGCATGAACAGGCAGAAGCTATTGCGGTGGGGTTATTCCCTTATCGCAATAGTCGCCATAGTATTCGTGTTTTCGCAGCTGCTACAGAAAACGGGAAGCGGACCGTCTCCGTCACCTGATCCCTCGGCAAGCCCGTCGCCTACGCCATGCGTGGGCCGCGTGTGTCCTCCCAAGGTGAATGACACGTGGGTCGGTTTTGATGTTCTTGCCGCTCAGATAAAGGCCGGTCAGGTCGAGAAAATCGTCCAGAACCAGGGACAGCTTAGCGTTACTCTTGTAGAAGAGAAAAAGACGGAAAGAGTCCGTTTTATTCCGTTCCAGGACGATCCCTTGAAGATCCTCAAGTCGTACGGAGTGACCGCAACCGATATTGAAAATGTCGGATATGAGGTCGCTGAGGCGCCTATGGAAATACCGTGGACGCTTATCATTTTCATTGTTCTTATCGGCGTCTTTTTTTGGTGGATGCGACGCGCTCAGCGTGCCGCAAGCGGCCAGGATACCGGCAAGAAGTACGACGATAAGAGCAAGAATGCACAACCGCCGGGTACTTCCGGAGAGAAGGACGGCGAATTTGTCCGCGACCGTGAGCGCATTACATTCGCCGATGTCGCCGGCGTCGATGAGGCAAAGAAAGAACTTCAGGAAGTCGTTGAGTTCCTGAAGAATCCCGAGAGATTCGCGAAGGCCGGCGCCAGAATGCCGCGCGGCGCGTTGCTTGTCGGACCTCCGGGTACCGGCAAGACGTTGCTTGCCCGCGCAGTCGCTGGTGAGGCCGGTGTTCCGTTCTTTTTTGCTAACGGTTCAGATTTCGTTGAACTGTACGTCGGTGTCGGTGCGCAGCGCGTGCGTAAACTTTTCGAGCATGCTCGAAAGGCAAAGCAGTGCGTTATTTTCATCGACGAGATCGATGCCATCGGACAGAAGCGCGGAGCGGCTGAAGCGGGCGGCGATCGCGAATATCAGCAGACCCTCAATGCCATCCTTAATGAAATGGACGGCTTTGATAAAACGTCGGGTACTGTCGTGCTTGCGGCCACAAACCGTATCGATGTGCTTGATGAGGCGCTTCTGCGTCCGGGTCGTTTTACGCGACACGTTATTGTTGACCGTCCCGATCGCAAGGGCCGTGAAGCCATCCTTCGCGTGCATCTTCGGGGAAAGGCTCTCGAGAAGGGCGTTAGTATTGCCAATATCGCAAAGCGCACGCCCGGCTTTACGGGCGCTGACCTCGAGAACCTTCTCAACGAGGCGGCAATTCTTGCTGCGCGCCGTGATTCCGAACTGATATCCAAACAGGATATCGATAATGCCATGGACCGTATCATTGCGGGCCCCGAGAAGAAAACCCTTCTTCTTACGGAAGAAGAAAAGAATATCATCGCGCATCACGAATGCGGTCATGCCGTCGTTCGGTATCTCGCGAGCCTCGGCAACATGATCCCCAACAAGATCAGTATCATTTCGCGGGGCATGGCCCTGGGACTTACGTGGTATATCCCGGATAAGGATATTGTGCTGCAGAAGAGAAGCGAGCTTGAAATTGAGCTCGCCGGCACCATCGGCGGTTATGTCGCCGAAGATATCCTGCTTGCGGGCGATATCACGACCGGTCCGAGCAATGACCTTGAGAAGCTTACCGATCTTGCGCGACGCATGGTTACCAGGTTCGGCATGTCGGCAAATCTTCCCACGCGCATATTTGCTCAGGATATGCGCAGCTTGGTGAGCACCGACAGCCAGGAAACTAAGGCGCGCGTTGATGCCGAGATCGAGGCGCTTATCGATAACGCCAAGAAGCAGGCGTATGAGATCATTACGCAGAACCGTGAAGGTTTCCTTGGTCTCGTGAAAGAGCTGAAGGAAAAGGAAATCATGGCGGATGAAGAGCTCCTCGAAGCGTTCATCCGGAATTTCCCGGACCACGAAGCATCACGACGGGCACAGGAAAAACTTGATTCAATGCTCGCCGCACAAAGCGACCAGTACGAGTCGTCATAACAAATAAAACCCGGCAGATACGCCGGGTTTTTTCTTAACCGTGAATCTTGTCTTTTCTAAGGTTTGTGGTATATTATTCACAACTTTTCTGCACATTCACATGAGTGGAAATAAGGGAGATATATGCCGTGAAGGGCCCCGGTCCGAATAGGAAAATAATATGGATGATTATTGTTCTGCTTGCCAGCATCGTTCTTCTCAATAGCCTGGCAAACGATGCCGCTCAGCAACAGGCAACAGTTCCCCTGACCGCTGTTGTGGAAAAGGCGAAGGCCGGCGACGTCGTTGCAATCAAGGTACAGGATGACGGTGCGCTTGAGGTAATGCTCAAGGACGATGTCGTGGTGTTGTCCCGCAAGGAAACATCCGCATCTCTCCAGGAAATCCTTAAGGACTACGGTGTTCCGCAGGAAAAAATTGATGCCATTGAGGTTTCGGTTGTTCCCGTGGAAGATAATTCCGGACTGTTGTCGCTTCTGTTGTATGTGGGGCTTCCTATTGCCGTTCTCATCGGATTTTTCGTGTGGATGAACAAGAAGACGATGCAGCAGAATAATTCTGCAATGAGCTTCGGAAAATCGAAAGCGCGCATGAATATCACCACGCGCGGCCGCGTTACGTTTGCGGACGTTGCTGGTGCGGATGAGGCAAAGCAGGATCTGCAGGAAGTCGTTGAGTTCCTCAAGGATCCCGGAAAGTTCAACAAGCTTGGTGCGCGCATTCCGCGCGGCGTTCTGCTCGTGGGGCCTCCCGGTACCGGCAAGACGCTTCTTGCCAAAGCCGTCGCGGGTGAGGCCGGAGTTCCGTTCCTCAACATTTCGGGTTCCGAATTCGTTGAGATGTTCGTGGGCGTCGGCGCTTCACGCGTTCGGGATCTTTTCGAACAGGCAAAGCGTAATTCGCCCTGCATCGTGTTCGTGGATGAGATCGATGCCGTTGGCCGTACGAGAGGCCATGGTTTTGGCGGCAGCCACGATGAGCGCGAACAGACCCTTAACCAAATATTGGTTGAGATGGATGGGTTCGATACGAATACGAACGTTATCGTCATCGCGGCGACAAACCGCGCGGATATACTGGATCCGGCGTTGCTCCGTCCGGGACGTTTCGACCGTCGCGTCATCGTTGACCGTCCGGACCTCAAGGGACGGATCGGCATTCTTGCGGTGCATACGCGTACGAAGAAGCTTGACCCTTCCGTTACGTTGGAGGAGATAGCACGCATCACTCCCGGTTTCTCCGGGGCAGACCTTGAGAACCTGGTGAACGAAGCGGCTATTTTTGCCGCAAGACGCGATCATCCCGGTATTACCACCGATGATCTCCGCGACGCTTTCGAGCGTATCGTGGCCGGCCCCGAGCGCAAGTCGCGTGTTCTTTCCGATAAAGAGAGAACCGTTGTTGCGTATCATGAGGCGGGTCATGCTGTTGTTCAGAACGCGCTTTCGGAGAACGATCCTGTCTATAAGATTTCCATTATTTCCCGCGGTATGGCGCTTGGCTATACTATGGGTTTGCCCGAAGAAGACAAACATCTGCGCTCGAAGACAGAATTCGAGCATCGCATGGCCGCGCTTTTGGGCGGCAATGTTTCCGAGCAGATCGTTTTTCAGGACATCACCACGGGCGCATCCAACGATATCGAGAAGGCAACCGATATCGCCCAAAGTATGGTCATGTCATACGGCATGAGTGAGCGGCTTGGGCATCGTACATTCGGCTCCAACGAGCAGATGCGCGTGCTGGCCCGCGATTTCATGTCCGGCAGTGATTACAGCGACGATACCGCCCGCGAGATCGACGAGGAAGTAAAGGTGCTTCTTGACCGCGCCTACGAGCGCGCTCGTCGCATCCTCACCGAGCAGCGTGATTTGCTCGACGAGATAGCCGAGCAGCTTGTCGCCGTCGAAACGCTTGATGGCGAAGCGCTCCAGGCCATTCTGGTCAAAGGCGCTAAGTACCAGGATTAAACATAAAACCGTTTCCGGTCCATGGAAGCGGTTTTTTTCTGTCCGGTTCCGATTGAGCGAATCGTTAAAAAGTGGGCCGGGTTGACACCCATTTTTTCTATAGGTACACTAAAATCCGTGCTTATCATTCGATTACAACGAGTCGGCCGCAGGAACGATCCGTGGTTCCGCGTGGTCGTGACGGAAAAGAAGGGCTCGCCAAAGGGCAAGTATTTGGAAATGGTGGGCAGTTTTGACATCCGCCGCGGGAACGCACAGCTCAACAAAGAGCGTATTCTTTTTTGGATCTCGAAAGGCTCCAAACCCAGCCCCACAGTGCATAACATGTTGATCTCTCAGGGCATCATCGAAGGGAAGAAAATACCGAAACACAAAAGAGTTCTCGTAGCTCAGGCTCAGGAAGCATCACCGGCGGTTGCGTCTGCAACCGAAACTCCGGCGCCACAGGAAGAAACACCGGCTCCGGAAGTCTCTCCGGAACCAGAAGCTCCGGCGGCTCCTGAAGCGACACCGGAAATTCCGGCGGAAGAAACACCGGAAAAATAACCAAGACGCGATTATGTGGATTATAGCGTAATCTCCGGCTTCATGATGCCGGAGTTTTTGATACAATGCCGTTGTTTTGAAGCGTCATATTCCCAAATTTTTCGGTGAACGCCCCCAAGGATTGACATATAATTGCTCCACAGTATAATTATATCCAGGCGAATGGCTGTTAGGCAGACCCGTGAATATGGGATGCAAGGTCGACAGTTGTTCGGAATTTACAAGAAACGAAATACATCTAGATATGGAAAAGCACAGCGACCAGGAGTTCCTCGATTTTCTCGTGCGCTCCGTCGTGGACCACCCGGACGATGTCCGTGTTGACCGCAAAGTCGATGAGATGGGCGTTCTCCTCACCCTCAAGGTGAATCCGGAGGATATGGGCCAGATCATCGGACGCAACGGCGGCACAGCAAAGTCCATCCGCACGTTGCTTCGCATCGTAGGGATGCGCAACAACGCCCGTGTCAATCTTAAGATTGATGAGCCGGAAGGCGGACGGGTGCATCACGAGCGACCGCGCGCGGCGACCTCAGAGGAAGTTGAAGGCATCGTTGACGACCTGAAACTCTAATCTCCGCATTGAAATTTGCAAAAACCCCACTATGGCCATGCGCCTTTTGGGGTTTTTGTTTTTAAGCAATGTATACTATATATATGATCCGTTTTGAGATACTCACAATTTTCCCGCAGATGTTCGCGCCGTATTGGTCCGAATCGATTATCGGCCGTGCTATTGCCGCAAAAAAAATAAAAGCGGAAACAATAGATATCCGTATGTTCACGCGCGACGCGCACCGCTCCGTTGACGATAAGCCCTACGGGGGCGGTGCGGGTATGCTCATGAAAGTTGAGCCGATATATAAGGCGGTAAAAAGTGCACAACGCAAAGCGAAGAATAAAAAAACACGAGTAATACTTTTTTCCGCCAAAGGGAAGCAATTTACCCAGCGCGACGCCGCGCGGTTGGCACAATACGATACTTTAATAATGATATGCGGGCGCTACGAGGGCGTGGATGAGCGTGTTGCAACGCATATCGCCGATGAAGAAATATCCGTTGGTCCCTATGTGCTCTCGGGCGGGGAGTTGCCGGCGCTAATCGTTCTCGATGCCGTTTCCCGCCTGGTCCCAGGGGTGTTGGGGAACGTCGAATCGTTGAAGGAGGAAAGTTTTTCTTTTACTGCAGCCTCTCATCACGCGGTCTCCGGGGGCGCTCAGTCTGGTGGCCGCTCGCAAAAGCCCGCTGGCCAGACTGGCGAATATCCCCAATACACCCGCCCGGAGGTTTTCTATCCTGATCCAAAGAACAAAAAAGCAGCTTGGCGCGTACCGAAAGTTTTGTTGGGCGGGAACCATGCGAAAATACGGGAGTGGCGAAGCAGAAAACAATCGAAGTAATTTGACCGCACGTGCGGTACGATGATATCGTTCGGATGTTCTTTACAAAAGGAGAGTGCGTCATGATGACAACCAGTAAGGTTGCCTGCAAGGCATGCCGGAAAGAATTGGTGTATCGGTTTATTTCCGATGCTCATGATCCCGACACGTATGTTTCGTATGAAGTTCATAACGGGAAAGAAATAGAAACTGTCACGAATTGTCCCTCATGTAACGCTGTTTTGAGCGATGAGACGGTAGTTTTTCCGGAGGAACCCGTCGGGAAAAAACCCGAGGAAAGCACTATTGTGTTCAAGCGGCGGAATATTGCCGCTATTGAGCAGACGCAACTTGTTGCCGTTCAGGCGATACTGGAATCTGCCGGCATTGGCGGAAAAGAAATTCAGGTCATTCTCGGCAACGACTCTTCTCGCGAGCTTCTTGCCCGCGCCGCGTGGAAAGCATACTGGGTGGCGTATCCCATTGAGGTGCCTACGCTTGAAAGCCAGTATGACCATCGTTTGCGGAACGCTGAATATCGGAAGCGCGTTGAAGGCGCAATTCGTGAGGCGCTTGAACGGTGCGGTCCCCTGAGTATAAGCGAGCTTCTTGTGTTCGTTTCTGCCCGCGGTATTCCGGAGAACGATTCTCGCAGCACTTTCTGGAGTCTTCTTCATGAGGCCGAGTTGGTGCGTACGCGTTATGGCCTCATCGCTCTTCCGTCGCAGACCAAAGAGAAGCCGATCGGAGGCTGGTACTAATATAAAAACAAACCGTTCCTTACGGGGGCGGTTTTTTCTTGCAAAGACAGATGCGTGCGCGTATTATACGCATAATAAAAACCTCGAAAATGTAAGGCGGTGAGGCGTGTTCGAACGAATGATCGAAGCCGCGTTTTTCGCCGCTTTTGTGGCGATAGCGGTCCTCATAGCGACCGTGGCGGTTCAGGAGGGCTTCAAGTTCGTGCAAAAGAAGCGAGCCGGCCGTTCGGGGCGGAAGTGTTACTGGAAATTGGTAAAGCTTCCCGTATCCGGGAATGAAACCGTCATCTTGCTCGACCCTGATAGTGATGTCTGGCATGGGTGTCAGGCGCGCATTATCCGTCGCATCAACGAGCTGACAGCCATTTCGAAAGATCTGGGGCGTTTCTCAAATTCACAGCTTCCCATCCGCGCGGGGGTCGCTCCTCTCTACAAGAGGTTCCGGGCGCTCGCATACGGCGAGTCGTGTATCGTATTCGCGGCCGAAGCGGTTAGCGAGCCGGATGTGTTGCTTGACCTGCTTATTATCCATGAATTCGCGCATCTCATTACGCCAAACAGCATTGACCATGGCATAGAATGGGAAGATACGAACGACATTCTTTTCAAAGCTCTTTTTTCACGCTATCCGTTGCATGAACCCGCCGAATAAGGCGGGTTTTTAATATCTTGTTTAACGGTTTGGTTTCCCGTATGCTTTTGGGTATACGGTCCTTTTTATAGTTTCGTGAGGTGAGCGTGGAACAGGCGATACTGCAGACGCTTTTGCTTATTGCATGGCCCCTGGTTGTATACGTTTTCTTCATCGCTACGATTAACCGCCGGCGCAGAGCCGCTCGTGTTGAGCAGCGACGCCAAATCCGGGCAATATATAAATATGAGGCTCCGTCCGGTGTCACTGTCGCCGTGTGGGAATCAAAAAACGCACGATGGAATGACCGCGCCGCATACGTTGGCACAACGCTCAATGCGCTTGTCGCCCACGCACGCGAGCTCGAACTTCTCGATGAGAACATCGTACCGATTTTTGTGAGCGTATCCGATCTCTTCGGTATGTTCGACGGTACCGCGTGGGGGCCTTCAAATATTATTGTCGGCACGCACATGGTGAAGCGCTCCAACGGCGCCATCGACGACCTGCTCGCTCACGAGCTTGCGCACCTGCTTTCGCCCGGCGACGGCCACGGCGATTACTGGTACTGGTGCTATGAGGCGCTTGTGCTTATGCGCACGCGCGGAAAATATACTCTGGCTTAAAAGCCGGAGTTTTTTCATGATTGACCGCGCCGCTCGCATGGTTTATGACAAAGGTGCCGTAATAAGATCGGTATGCCGGGAGTATGCCAAATGTGCATAGCAAAGGTAACGCCGTTCATTGCGAAGCAGGAAGGAGTATGCCGTGTCTGAAAATCACGGTAAAGCTCTTGGGCTCACGTCCGGACAGTTTGCGGAACTTGCTGCAACGATAGTCCGGCATTTGCCGATCGATATGGAGCCGCGTGACGCTCAGTTCTTCATTGAAAATCCGCAGGAATTGAAACGGGCGTTGCGCATAATGCTCATGAATGCTCATCATGATGTGTTTTCGGTGTCGGTGAGGGGCGGGATTGACTTGCATGAGTTGTTTTCGGCGGCACGTCTGATCTGGGGCGAGTTGCCCGATCGTGTTGACGCGCCTTCGGACGGATACGATATCGAGATTGAGCTCGTATCGTTCAATTGCGACGTGACCGTGGAGGATGTTGAACGGCATATCCGCAGCCGCGGTATGCGCGCAGCGACCCTCTGGGAGCTTCTCTCGTTCGCCGCCGCCTATCCGACACAGCAGGAGCGGTATACGATTTGTGCGCCAGGTGCCACCTGGGAAGACGCGAGTACGGGTAAAACCGTGCTTCCGGGCATTCGCTCGGCGTGGACTGCCCGGTGTCTGGAGTCCTTTCGCTGCGACGGTGTTTTCAAGCAGGGAACGCGCTTTGCCGCAGTCCGTGGATCTTCTCAATAAAACGTCATATGCCGCCTTTTTATAAGGCGGCTTTTTTACGGCCGCCCTTGACACTCTTTTGACCCGCGGTATATACTTCATACGCATCGGAACAAGGAAGCTTTGGGGTGATGCCTTAAAACATATGTAATATTATCCAACAAGACGTCCATTTCTTCCGGAAGAAATAAGACCGGGAAGATGGCTTTCACTACGCGAGTACTCGCGCAATTGAAGGACGTCTTCCCGGTTTTGTTTTGCAAAACCGACTTGTTGGAACGCGCATATACGCGCGTGCGTGCAAGAACTTTGATAATTTACGTAGCAGAACTACATAGTAATAAATTCGTACAGCGTATCGCGATATGTGTACCCACCGTACACATAGCAACGTAGTAATTCTTTCTCGCTATCCCCGTGGCAGATGCCCGGGTAGTTTTCTCCGCATCGTCAGGACGCGGAGGGAAGAAATAAGGTTTTAGAGCTTTTTTCTAAACTTTCTTTTTGAGAGTTTGATCCTGGCTCAGGATGAACGCTGGCGGCGTGGATAAGGCATGCAAGTCGAGCGCGCCCGCAAGGGCGAGCGGCAGACGAGTCAGTATTACCTTGGTACCTACCCCCGAGACGGGGATAACACCGCGAAAGCGGTGCTAATACCCGATAGTCTCGCAAGAGTAAAGACGCAAGTCACTTGGGGAGGGGCCTCGGTCTGATCAGCTAGTTGGTGAGGTAACGGCTCACCAAGGCTATGACCAGTAGGGGGTGTGAGAGCATGACCCCCGACGAGGGAACTGAGACACGGTCCCTACTCCTACGGGAGGCAGCAGTCGAGAATATTCGACAATGGGCGAAAGCCTGATCGAGCGACGCCGCGTGGAGGAAGACGCCCTTCGGGGTGTAAACTCCTTTTCATTGGGAAGAACTTTTTGTGACTGTACCAGTGGAATAAGAGGTTGCTAACTCTGTGCCAGCAGCCGCGGTAATACAGAGACCTCAAGCGTTATCCGGATTTATTGGGCGTAAAGCGTCTGCAGGTGGTAAGGAAAGTTTGCGGTTAAAGACCCCGGCTTAACCGGGGGAGTGCTGTGAAAACTACCTTGCTAGAGGACATGAGAGGCCACTAGAACTTATGGTGTAGGGGTGAAATCCGTTGATACCATAGGGAATACCAAGGGCGAAGGCATGTGGCTGGTATGTTCCTGACACTCAGAGACGAAAGCGTGGGGCGCGAATGGGATTAGATACCCCAGTAGTCCACGCCCTAAACATTGGATGCTAGCTGTGGGGAGTATCGACCCTCTCTGCGGCGAAGCTAACGCGTTAAGCATCCCGCCTGGGAAGTACGGCCGCAAGGCTAAAACTCAAAGGAATAGACGGGGACTTGCACAAGCGGTGGAGCATGTGGTTCAATTCGACGATAAGCGAAGAACCTTACCAGGGCTTGAAATTCTGACGATTGCCTTCCGAAAGGAAGGAGTTCCTCACAAGGGACGGCAGGACAGGTGCTGCATGGTTGTCGTCAGCTCGTGCCGTGAGGTGTTCCGTTCAGTCGGGTAACGAGCGCAACCCCTTTCGTGTGTTATTTGTGTCACACGATACTGCCCCGGCCAACGGGGAGGAAGGTGGGGATGACGTCAAATCAGCATGGCCCTCTGATGCCCTGGGCTACACACGTGCTACAGTGGCAACCACAAAGGGACGCGAAGCGGCAACGCGGAGCTAATCCCAAAAAAATTGCCTCGGTTCGGATTGGAGGCTGCAATTCGCCTCCATGAAGACGGAATCGCTAGTAATCGCGGGTCAGCTATACCGCGGTGAATACGTTCTCAAGTCTTGTACTCACCGCCCGTCAAGCCAGTGAAGCCAGCAGCACCCGAAGGTCCACTTATGTGGGATCACGGTGAGGTTGGTGACAAGGGCTAAGTCGTAACAAGGCAGCCGTAGCGGAAGCTGTGGCTGGATCACCTCCTTTCTAGGGAGATTTTACCCAAGGTTGCGTCCGGATTTTTTCGGATGTCACCAAAGGACTCATCTAGAGGTGTCGATTTTTTACTTTTTGTAAATAGATAAGGTGTTTGTCGATAATCTTAAATGTCGACACCAGAAGATACGGTTACTCTTTCCATGTTTGGCCGGTTAGCCAAGCCATCCGGGCCTTTGTCCGGGGATAACGAGAGAGAATTTGGCACTTTTGCCTGCGAGCTAAAAGCGAGCAGATGCAAATACGAATAACAGTTTTGCTACGTGAATGAAACAAAAACGCCTTTACGGGCGTTTTTGTTTTTGTAAGCAAAACAGCGGCGTTATTCGCGACTAATTTTTTAATTTAAAGAAATAAAAAATGCCACATGGATTGAACCATGTGGCGGAAATGTTGATGCCTTACTCACGCCAAACGACTTCGTATAGATGTCGATCGTCTTTCCAAACATCGTAGGGGTCGCGCTCATGCGCCGATTTAATCATGCGTACAGACGCATTCTTTGGGGCTCCGGCAAGCTCTCGAGCCGTTTCGGGGAACCGGGCAAGAATCTGCACCCTTTTTTCTTCCATGTTATGTCCTCCGTTGGAGCGGTTATTGAGGTACTAATCTGATGATAGCCTAAATAGTTTAGAGCAAATTGTCAATTAAAATCCATGCGGTATTTTGCTGGATGGAAATAACCCCGTACGGGGTTATTTTTGTTGTGCAAGCATACGCATCTGTCACGCAACTACATTTTTATCAGCGCATTTGCCTTCGCTTCTGTCTGCGGGGACAATCATTGGTGAACGTTTCGCAAAGTGCCTTCTGGCAAACTCATCGCTTCGCTCCTCAAACAGTGCCTCACGGCACTTTGCTCAACGGCCAATTTATGTCTCCTCGAATGAAGCTCAGATAACGCGCTGATAATTATTATCTCTTCCGCGGCGCCTGCCCAGTACCATACTTGTTTTGGTGCTGGGTCGCTTAGACAGACGCGATGCTTGCAAAGAATGGTCGTATGGATAGTATAGATATGTATAAGAATTATCTAAAATGACACGCCAACAAACAATAGATTCATTAATAGGGGAATTGGATAAAGCAAAAGATTTTTTAGAAAAAGAAACCGAAATTCTTAAAGATATTTTTGATGATAATTATTTTAATAAAGTAAAAGGACAGCTTGAGGCCTTGGTTGAAGATCGGGCCGCATTAATACATCCAGTTTATAATCTTATTATACAAAGAGATGTGGGACATAATTTTAAAAAAATTGGGCGCATGGAACGCTATCTGGTTTCCATGTGGAATCAAATTTCGATAAAAAAACGTAACCACATAAAAGCTCAACTTAAATCATTCGATCAAGCACAAAGCATCACACGAGTATACGAGATAAACGTTCTCGGTTATTTAAAGGAAATATTTAGGGATAATAATGTTATTTTATATCCTAAAACCAAAACAGATTCTGAATTAGAAGCGAAAGTTAAATTAGTCGAACGGGAAATAAATATAGAAGTTACTGTTTTGTGTGACGGTAAATTTCACCAAAACAAATTGACAGAATTATTAAGGAATTCATCAGACGCATTTTTTTCAGTCGGTACGGGAGATATACAAAAGGACACAAATAGAGTTTTGTCTCGCATATCAGAGAAATCAGAGCAATTTGAACCAGCAAAACCGAATGTTCTAATGTTTTTCGATCGAACTTGTTGGTCGGTATATCCGGTAAGATGGCCGATTGGAGATGATTCTGTTGAAAGTATTAAATTCTTAAAAAATATCGGAGCTCTTATGCATTTTGATGGCGATAAACTTTTAGATGTAGAAAGTAATATTTGTGATGCAGATTGTCGTCTTAGTGTTAAAGAGATTGGCGCTCTAAAAGACATTTTCGATTCAAAATTTGAGACTTTGACGTATTCAGCATCAGAATCTTAAAAACTTCTGGTGTTTTTGTTTGGATAATAATATTGACAAATAGATATTTTTATGTTATATCATATATATGAATATAACAAAGAAAATTCTTGTTGGAATGGGCATTTTTGGAGCAGTCTCTTTTTTATTTGTTATAGCATCTGATCCATCCACGTATTCTGTACAGACGCAACAAGAAAAAGTGACATTTCCTCAGCCGCAAGTAGTCGCGCCTTCTGTTCAGCCGGCACTTCCGTCTTCAATGGTTGGATTAGAAAAAGAAGCGATAAAAGTTACACCACCGCCAGCACAGCCAACGTTTCTACCCATAGTAATTGAACCACAGAAAGAAACGGTCAAAGTTACTCCGCCGTCGGCAGATACAATACAGCTTTCAAATGATAATTATTATATTAATGTAGACGGCAACAGTATTCACTCGCCAGCATATTCTGATAATGGCGTGCCCGCAGGAGCATCAGCACAATGTCGAGATGGAACATATAGCTTTAGCCAAAATAGGCGCGGAACTTGTTCGCATCATGGAGGAGTAGCTGTGTGGCTTTAAGAAGTAGGATATATTAAAAAGGCGATTTATTATGAACAAAAACTTTTTTCTCAAAATAAAATTCCTAGTTTTTAGTTTTATTACGGGAATTTTTATTTTGCCAAATTTAGTTTTTGCGCAAGCAATTAATCTTCCAAATGATCAAGCCATAGGAAGTCAGCTTTGGTACTATCAAATGACTAATATAGATGATGCGTGGAGTGTAATTGCAGGAGATCCTAATTTAGTTATCGCAGTTATAGATGATGGGATAGATATGCAGCATCCGGACTTGATCGGTAATATTTGGCGGAATACGGATGAGGTTATCGGAAACGGTAAAGATGATGATAACAACGGTTATATAGATGATTTCTATGGTTGGGATTTTTCTTCAAGCTCATACGGCCCGATTCAAGAAATCAGTTATTTTCCCGGCGTAATTAAGGATCGATCAATTGAGCTTTGGACAGATTTGTTGGATGAACTCGCTTTGAGTTGGTATGATCTGACCTTAAATGCAAAACGTTTCATTCTGAGAGATTCGTATTTCAATCACGGAACACCAGTGGCGGCTTTTATCGGAGCTAAAGGAAATAACGTAATCGATCTTTCTGGTATATTGTGGAATGTACAATTGATGAATCTTCCCAGATATGAATTATATGAATCTACGGGATCGACTTCAGATACTGCTGCAGCCGCGGCAATTGATTACGCTGTAAATAACGGGGCGAAAATTATTAATATTAGTAGTAGTTTTATTGTCCCGGGAGGCGCCACAGAGCATCCTACTTATGAAGCCGCTCTTAAACGTGCATACGAAAGCGGTGTGGTGGTAATTGTTGCGGCTGGTAACGGGGATTCTAGTGGAAATCCATATAATACGTCGCAAATGCCAATTTTTCCTGCCTGTAGTCAGTATGTTTTGGCAGTTGGTGCCGTGGATGCACAAAGAAATAGGGCGAGCTTTTCCAATTATGGTAATTGTGTAGATGTTTGGGCTCCTGGAGCTAATATTGCAACGCTTTACTACGGCTACGATGTCATAGAACGAAACCCATATGATCCAAACAGCGAAGATTATATAACTGGAACGAGAACATATATAGAAGATGCTGGAACACTGAATAATTATCAGTTTCTGGATGGAACGTCTTTTGCCGCTCCAATTGTTGCTGGAATAGCCGGCATGCTTAAATCTAAGAATCCTTTCGCAACCCCACAACAGATTTATGATCGGATTAAGAGCACGTCCACTCTTCCTATAATCTATCCATCAAACGGAGGATCTATTGTAGATGCTTACGCAGCTTTAACTGCTGGACCTATCGGACCACAAATTGAAAATGGTTCTATTTTTCAATCTACGGGGTCGTCGAGTGTATATGTTTTTGAAGATAATAAGGCGCATTTAATTCCTGATATTGCAACGTTTAATGCCCGGCGGTTCGTTTCGAGTACTATCCAACAATTAACACCTGAACAGTGGAGCAGTGTCCCTTTCGGAGATATGTTATTGCCAGAAGGGGCGTTGATACGAGCTACCGGTGATTTAGACGTTTATATTGTAAAATACATGGGCAATAAGAAATTTAAGAGATTAGTTTTATCTCCTAGCGTTTTTAATAGTTATGGTCATTTGAAATGGGATGCTATTCAAACCGTAACTACAGAAGTAAGAGATTCATTTACAACATCTGATTTAGTTAGGACTGTTGGCGATGATAAGGTATGGAGATTGGTTCCAAATGGAGATATTGGTGAAAGACGCTGGATAAGTACTGCGGCAGCATTTACACGATTGCAACTTGATTCAGAGGCTATTTATGAAATTAATGTCGTTGATCAAAATTCTTATGTGGAGCGTGAAAATATTCAATAAATATTATTGAGAAGTATCGATAATTTGTCTAACGATAAAATAGCATCAGAAGGTTAAAAACTTCTGGTGTTGATTTTTAAGCGGGTTTTGACGGGCCTTGTTATCGTTGAGTCCGCGTGATATTAGCTATTCTAGTTGATTGACAATAGGAGAAGTCGTGGTCAATTGCATTCGGTGCGGTGGCGAGACCGTTGAGCTTTTGGCGGGGTCCTGTGGCGGATTTGGCCGGCGTTTGGGCTGCCGGAAATGCGATCTAGTTTTTGAGCAGGTTTCGGGCGGGGCTTACACAAAACTGCGGTTTA